>Ga0182013_10006076_pt1 | contig 13820 bp, 15 predicted proteins | sample 612S2MmetaG_FD_120487 | JGI IMG/M metagenome (GOLD analysis project Ga0182013, IMG submission 120487) | Permafrost microbial communities from Stordalen Mire, Sweden - 612S2M metaG | ecosystem: Environmental > Terrestrial > Soil > Wetlands > Permafrost | place: Sweden: Stordalen | collected... | reverse complement strand
GCCGTGACTGAAGTTCATTCGGGCGACGTCCATGCCGGCCTCGACCAGCGCCAGAATCATCTCGTCCGACTGGGTTGCAGGGCCAAGGGTGCAGACGATCTTCCCGCGTCTCGTCACGACGCCCCAGCATAGTCGCGCCCTGACTCATCGGAGACCTCGAAGGGCAACGGGGCTAGGTCGAAACCAACGGAAAGCCAGGCAGGTTCCGCAGAACCGTCCAGGCCGTCGCCGCGATTGTGATCGTCACCACCGCCGGCATCGGTAACGATGGCTGGGCGCGGCGCCGGCGCATCAGGACCCATCCGGCCAGCAGCGGGACGCCGATCAGCAGGAACACATTGTCGTTGATGCTGGCCGCCAGATCGCCGTGCAATAGGTCATGCGTCATCCGAAGCCCACCACATAAGGGGCAATTCCAGCCGGTGAGCCACTTGAACGGACACAGCGGATACACCGAATGCGCATTGTGCGGGTCAACGAGTCCGACGTAGCCGAGTGCACCGGCCAGCACCACACTGGAACTAGCCGCGGTGTGAAAGCGATGGCTACGCGGACCGCGCCGACGGCACTGCCCCGGCGGGTCAGTCACGTTTTCAGCATGCCAGGTCCATCGAGGTTGGCGCGGTCAGCCTCAACGGCCGCGTTGCGGCTGCTACCGGGTAGCGGTTGGTCGGGCGGTGAGGCGGATGACCGGGAGCTGCCGGTCGGTCTGCTCTGCGTAGGCGGCGAATGCCGAGGAACGACTGACGATCTGATGCCAGGCGGTCTCGCGGTCCCGGTCGTGGAGCTCCTCGGCGCGAACAGGGATCGTGCGGCCGGCGATCTCGATGGTCACCCGGTCGGGGTGGGCGGCCAGGTTGTGGTACCAGGCGGGGTGCCGGGGTGCGCCGTTCGCCGACGCCACGATGAGCCAGCCGTCGGCGCCGTCGGGAAACCACGCCAGGGGGGTGCTGCGCGGCGCTCCGCTCTTGCGGCCCACCGTGGTCAGCACGAGCGCGTCCATTTTCACGACCCTGCCGCCCGACATAGCCGTGGCGAAGCCCTTGCGGCGGACTCGGTTCATATTCCAGTTGTTGAACCAGCTCAACAGCCGTCCACCGGGCTGCTTCGCACCGAAGGTGCCGTCGGGCGGTGTATCGAAACTCATGACCTCTCCTGGCGCTCGCGGATCGCACTCACATCAGCCTTGGCTGCAGGCGAATGCCACGCAGCCAGTGGGCCTACCGAACGGTCCGCCGTTCCATGGCCGGGATACCTGGTGTGGTGTCGTTGATTCCCCAACTGATGATCACCTCCGGATGGATCCGAAACTGCTGAGAACCTGCGCCGTCCTGAACCGTGACCGCGCCGAGGATCTTGACGCCGCGAGGCGACCACGGGTCGGTACTGGCCAAGTCATCGATCACCACGGTGGCCCGCGGGTTGGTTTGGAGGTTTTTGTAGCGGACCGTGCGCGCCACATCGAAGCCGGCGGTGACGATGTCGTCCCCGTCGACTGAGAAGATGACCGGAGCGACGTCAGGTTTACCGGACGTCGAGGCGGTGGCGAAGCGCATCAGCGGTTGCGTTTTCAGGTACTCGAGTTCGGATTCGGTGAACAGGCTCATCGTTGTGCACCGTCGTGTTCGGATGCGTCGAGAGCCCGAGGGTTGCCTTCGGCACTGTTGATGACTTTCACGAGCATCCCCCTCTTCGTTTCGGCCGGATCTATGCCCACGCACACAGTAGCATCATATTTGCGTGCGCATGCATTAGAATGTGGCTATGTCCGGGAACCAAGTCCCAGCGCTGACCGCCGACGAGGAGTTCACCTGGAGGGCGCTGACCTACCTCGTGACGCATCTGCGAAGGGCTCTCGGTGACGATCTCGCTCGGGAGACCCGGGTGGGGCTCTCCGAGTACGTGGCGCTGGTGCACCTGTCCGAAGCGGAGAACCAGCGGCTGAACATCGGAGACCTTGCGAACATGTGCGATCTCTCGCCGAGTCGCATGTCACGCCTCGTCGACGAAATGTCACAGCGCGGGCTGGTCAGCAAGAGCCGATCCAACGACGACGGCCGTTGTATCGTCGCGACGCTCAGGCCCGATGGCCTCAAGGCGTTAAAGGCGCTCTACCCCAAGCAGTTAGGGAACGTGCGGCGTCGGGTCTTCGATCTGCTCTCCGCCGACGAGGTTCAGTCACTGGGAAACGCTTTGGGCAAAGTGCGGGACGCGCTGGCAGAGGGTGGCTTCGAGGATGTCCCTAGTCCCGCGGAAACTTAGGTTGCGGCTCGTGAGGATCAGGCTGTGCTCACCTGATGGTCTAGTACAGAGCCGCTAACCCACGGCCCTCATTTTCGGGGCCGTCTGCGTCGGATCAGTCGGCGGCGTACTCCTTGCCGGAGGTCGCCGTCCGTTTCGGTTTGTGTGATATCACCGGCCTGCGCCGGTTCCACGGCCCGCTGAGTTTCGTCGTCGATGTCGTCGGCATCTCCCCCGACGGCGATCTGTTCCGGCTGGGGCGCGTCCTCAGTTTCCTCGACCACCGCTTCATCGGTAGCCGACTCGTCCGTCTGATCAGGTTCTTCCGATGTGGCTGCATCGATATTCTCGACGTCCGCCTGATCGATGCCGGTCTCGGTCTCGGTCTGCGTCTCGGGCTCGATTTCGGACTGCTCCTCCGAAACCGCCTCTAGTGGCTCTTCGTGAGCTTCACGCTCTGTGGTATCCGGCTCTTCGGCTTCCGGCTCGTCGGCTTCTTCTTCGACGTCCGGCTCGTCGGCCTGCACAGCTTCAGCTTCCGCGGCTTCCTGCTCCGGTTCCGGCTCTTCCTCGTCAACGTCATCGTTCCCCCGCAGGCTCTCGGGATCCTCGCGGCCTTTGGGCGCCACCATGAGGTAGACGACGGCCCCGATGAATACGAAAGTCGATGTGAACGAATTGATCCGGATGCCGGCGATATGCGTTGCGGTGTCGTCGCGGAGTAACTCGACGCAAAAGCGCCCGATGCAGTAGAAGGCGACATAGGCCGCAAACAGTCGCCCATGGCCCAGCGTGAACCGTCGGTCGAGGTAGATCAGTACGACGAATACCAGAACGTTCCAAATCAATTCGTACAGAAACGTCGGTTGCACGACCGCCGCGACCTGTCCGGTGGAGATGCCGTCGAGCGAATGCGGGTCAACATATCCCGAGGGGTCCCGGCGGTAGAAGATCTCCAGGCCCCACGGCCGCGTCGTTTCCCGGCCGTACAGCTCTTGATTGAAGTAGTTGCCGAGCCGACCGATGGCCTGCGCCAAGACCAGCCCGGGCGCGAGCGCGTCGCCGAAGGCGGGCAACGGAATTCCGTGGCGACGGCAGCCGATCCACGCTCCGACGCCACCGAGGGCTACCGCGCCCCAGATGCCCAGTCCGCCATCCCAGATTCGCACCGCCCCGCCGAAGCCGGCGCCCCCCGGACCCCAATAGGTCCGCCAGTCGGTGGCCAGGTGATAGAGCCTGCCGCCGACCAATCCGAATGGCACTGCCCACAGTGCGATGTCGTAGATCGCGCCGCGCTCGCCGCCCCGCGCTGCCCAGCGCCGGTCGCCGATCAACAATGCGACCAGGATGCCGACGATGATGCACAGCGCGTAGGCGCGAATCGGCACCGGCCCGAGGTACCAGACGCCTTGTGGCGGGCTGGGGAAATAGGTCGGCGCCATGGTCATGAGGCGGACACCCGTTGGCGCACGCCAGTTGCGAGTTCTTCTGTCAGCGCGCGCAAAGCGGGCAAACCGTCGGTGAGCGCCGACACCAGCGCCGAACCGACGATGACGCCGTCGGCGTAACCGCCGATCTGTGCGGCCTGCTCTCGCGACCGCACGCCGAGGCCAACCCCAACCGGTATGTCCGACAACGCCTTTACCTTGCCCACCAACTCGGGGGCGGAATTCGACACCGCATCGCGCGCCCCGGTGACACCCATCGTCGACGCCGCGTAGACAAACCCGCGCGATGCTTCGACCGTGGTCACCAGTCGCTGCGGAGTCGACGACGGCGCCACCAGAAATATGCGGTCCAACCGGTGTTCCTCGGACGCCACCAGCCACTGCTGCGCCTCGTCGGGGATGAGGTCGGGAGTAATCAGGCCGTATCCGCCGGCCGCCGCCAGATCCCGCGCGAACGCGTCGACCCCGTAGTGCAACACCGGATTCCAGTAGGTCATCACCACGGCGCTGCCACCGGCCCGGGCGATCGCCTCGACCGCGGCCAGCGTGTCCCGGACTCGCACTCCCCCGCGCAGCGCAACCTCGGTGGCCTTGGCAATCGTCGGGCCGTCCATTCCCGGATCCGAATACGGGACACCGACTTCGATTATGTCGCAGCCGGATTCGACCAGTGCAACCATCCCCGCTACCGACGTCGGCACGTCAGGATAGCCGGTCGGCAAATAGCCGATCAGCGCCGCGCGATCGTCCTTGCGGCACGATTCAAACACCGGACCGAGCCTGCTCATTGGTCGCCCGGATTCGGCTGCATCAGTCCGAACCACTTCGCGGCGGTCTCGACATCCTTGTCGCCGCGACCCGACAGGTTCACCACAATCACCGCGCCCCTTCCCAACTCACTACCCAGCTTGAGGGCGCCGGCGATGGCATGCGCGGACTCGATGGCCGGGATGATGCCTTCGGTGCGACACAGCAGACCGAACGCCTCCATGGCCTCGGAGTCGGTTATCGGCTGGTATTCGGCCCGCCCGGTTTCCCTGAGCCAAGCGTGCTCGGGTCCAACCCCCGGATAGTCCAGACCCGCTGAGATCGAATGCGATTCGATGGTCTGGCCGTCCTCGTCCTGCAGCAGGTAGGAGAACGATCCCTGGAACGCACCTGGTGAACCGCCAGCGAATGTGGCTGCATGCCTGCCGGTCTCGACGCCGTCGCCGGCCGCCTCGTAGCCCACCAATCGCACACCGGGGTCATCGAGGAATGCGTGGAAGATCCCGATGGCGTTAGATCCGCCGCCGACGCAGGCCACCACCGCGTCGGGTAAGCGGCCCGCCTGTGTCTGGATCTGCACCCGCGTCTCCAGGCCGATGACTCGTTGAAAGTCACGCACCATGGTCGGGAAGGGGTGCGGTCCGGCGGCGGTGCCGAAGCAGTAGTAGGTGTTGTCGGCGTTGGTAACCCAATCCCGGAACGCCTCGTTGATGGCGTCCTTGAGCGTCTGCGAGCCACTCTCCACCGAGACCACCTCGGCACCCAGCAGTCGCATCCGTGCGACGTTGAGCGCTTGGCGCGCGGTGTCGACAGAGCCCATGTAGATCACACAATCCAGGCCCAGCAACGCGCACGCGGTCGCGGTCGCCACGCCGTGCTGACCGGCACCCGTCTCGGCGATCACCCGTTTCTTGCCCATTCGCTTGGCCAGCAAGGCCTGACCGAGCACATTGTTGATCTTGTGAGAACCGGTGTGGTTCAAATCTTCTCGTTTGAGAAAGATGCGCGCCGACCCCGCGTGCTCGCTCAGCCGGACTGCCTCGTACAGCGGTGAGGGCCGGCCAGAATAATGCTCCTGCAAGTCATCCAGGGTGTCCAGGAAATCCTGATCGACCCGTTCTTTCTCGTAGGCGGCGGTGACCTCCTCGATCACCGCCATCAGCGCCTCCGCGACGTAACGCCCGCCGTACACGCCGAAATGACCGCTCGCGTCGGGGTCGTGGCGGGTGGGTTCGGCGATGGCCGCACTGGAAAGCGGAAGATCCGGACGGGAGTGCGGACGGGTTGCTTCTGCCATCACCAATGCTCAACGAGGGTACGACTCATCTGGTTCAACGTTTCAGCGTCGGGGTCGTTCACCGACTAGCGAGCCGGTTTCGGACAGGACGGGTGGGTGCCCGCGGTGACCAGATCGGCAACCGCTGAACGCGGGTCGCCGCTTTTGACAAGGCCTTCACCAACCAAGACGGCGTCGGCGCCCGCGCCGGCGTACGCCAACAGGTCCGCGGTGCCGCGCACACCGGATTCGGCGATCCGGATCACGTTGCTGGGCAGCCCCGGAGCGATTCGCGCGAAGCAATCCCGGTCCACCGCCAGCGTCGTCAGATCGCGGGCGTTGACACCAATCACATTGGCGCCGGCCTTCAATGCCCGGTCGGCCTCCTGTTCGGTGTGCACCTCGACGAGAGCTGTCATGCCAAGCGATTCGGTGCGGTCCAGCATCGACGCCAACGCCGACTGCTCTAGGGCGGCAACGATGAGCAACAACATGTCGGCGCCGTGCGCTCGCGCCTCGTGAATCTGATATGGCTGCACCACAAAGTCTTTGCGCAATACCGGCACCGAGACAGCCGCACGCACCGCGTCAAGATCGTCGAGCGAGCCACGAAAACGTCGCCCCTCGGTCAGCACGCTGATGATCCGGGCGCCGCCATCCTCGTAAGCGCGGGCCAACTTGGCCGGATCGGCGATGGTCGCCAAGGATCCCGCCGACGGGCTGGCGCGCTTCACTTCGGCGATGACGCCGATACCGGGCTCGCGCAGGGCGGCCATCACGTCCAGTGGCGGCGGTGCCGCCGCGGCCGCGGCTTTGATCTCGGACAGGCTGACGCGGGCTTCGCGCACGGCAGTATCGGCCCTGACTCCCTCTATGATGGAGTCGAGCACGTTTGCCGGGCTCATGCCTGTCGGTCCTCTCACACTCTCACTCTGCGTCGCCGTCGTCACCCTGCCGCTTCGAGCCGATTCCGCCGACGTCAATGAAGGGTAGCGACCGTGCGCACACGGTCCTTCACCGACCCTCGGTGTCAGACTCGCGGGGCCGATCGGTCGGGTCGCGGCCCTCGTCAAGGGCATCCCAGATCATCCGCTCCGACATCTGCGGCGTCTCCGCCGTCGCCGTCTTCGCCTGGTCAGCGTCATCGCCCCGGGCAATCGAACGCCGGGCCGCAGGCGCCACGTATTTCGTCGTAGCCAGGCGGTTTGACCCGGATGTTCCGGATGTTCCGGATGTTCTGGATGTTGAAGCCGACCGCATCAGCAAGACGGCGGCTACCAAAGTGCACGCCGCGGCGGCCACCGTGACCCCTGCTCCCCAATAGCGCCGTTCGCTTCCCACCAGCGACACCAGCGAGACATGCGCGAGGTCGGCTCCGCGTACCGCCACGTCCGGCAGCCGCCACAGGCTCACGCCGAGATAGCCCACCGCGAAGCTGGCCAGCGCCATCAGCGCCGCCAGCACCCGCAGCGGCCAGCCCCGCACCGCCAGCGCGGCGACGGCCGTTGCCAGCATGAGCAGCGCCAACGGCAGCAGGGCCGTCGACCACGTCGCGCCGGACAGTGTCACCTCGGTAGACGGACCGAGCCCGTCGAACGACCGGATTACCACCCAGGGCATCCGCGACGCCGCCCACAACGCCCCGGCTGCCACCACCAGCAGCAGCTGGGCTATCCGGGTCGTCATCGGGCATCAGGCATTATCGGCCGACCTTGATTGCCCGGCTGTATCCGGAGGGCCCAGCGTCTCAGCCGCAGCGATCGCATTCAGCACCGCCCGGGCCTTATTACTGGCCTCGTTGTGTTCGTAAAGCCCATTCGAGTCGGCCACCACCCCACCACCGGCTTGGACATACGCGGTGCCGCCGCGCATCAGTGCGGTGCGGATGGCGATCGCGAAGTCAGCGTTGCCGGCGAAGTCCAGATAACCGACCACGCCGCCGTACAGGCCGCGGCGCGTCTTCTCGACCTCTTCGATGAGTTCCATGGCCCGCACTTTCGGGGCGCCCGACAATGTGCCGGCCGGGAAGCAGGCCGTCACCGCATCCAAGGCGGTGCGCCCCTCGGCGAGCATCCCGGTCACCGTGGACACCAGGTGCATCACGTGGCTATAGCGTTCGATGTGGCTGTAATCCTCGACCCGGACAGTGCCCGGCGTGCAGACCCTGCCGAGGTCGTTGCGGCCCAGGTCGACCAGCATCAGGTGCTCGGCTCGCTCTTTGTCGTCGGCCAGCAGCTCCTTTTCCAGCAGGTGATCCTCTTCCTCGTTCTCCCCGCGCCACCGGGTGCCGGCGATCGGATGCGTCCGCGCCCAGCCGTCGTTGACGGTGACGAGCGCCTCCGGGCTGGATCCGACGATCGAAAAGTCAGTTTCCCCATTGGCATTCGGCACATGCATCAGATACATGTACGGGCTTGGATTGGTGACCCGCAGGATGCGGTACACGTCGAACGGATCGACATCGGTGTCCATCTCGAAGCGCTGCGACGGCACCACCTGGAAGGCTTCCCCGGCCACTATCTGCTCGACGAGGTGGTCGACGATCACGCCGTATTCCTCGACGGTGCGCTGCGCCCGGGGCCGAGGCTCGGGCCTGCTGAACGTGGCGACCGTCGACGGCAGCGGCTGGCTCAGCGCCGCGGTCATCACGTCCAGCCGCGCGATCGCGTCGTCGTAGGCGCCGTCGACGCGATCGCCGGTGCCGTTCCAGTTGACCGCGTTGGCGATCAGCGTGATGGTGCCCTCGTGGTGGTCGACCGCGGCCACATCGGTCGCCAATAGCAGCAGCATGTCCGGCAATTGCAGGTCGTCGACGACCAACTCGGGCAGCCGCTCCAGACGTCGCACCAGGTCATAGGCGAAAAACCCGACCATGCCGCCCGACAGCGGCGGAAGACCCGGCATGGCGGCCGTGGCGAGCAGCTCGAGGCTGGTCCGCAGCGCATCCAGCGGGTCGCCTCCGGAGGGCGCGTCCCTGGGCGCCGCACCCAGCCATACGGCCTGGCCGTCACGCACGGTCAGTGCGGACGGCGCGCCCGCGCCGATGAACGACCACCGCGACCACGAGCGGCCATTCTCGGCGGACTCGAGCAGGAACGTTCCCGGGCGATTCGCGGCCAGTTTGCGGTAGGCCGACAGCGGCGTCTCGCTGTCGGCCAAGACCTTCCGGGTCACCGGCACCACGCGGTGCTCGGCCGCCAGCACGCGGAAGTCCGCCCGTGACGTGGTGGCGGCGAGGTGGGCTTGCACCGAACCATCCTCGCAGATAGGCGGATCGAGCCCGACCAGCGCGGCCCCCGAACGCAAGCGTCTCGATCGGGCGTAGCCTGACGACGATGTAGGCCGCACGGCGGCCTGCTGAGGAGTCAGGCAATCGGGCGTAGCCTGACGACGATGTAGGCCGCACGGCGGCCTGCTGAGGAGTCAGGCAATCGGGCGTAGCGTGGCGGCCATGAAACCTGGTGACGTCGTGGACGACTTCGAACTGCCCGATCAGACCGGAACCCCACGCAAGCTCAGCGCCTTGCTCGCGAGTGGACCCGTCGTCTTATTCTTCTATCCGGCCGCCATGACACCCGGCTGCACCAAGGAGGCCTGTCACTTCCGCGACCTGGCTTCGGAGTTCGCCGCGGTCGGGGCCAACCGGGTCGGCATCAGCACGGACCCCGTCGACAAGCAGGCGAAGTTCGCCGACACGCGCAACTTCGACTACCCGCTGTTGTCGGACACCGAGGGCACCGTCGCCGCCCAGTTCGGCGTCAAGCGCGGTCTGCTCGGCAAGTTCATGCCGGTCAAACGCACGACTTTTGTCATCGACACCGACCACATGGTGCTCGACGTGATCTCCAGCGAAATCAGCATGGACTCTCACGCCGATAAGGCCCTGGAAACACTGCGGGCGCACACTTCCGCCTAACTGCACTCCCTTGCGCGAGCAGACGCAAAAGCCCCCAATGACCTGCGGTTTTGGGGGCTTTTGCGTCTGCTCGCGGTGGCCGCGCAGCCAGCTCAGTAGCATGCTCACATGCCGCACAGCGATGGCCTGCAAGAAGGACACGTGTTTGCCGGGTACACCATCGTCAGGCGGTTGGGGGCCGGCGGGATGGGTCAGGTGTATCTGGCGCAGCATCCGCGGCTACCGCGCCGCGACGCCCTCAAAATCTTGCCCGGGGAACTGACCACGAACGACGAGTTTCGCCAGCGCTTCAACAGAGAGGCCGACCTGGCGGCCGGCCTGTACAACGAGCACACCGTCGGCATCCACGACCGCGGCGAATACGAAGGACAACTGTGGATCTCGATGGACTACGTCGAGGGAACCGACGCCGCGAGACTGCTGCGCGATCAGTACCCGTCCGGCATGCCCAAAGCCGACGTCGTCGCGATCGTCTCGGCCGTGGCCGACGCGCTCGATTACGCCCACTCGCGTGGACTGCTGCACCGTGACGTCAAACCCGCCAACATCCTGCTGGGCGATGCCAGCCCCCGGCGGCGCGTCCTGCTCGCGGACTTCGGCATCGCCCGCGAACTGGGCGATATCAGCGGTCTGACCGCGACCAACATGCTGGTGGGCACCACCGCGTACTGCGCACCCGAGCAACTGCAGGGCGCCGATCTCGATGGGCGGGCCGACCAGTACGCGCTCGCCTGCACGGCGTTCAACCTGTTGACCGGCTCGGCTCCTTTTCAGCATTCCAACCCGGCGGTGGTCATCACGCAGCACCTGTCCGCGCCACCGCCGCACATCAGTGAGCGCCGACCCGATTTGGCAGACCTCGACGGCGCCATCGCCAAGGCGCTGGCCAAAAGCCCGGCCGACCGTTACGCGACGTGCGCGGATTTCGCGGCCGCGTTGGGTAGCCAGCTGAACACCGCGCCGGCCGAGGTTGCGGGTCACACCGAAGTCATCGACGCGCCAACCACATTGATGGCTCCGCCACCCTCGAAGCCACCGTCGCAAGCCCCCAGCGGCCGGCGGCGTACGGGAACGGCGATCGGGGCGATCGTCGCCGTTGTCCTGGCCGGGGCTGCGATACTCGTCGGCGTCCACGTGTTCGGCGACAAATCCAAGCACCCTGCGAAAAAGTCGTCGGCGTCGGTGGCGGCCCCGACCAGCGGCACCGCCTCGCCGCCGGCAATCACGCTGTCCAGCCAGGTCACCGATCAATCCGGCGTGCTCGGGCCCCTTGAGCGCGACGCGGTGAACAGAGCGGTCACCAAGCTTCACAACCTGCGCGGCACCCGGCTATGGGTGCTCTACGTCAAGACCTTCGGCGGCCTCAAGCCGTCCGTCTGGGCAACAGACGTCATGCGCGCCAACAGTTTTACCGACACCGACGCCCTGCTTGCCATCGCCACTGACGAACCGGCCTACTCCTTCCGGGTGCCGACCGCGGTCACGGCGGGCAGATCCATCGACGTTGAGACCATTCGCCGCGACCGCATCCAGCCCGCGGTCTTCCATCAGGAATGGACCCGCGCCGCGATCGCCGCGGCCAACGGGTTGGACGTCGGTTAGTTCTCCGCTTGCAGCAGCACGTCGGCGTCAAAGCAACTGTGGTCGCCGGTGTGGCAAGCGGCGCCGACCTGGTCCACCGTCAACAGCACGGCATCGCCGTCGCAGTCCAGGCGGACCGAATGGACATGCTGGGTGTGCCCGGATGTCGCGCCTTTGATCCACTGTTCGTTGCGGGATCGCGAATAGTACGTTGCCTCGCGTGTTTCCAGGGTGCGGGCTAGCGCCTCGTCATCCATCCAGGCAACCATCAGCACATCACCGGTGCCGCGCTCCTGGACGATGGCGGTGAACAGACCTTCGGCATTGCGCTTGAGGCGGACAGCGATATCCGGGTCGAGGGTCATCGCGCGGTGATCCTTACGGTGATTTTTTCCGCGGCCATCGCGGCCTTAACCTGCCCGATGGTGAGCTCGCCGAAGTGAAAGACGCTGGCCGCCAACACCGCGTCTGCACCCGCGGCAACCGCGGGCGCGAAGTGTTCGGCCGCCCCGGCGCCGCCGCTGGCGATCACCGGCACTGTGACCGCGGCGCGCACCGCCCGCAGCATCGCCAAATCGAACCCGGCTTTGGTGCCGTCGGCGTCCATCGAGTTCAGCAGGATCTCCCCCACCCCGAGGTCGGCGCCGCGGGCGGCCCATTCGACGGCATCGATGCCGGTGCCGCGACGGCCGCCGTGGGTGGTGACTTCCCAGCCAGACGGTGTGGGCTTAGGCCCGTCGGGCCCGATTGGCACAGTTCGGGCGTCGACGGACAACACAATGCACTGGGAGCCGAATTGTGTTGCCATTTCGGCCAGTAGGTCCGGGCGGGCGATGGCGGCGGTGTTGACCGAAACCTTGTCGGCCCCCGCGCGCAGCAGGATGTCGACGTCGGCCACGGTACGCACCCCGCCGCCGACCGTCAGCGGGATGAACACCTGCTCGGCGGTGCGGCGCACCACATCCAGCATGGTGGCCCGGCCCGACGACGACGCGGTCACGTCGAGGAAGGTCAGCTCGTCGGCACCTTCGGCGTCATAGGCGGCGGCGAGCTCCACGGGATCGCCCGCGTCCCTCAGGTTCGCGAAATTGACTCCCTTGACCACTCGGCCGTCGTCGACGTCCAGGCACGGGATCACCCGTACGGCAAGGCCGTTACCGGCGTACATCTCAGTAGTCCTCCGGTTTGCCGACGCTGTGCAGGATTTTCAGGATCTCGAGGTACGCGCCAGGTGGTCCGGCCAGCACGGAGCGCGACTCGGGTGTCCACGGTTCACCCGCGATGTCGGTGATCACGCCGCCGGCTGCGCGGACCAGCGCGACCCCGGCCGCATGATCCCACACGTGTCCACCGAAACTTACTACCCCGCCCAGGATTCCGTCGGCAACAAAGGCAAGGTCGATGCCGGTGGATCCGTGCATGCGGAGCCGCGACGAATACCGGCTGAGCTTCTCCAGTACCGCGATCCGATAGCGTCCGGGAAATCGGCCGCGGGAGTCCGCGTTGAAGGTGCCGACACCGATGAGAGCCTCAGACAGTTCGGTGTGCGCCAACGCCGGCTGCGGGACACCGTTCTTCAGCAACGGTCCGCCCGCTACAGCCGTGTAGCGCTCACCGGTGAACGGCAGCCAGGTCAGGCCGGCCACCGGATCGCCGTCGTGCAGCAGGCCCAGCAGAATCGCGGCCATTGGCGAGCCTGCGGCGTAGTTGAACGTGCCGTCGATCGGGTCCAGCAGCCACACCCACGGCGAGTCGACGGCCGCGCCGCCGAATTCTTCGCCGTGCACCCCGATGCCGGTCGCCTCTTCCAACGCTGCGACAACCTGGCGCTCGATCGCAAGATCGACCTCGGTGGCGAAGTCGTTGCCCTTCTTGCGGACGGCCGAATCGGCACGATGGCCCAGCAGAAACGGCTGCACCGCAGAGTCCAGGATTGCCGATGCTTTTTCAACCGCGGGTCCGACCAGCTTATCCAGATCCATTGCGGCGTCTACTCCCGCACCGCGTGCAGCGCCTGCGGCAGGGTGAACCGACCGGCGTAGAGGGCTTTGCCCACGATGGCGCCCTCGACCCCGCGACCCGTCAGTGTGGCGATCGCGCGCAGGTCATCCAAGCTGGATACCCCGCCGGACGCGATGACCGGGGCATCGGTGCGATCGGTGACACGAGCCAGTAGTTCGAGATTGGGACCGCCCAGGGTGCCGTCCTTGGTGACGTCGGTGACGACGAACCGCGAACACCCCTCGCTGTCAAGGCGTTCCAGTACGCCCCACAGGTCGCCCCCGTCGGTTTCCCAACCGCGGCCCCGCAACCGGTGCTCGCCCTCCACGATCTGGACGTCCAATCCGACCGCGACCTTGTCGCCGTGTTCGGCGATGGCCCGCGCACACCACTGCGGGTTCTCCAGGGCGGCGGTCCCGAGGTTGACGCGAGCGCAGCCGGTGGCCAGCGCCGCTGTGAGGGAGTCGTCGTCGCGGATCCCACCGGACATCTCGACCTGCACATCGAGCTTGCCGACGACCTCGGCCAGCAGTTCGCGGTTGGAGCCGCGGCCGAACGCGGCGTCCAGGTCGACCAGGTGGATCCAGTC
>Ga0182013_10006072_pt1 | contig 13829 bp, 10 predicted proteins | sample 612S2MmetaG_FD_120487 | JGI IMG/M metagenome (GOLD analysis project Ga0182013, IMG submission 120487) | Permafrost microbial communities from Stordalen Mire, Sweden - 612S2M metaG | ecosystem: Environmental > Terrestrial > Soil > Wetlands > Permafrost | place: Sweden: Stordalen | collected... | reverse complement strand
CGATGGGTATATAGTGTGCGCTCATTGGGTACTAAAGCGGAATCCTTGTCTAATAGGAAGGTCTCCCGTGAACCTGCGCAGTGCGTTTCTACTACAGATGCTCGCAATCGGATACTTACTAGCGGCTTCTCCCGCTCGCGGACAAACTGCAAGTCCGGGCCCGGTGCCTGTTCTCGTTTATAGCAATGGCATTAGCGGTGGACCGTCAGCCTTTCTCATCAGTGCCCCTAATGTTGTAAGTAATTCGTTCGTTCCGGTGGTTACATCTCCTCCTAACGCGGACCTCGCTGAGTTGGTGGTGTGGATGTTGCCGGGCGATCAGGGCGTGCTAAGTGTGAGCGGATCGGTGACGTCTGCGCCTTGTGCCCAACCTCCTGGATTCAGCTGCGGAGTAATTTATGGCAGCTTCGTCCTAGCTCCCGCCACGTTTAGTACTTGCATCACCAACTATCTCGGCTATGAAGTTTGCTATGTCACCGTTGCATTTCCGCCAATTCCCGTCAACCTTTGTCCAGGCAACGCCTGTTGGTTCAACCTCGAGAATGCAACCACCAATGCCGGCGACCCAGTCTATTGGTCTGTTGAGATGCTACCGACAGGTGGTTCCGTGGCTTTTCGAAACACCCCACCATTTTTTCCTCCTGCGGAAGCGTTCGCCCTTTATTTTTAGTCGTTTATTAAGGAAAACCCGGTGCTTCCGATGAAACCTTGCATTCGGCACCAGTGCCAGGGCCAGCGAGCGCACTGGCGAGCCAGCAACATAGCCCAGGGAGCGGTTAGCCGTATGAAATCTCTAGCCGCAAGTCTATTGTTCCTGTCGATATGCGCTTCCTCTATGGAGGGCCAAGTGCTTTACAGCAACGGCCCCGATACCGGTACCATCGGAGCTTGGCCAGTTAACTTCGGACAATCTGTTTCCAACTCATTCACGCTGGAAGCGGACTCCATAGTTACCGACGTAGTGTTGTCGATATGGGCGGCGGATGATCGCAATCCTCCGCAAACAGCGAAGTGGGAAATTACCACCGAACCCTTCGGCGGAGAGGTGCTGGCTAGCGGCGGGTCCATCTTAGGACTTATCACCTACACGGATGGCAGGCTGTACACCCGGTGGACCATGGAAATACAAAACATGAACGCCAGGCTTCCATGCGGAACCTATTATCTGCAAGTCTATGATGTTATTACCGCGTGGAGGACGTGGGCCTTCTGGGGAGAGAGTAACGGTATCGGGTGTACTTCTCCGGGATGCCCGTCCACTGCATATTTCGATCCGGCGCTGGCAAATGGGTACGGGCTGACGCGGCCCATAGGTTCAGAGGCATTCGAAATTATCGGTACTGCAGGGGTCCCGCCGAGTTGGTGAGCCGAGATCAATTCGACCGGCAATCCAACTATCCGCAGCGACTACCTTACCGCGAAGACCAGGAAGTAATCCATTTTATCGCCCTTCACCAGGTCATCGTGCTCGCCGATCAGGCGGTAGCCCGCCTCTCCGGCCTCGCGGAGAACCACGTCCTTATGCACTCCGTGGTCTGCTCCATTGCCCTCGCGGTCGATGATTCCGACGCGCGCGCCCGGTTTCAGAGATGTTCGCAAGTTGCGCAACAATGCAACTGGCTCCGCTACCTCGTGATAGGTCTTCAGCAAGAGTACGGAATCGATCTTACCCGGCGGGAGTTCTGCATTATCCGGCTGGCCAAGTACGGTTTTCACGTTGTGTATCTGTTCTTTCTCTAACCGGCGACTGATGTATTGCAACGCCTCCTGATTAATGTCCACGGCATAAACGGTTCCCGTGCGGGTCACGCGCCTGGCTGCCCGGACCGCGAACCATCCCGAGCCCGCTCCGATATCGGCTACAGTTTTTCCGGGTGCGATGGCGAGAACGTCCATCACTTGGTCAATATGGAGCCTTTCATCACGGCCAGCGGCGTCGAAGATGGAGAGGTCGCCGGTGTAGGGCGTGCTGGTCGGGCGGTGTTGCTCCGGTTGCGTCGCCGCATCTTGAGCAAACAAGATCGGCACAGGTGTGACAAGAAACGCCAGCAGCAGCGCGCACAAGCGTCCGAATGATAAGAAACGGCCAAGTCGCATGAAGACCCCGCAATCTTTACTTCAAGCCGCCTGACAATTCGGCTTTGAAAGGGCACAGCTCCCGCCGCGCCGCAAAGAACCACTCTAAGATTACCGAGGGGGCTCGGTTTGGGCCGCGCCAGTACTTGTGAAACGGCCTCTTGGTGACATCATGACATCAGGAGTCGCCCATGGAGTGCGGTTCCGCCCGCTTTTGTGCGGTACGCGGACCTTCTTTGTGATTTGTCATCCCGACCGGAGCGGAGGGGCCTGCGCTCGGCCTTCCGGCGATATCGTCCTCAAGTCGATCCAGCTAATTTCCGGACGCTGGCAGCAAGCCATACACGCTGAGCTGATTTGCCGTTCCGACAAATACTTTGCCGTTGGCGACGGTGGGCACGGTAAACTTCGCGGCTGGGCCAGGGTTGTCGCGCGCCAACCGTTGGCTAGAGTTGTACAGCTCATGCGCAAGGTTCCTGGCGTCATAGGCGTGCAAAACCGCCGGCCCTTGATGCGGATCATAGTAAGCGTCGGTATGCACCGCCCACACCAGACCGTTGTTGTTGCCGTTGGCCGAAATGCTTACAGTGCCGCGGGTCAAGTGATACACCGCCGCCGACTGCGACACGGGAGACGTCGACAGCGCGCCATTGCGAATCGCGAACGCCTTGATCGAGTCGTTGTAGGGACTGATTCCCGCTCCGAAGTAGACACGACCATTCCAATAGGCGGGAGTTCCCATCTGCTGCCGCAGCTGTCCCGAGAGCTCCTGCACGATCTGCGGATTGCCCCTGACGCCGGCGTTATACCCGCCAAAGTTGTCGCGATTGAGCAAATAGATATGACCATTTTTTCCGCTAGTGATCGCCAGGTGCGGATAAGGACCAGGCTGATCGGGCAGCAGGACGACGCCGGACGATCCCAGATCCAAGTCGTCCTGGGCCATTTTTGCTTGGCTGAACGGGGTGAAGAAGTCCGACAATGTCAGACCGTGAGGACCCGATCTCAGCTTCACGATGCTGTCGCTGAAATTGGCGCCGGGCTGGTCGCCATAGGCATCGAATGGGCCGTTCGCGACTGATAGATACAGGTTGCCGACGGCATCGGCACTGATGCCGCAGCCGCTCATCCAAATACCGCCCTGGTAACCATTGGGCGTGGAAACCCAGGCTCCGGCTTGCTTCATGGTGACTGCATCGTAAGCTATGACCCACCCGTGATAGAGACCGGAGTCGGCATTCGAGGCGAAAGCGACAAACACTTTGCCTTTGGAAAGCAGCAAAGCAGCGCGCTGTAATTGAAACCGCGAAGAGAAAGAGACCACGCCATCGTTGCCGTCCTGGGCGGTGCCGGGATAGGACGCCTGGATGATGCGCGGACCGCCAAACTTCTCTGCGCCTGAAGTCATATCCAGGGCGTGCAGCCGATGATAGAACGCGCCGTTCTCTTTCGTCGCGGCAACCACATAGAGGGTGTTGCTCGCAATATCGATGACCGGCGTACTAGTGATCCCAATCTCCGGCAGAATGTCACTCGCGTTCACATCGGTAGCCGACACCGTTGTAACCCCTGCCTCGGGATTCAAGAAGTTAACTCGCCACAGGGGCGCCGGAGTCGGCGAGTCGGCGTCGAACGCATAAACGCTGTCGTGTTGCGTTGCCACAATCACGACATTGTGGATCCCGTCGCCCGGCATTGCGACCTGCGGCAGGTACAGCGGCTGAGCGTAGACCGAGCCGTCGACCGGAAACGAGTACAGTCTGCCGAAATGCGCGGCGTTCACGTTGAAGGGCGTGAGAACGGTTTCGACGATGTTCTGGCCGGTGCGAGCGTCATCATTGTGATAGGTAGCGACCACGGCCAGTCCGGCAGCAGCCAACGATTCGGCAGTCACGCTTGGCGGACGCGGTGAGGGATCGGCCACCGCAAAGAAATCGCCGCCCGACTCAGGTGCGCCCACTCCTCCGCGGGACTGGCGCAGTTGCAGGACAAGCAGCACCACCGCCACGCCTACACCCACAGACAGCAACTGAGAGCGGTTACGCGACAGTGCCGCAACTTTTTCCCAATTGTGCAGCGTGAAGTAGACGAGAACGCCGAAGCCGAGGCACGTCACAGCTAGCGTTGCAAGCGATTCTGAAAATACTAAGATAATGTACTGAAACATGGGCAGGTTCAATGACTGCGACTGACGCTTACCGCCATAACCCCTCAGCCGGGAAAAAGTGGTGCCTACCCGGAACAGGGATTGCGTTGCAGGACAGCACAGTCATGGCGTTCAAGAACTATCCGATTCACGTACAGTGAGATGCTTGCGACATTCTGAATGATGCAGGCTGCGGACTCATTGGCGCCAGCATGAAAATGAGAATAATTTGTTAAGAAGTGTAGCGTGCTGAATGTGGAATTCTAGAGGGCGATTTCTCGATATCCACGTACCCTAGCGGCTCATCCCTGGCCCCTGTTCAATTCCTGGACGCATGAGATCCTGACCACATGTAGAATTGACAGATGGCCTTCCCTGGATCCGGCGGTGATGCAAACTCGCGCAAGGGACGAACTCCTCCGCCCGACGACACCCATCAAGAGGCTGCCTACCTGAAGATGCTGGGCGAAAAACAGCGGCCCGTACGTATCAAGCTGATGGACGGCGAAATCGTCTGCGGCTGGATCGAATACTACGACCGGCGTATGGTGCGGCTGACGCGCGAAGGCGCGCCCAACCTTTTCATCTTCAAGCACGAGATTGCTTACATCGCCGACGACACGGTGCGCAAGCCACGTGCCAAGGCCGCGACCACTCCGCCCAATGGCAATCCGCCGGACGAAACGGAATGAGCGCCTACTTGCCAGAGGTAGAAGCGATTGCGCGCGAGGCCGGCGCATTGCTGATGGAACATTTTGCCCGGCGCGTAGTCATTGAGTACAAGGGCGACGTCGATCTGGTGACCGCGGCCGATCGTGCTTCGGAAAACCTGATTGTTGAGCGCTTGCGCTCACGTTGGCCCGAGCATGACCTAGTGGGCGAAGAAGGCGCGCGCAGCGATACCGGCGCCGACTATCGCTGGTACGTCGATCCGCTGGATGGCACGACGAACTTCGCGCATGGCTATCCCGTGTTCTGCGTCTCGATTGCGCTGGTGAGAAAAGACGAGCAACTTGAAGTTGGCGTTCTTTACGACCCGACGCGCGATGAGATGTTTGCCTCTGAGCGCGGACAGGGAGCGAGGTTGAACGGAAAACCAATTCACGTTTCCCAGACAGCGACTCTTTCGGAGTCGATTCTGGGGACAGGTTTCCCCAGCCACAAGCGTCACAAGAATCCCAATATCCACTGCTATCACCAGATCACGCTGCGCTCGCACGGCGTGCGGCGTGCAGGATCGGCGGCGCTCGATCTGGCCAATGTGGCCTGCGGCCGCTACGACGGTTTCTGGGAGTTCAATCTGAATCCCTGGGACACCGCAGCGGGCGCGCTGCTTGCGCAGGAAGCTGGCGGAACCGTCACCCGTTTCGACGGCTCGCCCTTCCGCCTCGACAGCCGCGAGGTCCTCGCCAGCAACGGCCTGATCCACCAGGAACTCTTGACCAACTTCGCTGAAATCTTCGCCGGCCGTGGCCTGGAGGAATTGCCCTCGCCGGTGGAGTACGCCAAGACGCGAGGATAAGCAAAGGTTAGGCTGGTCCTCGGAAATATTCGAACGCCCGTTCGCTCTCGTCACAGCCCCCTGTGACTGCGGTAAAATTACTCAGTGAACAATTCGCTGTTGAACCGCACCGTTGAAATGCGCGCTGACATGGTCCGTTTGCAGGGGCGGATCCTTTTCCTTACCGAAGATCCCGAGCTCATCAAGCTCCAGCTTGCGGGCGCGGACTTGCCCTGGGACACGGCGCATCCCGAGCGCAATCCCAAGCTGCGCGACGACATCTCCACCGACGAGATCACCCCGGCGCACATCTGCTTCTTCTTCGACGAAACTTTGGGTGAATTCCCCTACACCGGCTTGAAGTGCGGCAACGAGACGCCCATCAAGCGCGGCGACGTAAAGCGCGGCGGGTTCGTGTGCGCGGTCAGCGGCAAGCGCCGCGGCAAAGGCTCCAGCCGCGAGCAGTCGCCGTACGCCGAGATGTCGGCGGGCATCAAGCTGGTGATTGCGGAAAACATCGAGCGCATCTACAAGCAGAATTGTCAGAACCTCGGCGTGCTGACCTCGACCGACTTCGCCATGATCGACAAGATCCGCGGCGGAAAAGAAATTCCTCTGGTGGAGTTTACGGCTGGCGAAGACGAGATCACGCGCCAGGTCATCGAGTACGGCGGATTGTTCCCCTTCAACGTCGCGCGCATGCAGGGCAAAGTCTTCCTGCCGCCGATCACGACAAAACCTCGTCCCATGACCATCGCCGAAAAGATCTTCGCGCGCCATATGGTGCACAGCGCCAACCAAGTCGGAGTCGAAGCGGTAAAGCCGGGCGATACCGGATTCGCGCGCACCGATCTGCGCTTCAGCCACGAATACGTGACGCCCATGGCGGCGATTTTCTACGAACATTTTCTCGGCAAGGAAGAACCCGTCACCGACGCCGGCACCATCATGTTCTTCCGCGACCATCTCACCTTCCTCGATGAAGTCATGTCGGAAGAGAAGCGCAAGATGGGGCTGCTCGATTTGGCGACACAGTTGAAACTTAAGCAGGAAGATTTCGCCAAGTCGCGGGGCATCAAGCTCCACGGCGAGTTGAAGGACCGCAAAGGTTCGGAAGGAATCTGCCACTCCATTGTCACCGAGAGCTACGCGCTCCCCGGCCAGGTCAATGTCGGCAGCGATTCGCACACCCCGCACGTGGGTGCGATGGGCTGTGTAGCTTTCGGCATCGGCACCACCGATGTCTTCAATGCCTGGTTCACCAAAGACGTGCGCGTGAAGGTGCCGGAATCGGTGAAGGTAATCATTCGCGGCAAGAAGCGCGAGAACGCCACCGCCAAAGACTTCATCCTGAAGCTGCTTTCATTGGAGTACATCCGCTCGGGCAAGGCGCTAGCCAAGGTGATTGAATACTCGGGCGAAGCCATCGAAGCGTTGGGCGTGGACGAGCGCGCCACCATGACCAACATGGCGGCCGAGATTGGCGGCTTCACCGGAATCGTTGCTCCCGATCAGAAGGTGGTCGAGTTCCTGATGGAACGGCGCGGCATGAGCGAGAATGAGGCGCAGACTCTGATCGAAGGCCTGTACAGCGATCCCGATGCCCATTACGGGCACGTGATCGAACTCGATGCGGCCGAGATTTATCCCATGCTGGCGACGCCGGGCGATCCGGGCAACGGCAAGTTTGTGCGCGAATTGCATACGCCCGTTCCGGTGGAGATCGCTTATGGAGGCACTTGTACGGCAGGTAAGAATGAAGACATGGACATGTATGCCCTCGTCCTCGGCGATGCTTTGAAACAGGGCCGGAAAGTTGCCGAGAGTTGCAAGTTCTATCTGCAGTTTGGCTCGCAGGAAACGCGCGAGTATTGTGTGCGCAAGGGCTATCTCGACATCTTCCACCGTGCCGGAGCGCAGGTGATTGAACCCAGTTGCGGTGCTTGCATCAATGCTGGGCCGGGCGTTTCCACCCGTCCTGACCAAGTAGTGATCAGCGCGCAGAACCGCAATTTCCCCGGACGCAGCGGTCCCGGTCAGATGTATCTTGCTAGTCCGCTGACCGTGGCGGCAAGCGCTGTAGCGGGCTACATTGTGGAGTATGAGCCTGCGGGCGAGCGCGAGCCGGCGAGCGTTGCGTAGTTCGTGGGCGTTCCTCGCTCAGCAAGTTGCCCAGCCCCACACTTGGAGCGTTTTTGGTAGTATCGACGTAACTACTCTAAGCGGAAATCCTCCATAAGAGAGACTTGAGGAGATATTGTTTTATGGCCTATGTGATCGCGGAACCTTGTATCGGCACGAAAGACACGGCTTGCGTCGATGCTTGTCCGGTGGACTGCATCCACCCCAAGAAGGACAGCGACAAGTTTGCCGCCGAAGAGATGATCTACATCGATCCGGTCGAGTGCATTGACTGTGGCGCCTGTGTACCCGTATGTCCGGTGTCGGCGATTTTCGCGCTCGACGACCTGCCGGAAAAGTGGAAAGAATATACCGAGCGCAACGCCAAATACTTCGGCCGATAGCCAACGCGCAGAATTGCAAAAGGGCACACCGCGCGGATGTGCCCTTTTTCTTCCCCTATCGCTTTCCTGCCTCAAGACATCTTCGCGAAGGCCCAGAACAGCGTTGCCGACAATACAATGGCCACGGGCAACGTCAGCACCCAAGCCATGATTAGGTTGCGCACGGTTGCCCACTGCAGTCCCGTTCCGTTGGCTGCCATGGTTCCCGCCACACCCGATGACAATACGTGCGTCGTGCTTACCGGCAAGCCGTACATGTCGGCGGCTCCGATGGTCAGCATGGCTGTAATTTCGGCGGCGGCGCCCTGTCCATAGGTCAGATGGTCCTTGCCGATTTTTTCGCCCACGGTGATGACAATCCGCTTCCAGCCGATCATGGTGCCAAGACCAAGCGCCAGAGCCACCGCAACCTTCACCCAAGTCGGAATGAACTTGGTGGCGTGGTCGATGTGCTTCTTGTAGGTGGCCAGTACCGTCGCGTCGGCTGCCGAAACTTCGGCGTGGCCGGACTTCTGCATGATGCGCAGTGCCTCGCTCACCAGGTACATGTCATTGCGGAAGTTGCGGACCTGGTCTTGCGGAATGTAGCGCAGCTCCTTGTAGTTCACAACTTCAGTGCTGATGCCGTTGATGAGGCTGCGCAGCGCCAGCACTGTGTTGGACGTCATTTCTTTGGTGCGCACATACGCCGTAACATCGTCGCGCGGATCGCCGACCACAGCGCCGGGCGTTACATACTTGTCAAGTACGTTGGCGGCCTGCTGCGAGATGGCGACAAACTCCGCCGATTGCTGCGGTGTGATGGCATGATTCAAGGCGTAAGCCGTAGGAACGGTGCCGATAAGAATGAGCATGATGAGTCCCATGCCCTTCTGTCCGTCGTTGGAGCCGTGCGCGAAACTTACACCGGTGCAGGTGAGAATAAGCAGGGCGCGAATCCACGGCGGCGGCGGAGCATCGCCTTCGGGCGCTTTGTAGAGGCGCGGGTCGCGGATGAAGAATTTGGAGAGGCTGAGTATCGAGGCCGCCAGAACGAAGCCCACGATGGGCGAGAACAGCAGCGACTTGCCCACGTTGAGGGCCTGCGCCCAATCCACGCCGCTGGTCGCCGTTCTGGCTTGCATCAACTGGTTGGCAATGCCCACCCCGATGATCGAACCAATCAAGGTGTGCGAACTGGAATTCGGTATCCCGAAGTACCAGGTGCCGAGGTTCCAGATGATTGCCGCCGTTAGCAGGGCGAACACCATGGCAAAGCCGGCGCCGCTGCCGACTTGCAGGATCAGCTCAACCGGCAGCAACGAGATGATGCCGAAAGCCACTGCTCCGGTCGACAGCACCACGCCGATGAAGTTCCACATCCCCGACCACGCCACCGCGATGTGCGGGTCGAGCGAATGGGTGTAAATCACCGTCGCGACCGCGTTGGCCGTATCGTGAAAGCCGTTGACGAACTCGAAGCCAAGTGCGACCAGCAGCGCGATTCCCAAAAGTACGAAAGGGAAGATCGACGACGAATGTACCGCCGAGAGGTCGGAAATCAGATGATAGGCCGCATACACGAACCCAATGGCTAAGGCCCCGAGAAAGATCGCAGACCCGATCTTTCCGGGAGACTTGGAAAGCTTCGCGTGCACCGCGCTGGGCGGTGCTACTGGTGGTTCGACAGGAAACGGCGAGGCAGTCGCCATGCTTGGTCCTCTTCCTACAGGATGTCTTGTTCTGAATGCGAGAAAATTCTCGTCGCCGAAAGTTACTATGCGGACATGCGCTGAATCATTAACAGACGATGAATGGAAGGTGAATTCCTGTTAACTAATGTGCATGGTTGCAGATGAAAGAGATTTGGGCAGATCTTGAGCGCTCATTCTTGGCCACGAATCGACTAGGGCCGGATCACTTTAACCCAAACATCGAGATGGTCCCCGAAGATCCGCGCCATCTGACATTGTAGGACTTTTTGGGGCCCAGGCCCTGCGTGGCCACTTTTAGGCCTTCCCCGATTTTAACCTTCGTGTAACATAGTGGGACTATTCGCAGTTGGGGTTTGTGTCGCTCGTATGGTTCGCCGTTCCCTGGATGATCCGTCCCTGGTGTTGAATCGAGAAGCCTCTTGGCTGGCGTTCAATCGCCGTGTGCTCGAGGAGGCCGAGAACCCGCGCAATCCCCTCCTGGAGCGGGTGAAGTTTCTTGCTATCACGGCGCGCAATCTCGATGAGTTCTTCGAGATCCGCATCGGTGGCCTGATCCAGCGCATTGAAGACGGCCAAACCGACATCGGTCCCGACGGCCGCACTCCGCAGCAAGAAGCCCAGCTGGTAGCCCAACTCACGCACGAATTTATGCGCGACCAGTATCGCTGCTGGAATCTTTCTCTGCGGCCGGAACTCGCGCGCGAAGGCATCCGCGTGGTGGGAATGAGGGACCTCACGCCGGAGCAGCGCGCGTTTGTCTCCGACTATTGCGAGCGGGAGCTGGATCCGCTGCTCACGCCCGTCGCCGTCGATCCCTCGCACCCGTTTCCGCGGGTCATCAACAAGGCGCTGTGCCAGGCGCTGCTGTTGCGCCGCCGTCGCCGCGCGTCGTCCACCTATATGGGAGTGGTGACTGTCCCGCGTGTTTTGCCGCGACTCATCAAACTGCCGCCGCGCAACGGAACCGAGGATTACATCTTCCTAGCCGACCTAGTGGCATCCCACACTGTGGACATGTATCGCGGCTACGAGATCATCTCCGAAGCTGCGTTCCGCGTCACCCGCAACAGCAACCTTTACCTGCAAGAGGAGGAGTCGCGCAACCTGCTCGAATCCGTGCGCATCGAGTTGCACAACCGGCGCAAGGGCGACGCCGTGCGGCTGGAGATCGAAGCCGACGCCAATCCCGAGATGGTCGAGCGTTTGCGCGGCTACTTCGAAATGGAGAGCTGGCAGATTTACCGCACCGATGGTCCCGTCAACTTGTCGCGACTCTTTCATTTCTACGACGAGACGGAGCGGCCGGACCTGAAGTTCAAGCCGTTTGTGGCGCGCGACCTGCAATTGAATCGCAAGTCACAAGACATTTTCGAGGAGATTCGGCACCGCGACATCCTGCTGCATCATCCCTACGATTCCTACAATTCGGTAGTCGGATTTATCCGCACCGCCGCCGAAGATCCCAACGTACTGTCGATCAAGCAGACGCTTTACCGCACCAGCGAGAACTCGCCCATCGTGCAGGCCCTGATCGAAGCCGCCGCCAAGAAAGAAGTCACGGTTGTCGTCGAGGTGAAGGCGCGCTTCGATGAAGCCAGCAATATTCGCTGGGCGCGTTCGCTGGAAGATGCCGGAGTGCAAGTCTTCCACGGATTGGTCGGCCTGAAGACGCACTGCAAACTGGCCCTGATGGTGCGCAAAGATCCTGACAACCAGACGCGCCTCTACGCGCATCTGGGAACGGGGAACTACAACTCGATCACCGCGACCTATTACACCGACTTGAGCCTGCTGACCGCCGATCCGGAAATGACCTCGGCCGTCCACGGCGTATTTAACTTCCTCACCGCCTATGCCGAGCGCCCCAGCTATAGTCCGCTGCTGGTTGCGCCCATCGATCTGGCTGAGCGTAGCATCAATCTGATCGCCCGGGAAGCGGATCATGCGCGGCATGGACGTCCGGCGCGAATCATCGTCAAGATGAATTCGTTGCTGGACCGCAACATCGTGCGCGAGCTCTATCGCGCCTCGCAGGCGGGAGTGCAGATTGACCTGATGGTGCGCGGCATTTGCGGATTGCGGCCGGGCGTGCGCGGCGTCAGCGACCACATCAAGGTACGCAGCATTGTCGGACGCTTTCTCGAGCACAGCCGGATTTTCTACTTCGCCAACGGCGGCGAAGAAGAAATTTATGTTGGTAGCGCTGACTGGATGCCGCGCAACCTGCTGGAACGCGTGGAGACGCTGTTTCCCATTAAAGATCCAATGTTGAAGCACCGCATTCGCTTCGAGATCCTGGAGGCTTATCTGGCCGATAATACGCGAGCTCGCATACTGCAGTCCGACGGCACGTATGTTTCCGCCGACGCTTTACGCTCGCGATCGCCCACGCGCATAGTCCACTTCAATGCTCAGGAATTCCTCAGCGCTCTTTCCGAGGGAAAAGTCACTCCTGATGCCATTCCGGCGCTGCCGGTACCGCGTCGTCGTGCGATTCGCCGCCCGGTTAAGGCAAAATAAGAGTCATCATGGACATCTACTTCCTACGCCATGCCAATGCCGGTGAGGCCAAGTTTTCTTCCACCAAGGACGCCAAACGTCCCATCGACAAGCTGGGAATCGAGCAGTCCCACGATGTGGGACGTGCGCTGGCGGCCCTCGACACCGCGGTTGACGTGATCCTTTCCAGCCCTTTGCGGCGCGCCACGCAAACTGCTGCCGTGGTGGCCAACGAAATCGGATATGAAGACAAGGTAATAACGGACGCCGCCCTGCTGCCTGGGGCAAGTTTTCAGCAGTTTAGAGAATTGCTGGTCCGCCACAGCCGCAAGGAAGCGATCATGGTGGTCGGCCACAATCCCAGCATGACGGAGTTCTTGAACAGGATCTTATTCGCCGAAGGCCGGCACAATGCCGTCGAAATGAAAAAGGGAAGCGTGGCGAGGGTCGAAAAAGTTGGCCGTAGGACCGCTGTCTTGAAGTGGTGCATGCCGCCCAAAGCGGTGCGCTTGATTCAACAAGCTTCGGCCAGCAGTTCGCGGCCGAAGACCGTCTCGAAATAATTCTTTTCCTGCTGCACCGCCCACAGCTCCAGTTCAATTCCTTCGGGTGGGTGCGGTTTGAGGCGCAAGCGCACTCGTCCGTCCTGATGCACCCGGACCTTCAACTCGCCTACCGCGGCGCGGCGACCCTGGTCGAGCGCTCGAGCCAGGCGCAGCAAAGCCACGGCCTTGGCCACGTGAATCTGCTCGATGCCCGGCAGCGCCCTCATCACCTGGTCGCTGGGTGAGGGAAGAGATTTGCCAACGTAGCGCGCCGTCGCGGCGATGATGCGGCGCTGCAGCGGCGTGTAGCCGAAGATTTCCGAGTGGGAAATCACGTAGTAGGTATGGCGGCGCCGGCCAGAGCGATTGATGTACGCTCCCACCTCGTGCAGCATGGCGGCAGCTTCCAGCCAATCCTCATACTCTGGCGGCAGCCGATGGACCGATCGCAGGCGGCGGAATAATTGCAGCGTCAAATCGCGAATGCGCTGCGCAAATTGCAAATCCGCGCCATAGTGTTTGGCCGCCGCCAGCAGAGCGTCATGCCGCTCCGACTCCACGCGCTCGCGCATGACGGTGCTGGCGTTGTAGTCGGCCATCATCTGCGCCAGCAAACCATCGCGCAAGCCGAGTGGCAGATAGCGGAAGCTGCGCAGTTTGCAGAGCTGCATCAGTTCCGCGAATACCATCGCCCCAGCGATGATGATCTCGGCGCGGCGGGGGCCAATTCCAGGCATCGCGCGTCTTTGCGCCAGGTTTCGCTTGCTCAGGGATTCCAGCTGCGAAGCGACTGCGGCCCTGGGCACGGTCTGCGGCTTGCTCTCGTCATAGCCGCGCAACTTG
>Ga0182013_10006071_pt1 | contig 13830 bp, 14 predicted proteins | sample 612S2MmetaG_FD_120487 | JGI IMG/M metagenome (GOLD analysis project Ga0182013, IMG submission 120487) | Permafrost microbial communities from Stordalen Mire, Sweden - 612S2M metaG | ecosystem: Environmental > Terrestrial > Soil > Wetlands > Permafrost | place: Sweden: Stordalen | collected... | reverse complement strand
TCGGGTTGGTTGCTCGAGGCGCCCGGCGACGGGCGTCCCAGAGGAATGGCCGTCACGTCGGCAGCCGCAAGGCTTCCGGCCATACAGAACCCGGCTTACAGGCCGGCTGGCAATTTGAAGCAGTCGCCAATAGTCGGTAGGCAGCCGGCGAACTGGCATGTAGTCCTACTGACTACGGCCTGCCCTTTCCTCGAGGCCCCTATGGTTCACGCGCATTCCGTCATTCCGGCCGGCCAATGGTCGGGCGAACCTGTCGATTCCGTCGTGCTCGATTATGACGAGCGCTACCGCCGGCGTTTCGCGATGACCGGCGTGCGCGGCCTCGACTTTCTGCTCGACCTGCCCGAGGCGGTGATGCTGCGCGCCGGCGACGGGCTGAAGCTCGAGGACGGCCGCATCGTCGAGGTCGTCGCCGCTCCCGAACCGCTTGCCGAGATCCGCGCCGCCGACGCAGCCGCGCTGACCCGCGTCGCCTGGCACCTCGGCAACCGCCATCTGCCGACCGAGCTGACCGGCAGGAGCCTGCGCATCCGCCGCGACGCCGTGATCGCCGACATGGCGCGCGGCCTCGGCGCGACGGTGGTGGACATCGAGGCGCCGTTCAATCCCGAAGGCGGCGCCTATGTGCGCGCGACAGGCGACGCGGACCACGGCCACGAACATAGTCACGATCATGATCACGGCCACGAGCATGATCACGATCACGATCACGATCACGATCATCATCACGGTCCCCACGACCACGACCCGCGCCACGAGCCGCACAACCACCCGCATGGTCCCGACCTGCACGGCCAGCCTTCCAACCAGGCCCCCGTTCATCGGCACGGCCACGGCCACGACCACGGCCGTGACCGCTGACGGCGAATCCTGGCGCGAGGCGCCGCTGCTGCTGTGGCTGTCGCCGGCCTTTCCGGTCGGCGCCTTCGCCTATTCGCACGGCCTGGAATGGGCGTTCGAGGCGGGCGACATCACCGGCGCGGCTTCACTCGCCGCCTGGCTCGCCGATCTTGCGCGCTTCGGCGGGCCGCAGCTCGACGCTTCGCTGTTCGCGCTCGCGTTCCGGGCCGCCGCCGCCGCGGATTGGCCGGCGCTCGACGAGGTCAACGCGACTGCGGTCGCGCTCGCCGGCTCGGCCGAGCGCCGGCTCGAGACGACCGCGCAAGGCGCCGCGTTCCGCCTCGCCGCGCGCGCGGCCTGGGACAGCGAGCCGCTGCGTCGCGTCGCGTCGCGCGACGGCGAGCCGCTCGCCTATCCGGTCGCCGTCGCCGCCGCCGCGGCGGGCTGCAGCATGGCCTCGAGTCGCGCGACCGAGGCTTTCGTCGTCGGCCAGTTCGCCAATCTCGTTTCCGCCGCGACGCGACTGGGAATCGTCGGCCAGACCGACGGGCTCAAGATCCTGGCGGGAATCTTCCCGGCTCTCGCGGCGCTCGCGCGCGAGGCGGCGGGCGCGACGCTCGACGAACTCGGCGGCTGCGCGCTGCGCTCCGACATCGCCGCGATGCGGCATGAAACCCAATATTCGAGGCTGTTCCGCTCATGACGCAAACGCATTCGCCGCTGAGAGTCGGGGTCGGCGGCCCGGTCGGCTCGGGCAAGACGGCGCTGATGGAGCAATTGTGCAAGCGCCTGTCGGGCGCCTACGAGGTCGCGGCGATCACCAACGACATCTATACGAAGGAGGACGCGCGCATCCTGGTCGAGGCGGGCGCGCTGCCGGCCGAACGCATCATGGGCGTCGAGACCGGCGGATGTCCGCACACCGCGATCCGCGAGGACGCGTCGATCAACCTCGCGGCGATCGACGACATGCGCCGCCGCTTTCCCGCGCTCGATCTCATCCTGGTTGAATCCGGCGGCGACAATCTCGCCGCGACCTTCTCGCCCGAGCTCGCCGACCTGACCATCTATGTGATCGACGTCGCCGGCGGCGAGAAGGTGCCGCGCAAGGGCGGGCCGGGCGTCACCCGCTCCGATCTTCTCGTCATCAACAAGATCGACCTTGCGCCCTATGTCGGCGCCTCGCTCGATGTGATGGCGCGCGACGCGGCGCTGATGCGCAAGACGCGCCCCTTCGTCATGGCCAACATGAAAACCGGCGAGGGCGTCGACACGGTGATCGCCTTCATTCGCGAAAAGGGCGGGCTCTAGGACCGCCGCAGCTTGTGGGAAACCGCCGCGGCCGCCGCTGCCGGTCGTGGGCCGTGGCTTGAATTGGCCACGCGGCGCGACTATGAAGCCACACCCGGCTCGCTGACGGCGACGCGTCGGCCTTGCCGGCGCGGCGCTAGAACGGCTTCACAGCGAGGAAGATTCCCCACATGCGCATTTCGTCTCTCGTCACCGCGACCGCGCTCAGCGCGCTTGTTTCCGGCGCGGCCTTCGCGCTGGACGCCGCCCAGCCGACCCCGGTTCCGACCGTCGACGCCGGCGCCAAGGCCGCCAAGTCGGCCGATTGCTACAAGCAGGCCGACGCGAAGGACCTGCACGGCAAGGACCGCCGGAAGTTTCATCACGAATGCATGAAGGCGCAATGAGCCGCCCGTGACCGCAAGCGGCGGCGCCCATGGCTGATCCGCCGGCCATCGCCGCCGACGACGAGCGGCTCGCCGTCTTCGCCACCGTCCGCGATTGCTTTCGCTACGCCGTCAGTCGCTTCAACGCCGCGGAGCTCGCCTATGGCCACGGCGCGACCAACGCGGTCGACGAAGCGGCGTTCATCGTCCTTGAAGGGCTCAAGCTGCCGATCGATGCGCTCGATCCGTTCCTCGACGCCCGATTGACCCGCGCCGAGCGCGTGCGGCTGCTGGGGCTGATCGACGCACGGGTCGCGACGCGCAAGCCGGCCGCCTATTTGCTCAATCGCGCCTATATCCAGGGCGTGCCGTTCTATGTCGACGAGCGCGCGATCGTGCCGCGCAGCTTCATCGGAGAATTGCTGTTTCACGGCCTCGTCGGCCCCGGGGCGCTGATCGAAGACCCGGAGGCGATCGAGACGGTTCTCGATCTTTGCGCCGGCGGCGGCTCGTTGGCGATTCTCGCGGCGCGCGTCTTTCCCGATGCGACGATCGACGCGGTCGAGCTTTCCGCCGGCGCATTGGCGGTCGCGCGCCGCAATGTCGAGGAGCACGATCTCGCCGACCGGGTGACGCTCTACGAGGGCGACCTGTTCGCGCCGCTCGGCGCCAAGCGCTACGACCTCATCCTCGCCAATCCGCCCTATGTCGACGCCGAGTCGCTCGCCGCCTTTCCGCCCGAATATGCCGCCGAGCCGCGATTGGCGCACGCGGGCGGGCGCGACGGGCTGGACATCGTGCGGCGCATTCTGGCCGCAGCGGGCGCGCATCTGACGCAGGAGGGCGCGCTGGTCTGCGAAGTCGGCCGCGCGCGGGCAATCCTCGAGGCAGCCTATCCCGAGCTGCCGTTCCTGTGGCTCGACGCGGAGGACAGCGAAGCGGAGGGCGAGGTGTTCTTCCTTCGCGCGGTTGACCTCGAGCCGCGCGGCAAGCGCGGCAGGCGCGTCTGAACTTTATTCCGCCGCTTCGCGCATCGCGGCGCGAATGACGGTGCGGAAGTCGTCGATGCTGACCAGCTTGCCGGCGCGCTCGACGTGCCAGAAGCTCCAGCCGTTGCAGGCCGGCAGGCCTTGCGCCAGCGCGCCGATCTTGTGGATCGAGCCGACCGCCGGCCCGAGCGTCAGCGCGCCGTCGACGCGGGTGAGCGCGCGATGGCGGCGCTGGGCGTCGAGCAGCGCTTCGCCCGGTTTGACCAGGCCCGCTTCGACGACGCTGGCGAAAGCGACCCGCGGCTCGCTGCGCTTGCTCGGCATCGTCGCGATGGCGTCTGGCGCGAGGGGGGCGACGGCGTCGATTCGCGCCCGCGCCGCCGCAGCGTATGTCGAATCGCGCTCGAAGCCGATGAAATGGCGGCCGAGCCGCTTGGCCACCGCGCCGGTGGTGCCGGAGCCGAAGAACGGGTCGAGCACGAGATCGCCGGCATTGGTGGCGGCGATCAACAGCCGCTGCAGCAGCGCCTCGGGCTTCTGCGTGGGGTGGGTCTTGCGGCCGTCGGCGTCCTTCAGCCGCTCGCCGCCGGTGCACAGCGGCAGGAACCAGTCCGAGCGCGCCTGTGCGTCCTCGTTGCCCGCCTTCAGCGCGTCGTAGTTGAAGGTGTAGCCCTTGGCGTCGGCGCTGCGGGCCGCCCAGATCATCGTCTCGTGGGCGTTGGTGAAGCGCCGGCCGCGGAAGTTCGGCATCGGGTTGGCCTTGCGCCAGACGATGTCGTTGAGGATCCAGTAGCCGAGGTCCTGCAGGATCGAGCCGACGCGGAAGATGTTGTGATAGGAGCCGATGACGACGATCGTCGCGTCGCGTTTCATCACCCGCCGCGCGGCGAGCAGCCAGGCGCGGGTGAACGAATCATAGGCGGCGAAATCGGCGAACTTGTCCCACGCGTCGTCGACGGCGTCGACGACGCTCTGGTCGGGACGCGACAGCGCGCCTTCGAGCTGAAGGTTGTAGGGCGGATCGGCGAAGACGAAATCGACGCTCGACGGGGGCAGCTTGGCGAGCTCGGCGACGCAATCGCCGACGACGATCGCATCGCTTGGCGCCGCGGCAGGCGTGGCGGGGCGCCGCGCCTCATTGCGTCCAGTACGCAGAACCTGAAGCTGGACGGGGAGGCGGGTCGCCCCGGCACGCGAACCACGCATCACGCAACTCACTCGACGCAGCGTCGGAGCGAACCGCTCTGACGGGGGCGATAGTGAGCATTTTAGGTAAAAGCGACGTTAGGCCTCGGTCCGACCGGCTGTCTCGTTTTCGTACGACCGGGCCGGGCAAGGAATCTTCGTTAAATCAACGATTTCTAAACAATCGTGAGCGGCGGCGTCAGCGCGCCGAGTCGCGGTCGAAGAGCCCGACCGGCTTGAACGAGCGGCGGTGCAGCGGGCACGGCCCGAGTCGCGCCAGGGCCGCGGCGTGCTCGCGCGTCGGATAGCCCGCATGGCGGGCGAATCCGTAGCCGGGATGAACCGCGTCGAGCCGCCTCATCAGGGCGTCGCGCGCGACCTTGGCGACGATCGAAGCGGCGGCGATCGACAGCGACAATCCGTCGCCGCCGACGATCGGCCGCGCCGGGCAGCAGAGCCCCGGCGGCGCGTCGCGGCCGTCGATCAACGCATAATTGGGCCGCACGGACAGCGCCGCAACCGCACGCCGCATCGCCAGCAACGTCGCGCCGCGAATATTGAAGCCGTCGATCTCGTCGACGCTGGCGAAGGCGAGCGACACGGCGATCGCCTTGGCGTAAATCGCTTCGGCGAGCGCCTCGCGGCGCGCCGCGCTCAGCGCCTTCGAATCGTCGAGACCCTCCGGCAGGTCGTCGGGGTCGAGAATCACCGCGCCGACCCCCACGGGCCCGGCCAGCGGCCCGCGCCCGACTTCGTCGACGCCCGCGACCCATCGCCGCCCCTCGGCGATCAGCGCCCGCTCATTGTCGTAAGTCGGCGCGCCCATCGGCGGTCAACCGAGCGGGCCGCGGGCGAGTCGCGCGAGATCGAAAGCGATCACGTCGGCCAGGAGCTCGAGGAAAGCGGCGGCGCCGTGTTCGGCGGCGGCCTCGCCTTTGGCGGCGGACGCCGACCCCGCCTCGCCGACCGCGCCCTCGGGATTGAGGTCGCTCGCCATCCAGGCGAAGCCGAACGGCGCCGTAGCGCGCAGGCGGGTGAATTCGGCCGCCATCGCCTCGCCGGCGCTCTCGAAGTCGCGCGCCTGGTCGCGCTTCGCCGTCTCGGGACGGAAGGCGAGCATGAGCGAAGTCTCGGCGTCGCCCCCGTGCACGCCGTAGAGACGTTCGCGCTCGGAGAACAGTCCGTCCGGATAGCCGAGCCGTCGCCAGCTCGCGTGCACGGCCAGCATTGCATGGCGCGCGCGCAAGGCGAGCGCCGCCGCGTCGATCGCCGGGCCGTTGCCGCCGTGCGCATTGATGAAGACGAGCTTGCGGCAGCCCGTTCGCGCGACGCCGTCGCCGATCGCCGTCAGCACGCCGACCAGCGTCTCGAAGGGCAGCGTCAGCGTGCCCGGATACCCGCTGTGCTCGTCGGAGGCGCCGATCGTCTGGGGCGGCAGAAACAGCGCCGGCCAGTCGTCGGGGACGCGCGCGATCGCGCGCTTCAGATAGCCCTCGCCGATGAACGCGTCGGTCGCAACCGGCAGGTGCGGCCCGTGCTGCTCGATCGCCGCGACCGGCAGGATGGCCACCGCCTTGGTCATGTCCATGGCGGCGAAGTCGCGCCACGACATCTCGGCCCAAAACTTGGTTGGCGGCATCCTACGTCCCCCAGTCCGCCGCCGGCGCGCTCCCCCTCTCCCCGCCAGCGGGAAGAGGGGACGGCGAGACCGCTTCTGGCTAGCGCTTGCCGGGATAGGAGGCAAGACGGCGCCTTTGTAGGCGCGATCGCCGATCGCGCCTGTAGACGCGGCCAGCGGCCGCGTCTACAGGCGCGCTCACGGCTCCAGCGCCTGGTCGAGCAGCCGCGCCAAAGCCTCCGGCTCGCGCGGGAAGCCGGCGCGGATCCACAACGCCTGCAGCTTCTTCAGCGTCGCGCCGACGCGCTGGCCATGGGTCACGCCGCGCGCAACGAGGTCGGCGCCGGTGATCGGCAGGGTCGGCTCTGGGGTCGACAGGAGAAACGCGCGTGCACGGACGAAGCGCCAGTCGTCGGGCGCCGCGTCGCTGTCGGCGTGGAAGAGCGCCAGCGCATCGAGCGCGCCCTGGCGGCGGCGTTCGAACAACAGCCGCCTCAGCGCGCCGAGCGCCGGCGGCGCCTCGCCGTCGTGCAGGTCGGCGAGCCCGCGCGCGAGCGCGGCCAGCCGCTCGGTTTCGGCGTTGGAGAGCCGCAGCCGCTCGCGCAGCCGTTCGGCGTCCTCCGTGACCCGCACGCCAAGCGCGCCGAGCCGCAGCAACGGATCGGGCGCGCTCTCGCCCACCGCCTCGATCGCCGTGAGGCGGGCGAAGCGCGCCGCGTCGGTCTGGCCGGCGACCAGCGGCTGAAGCAGCCCCGCCTCGCACACTGCGGCGAGCACCTGCGGCGCGCGCGAGGCGACGAACAATTTCATCAGCTCGGCGCGCACCCGCTCGCGCGACAGGATCGCCAACCCGGCGCGCTCGGCGATCGCCGCGTCGAATCCCTCGCGATCGAGCCGGCCGTCGCCGTAGCGCGCGGAGAAGCGGAAGAAACGCAGAATGCGCAAATAGTCTTCGCGGATGCGCTGATGCGCTTGGCCGATGAAGCGGACGCGCCGTTCGGCGAGGTCGACCAGTCCGCCGACGTAATCGTGGACGAGCCCGTCGGGGGTCAGCGACAGCGCGTTGATGGTGAAGTCGCGCCGCAACGCGTCGTCGCGGAAGTCGCGGCCGAAGGCGACCTTGGCGTGGCGGCCGTCGGTGTCGACGTCGCGTCTCAGCGTCGTGGCCTCGATCGGCCGGCCGTCGACGATCAGCGTCACCGTGCCGTGGGCGAGGCCGGTCGGCGCAACGCCGAAGCCGGCGGCGCGCGCGCGCTTCATCACGACCTCCGGCAGCGCGGTGGTGGCGAGGTCGAAATCGCCGACCGCCTCGCCGAGCGCGAGGTCGCGCACCGCTCCGCCGACCAGCCGCGTCTCCTCGCCGTCGCCGTCGAGCGCGGCGAGCGCGCGCGCGAGTCGGCCCGCTTCGAGCAGCTGGCGGTTGGCCAGGCGCCCCTCGCGCAGGCCGGGCAGCGCGCTCATTCGATACGCCCGGGCACGAGGACGCCGTGCTCGACATGCGCGGGCACGTAGACGCCCTGGCCGCGCGGCGCAAACGTCGTCGCGCCGACCAGTCCCGCCAGCGTCGCGGCGAGGCCGGCGATCACCAGCCTCGCAACCCGGCCGCGGGTCCAATGCTCGATCGCCAGCGGCCATCGCAAACGGAGCGCGAGATAGATCGCAAACAGCAGGAACGGCAGGAAAAACAGGCCGAGCGATTCGGCGACCGGGCGCCACATCAGGTGAACAGCCTCTCGTAGAGATTGCGCAGAATGCCGGCGGTGACGCCCCAGATATACCTCTCGCCGTAGGGCATCGCGTAGAACTTTCGCACTCGGCCCCGCCATTGCCGCTCTTCAAGCCGGTGATTGGCGGGGTCCATCAGAAAGGCGAACGGCGTCTCGAATGCGTCGGCGACCTCGGCCGGGTTCGGCCGTGGCGAGAACGCGGGGTCGATCAGCGCCACCAGCGGCGCGACGCGATAGCCGGTGCCGGTGAGATAGGGATCGAGCCAGCCGAGCGGCTCGACCTGCTCGGGCGCAAGGCCGATCTCCTCGCGCGCCTCGCGCAGGGCGGTCTCTTGGGGCGTTTCGCCGGCGTCGAGCTTGCCGCCGGGGAAAGCGACCTGGCCGGAATGGCTGCGAAGCTGCGCCGACCGCAGGGTCAACAGCACCTTCAGCCCGTCCGGCCGCGGCACGATCGGAGCCAGCACCGCGGCCGGCCGCGCCGCCGCGACGACCTGCGGATCGATCGCCAGGCCGTCGAGCGTGTGATCGCCGCGCCTGGCCAGAGGCGAGGAAAAAGCGTCGGCGGCCGGCGCCGGGGCAAGCCGCGCCCGCGCGAGACGACGCAGGTCGTCGGCGGTCATTTCGCCGGGCGGGAAGGGGGCGCTCACAGGCCGTCGATCTCATCGGCGCGCGCCATCGGGAAGAACTGGCCACCGCTTCTGACGCCGAACCACGCTTCGCCTTCGTGCGTCGCGGTCTCGCCGAGCGCGACGAGGTCGTAATAGAGCGCGCGCTTGACCAGCGCCCACAGGTCGCCGCGCACCCTGATGTAGGGTTTGAGGCCGCCAGCCGCGGCGCGGTCGAAGCGCAAGGGATGGTCGGCGTCGGCCGCGACGACGTCGTCGACATTGGTGCGGAAGACCAGCCGCCCGCCGTCCTCTTCGGTCTCGGTCGCCATCTCGACGGCGACGAACGGCGCATCGTCGACCCGGATCCCGACCCTTTCGACCGGGGTCACCAGCACGTGACGCTCGGCGTCCTTACGCAGGATCGAGGCGAACAGCTTGACCAGCGCCGGCCGGCCGATCGGCGTTCCGCCATAGAACCACGTCCCGTCAGCGGCGATGCGCATGTCGATTTCGCCGCAATAGGGCGGATTCCAAAGGTGAACCGGCGCAGGGCCGCGGCCGTGCGCCGCGGCGGCGGCGAGCCCGGCAAGCGCGCCGTCCGGCGCCGCCGGTCCCGCCATAATCTCGCGCTTGTTTGTGGGCAACAACCTCGTCCGTGTGTTACGCCTCGCGGGCGGCGGGCGCCGCTAATCTAGTGCGTGCGCCGGCGAAGGGGAATCCGCCCGGCGCCCGGCTTGCTTATCCGCCGTTCCGCCTTAGGAGAGAGTATGACCGTCGCCGATCTCGACGCCAGTTTGGTCAAGGCCGCCGAAGCGACGCTCGAACGGGTCGCGGCGGCGCGCGAGGCGATCGGCGCGGTGATCTTCGGCCAGGAGCGGGTGGTCGAGCAGACTTTGGTGACCTTGCTCGCCGGCGGCCACGGGCTGTTGATCGGCGTCCCCGGCCTCGCCAAGACCAAGCTGGTCGAGGCCCTCGGCGTCGTCATGGGGCTCGACGCGCTGCGCGTGCAGTTCACCCCCGACCTGATGCCGTCCGACATCCTCGGCGCCGAAGTGATGGAGGAAGGCCTCGACCGCAGCCGCAGCTTCCGCTTCATCAGGGGGCCGATCTTCGCCCAGTTGCTGATGGCCGACGAGATCAACCGCGCCAGCCCGCGCACCCAGTCGGCGCTGCTGCAGGCAATGCAGGAGCGCCACGTGACGGTTGCGGGAACCCGCCACGACCTGCCCGCGCCCTTCCACGTGCTGGCGACGCAGAACCCGCTCGAGCAGGAAGGCGCCTATCCGCTGCCAGAGGCTCAGCTCGACCGTTTCCTGATGCAGATCGACGTCGGCTATCCCGATCGCGACGCCGAGCGCCGCATCCTGATCGAGACGACCGGCGACAACGAGGCCAAGCCGAAGCCGACGATGACCGCCGCGGAGCTGATGACGGCGCAGCGCCTGGTGCGCCGCGCGCCGATCGGCGAGAGCGTGGTCGAGACCATCCTCGATCTCGTGCGCGCCGCGCGCCCCGGCGAAGGCGATCCGGAACTCGCCAAGCCGATCGCCTGGGGCCCCGGGCCGCGGGCGTCCCAGGCGCTGATGCTCGCCTGCCGCGCCCGCGCCCTGGTCGACGGCCGCTTCGCCCCGTCGCGCGACGACGTCGCCGCGCTCGCCGAGCCGGTGCTCAAACACCGCATGGCGCTGAGCTACGCCGCGCGCGCCGACGGCGAAACCGTCCCCGCCGTGATCGCGCGGCTGGTCGCCAAGATGCTCGGCTGAGCCGATGGCGGCGACCCCCGAACGTCGCATCCGCCAAGAGGCCTCGACGCTTGCGGCGCGCCTGCCCGGCCTCGTCGTCGCCGCGCGCCAGATCGCCCACTCGATCCTGCATGGCGTCCATGGGCGGCGGCAGGCCGGCCCAGGCGAGACGTTCTGGCAGTTCCGTCCATTCGTCTCCGGCGAGCCGGCGGCGCGGGTCGACTGGCGCCGCTCGGCGCGCGAGGACCGCGCCTTCGTGCGCGAGCGCGAATGGGAGGCGTCGCACACGATCTGGATCTGGTTCGACCGCTCGCCGTCGATGACCTTCGCTTCGTCGCTCGCCCCCTGCGCCAAGGTCGATCGCGCCGCGGTGCTCGCCTTCGCCCTCGCCGACCTCGCGGTGCGCGGCGGCGAGCGCGCCGGGCTGATCGGCCTGACGCCGCCGCTCGCCAGCCGCGACGTCATCGAGCGCTTCGCCGAGGCGATCGCCGCCGACGAACGGCAGGGCGGCGTCGCGACCGGCCTGCCGCCGGCGGCGCCGATCAAGACCGGGTCCAAGGCGGCGCTGATCGGCGACTTCCTGTCCGAGGCCGCGGCGATCGAAGAGGCGCTCGCGGGCTTCGCCGCGCGCGGCGCCGAGGGCCAGCTGGTGATGATCGCCGATCCGATCGAGGAGATCTTCCCCTTCGAGGGCCACACCGAATTCCTCGCCGCCGCGGGACGCGAACGGCTGCGCGCGCCGCGCGCCCAGAGCCTGCGCGACCCCTATCTCGAACGGCTCGCCGCACATCGCGAAGCCTTGCGCGCCGCCTGCGCGTCGCGCGGCTGGGGCTTCGCGCTGCATCGCACCGACGGTTCGGCGGCGCAGGCCCTGCTCGGGCTGCGCGCGCGCCTGGCCGGCCCAGAGCCGGCGCGCGCCGGCTGGAGCGCCTGAGATGTTTGGCCTGCCGCTCGCCTTCGCCGCGCCGGCGGCGCTCGCCGCGCTGGCGCTGCTCGCGGCCCTCTATCTCTTTCTCAAAGTGACGCCGCCGCGCCCGCGCGAGGAGGTCTTCCCGCCGCTGAGGCTGCTGATCGGCCTCGATCGCAAGGACGCGACGCCGGCCAAGACGCCGTGGCCGCTGCTGCTGCTGCGCATCGCCGTGGCCGGGCTGGTCATTCTCGCCATGGCGGGGCCGATGTGGAACGCGCTGCCGGGGGTCGGCGAGGGGCCGCTGCTGATGGTTGTCGACGACGGCTGGGCGGCGGCGCCGAGCTGGCAGAAGCGCTCCGCCTACGCGCGCGCCGCGCTCGAGGCGGCGACCCGCGCCGGACGCCTGGTCGCGTTGGCGGCGACCTCGCAGGGCGGCATGGAGATCGCCGCGCTCGACGCGCCGCGCGGCGAAGACCGTCTGCGCGCCCTCGCGCCGGTCCCCTACGCGCCGAAGCGGATGGCGGCGCTGCCGCCGATCGCACATTTCCTCGCCGCCAACCCGCAGGCCGAAGTCGTGTGGATCGCCGACGGCCTCGAGCTTGGCGGCGCGAGCGCGTTCGCCCGCGCGCTCGCCGTGGCCGCGCGCGGCCACAAACTTTCGGTCGTGCTCGACAACACGACGGCGATCGGCATCGCCGGCGCCGACAATCTCGCCGGCGCGCTGGCGGCGCATCTCACGCGCGCCGGCGCGGACGGACGGCGCGCCGGAACCGTGCGCGCGCTCGACGCGCAGGGGCGCGCGATCGGAGAGGCGCCGTTCGACTTTGGCCCCGGCCGCGCGACCGACGCCAAATTCGATCTGCCGGTCGAACTGCGCAACCAGATCGCGCGGCTCGTCGTCGCCGACGAACCCTCGGCCGGCGCGACCTGGCTGATCGACGAGCGCTCGCGCCGCCGCCGCGTCGCGATTCTGTCCGGCGTCAGCGCCGACGTCGCCCAGCCGCTGCTGTCGCCTGCCTATTACATCAAGCGCGCGCTCGCGCCATACGCCGAAATCCGCGAGGGCGGCGAAGCGGGCAACGACACGATCGAGGCGCTGCTCGCCGAGAAGCCTTCGGTGATGGCGCTTGCCGACATGAACGTCCCGCCCGGCCTCGCGCACGACGAACTCGCCCGGTTCGTCGAATCGGGCGGCGTGCTGCTGCGTTTCGCCGGCACCCGGCTCGCCGCCGGCGACGACGATCTGACGCCGACCGCGCTCAGGCGCGGCGGCCGAACGCTCGGCGGCGCGCTGTCGTGGGAGACGCCCAAACACATTGCCGCCTTCGACAAGGACAGCCCGTTCTTCGGTCTTTCGGCGCCCGACGAAGTCACGGTCTCGCGCCAGGTGCTCGCCGAGCCGGAGCCGGGCCTCGCCGACAAGACCTGGGCGCGGCTCGCCGACGGCACGCCGCTCGTCACCGCCGCGCCGCGCGGCAAGGGCCTGATCGTGCTCTTCCACGTCACCGCCGACACGACCTGGTCGAACCTGCCGCTGTCAGGGCTGTTCGTCGACATGCTGCGCCGCGTCGTCGCGCGCGCCGGGCCGGCGCCGGCGGAAACCTCCGGCGCCGAGAAGACCGGGACGGAGGCGACGCGCGCGCCCTATCGCACGCTCGATGGTTTCGGCGCGCTGGGGACGCCGCCGGCCGAGGCCGCGCCGATCAGCGCCGATTTCACCGGTCCCGCCGATGGGCGCCATCCGCCCGGCTTCTACGGTCCCGCCGACGCGCTGCAGGCGGTCAACGCGATGGCGCCCGGCGCGACGCTCGCTGCGGCCGACTTCGGCGCCCTGACGACCGCCGCCGGCGGGCTGGCAGTCGCCGCGCCGCTCGACCTCAAACCGTGGCTGCTGCTGGCCGCCCTGGTCGGCTTCCTCGCCGACGGCCTCGCCAGCCTGTGGCTCGGCCGACCGCCGCGCTTGGCCAGGCCGGCCGCGGCGGCGCTGCTGATCCTCGCCGCGTTCGCCGGCGCGGCGGCGCTATCCCCGCCGGCGCGCGCGGCCGACGCGCCGATCTCGGCGCGCGACGCTGACGCCGCGCGCCAGACCCACCTCGCCTATGTCGAGAGCGGCGATGCGACAGTCGACGAAACCACCCGGCTTGGCCTCGAGACGCTTTCGCGCGTGCTTGGCGAGCGCACCTCGGCGCAGGTCGCCGAACCGATCGCGGTCGATCCGGCGCACGACGAATTGAGCTTCTACCCGCTGCTCTATTGGCCGATCGTCGCCGGTCGGCCGCAGCCTGCGCCCGCCGCCGTCCAGCGCATCGCCGACTTCATGAAATTCGGCGGCACGATCGTCTTCGACACTCGCGACGCGCTGAGCCAGACCCCCGACGGCCGGCCGACCCCGGAAGCGCTGTGGCTGCGCAAGCTGCTGGAAGGCGTCGACGTGCCCGAGCTCGAGCCGGTGCCGCGCGATCACGTCGTCACCAAGACCTTCTATCTCATCGACCGCTTTGTCGGCCGCACCGAGGACGGCCAGACCTGGATCGA
>Ga0182013_10006069_pt1 | contig 13831 bp, 13 predicted proteins | sample 612S2MmetaG_FD_120487 | JGI IMG/M metagenome (GOLD analysis project Ga0182013, IMG submission 120487) | Permafrost microbial communities from Stordalen Mire, Sweden - 612S2M metaG | ecosystem: Environmental > Terrestrial > Soil > Wetlands > Permafrost | place: Sweden: Stordalen | collected... | reverse complement strand
AGTGCATTAACTGCAGCTAGTAATACTATTGCCATTGGCAATAGCGCTAGTGCAACCGCAACAGATAGTATTGCAATCGGTGACGTGGTAATTACTGTAAGTGCGAGAACCATTGCTATAGGAAGTGAAGATTCTACAAGCACTGGCGTGGCGCCAACTGCAAGCAACACAAATGCTATTGCAATAGGAAGCGCAAATGCAACGCGCGCAGGCGCTCTTGCAAGCGGCATGACTGCAATTGCATTGGGCGGTGCTGATACCGCCGCAACTTTAGTCGGTGCTAAAGCTATAGGAGATCGTAGTATAGCCATTGGCCTAGATGCAATAACGTTTTCAACGCTGGGCATTGCACTGGGAAGTTCTTCTGGAATAACTGGTGCATTAGGCGCCCACGCAAATGGTGCCGGCACTATTGCCATCGGCAGCGCAAATTACGGCGCCGGTTCTTTTGTGGTCGGCATAGGGGGTATTGCAATAGGTGGCGCTGACTCCTTAATTCAAGGACCGACGGCGGGCACATATGCTGTAAACATTGGCACGGGAGGAAATGCTTCCGCGAGTAATAGCATCGCAATAGGAAGTTCTTCAGGAATAGCGGGCAGCCTTGGTCCAAAAATATTCCCCCCTGCTGCCAATGCGATTGCTATTGGTAGCGGAAATGCTAGTTTGAGTGGCGCCAACGCTAATTCAGCGGCAGGAATAGGGGCAATTGCCATCGGTGGTTCTGATGGCATCGTCGCTGGCGCTACTGCTATTGGTCAATCCTCAATAGGTATAGGCTCAGGAGCCTTTTCAAATATGTCAAGTGGGCTAGCTCTGGGTAACGGAGCGGAGATACACCTTAATGGCGTAAGCGGTATAGCGATCGGCAGTTCAAACGGAGCGCAAGGGCCTCCCATTGTTTCGACGCTCGGCGCAATCGCCTTTGGAAGTGCCGATGGAATATTCCCCGGCGCTACTGCATTGTTTCCCTATTGCATTGCAATCGGGGTGAATGCGACATCAGGAGGTACCGGATCTATTGCACTGGGAAGCGCTTCAGGGGCTGTTGGCGGTGCTGGCGCTCACGCCAACGCCAACGCTATTGCGATTGGCAGTGCAAATAGTGCGCTTGCCGCAGCATCAGCTAATGCTACAAATACCATCGCTATTGGCGGGGCCAGCAGTACAAGTGCCGGAGCTAGTGCTACAGGTAGTACAGCGGTTGCTATTGGCAATGGTGCAATAACGTCGCAAAGTAATTCTCTCATTCTTGGCAATACAGCCAATACAGCAGTACGAGTGGGTATTGGCACAAATAGCCCGGGTGCCAAACTGGACCTTGTTGGCACACTCACTTTAAATCAAGTTAATCCTGGCTTCGGTAATGCGCCTGTATGGACTACTCCCTCAATATCTGTTAGCTCAGGAACGCCGATATATTATGATGGAAGCAACCGACTTTTCGGGCATACTTCAAGTAAGCGCTACAAAACCAATATTCGCCCTATTGAATCTGAATCAGAAATAATTTATAAACTTAATCCCGTGATATATGACCCCAAAGAAGGGTATGGTGAAGGCAGGGATATTCCCGGGTTTATCGCAGAAGAGGTTTATGCCATAGAACCAAACCTTGTCGTTTTAAATAGTGATAATACGCCAGAGAATATTGCCTATAATTCATTTCATGCCTTAGTAATTAAAGAGCTTCAAAAACATAAAAAACAGCTTGTTGAACAGTATAATTTCATTACCAAACACACAGAAAGTCTTGATATTATTCAGGAGGACATAATTCGATTGCGAGCAGGAATGAATTCATACATTAATAAGAATCTTGTTTTTAAAAATCTTAATGAACTATCATGATCAAGACATATATCCACCGTTTTATCTCTAAAAAGGAGCCGACATGAAGCATTATTATTTATTTTTTTTTGGAATAGTATTTTTCTTTACAGCTCAGATTCTGCAAGGCGATGTCACTGATATCACCGGCGACACCGGCACTCCCCAATCGGGATCATTAATAATAAGTGGTGGAACATCAGGCGCATTATTTGATACGAGTACATCGACAATAACACAAAGCTTTAACTTTTTGACTCTTCCCAATACAACAGCAACTGATGGCCAAATTACCATTGGAAGTGAGTATGTATTACATACTTACGGAACAGCAAATGCAAATACTTTTGTAGGTGGCGACGCAGGAAACTTTACTTTAGCAGGTTTTGAAAATACTGGCTGTGGTGGCTCTGCACTCAGTCTTTTAGATCAAGGCGTTCAAAATACAGGCATAGGACAATCAGCATTGGCAAGTCTAACCAATGGAAATGAAAACACTGCTGTTGGCCAGGGTGCTGGGGTAAGCCTTGTAGATGGTCAAGGCAATATACTCATTGGTTTAAGTGCGGGAGGCATCTATTCGGGCAGCGAATCAAATAATATTATCATTGCCATTAATGGAGGAGCTCTCGGTGAGTCTAATACTACACGTATAGGTAGCGGCGGACAACAAGCTTGTTTCATTGATGGTATATATGGTCAAACTGTAAGCTTTGATTCGGCGCTTCCTGTATTTGTTGATAATGTAGGCACTTTAGGAACTGTGCTTTCAACAAAAAAAATAAAAAGTAATATAAGACCGATAGGTAATGATAGCTGTTGCATTTTTGAGCTTAATCCCGTTTCATTCACTCAAAAGTCTGACCCTAACAAAACCAAACAATATGGATTAATTGCAGAAGAAGTTGAAGAAACCTGTCCTTGCCTGGTTATAAAAGATAGCGAGGGTGCGCCTTTGGCTGTAAGATATCACGAACTTCCCGTTCTTTTGCTGAATGAATTACAGAAAAAAGCAACTGAAATTGAAACACTTAAAAAAGAAGTATCTGATTTAACAGCACGAATTGAAAAATTAGAATTATTATGCAAATCCCCCACTCATTAATTTGAAATTAATACATTCGTAAATATAGCGCGCGAACAATTAGATCTTATCTTCCCAGGCATCTGCTTGGGATTTTTTTATAAGTTCTTCAAGCGCCATTGTCTGAACGGATTTCATTTCCTGAAAACCACCCACTCTATTCCGGCGGGTTGCTAATGGCTAAAGGTCCATTGTGTAAACAGCTCGAAGGCTATGATGTGGTACTTGTGGTCGGTGCTCCTGTGTTTCGCTATTACCCCTATGTTCCGGGCGATTATTTGCCAAAAGGCACTCGTCTGCTGCATATCTCAGATGATCCTGCAGAAACTGGCAGATGCAAAAGGATATGGCTGCGATGCAATTCGCCTGGATGATCTTGAGGAAATCAAGAAAGCTGCAGTACAGGCGTGGACTAAATCGAAGTCGACAGTGCTTGAGATCCCTATTTCACCAAAATATTCGCCATTGATATGATCAATAATTTTCAACCTTTATAAAGTTTTGCTTGCCGGAATAACCCTGATTGAAATAATTTTCAGATAAGGTATTATTATATTTAGGTGGATAATTCACGAAAAATATAAGTCAAAAGGTTGAAAATGCTATCTATCATTAGATTAACACTCGCTATAATAGTCCTGAGTAATAATTATTGCCAATCGTCTCAAAGCGAAATTTTATTTCAAAAAAGAGCTGAAGGTGTCATTTATCCGAGCGGGTTCCTTAAAGGAACGGCCTGTTCAACTTATCAGAATGGGGGACACAACTATTGGGATAGCCTCGGTTATAAGCCGGAAAGTAATTGGACTTGGTTTGAAAACAGCTTCACTGCGCGATTTGTCATTGATCGTGAGCGTGAAAATGGAAGCTCGTTGTTTTTTCCCAAATCGTCGCCAATCAACCGAGGAGAAACAGTGGGCATTGCCGCAGATGGCTGGAACCGAATGTTTGACGATATTAACCTTATTAAAGAACTTGACTGTAATGCGCATAGATTTGAAATACCTTGGACAGATTTGAATCCAGAATTAGGGATTTGGAATGAAGAAGCCTTTGAGTTTTTTGATCGTTATATAGACGCATTAAAAAATAACGGTATTGAACCCATTGTAACCCTATACCATTGGGTGCATCCGAAGTGGTTTGCAGAACTGGACGCGTGGGAAAAAGAGGAAAATATTATTCACTTTGTTACCTATTGTACCGAAGTCTTTAAACGTTTTGGCCATAAGGTAACTTATTGGGCTACGATCAATGAACCAACAGTGGTAAGCGTATGTGGGTATGTATTGGGAACTCACTCTCCGGGTAAAAAAGACCACGCCTCTATGTTGCGGCCATTTTGCCCTGATGCGCTTATTTCCCCATTGCCACATAATTACCGATTAGCCGGCATAGTATTAGGCAATCTATTTAAAGCGCATATTGAAGCATATCAGGCAATCAAGCTGATGCCATATGGGCAGCGCGCGCAACTGAGTATCGTTCATCAGGTAGCGCAATTCGATGCCAAAGTTAAAACTGGAATAAGCTCGGCTTTGAACCCTCTAAGCCGCATGATCGCTTATCAGTTTAATAAGAATTTTTGCCACGAAACTTTTATGAGATTCTTTACCACAGGGAATTTCAAATATGAAGTACCTGGAGAAGAACCGGTCGAATTTATTGACCTTCGTGCTCGTAACAGCCTCGATTTTATTGGTCTTAATTTTTACGCAGATATGACATTTGGCCCAGCACCAGAATGTCATGACCATGAAGAAAAGACCGATATGGCTATGTGGGCAATTCGTCCCCATTCTTTATACAAGACTATCAAAGAGATGGCTGCTTTAAGGGTGCCGATTATCATCACTGAAAATGGCATTTGCGACGCTAAGGACGACCGTCGCGAAAAATGGATTATTAGCTATAATAATGCGGTAAAACAGGCCATTGATGAGGGTTATGATGTTCGCGGGTATTGTTACTGGTCCTTACTTGATAATTTCGAATGGAACATGGGGCACAATAAAAAATTTGGGCTTTATGCTGTCGATACATTGAGCAATGATCCTGCCCAAAAAGAGCGTACCTTACGAAAAGGAGCATATGCCTACCGCGATTACGTCAGAGTTGCAGATTAAACACTCATCGTTTAGTTCGCATTTTCATAATGGCGCGATAACGTGATGATTCCGGTGCAAGATGCTCTGCAACTTTTAATGCTGAGATTAATGCATTTTCATGCGAGTCAATATCATACGTATACAGTCCAGCAGTCCATATATTGTACTCGCCTTGCAATTCTGAAAGCAATTTTTGTACCTCAAAATAGATGGGCGTTATTTCAGCATGCTGAAATTTTAATGTTGCGTAAAGCGGCTCAGGCAGGGGAAACCCGGGCATGAGCCAACTGCGAAAAAGGGGCGTTGAGCCATGCCAGGGCTTATGGGTCGTCAGTGCGCTATTCTTGCCATCGTACCAGACATTAGCGATTGACCAATGCTTTTTATTTTTGGGCATAAAACGTTCATCACCATGTATCCCGATGGTTGCGCCAATATACTTAACTTTATCCAGCATAATTCGTCTGTTTTGTAGATGGGGAATATCTTGCAATAACGCGTGTGCATCCTGCGCATTGGTTGCCAGAATAATATGGTCAAATGGTTGGCGCGATCCGTCTTGTTCTATCACCCAATAAAGACTTTTTTCGTAGATTATGGTTTTGATATTTGCGGATGTTTTAAATTGAGCACGCTTTGCTTGCCCTACCAATGCCGCCACGTACGAGGCCACACCCGCAGGGATCTCTTTCCAGGTGCAATCCTGCAGCCCCATAGTTTTATTATTAACCATCCAGCGCAGAAGATTGTACGCAGAAAACGTCTTAAATAACTCAGGCGTCACGCCCCATCCAGCACAAAAGAGAGGAATAAAAAAATCATTCTTAAATGAATCGCTGACACGGCATTGCTCGAGAAATTCCTCTACGGTAGCATCCATATCTTTTTCAAGAATAAATTTTTCATATTTTTTAACCACATATTTAAGCTGCAGCAATCTCTTTATTTTGCCTGGGCTTAGCATATCCCAAAAAATTTTGCCCTCTCTCCAAGGAGGCAAAATAAAAACCTCATCTGTAGCTTCAGAAGAAAAGGTATAATTAAAAGAATAGCTTCTTGTTGGTATCTTCAAGATCTCAAGTAGGCGGGTGAAATGGGGGAACATAGCATCATTAAAAAATTCAAAACCAGATTCTACAGGAACATCGCCTGATGGTGTTGGCACAAATATGGTATAAGCATGCCCGCCGAGTCTGTCCTGTTTTTCAAACAAAGTGACATCATGTAACTCTTCCAGCAGCCAGGCCGAAGCTAGCCCGGAAATGCCGCCACCGATTATACCAATTTTCATTAAAGTTCCTTTTTTCTAAGCGCAGAAATATCTGCTTTAGATATATCAAATAATCGCGCCATTTCGGAACATTTATGTAATTATGCGGTGGATGGTATAATGCTTAATGTTAGACATTATAGGTTTATCGCAGCAATTGCTTCCAAGTAATTTCGCGGTGAATAATCAAAAAATATTCGCGCAATGACGGGGTCATTTAATTTTTCAAATGGTTGAACATCTTCCAAATCTTTAAGATACGCGCGACCAGTATCTCTATCAAATGCTATATTAAATGGGCAGAAATCATATGTTGCTAATTATAATATTTTATTCTTGAAAGCATTTAAAAGAATTAGGTAGGGCTCTTTGAAATCGCCAAAATCTTGGGTGGCAATTTTTTTTATTGTTTTTTCGATTAAGCCGTAAAACAATACAAGAGGTATTTTATTTTTCTCACTGCCGCAAAAATCCATTATATCGACTACAACGCATCCTGCTCCATATACATTTTGATCGATTCTTTCTAAGAGATCATTTAATGTATTTTGAGTGTGAGTGTCGAATTTTTCACTGTGAATTATTTCGTACAAATTGTCATGTAGTGCCCTCATGGCCCAATTTGAACATCTAAGTATTTCTACAGTATTTTTTTCTATATAATTAGCCATACTACCATTTCAATCCTTTTAATATGTGGTTAGGAATCGCTACAATAATACGTTGTATTTCATGATTAGTTAAATTATTTTGTATAGCCGTGTACAATTGCAACAAATCATTATTTTCTAATTTTCTTAAATCAAGAATAATATTTTCCCCTACACTAATTTCTTGTTTCATTTTTTTAATTAATACTTCTGCATTAAAAATATGCGTTCCGCGAGGATTTCTTGATACAGCCGCCTTTACATCCCATGCTTGACCGAATTTATCAATAAATTCGGCGGCTGGGGTAGGATCTCTTCTTAATGGGCCGAGCAAAAGTCCTTGTTCTTCTGCGGCAATTCCGACTATGGCTTCTTCCATGCTCTGTATGGTTATTTTATTGTTATGAGATGCATCCTTCATTAGGCCTACCCAATATTCAGGCAACTCAGATTCGACAATAGTTGTAGAATTTGTTTTATAGGTATCGACTTTGATAGCTTTTTTTTCTAATTGTTCAATAAATTGGGACGTTTTGTGAGCAATGTTTTCTCGCGAGGCTGTCAAAAACTCAGTGTCCTGTTGAATAAACGAAATCGCTCCTTCAACGAGTGATGCATCTTTGTCAGCTGTCTGTATCGCCAATTCTATGATCTCTGCGGCAAGAGCTTCATGGGGCTGAGTAATTTTTAAGGTATTGCTCGCCACCTCTGCTTCTAGCTTGATCATATCAACGACTGCTGCAGTTTCTTCAAAAAGTGCATCGCCCAGCATCCCAAACAATACGCATTCAGTGGCAAATTTAGATACAGCCTTAACCTTATCCCGAAATGGAGTGTCGTTGTATTTTTGAATTAATGCATCAAAAAAGGCATCAACTTTTTTTCCGCGCTCCTGCCGCCTATCGGTCCATTCCAGGATCGAAGCTTCATCGCCAGCCCAGGCAAGTTCAAAATCTTTTCTTAACTCGGTAAAAAGACCACCTACTGCTAGAGCGGCATTATTACACTTGCTTTTAATAAGTGCAGCGGTTTCTTCCGGAAACTGTATTGCATCACCGATATTCTGACCAAGGTGGAAGATACTTACTGATCCTTCAACTACGCCTTCCCCTGCTGCAAGTCCTACATCGGCCACGCTTTTTGCATAATCTATCAAAGTGTCACATGCATGTTTTGCAGATAATGCCGCTACTATTTTATGTTGCTCATTTAATTCGTGGCCCATACGGTTAGCAGCAAGGGCAGTTCGCAAAAGCTTTTCTGATTCACGAGTATTCTGAACAATAGTTTTTATACTATCCAGCGATTCAATGAGTTGTTTGTGTACGTAATGCTGAATTATTGTTCCGGTAAATGGTTGGTTGATATACCTGGACATCTCCGAATCAAGTTCTAGCGCTAATACGTTAATTTCTGGACTAATAGTGTGTGTAGCTGTGTGTAATTCGGCAGCGGTTGATTCTATGGCGGATCGAGTGGTTCTTTGATCGGGAGTAATAGCCGGTGATGTTGTTTCAAGTGTTCCTATAGTGGTTCGTATAAGAGCTTCTTTTTCAGAGATGAGTTCTCTGGCACGAATCTGCAGGAGGGGTAAAAGTTTTTGCATCCATGCTTCCCTCAAGGTATTGGTCCATCAACCAATATAGATACCTTACGTCTGTTTTTTTATACATATTATACCTTTGGTAAAGGGCCTAAGGGATCTGTAGTATATAAAAAGGGAATTACTAAACGATAATCTCATCTGAGTGTTTCAATGTATAAGTTTCTATAGTCTCAGGCCACATATCAGACCATGTATAGCCTTCTAGGGAAGAAATCATTCCTTTATCTAAAAATAAAACAAAACCAAAATCGAATGTGCTTCCATTGATACTCGCTACAATGTCCCCATAATTGCGATCAGTAAGCTCAGTAAGCGCTGGCGAATCATTTATTATTTTAAAATGTGTGAAAAAGCCTACCCCAGTAAATTCTCTCCCAATCACTCTAGACCCTGCATACTGTTGCTGTAAAATTTCATTTACATGATTTTTTTTTTCAAGCATTTTTAGCATAACGGCTGTTTCAAATTCTTCGAAAGGTATCATTGGCTTTCTCATTAGCTTGGGCGTCAACGTACTATTTTAAGCGTCGCGCATTACTTTTTAGGAAACCAATCATCTAAAGCAGGCTCTCCTGCCAAAGAGTAATTATCAAGTTTAATTTTTTTAAACAAGTATTCGCGCCATTCCATATCATCTATACGGTCAAAATCTTTATATAATTTCCACAGAGTATCCGGCAATTCTATAATATCTTCAGATATAGTTATAGAGATAACGCCTTGCGCGTCATTTAGGATATCAAAATAAGATTTTGCCTGCTCTATATTTGAGCACGATTTAATTTTTAATAATATATTTTCTATATGGTGAGGTAATTGTAAAAGCATTTCTTTCTTGTCTGAAACGATGTTTTCAGATTCGATATCTTTAATCAATTTTAATATTGTCTCCATTGAATTCTCATTTTTTAATTTTTAATGGTTGTAAATGCCAAACTTCTTTGGTTACTGGGTTGTATACCAATTCCCAATCAATAGTAACATATTTCTCGAAACCCACTTTTTTACTGTCAGGTCCAATTAGTGTCCCCTCTTCTAATACCATTTGAGTTGTGAGCGATGGCGCTCCTCTGCCCTTGTCCCATAACCTATTGTAGTAATATTCACTAAATTTAAATCCATTAACTTCGTAATATCCATTAACTAAGATAGCTTCACATGTTTTATTAATTCCATCAGCGGTAGTAAGAACTTCCTGTATATTATTACCAAGTAACGAAACATTTAATTCTGGTAATAATTGCGCAACTTCTTGACCTATACTTATGCCTTCTTCGCCAATACGAGGAACAAAAAAGGCATCAATTTTTCTTCCCCGTACTTGGCGTCTATCTGCAAGAATATGATATTTGCATAAGTATGCCGGTTATTCTTGGAGAAAACGGAATCGCTGGCGTTGTGCCCTTAACGCTTAATCAATCTGAAAAAGCTTTCTTTGAAGAGTCGATAGGCGTAGTGCAAAATACAAAGCGCTTTTTAAGTAATCACGAGTGATTTTTACTTTTGTAGTAATTCTATTATAGGTAAGTCGGGATCTGGATAAGTATAGTTTGAAAGTTCTGCCGGCGTTACCCATGCCATAGCTGAATGTTCATTAAGTATAATCTCGCCTTGAAACGAGTGGACCTTAAAGACACACATATCATAAAGAGTTTGGTTTTTGGTGAAAGTGCTTGTACAAAAATATTCACCAATTTCTGCATGAATATTTAATTCTTGACTTATTTTATGAGGATTTTGCAAGCTATATTCGCAAGCTATATAAGTAACTTAATGACTTAGGGAGAATAAATGGCGAAAATAATTTCCTACATATTTTTTATGTTGTTAGCCTTGAGCACTTTTTGTGAAAATGGTTTTTATCGTGCAAGTTTGAGTACAAGAGCGCCTTCTTGTAGCGCAGCTACCTTAACCCCTGTCGCAGGCTCACCATTTTCAATTGGAGCACCTGATAATTCTGACCCACAAGTTGTTACCTATTCACCCAATGGGATGTTTGCTGCTGTTGCTAATGCGTTTGGACCTACTTCTCAAGGTAGTGTAAGTGTTTATTCTGTAGATCAGACAACCGGTGTATTTACCCTTATATCAGGATCACCATTTATTTCAGATGCTGGTTCTGTCGTTGTTACGTATTCACCTAACGGAAATTTTGTCGCTGTTACGGCTATTTTCAGTAATCCTCCTGTTGTTGATATTTTTCAGGTAGATCAAATAACAGGTGCGCTTACGCCTGCCCCTGGTTCACCATTTTCTGCGGGAACTTCTACTAATGGTCCTATCGGTGCAGCGTATTCTCCTAATGGGAATTTTTTGGCAGTAACTAATCAGGCTGATAATATAGTACTTATTTATTCAGTAGATCAAACAACGGGAGCGCTTACACAAATTACGGGTTCACCGTATGCAACTGGAGATTTCCCTGACGGTGTTACTTATTCACCAGATGGAAATTTTTTAGCTGTTTCTAATGGAAATGCGAACGGAGCAAATGCCATAAGTATTTACTCAGTAGATACTATAACGGGAGCACTTATGCCAATTGTGGATTCACCATTTTCAGGCGGAAATGAACCTTTTTCTTCGTCATACTCGCCCAATGGAAACTTTCTTGCTGTTGTTAATTTTGCGGGCAATAATGTAACTATTTACTCCGTCAATCAAGCAACCGGGGCTATTACCGAAATAGCAGGCTCCCCATTCGCTGCTGGAAATATTCCTGTTGATGTAGCATATTCACCTAATGGCGAACTTCTTGCTGTAGCTAATGCTGATGATAATACAATAAGTCTTTATGCCGTTAATCAAGGAACAGGAGCACTTTCTCCCGTTGGTGGATCCCCCTTTGCTACAGGATCAGGACCCAATGGTGTAGACTTTTCACCTACTAATAATTTTATTGCTATTACGAATGGTAATGATAACAATGTAAGCGTTTTTTCTATTGCTCTTGTCCCCTTTGTGAAACCATGTGACAGGATGTGGTTAAAAAAAACAAAGGGATGTGGGAAATAATATGCATAAAAAATATATCAGGGCAACCGCATTTAAATGATTAGAACAACAAGGTTTTCAAGTACGAATCGTCCCAGCCGGCAAGCAGACGCTTCCTGCGCTTTGATCGCTTCGGAGTTTTATCTTGTTCAAGCTTATTTATAGCCATGCGGCGCAGAATTCCAAGGTTTTTAGCGGCATTTCTATTTTTAACGCGACTTTGGTCTTCATGAAAAACCACATCTAATAGCCAATGCACGTTGCTTTCAACGCCCCAATGAGATCTGATATCTGCGGCGAATCGGTTAACATTGTCGTAACTAACAATGTAATATCTGATTTCCACTGTTTCCTTATTATCAATAATGCGTGTAGATTCAACATATCCAACACTTTTTATCATACGCCATTGTGGATGTCTTTTTTTGATCCAATCGATTTTTGAATAAATGCCATATTTTCGTTTTTCTATCCTGTCATGGTCTTTTTCGATTGTTTTATGGAGTGCAATGTTTTCGTTCTTTTTTTCCAATTCAAAAAAAGTTTTCACATCATCATGCAAATTACCTTGATTCGCTTTTAATGCAAGCGCAAAGTCTCCACCTTGATCAATAATTTGTTGAGCTATTTCTGTTTGGCATCCGGCGGATTAAAATTTTTCCCCTTAGACCCTCTCAGGGTTTTTCCATCAAGAGCTATAGATTTATATTCACTTTGTGTCGCCAATTCTTTAGACAATTCAATTAAAATCTCTTCGAGATACTTGGGGTTAAGTAATCCAAATACTCTTTCGAATGTATCATCCGATGGGATGCCATTTTCAAATGATAACAATGTCTTAAAGAAATCTAATTTTGCTAATCCAAATTCTCACAATTACCTTTTTTCTAAAATTATCACTTTTAGAAAAAGTATACATATGAAAAAAGTTCTTATCTATCGGCTTTTAAATGCGGTTGCCCTGATTAATAAGGCTGATAACTTTACAAGTTTCTTTCTTATCATTCGCTTTCCTTTTTAATTATTTTTTTAGGGTGTTTATTTTTTATATGGGTATCCAAATTGCCCAATTGCGCAAAAGTTTGCTTGCACTTTGGACATGCAAATCGTGTTGTTTCAGTATGAATGTACTTGTGCCTTTTTAGAGAGCTTGACCTTGCAAAGGCCTTTATGCAATCCTGCCAATCACATCTGTATGGCTTCGCTCCTGAATGTGTTCGGGCATGCTCTATGGAATGCATTTTGTGATTGGTAGAATGGGGGCAATGCGGGCAGACATACTTATACTTATTGACCTTAAGTTCTTCTTGAGGCGGCTCGACTTTAAATACTTGAAATATTTCGCGCGGATCAACAGTCGGCTTTTCGGGCAAATATGCAGAGTCCTGTTTATTGCCTTCTATCGCATTATTCTCCGATGCATCGACAAATAATGGGGCTAATGCTGCCATAAGTAGTATCATTCTTATATGTTTTCTTTTTATCACTTGCTTCGCCTTTAATTATTTTGGTCTCTATATTGTACTTCTAACTAAAAATACCATAATATGCCAATATTTTTCAACAGTCAATAAAAAGAATATCTCCTGTTACAGCGAAGTGATAACTTCCTCATGTAGCGCAAAATGAAAAGTTCCGGTTTTAGGGTAAAATAGTATTGATCTAAAAATACAAATTGCCCTAAAATGAACGGAACTTCTATGGGATATCTTACCATGAGTAATAAAGAACGTGAACAAATAAAAGTATTTGAGCGGTTAAAAATGAAAGAAATCACCCAAAAAGAGGCTGGCACAAAGTGCGACGGCTGGGAGCGGCCGAAAAAGCCTATCTCAGATTAATGAGCACTTACTTTTATTTATCATCATAAAACTCCATTTAAAATTATTTCTTAAGACCATATATTTTAATACTATCAGCAATTTCAATTAAAAATCAATACTTTCATTAGGTCCTAAACTACTACTACGGTTTCTAAGAACCTAGGGTGAAACAGGCTCCTACTCCTTCTTATAAGTTTAAGTAAACCAAACTTATAAAGTATTCTTCAATACCCTCTTAATCATCATACAAGGGTGAAGCGGCCCGTGCCGGCCGCAGAGGCAAATGTATGAGAAAAGAGGAACTTTTCACTTTGCGTTGACACTGCTTTCAATTGACAAGCGCCACCTCGTATCTTTTAGAACAGCCAGAACTTTTCAAAAAATGTTTCAAGAAAATTTCTGTTAAACTGATACTTAGATAAGCTCTAAACAAAAACGTGCGCAGATTTTATTCTGCGCACGTCTT
>Ga0182013_10006067_pt1 | contig 13831 bp, 9 predicted proteins | sample 612S2MmetaG_FD_120487 | JGI IMG/M metagenome (GOLD analysis project Ga0182013, IMG submission 120487) | Permafrost microbial communities from Stordalen Mire, Sweden - 612S2M metaG | ecosystem: Environmental > Terrestrial > Soil > Wetlands > Permafrost | place: Sweden: Stordalen | collected... | reverse complement strand
CGCTGCCATAGGAGACCGTGCCGAGATCGTAATAAAGATATTCGAGCTTGGCCGACCAGTTCGGCATGAACAGCCATTCGACGCCAGCGCCGGCGGTCCAGCCGACCAGAGTGTCGGAGTAGCTGCCAGCCGTGCCCCAAGCCGTCGTGACGCCAGCGGACAGGCCGTTGTAGCCCTGGAATACGCTGGAGCTGGAGTTGGCGCCGCCGTAAGCCAGACCGCCGGTGCCATAAAGCAGCAGGGTCGGGGTCACGAGATAGCCGATGCGGCCACGCACAGTGCCGAGATAGTCGAGGCTCTTGTTCGTCGTGACGCCGCCAGTAACCGTGGCCCCCGCAATACCGGGAACGGCCGCGCCAGTGGCGGAGGTCGCAGTGCTGCTGCCGCCGGCAAGGCCCTGGATGTCGGCTTCGAGGCCAGCCACGAAGTTGTTGTAGAACTGGTAATTGTAGCCGATCTGGCCGCCGCCGATGAAGCCGCCGTTGCTGACCGGGAAATTACCCGTGCCAGCGAGCGCCGAGGCCGACGCGACACCGAGGCTACCCCCGACGGCTGGGTTGAAGTAAAGGCCATAGGTGCCGACATTGACGTCCTGGGTGCCGCCAAACGTGCCGCCCGCGTTCAGACCGACGTAGAAGCCGGTCCATGTCGCGACAGGCGCCGGAGCAATGTAAGTCGGGGGAGCCTTGCGCGAGGGAAGATCGGCTGCATAGGCCGAGCCGGCGGTCAGCGCGAGGCCGAGCGCAGTGGCGGAAAGGAGAAGATTTTTCATTGGACAGTCCCTTCAAGTCTCTTAATCTCTGAACGCTGGCGATATCCCCGATTAGAAATCCGCCAAGGCATCCGCGCATAATCGGGTCATTCTGCCCGCTTTATAGTCGACGACATTTATCCGGTAAAGCCGCTGACGATCAACGTCTGGTGGACAAAAAGACGAGAATTCTGGCCTCTGCGGCGACGTATTTCCGTCGAAGCGACAAATTTGCCACAGCGATCGTTGGCGGTGGAGCGCTTCGCAGGGGCGCTACAACCAAAGTTCATTTATTCATTCGACCTCGAGCAAATCGCCGACAGGAGCCCGGCGCCCTCCGCTAGCGCCGCCGCATCAATGCGCCCCTGCCGCTTGCAAAGGGGACCGCCCTTTGGCATATGTGCCGCGTCGCGTCCTGGCGGGCGCAGGGCTGGAGACGTGGCCGAGAGGCTGAAGGCGACGGTTTGCTAAATCGTTATAGGGGAAACTCTATCGTGGGTTCGAATCCCACCGTCTCCGCCAACTAGTCCAGCATATGATTGATTTTATTAGATTAAAAGCAGGTTGCGCTTTCGGTGCTACAATCGAACGCGGCTTGCGGCGGGTATATATTGACGAAGGCGGACGGGGCGGCCTTTGTGTCTGACAAATTTCGCTTGTGCGGGCCAAAGCGCAAATTTCTCGCCGTCAAAAGCGGCTGCCAATACCCGCCGAAGCCGACGCATGGATAAAGCGCAAGTCCAAACCTAGCCTGCATCGCCGCAGTGAATCAAATTTACGAAAGTTCGACTCCGAGAATTTGCCTTCTGCCCCTTTCCATCGGCAGATGTGGCTATCGGTCCATTTGGTTGGACTCCCAATACGATTGGCGAGAATTATTCAAACTCCTAATGGACAAAAAACATTCGACTTGTGCGTTCTTCATGGATGACCGCGCTCGCAAGCTTAGAAATCATGGCTTCAGCAATCAGCGCTATCAGGCCGGGTATTTTTGGGGCCGCCAAATCAATGAACGACGTTGTCTTTATCGAAACGCGAGCAACTTAATTTTTGGACGTTGCTGGAGAGTCAGGCGCTAACGGGTTGAAAGCACCTTTACCGCCAGTTCGGTTCGGCTGCGCAAATGCAGCTTGGCCAATATTGTGCTGACGTGGTTTTTCACCGTTCCCTCGGCGAGCTTCAGTTCTTGGGCTATTTCCCGATTTCCTTTGCCGGCGGCGACGCCAGCCAGCACTTCCTTTTCGCGATCGGTCAAGGCGCTCTCCTCAATCGGCGCCTCTGACCGTTCCGGAATTTTGACCCGGCGAAATTCTGAGATGATCTTTTCGGCGATGCGCGGCGATAGGCGGGGCTCGCCACGCACCGCCGCCCGGATCGCGTCCAATATTTCGCTCTCTTCCGCATCCTTGAGCAAATAGGCCTTGGCGCCGGCAAGAATGGCCTCGAACACGAGATCGTCCGTTTCGAAGGTGGTGAGGACGATGACGTGCGTCTCAGGATTTTCCTGCAAAATAGCCCGCGTGGCGGCGATGCCGTCTAGACGCGGCATCTTGATGTCCATCAGCACGACATCGGGCCGCCAGGCTCGCGCCGCACGTATCGCTTCCGTTCCGTCACCGGCCGAGGCGACCACCGTGATGTCCGGCTCCAATTCCAGCAGCGCCATAAACGCCTTGCGGATCATGGCTTGATCTTCCGCGATCAGGAGCCGGATCGGCTGGTTCTCGGTCACTCGGGCCTCCGTCGGGGCGAAATTCTTGCGCGCACGAGCTAGGGTTGTGTCGTCCCGCCCCCATGTTGTCAATCGGATGAATTTGGTGCGGCCTTTTCTGAAGATTGCCGGGTTCCTGTCGGAAAGATGAACAGCGCCTACAGGCTGAGTTCATCCATACGCGCTTAAAACATGCTTTGAGATGAAGCTGGAGGAAACGAATTAAACAAGCTCGGTGACCCGGATAATCGATGGATTCTCGCAGGTTGAGCGATTCCCAACACAGGTCTCAACGCCTTGGGAGCAAAGGGGTCGAAAAAATATTGCGATGAAGCCCGAAAACGGTCGGCATGGAGGAGAAACGAAGCCACTCCGGAGTCGCTCCCTCTGGCTGCGGTCCATCCTGTCGGCGCTATGATTTCACCCTCAAACCGGAGGCGGATGCTTGCTCATATATAGTCCGTTCCAAGACAATTGGCGTTTGCGAGCGACAAGAGGCCAGGACTGACGGCTTCGCAAGTTCGCAACACCCGTCGCCGCCCCTCCCCGCCCTGATGGCGACGGGTTTTGGCCTTCCGGACCTCCCTCCGGAAGGCCATTTGCTTCAAATGGAGCGCCGGCCTTTCTGCACAGAACGGGTTAGAGCGGCTTCAGGCTGAGCGCCTTGCCTTCCTTGGCGTCACGCCGCCAGATGCCGTTCGGCTGGCGGTCAAAATGAGTCTTGTGGCCCTTGCGGGCAGTGAGGGCGAGGCGGCCCCGTTCCAGGCTCCAGGCGACAGGGTCAAAAATGACCATGCCATTATCCCGGCAGGCCGGCGCGAGCAGCGCCTTGGAGCCCCCCGCGCGCGCAGAGGTCTCCAGCGTCAGCATGCAGCCTGTATCCTTGTCGTCGGCACGCAATATGGCGTAGCGCCCCGCGACGCCATTGACCTGCGAATCCATTGCCGAGGCGCAGGAAGGCGCAAGAAATATCATAGCCATCCATATGCCAAGCCGCCGAAGGCCGCTCGCCAAAGAAACTTTTGCGCGGCTGGATGAAGCATTGAAAGCCATTGATTTTCTGCTCCCGGACAAATTTGAATCACTTGCGCAGTCTGCCCTTTTCGGGGGCCCCAGCCAAGAGATTCTATCGCCAAACTGCCACGAATGCGGCAGCGGCCCTTACTGCCGGCGGCGCGGTTCAACCAAACATGTGCGACAACACGACAGTTCGCGAGACTTTGCGAGCCGGGCCCCGTCGTCTAAATTGCATATCCAGAACCCTGCGGACGTTTTCCTCACAGCAAGGCTAAGCATGAATCCGGCATCATTGGCGCTCGCGGAGCGGGCGACGCCGCGCTACACGAGCTACCCGACCGCGCCACATTTTTCCGACGCCGTCGGTCCGGAACAAATGCGCCTCTGGCTTGGCGGCCTCCCGGAAACAGCGACGCTGTCCCTCTATCTCCATGTACCCTTCTGCGCGGAAATTTGCGCCTACTGCGGCTGTCACACCAAAGCGCTGCGCCAGGACGCGCCGCTGACGATATACAAGGAAACGCTACTGCGCGAGATCGAACTGATCGCTGGCGCCACCAAGGCTCGGCGGGTTGTCAGCATACATTGGGGCGGCGGCACGCCGGGCATGTTGGGACCCGCGCGTTTTTCCGAAATCAGCGAGTGCATAGGCCGGCATTTTGATGTTGGCCCCCACACCGAACACGCCATCGAACTCGATCCTCGCCTGCTGAATGAGCCGCTGGCGGAAGCGCTGGCGCGGTCTGGCGTGAATCGCGCCAGCCTTGGCGTTCAGGACTTCAATCAGCATGTTCAGGAAGCGGCCGGGCGGGTGCAGCCCTATGAGACTGTCGTGCACGCGGTCCGTTTGCTGCGCGACGCGGGAATCGCCGCGCTGAACTTTGACCTCATGTATGGTTTGCCGCATCAGACAGCAGAGGATGTCGCGCAAACCGCGAAGTTGGCTGCGGGGCTTGCTCCAACTCGTCTCGCGGTGTTCGGCTACGCCCATGTGCCATGGTTCAAGACGCATCAAAAGCTGATCGACGCCAAGGTGTTGGCCGGCGCGGCGGAACGCCTCGCCCAGGCCGAAATTGCGCGAGTCACACTGGAGGCCGCAGGTTACCAGTCGGTCGGCCTCGATCACTTTGCCTTGCCTGACGACGCATTGGCCAAATCCGCACGGGAAGGCACAATGCGCCGCAACTTCCAAGGCTACACCATCGACGCGGCTGACGCTCTGCTGCCGCTGGGCGTCTCGTCCATTGGCCGGTTGCCTGACGGTTTCGTTGGCAACGCCACTGATAACGCCGGCTGGCGCCGAGCGGTCGAATCCGGCAGTTTCGCCACAACGCGCGGCCTCGCCTTCACGCGTGAAGACATCGCCCGCGGCGCGGTAATTGAGCGTCTGATGTGCGACTTCACGGTAAACTTCGGCGGACTAGCCGAGGAACATGGCTTCCCGACCGAGATTTTCGACTTAGCCAGGGCTCAACTGGACGCCTTGGCGGAGGAGGGGCTCGCAGAGGTTTCGGACCGGACTGTTTCAATGACGCCTGTCGGCCGGCCCTTCGTGCGTCTGGCGGCGGCGGCGTTCGACGCCTATCTTTCAGCTAACGCCGCACGTCATTCTGTCGCGGTCTAGCGCTCTCGAGGGAGCATAAAAGGAAGCCGCTGATGACTCCGCTTACGCTCTTTCTCGCAAAGCTGCTGGGCGGCATCCTCATCACCATGGCGGCGGCGATGGTCGCGCGCGGCCCGGAAACGGCGCTAACGGCGAGACGAATGATTTCCGACCCTGGCATGGTGATGATAGGAGGCGCGGTTCGCGTCGGGCTTGGCCTCGCCATTGTCATTGGTCACGATATCTGGAGTGGCGGCGTTCTGCCGGTCGCGATCACTTTGTTCGGCTGGGCGCTTTATCTTAGCGGGCTGTTGCTGTTGTTCGCGGCGCAGGAGCGACTTGTCGCCATATTGGACGGCATGAACCTTGAGAAGAACTTGCCAGCTTACGCGATCAGTCTGGCGCTATTGGGCATATATTATCTTGGCGCGGGCCTGATAGGCTGATGCGTCTTCCCCGTTTTTCCGGGGAGAGCTATTGGCCGGGCATAATCAGGGCCTGAAATTCATCTGGCGTAACGCGCCTTTTGCGCTTGCGGGGCTATGGCGCCCCCCTTATGCGCGCCGGTTGCGCCCAATTTTGTCTGCTCCGCAAGTCGCGCGCTGATAACCTTCGCGTCCACGGGCCGGCTGAACAAGTAGCCTTGGAATGAGTGCACGCCGGCTACGCGTAAAAACATGTGTTGCTCCCGCGTCTCTATTCCTTCCGCCGTTAAATGCATGCCAAGCGCGCGCCCGAGGCTGACAATCGAATGCACGATCGCCGCGCCGCTGGCGCCGCTCTCGAGCTTGAGCACAAAGCTTCTATCGATCTTCAGCTTGTCGAAAGGCAGCGAAAGCAAATAGCTTAGACTCGAATAACCGGTTCCGAAATCGTCGAGCGCCAGGCGCACGCCGAGTTCCTTCAGCTTGCCAATTTTCGCCAAGGCGTCCTCTCGGTCATATATCAAGATGCCCTCGGTAAGCTCCAGCTCCAGTCGCGAAGGCTCCAGCCCCGTCTGCAAAAGGATTTTTTGAACGATGTCGGTGAAGTCGGGCTGTCGCAGCTGCTTTGGCGAAACATTGACGGCGACGCTGACTCGCGGCCACGAAAGAGCCTCTAGGCAAGCCCGCCTCAATACCCATTCGCCGAGCGCATGAATATCCCCTGAGCGCTCGGCCATTGGGATGAACGTTGCCGGCGAAATGTCGCCGAGTCGGGGATGGCGCCACCGACACAACGCTTCGACTCCGATAATGGTTTGACCGCCATAGTCGACGACAGGCTGATAGAGCAAATCAAGCTGTTCGTTACGAACCGCTGCGCCCAAATCCTTTAGAAGCAGACTTTCTTCTCGTGTTTTGTCGTCAACGTCCAGGCTGTAAATGCAGAACTTAGGTCCGTCATTGCATCTTGACTGGCATAGCGCCATCTCCGCCTGACGCACCAAAGTCGCGGCGTCGTCGGATTGATCCTGTAACAGGGCGACGCCAATTCTTGCGTCGATATTTACCGTATGTTCGGCGATCACGAAGGGTTCGCTCAGATTCTTGATGACGCGCTCAAGCAAGACGGGCAAATCGCCGTCACCGGGCGCGGGGAGCAGTATCGCGCTGAGCGTGTCGGTGGCGGTACGAGTGACGGAATCAACGCTGCGGATGCATCCCGCAAGTCGCTGCGCCGCCGCCTGAGCGAGATGATCGCAGAATTCGGCGCCAAGTTTCTCCTTGACGTCTCTTAGGCTCTTCATCTCAACGAGCAGGAGGGCGGGTCGCCCCTGAAAGTGGCCTGCGGCCGAGATTGCGTTCTCAAGCCGTTCGCTAAAGCCGGCGCGATCCGCGATCGCCAAATTTGGATTGCCCCCATCTCTTCTTGTCAGCGCCTCGGCGCTTTTGGCAATGGCTCGCTGGGTCGCCTGGATATAGCCGGCGAGCAGAAAAACGAGCAGGACAAGGCAACAAAAGGCGGCTGCTAGAAATGGGAACGCATTTGAGTCGATATGCCGCGCTTCTATGAGTACTGCGCAGAGGAAACAAATCACTGTCGCACTTGCCGCAAGCACGATCGCGCCAATCGGAGAAGGAACGCAACTCAACTTCACGCTAGCAACCTCATTTCCGAAGGTCCATGGCCCCAAAAACAGGGGGCGGGAGAACTTTTACGCTTCATAGACATAAGTCAAAAGCGTTGCCATATGATTACAAGGACTCTTCACGCTCGCTTTGGTCAACAATCAATCAACCGGGTTTGGGGGCGCCCATAAATCGGTCATCCGTGGCTATCAGAGGCTTGCCCGCGGCTCCGTTCATGGATGACGCCCGACATTCATAAAATTTACTGCAATTAAATAAACGCTTCTTAAAATTGCGCTGATATATCCAATACTTCCTGAAATGCCTCGGCAAGCCGGATTGAAACTCGATGGGCGAATGGACCTTTGTTCTGGACGAAAGCACGCGGCTTCTCTTCGTCGACGACGATCCTATCCTCGCCGAATTCGCCAAAGTGCATCTGTCGACTCCTGTAACTACAGTGGACTCGGCGGCGGACGGGATTGAAGCCTGGCAACGGCTTTGTGACGAGCGCTACGACCTGGTGTTGCTCGATATCGAAATGCCGAAGCTCGATGGCTTCGGGCTGCTCGAGAAATTGCGGGCCGATCCTCGATTTGAGCATCTCCCGGTTGTTATGCTCACGGGGAAGGAAGACATATCCTCGATAGATCGGGCCTTCCAACTCGGCGCGACATCCTTCAACACCAAGCCTATCAACTGGCGCATGCTGAGCTATGCGCTGCGCTACGTACTCCGGACAACCCGGATGGAAGCCGAACTTATGCGTCAGCGCCAGCGCGCCGAGGAACTTACGCAACTAACAAGCAATCTCCTGTCATTGATCCGATTGGAGGCGCGCACGCCCATCGGATCAATCATCGGCTTTAGTGACTGCATCCGGCAGCAAATCGATGGGCCGATCTCCATCGACAGCTATCTCGGCTATGCGGATCAGATAGGCGCCGCCGCGCGCCAGCTTCAGGACAATTTCATTGACCTGATCCAATACGCTCAGCTGAGTTCCGGAGACGCGCGACTGACGCACGACGAATATCATGCGTTCGCCATTCTGGACGCGGTCGTCTCGGCGACTCCCGGCGGCGGAGCGTCGAGTGATCCGGCCATCATTGTCAGGAAGCCGAAGGAAAATTTCTACGTTGTTTGTGACCGTCATTGGCTGGCGCGCGCCCTAAGCCACCTTCTGGAGAACGCGCGAGGCATGGCCGGAGTCCAATCAGTCGAACTCAGCCTCGATCGCTCCGTCAAGGGAGAAGCGGTGTTTTCGATCGTAGCGCATAGCGAGGCGCAGCAAGGCCGCCTTGAGAGCCAAGCCCAAGCGCCCTTCGCCACGACTACGCTAGAAAGCGTGCGCCTGTCGCATGGTCTTGGAATTCCCTTCGCTCGCCGCATTGCTGAATTGCATGACGGAAAGCTGTCGGAACCCCCAAAAAGAGATCTGGAAACAAGGGTCGAGATAACTCTGCCAGCCAGCCGGGTGCTTGAATGCGTCCGGCGCTCGACGCATGTCGACGCCGCATAGACCGCATGATTTCCCTCGCAACGAACAATCCTTCGGAGTCGCGATGAGGAGTCGGCTTGCCCACTTCCTGCGTGAAGCGATCGAGGATCGGCGCGGCGGCGTCGCGGTCATGTTCGCTTTCGTCTTGCTGCCATTGCTGGGCGTCGTCGGAGCCGCACTCGATTACGCCAGCTTGACGCGACAAAGATCCATGCTTCAAAGCGCTGCGGACACCAGCGCGCTAGCAGCCGCGCGCGAACTGCACCTCGCGCAAGTGGGATCAAGCGGCCCGGTCACTTCTCTTGCCCAGAATTACGCGAGGAGCACCCTCACCCAAACCAGCCCACGGCTCAGCAACGTCGTCGTTAATGTCGCGCTGCTCAATAGCGCCTCCTCTCTGCAGGTGACAATCAACGCCACCTATCAATCCACGTTGTTTCGGATTCCCGTAAATATGAGCGCACAGGCGACGGCGAGCGCGGCGGGCTTCCCGATTTGCGCGCTTGCGCTCGACACCACAGGCGCGCAAGCGATTTATCTTGAGGCGAATGCAAAAGTCACGGCGGAGTTTTGCGCGGTCCAATCGAATTCCTCCCACGCGAACGGATTGACCGGAGCCGGCAACTCCATGCTTACCGCTGCATCAATTTGTTCGGCTGGTGGGGTGGTGGGGAAAAAGGTCAATTTTAATCCGGCGCCCTTGACAGATTGCCCAGTGGTTGCGGACCCATTGGTGAGTCGTCCAACGCCGAAGATTGGCGCCTGCACTTACACAAATGAAGTTGTGACCGGCGGCACGGTTGCATTGATGCCCGGAACCTATTGCGGCGGTCTTCATGTCACCGGAGGCGCGAATGTCACTCTCACGTCTGGCGTGCACATCATGAAGGACGGCCCCTTGATCGTCGACGACAATTCAAGTTTTACGACGCAGAACGCTGGAATTTTCTTGAAGGGCGCGGCGTCGACGTTCCTCTTCGACGCGACCACGAGCATCAACATGACGGCGCCAACCACCGGGCTGATGGCGGGAATGCTGATTTTCGACGATCCTGCCGCGCCAAGCGGGCGGAGTCATCAAATTCTGAGCAACAATGCGCCGCTTCTACTTGGGACGATCTATACCCCAAAAGGCATACTCGTTATCAACACCAACAACACAATTGCCGAGCAATCGGCCTTTACAATCATCGTTGCGTATAAGATGCAGCTGTATTCGGGTCCAAATCTCGTTCTGAACTCGAATTACAATCTCACCAATGTTCCCGTACCGAACGGTCTAAATCCGGGATATCCCTATCTCTCACAATAATTGCATCATTACCCTGGATTAATCGCTCCTTACATCTTTTCCGGCAGACTATGAGCATGGGAATAGTAGTCAGACGCCGTTCCGACGCACTCGCCGGACCGAAAATGCCGATCGCCAGAAAGCTGGCGCTTCTCGTCATGACCGCCGTGGCGAGCGCGACCGTGGCGATGGGCTGTGTTTCCGTCTGGCAGGGGCTGAATGATTACGCTGAAATAAAGACGCGGACCTTGATGGGCGCGGCCCAGGTTTTTGCTTCGGCTACGGCGCACGCGACCGCGACGCGCGATTCCGGCGCCGCCTATCAGGCGATGAAGGCTATCGCGCATATTCCGGACCTCAGCTACGCGCGGATCGACATTGAGCCTGGAAGGACGTTGGCGGTTCTGGGCAGCGCAACGCAACTAGATGCGGATTTGCGCATTCACGGGGATGGCCAGAAGCGCATCGATCCTTTGGATTTGTTGTCTACCCGCACCATTGAGATAAATGTCCCGATCATAAACGCTGGCGTCAATGTTGGGCGCTTCATACTCGTCGCCGACACAAAGGATCTTTCGGATCAATTATTGTCATCCTTGCGCGGCGCCGCGCTCAGCGCAAGTGTGGCCATGGCGATAGGCCTATTGGTCGCGGGACGATTTCATCGGGAGCTGACGCGCCCGCTGCGTGAGTTAAGCCAAACAATCTGGAGCGTTCGGCAGGGCCATGAATATGGCGCGCGCGTCGATGCGACGAGCAATGACGAAGTCGGGCTGCTGATCGATGGCTTCAACACGATGCTGGACGAAATCAGGGAGCGCGACACAAAGCTGGCCGCACACCGCCGCAACCTCGAACAGGAGGTGTCGGACCGTACGCATGACTTGAGATTGGCCAAGAATGCCGCTGAGTCAGCCAATGCCGCGAAATCCAGCTTTCTCGCCACCATGAGACATGAAATCCGCACACCGATGAACGGCGTGCTGGTCATGGCCGAATTACTTGCGGCGGCGGATATTCCCCAGCGTCAAAAGCGCTACGCGGAGGTCATATCGAAATCTGGCAAGAGCCTGCTGGCGATCATCAACGACATTCTCGATTTCTCCAAAATCGAGTCAGGCAAACTGGAGCTCGAGAAAATTGCAGTGAATCCGAGCGAACTGGCAGAGGATGCAATCAGCCTGTTTGGCGAACGCGCTCGCGAAAAAGGGCTAGACCTGGTTTCTTATGTCGCGCCCGAAACTCCGCGCGGCGTCACCGGAGATCCGGTGAGGATCAATCAGGTCATTGGCAATCTTGTCAACAATGCGCTCAAGTTCACTCAGAAGGGATCTGTCGTTCTCGATGTGGGGCCCGATCCGAACAACGCTTCACGTCTGCGTTTCGCAGTTACGGACACCGGGATCGGCATTCCCGGAGACAAGCTAGCCGATATCTTTGGCGCCTTCACGCAGGCCGATCAGTCCACCACCCGGCGCTTCGGCGGAACGGGGCTTGGTTTGGCGATCAGCAAGCGCCTCATTGAGGCGATGGGCGGCGAATTTGAGGTGAGTAGCGCCGTCGGAGCGGGCTCCACATTCGCCTTTTCGATTCCACAGGGAGACTTCATCGCCTCCCTCCCATGGCCTCGAGTGGCGAAAGGCGGCGAACACACGGCGATCGTCGCCGTCGACGGTTTCGCTACCGAGAAGGCGCTGACGCGCTATCTGGCGGCGGCGGGCTATCACGTGGAGATAGCGGCGGAGGTAGCTTCATACAGCGCTGCAATCATTTTCGCCGACCCGGATCGCGTGCCCGTGACGCGTCAAGAGCGTCGCGCCAAGGTTGTTTGTCTGGCTACGCTGGGAGATCCGTCTGCTTACGAAATGGTTCGCCAAGGCAAGGCCGACGCTGTGATCGCACGTCCATTGGCGCATTCGGAAATGCTCGACCTGCTCACCGCAATCGCTTCGGGCGCCCCAATCGGCGCGTCAGTGTCTGCGGCCAATGAGCGCCTGGAATTTCCCCAGTTTCCGTCGCTGCGGGCGCTTGTCGCGGACGACGTGGCTATCAACCGCGAGATTGCGATCGAAGCGCTCGGTCGGTTGGGAGCGAGCGCCTCGACCGTCGAAAATGGCCTTGACGCGGTGACAGCGGCGACGGAACAAGACTTCGGCATTATTCTGATGGACGTCAGCATGCCGGAAGTCGATGGTTTCGAGGCCACGCGACGAATTCGCGCAATGGAACAGGCAACAGGTCGCCGACACACGCCCATTGTCGCCGTCACCGCCCATGTCATCGGGAGTGCGGCTGACGCCTGGCGAGAAGCAGGAATGGACGCCGTGCTTCACAAGCCCTTCACTATTCGCGCATTGGCGGAATGTCTCGCCAAATTCAGGCCACCCGTTGATTCTTCGCGGATCACAGATTCGTCGGCAATCAACCGGCAAGGCGTGGAAAGCGCTGTCGAAGCCTGCGAGGAGCCGCTCCTGAGCGTGGACGCCTTGCAGCAGTTGCTCAGTTTCGGGCACAGCGGAACCGGTGATTTTGCAAGTCGCGTGCTCGGACTCTACATTGATCATGCGCCGGAATCGACAGCGCAAATCATTGACGCCTTTGCGAAATTTGATATTGCGGCGGTAGGCCGCGCCGCGCATGCCCTGAAATCCATGAGCTTGAACATAGGCGCGCAGCGGGTAGCCTTCATGGCGGCTGATATTGAAAGGCGCGCTGATTTGGGCCCATCACACATTACCGGCGAAATGATCGCCAATCTCAGTCGAGCATTGGAAGCAACCTGCGCGGAGGTTGCATTGCAGAGAGCATCAGCTCAGGCGGCTTTCCAGCAAATGGAGGTTGCTTGACGCCACCGACTGGACGCCCGGGGAGCCCACGCGCCATGACTCGCAACGTTGTACAAGTGACGCGCTTGCGAGAAAACAGCAGTTGCAGCCGATCTGTCCTCGCAGGCTAATGTCCGGCGAGGCGCCTTTGTCTCATGACGCCCTACGCCAGATCGCGGCGCCCATCTTATGGAACAAGTGCGTCACGCCTTCGCCCGTCTTGGCGCTGGAATAGAGCACATCGCCAAGAATGTCGGGTTGCGATTCCAGGAACGAAAGGGATGACGCCAAGTCAATCTTGTTGACTATCATCACCGCAGGCCGACCGGGGAATCGCTCCTCGAAGCAGGTGGCAAGCGACGCCATCTTTGCAATCGTGCCCGGACGCGACGCGTCGGCAATGATCATCGCGCCTGAGGCCCCCGCGACATACACCGTCTCGAAAATGCGGTTCCCAAAATCGCCGTCCGTGTCCCACAATACAAGACGCAAGACCTCGTTATCGCACTCGCTTCCCAAATGGAGATCATATGTAAGCACATCCACGCCGATGGTGGTCTTGTAGTCACTATCAAATTTGTTGAAGACGCAGCGGCGCGCCAACGACGTTTTGCCAACGCCAATGTCGCCAAGCAGCATGACCTTCGCCGATATCATCGGATATCGAACTCGTGGTCGTAAGGCTGTTCGAAGACGACGCGGCGGCTTCGACCAACTCCGAGACTTGAATCCGCGATGGGCGCAAGCGTCGAACGCGGCACGAGCGCGAGTTTCTCGCGCGGGACGCCGCGTTCCACGAGCATCGAGATTACCTTGTCGGCGCGCGCGCGCGAAACGGCGCTGTTTGTGATCGCGGAACCGCTCTCGTCCGAATATCCGACGACGCGCAGACCTTCGCCAGCGCTTACGAGCAGCTTCGCGAGTTCGTCCAGTCCCGCCACAGCCGCGGCAGGATCAGCCAGATTGTCTTGCTTCGTGAAAAACACCGCGAAATTCTCGATAAGTCGATGCAGTCTGACCGACGGGTTTTCGGTCTGTGCGTTCAGACGTTCAAGCGCCGCCCGTGTCTGCGTCAATTCGT
>Ga0182013_10006065_pt1 | contig 13831 bp, 8 predicted proteins | sample 612S2MmetaG_FD_120487 | JGI IMG/M metagenome (GOLD analysis project Ga0182013, IMG submission 120487) | Permafrost microbial communities from Stordalen Mire, Sweden - 612S2M metaG | ecosystem: Environmental > Terrestrial > Soil > Wetlands > Permafrost | place: Sweden: Stordalen | collected... | reverse complement strand
CGCTGCGCCATATAGGCGCCCATCCGACCGAGACCGATCATCGCAAGTTCCATGGTATTGCCTCGAAGCCGCGCGCACGCACCGGGCCTCAGTATATCCCGGCATGGGAGCAGATCCAGCCTTATGACCGTTCAGCGCGGCTTGAGCATCACCATGACGGCGGGGCTTCCCACCGGCTCGAACCGGCCGGTGAAGGCGAGGGCGCCGCTCGCAGGATTGACGCGGAAGGAGGTGATCGAATCGCCCTTCTGGTTGCAGGAGAAGATGATTTCGCCGCTCGGATCGAGCGCGGCGCTGCGCGGATAATCCGCGTGCACCCAGGTCTCGGAGGTGAGCTTGAGCTGGCCGTCCCCGGCAATGGCGAACACCGCGAGCGTGCTGTGCAGCCGGTTGCTGACATAGAGAAATCGGCCGTCGGGAGCGACCAGGATCTCCGCGGCCAGGTTGCTGCCGGCGAATTTGGGAGGCAGGGTCGACACGCTCTGCTTGAGGCGCATGGCGCCCCGCGAACCGTCGTAGTCGTACACCGCCACCTTGGCGTCGTGTTCGTAGAGATTGTAGAAATATTTTCCGTTCGGATGAAAGGCGAAGTGGCGCGGCGCAGAGCCCGACGGCGCCTCCACGACCGGCATGTCGGAGGGCAGCAAACGCCCGGCCTGCATGTCGAGTCGCCAGATGAGGGTCAGGTCGAGGCCGGCGTCGTTCGCGATGACGAACTGGCCGGTCGGGTCGGAAGCGACCATGTGCACGTGCGGCCCCTCGTGATCGCTGACGGCAAATTGACCGGGTGGATCGTCGATGGCATGAGGGTGATGGCGCGGCCCCACGCTCGGCCGCACGTCGGTCGCCTCGCCGAGCGTTCCGTCCGCTCCGACCGGAAAAACTGCGACGCTGCCGCCGCCGTAGTTGCCGACGAAAACAAATTTTCCCGTCGGGTGCACGCTCACATACGCGGGTCCCGTGCCCCCGGAGCCGACCGCCCCCAGCCGTCGCAGCTCGAGGCTGTCGGGGCTTATCGCATAGGAAACGACCGCCCCGCTGCGCGCACCTTGATAATTGTCGATCTCGCTGACGGCATAGAGATGGGTCTCGGCCGGATTCACGGCGAGCCAGGAGGGGTTGCGCGTATCGTCCACCACCTGCATCTGCAGGAGCGCGCCCGAGGCGCGATCGACCCGGAACAGATAGATCCCGCCGCCGTTCGGCGTGTACGTTCCGACATAGGCGTACACGATTCCCGAAGCGGATCCCGTAGCGGCGGCAGACCAGACGGATGAGGCCGCGAAGGGGACGGCGAGCGATGCTGCCGTGCGGCTGAGAAAATCGCGACGGGAGATTCCTGGTTTCAGCAATGCGTCCTACGATCGATGGCCATTGCCGGCAGTTTAGCCGCGCATTTCAGCGGGCGGACGAACATGCCGCGTTCTTAATTGTTCAAGAAAAGCGTGAGGCTCGATGCGCTGAAGGTGTAGGTGTTGGCAGTGTACTGGCCCTGCGCAGTGACGCCGGTCGCCAGCACCTCGCCGTTCAATTCCAGCTGCAACTGGGTGATGAACGCGGAATAGGTGTCGAAGTTCTCGAACGTACCGCTGACCGCGTGACCGATCGTAAAAACCGTGTTCGAGGAGGAGGCGTTCGGCACGATCAGGGGATCGGAGGGCAGGCCGACGATGTTCACGACTTGCGCGCCAATCTGTATCTCGTGGCGCACGCCGACGGCGCTGTTGCGCGCGTCGAGGACGATTTCGGTGGTGCTGTAGGACACGAAAGGAGCCGGCGTGCCCGCTCCGTAATCCATCACCAGCTCGGAATTGATGGTCGTGTAGTCGAGAAGCGCGGTGCCGCTCAAGGCCGGCGGCGCACTCCCGAAGGGCGTCACGCTGCCGGTCACCTGGACCGGCTCGCCGGTCGTTGCATTGGTCAGGGTCAGATCGGCGGTCGTCACCAGATAAGCCGTTGCGCTGGCATCCGCGCCGGCGGTCGCGCCCGTGCCTGTGAAGTCGAACGAGGCCGCCGATCGTCCGCCCAAAGTCGACAGATTCAGGGTGAGCTCATCGGTGGCCGGCTCACCGGTGACCGTGCCCGAGGCCGTCGTCTGGCCGAGCCGCGCGCGTCCTGCGCTCGCGTCGAGCGTGACGCTGCTCGAGCTGATCGCGCTCGCCGTGCCGAATGCGTACACCAGGGATCCCACCGAAATGTCCGCGATGCCGTTGGCCTCCGTGCTCGCACCGCCAAACTGCGTGACCTGGGTATTGGGGCCGATCTTGACCGTTGCCGTCCCCGCGATGAGCGAGTTGGTGCCCTCGTTGGTGAGCAGCGTGCCCTCATCGATGGTCAGGGTGTCGCCGCTGCGCCCGGTGACGATGCCGGACAACCGGTCGAGGCCGTCGCCCTGCACGCTCGAGCCGGCGAGCACCTGGCTCGCGGAGAAATTGATGGTGGTCGCCGTGAGGCTCCCGGTACCCGAGCTATTTTCGGCGGTGGTCGTCGGCGTCGAGCCATCGGCGCAGGTCTGCACCCCGTTGGTCCCCGTCACAGGGGTGGTGCCGTCCGAGCAGGTCGTCACCTCGGTCGTTGTTGGGGTGGTGGTACCGGTGGTGAGCGAGGAGGAGGTCGAAGTGGAAGTCGTGAGAGTTCCGAAGGCCTCGACCATCGCGCCCGACTTCAACGCGGCCATTTGCGTGATACCGGCCGTGCCGGTCGACGAGGTGCCGTTGATCTCGAAGCTCGTGACCGATTGCACCCCGACACCGAGCGAGCCTGCGCCCGAATTGCCGAAATCGAACGGCACGATGCCGCTCGTCGTAAAGCCGGTGCTGGAGCTGTTGATGCTGCCGAAGGAGCCGCGGATGCGCACCACCTTGCTGTCGAGGGTCTGGGTGCTGGCGGAGATCAAGGGCATGACCGTGACGGTCTTGTCGGCCACGTTGATCACGTTCGATGCCGCGAGATTGAAGGCGAGGCTCAGGCGCGCCGAGCTCTTTCGCACGACGCCGAGCTGATCGCTCGGATCGAGATACAGGAGCAGCGTCACCTGGCCCAATCGCTGTCCGCTCTCGCCGACGGGCTTGAGCGCGAGCCCGGAGACGGTGCCGTTGTCGTAAATGATTTGCGCCGAGCTGTAATCCAGCGTGATCAGGGCTTCGCTGTAATTGCCCGCGGCGAGCGGCGCGACGCCGACCACCTCGGACAGATTGGTGAGGCGCGCGAGGTCCACCGTAGTGCCCTTCGGCAGCACCGCGGCCGCCGTTCGCGCGTTGGAGGTCTGCAGCTGAATCGACACGAGGCCGACCCGGTAAGCGAGGTAATTGTCCGTCGATGGGGTTGCCGTGAGCGTGACCACGGCGCTTCCATTGCAGGCTGAGAGCGCCGCCAGCACGAGCAACCCTGCGGGGATGGATAGCCGGCGCAACCAGCCGGCGCGCGAGCGCCGAAACGGGCACGGCAGGACCGTGGTCGAATGAGCAGCGGCAGCGGAGACTGTCATGGCGGAAGCGGACCTCCCTCGAACCCGAGGTATTGTCGGGCCCATTCTACCCGCAGGAGCACGGCGGTTTGGGTAAAGATCTGTGAAGTAATCCCGCAACATTTCCGTAATTTTTACGCCCGTCGCGTGCGAGCGACAACGGCGCGCGGCGCGCCGGCGCCGCGGCCGCGCGGTCGGGACGCGGACGGATATAGAGCCGTTGAGCCACGCGCATTGCTAATATGGCGCCCGGCATGGCGCACCCCCTGCAATCGGCAGCAATCGAAACCCGCAAGGCCTGGATCAATTCCGCGGGCGTCGCGCTCGCCATTCTCGCCTTCATCAATCTTTTCAATTATCTCGACCGCTACCTCGTCTCGGCATTGGTCGAGAGTTTGAAGCATTCCGAGCTCGCCCTGAGCGATACCCAGGCGGGCTCTCTGATGTCGGGTTTCTTGATCGTATTTGCTTTGATCGCGCCGATCTTCGGCTCGCTCGGCGATCGCATGTCGCGTCCGCGCCTCATCGCATTCGGCGTGGCCTGCTGGAGCATCGCAACCGCGCTGTCGGGGCTTGCGTGGAATTTTACGTCGCTGTTCCTGGCCCGTGCCTCGGTCGGCGTGGGCGAAGCCGCCTACGTCACCATCGGCCCGAGCCTGTTGTCCGACTATTTTCCGCGCGGCCAGCGGGGCCGGGTCATGGCGATTTTCTTTTGCGCCATCCCGGTGGGCTCCGCTCTCGGGTATGTCGTCGGCGGGCTCATGGACGTGCACTTCGGCTGGCGAATGGCGTTTTTCGTCGCCGGTCTTCCAGGCCTGGTGCTCGCCGTGCTGTGTCTCGGCCTGCGTGATCCGCCGCGCGGCAGTCAGGACGAGGCTGAGCCGGGCGCAGGTGGCGAACATTCGGCTGCGGGCGATGCCAAGGCCGGCGATCAGCCGCTTTTCACGTCCTACTTGCAGTTGCTGCGCAACAAGCCCTACGTTTTGACGATCGTCGGCTACGTCGCCTACACCTTCGCGCTGGGCGGCCTCGCTTTCTGGATGCCCGCATTCCTGGAGAGGATGCGGGGAATCCCGCGCGAGCAGGCAACCGTGAGTTTCGGCACCATCGTCGTGATCACCGGCTTCATCGGCACCTTCGCCGGCGGCTGGCTCGGCGACTATTGCGCCAAGTACTCGCAGCGCGCTTATTTATGGATTTCCGCCATTGCGACCCTGATCGCCGCGCCATTCGCGTGGGTGGCGCTGACCGCGCCGTCGCAGACGGTTTACCTCATCTGCATGGTCGTCGCCCAACTCATGATGTTCCTGTCGACCGGCCCCATCAACGCCTCCATCGTGAACCTCGTGCTGCCCACCCAACGCGCCTCCGCCAACGCGCTCGGCGTTTTCACCATCCATCTGCTGGGCGACGTCCCCTCCCCCATCATCATCGGCATGTTGTCCGATACGTCCTCGCTCGCCCAGGCCGTGAAGATCGTCCCGATCGCCATCCTGATCTCCGCCGTGGTGTGGGCGGTCGGCGCACTCGCGCAGCCCAAAGGCAAGTCGCGATGATCTCGCCGTCATGGCGAAACCGCGCGTGCGCGGCATAGATCCTCGAACCATCCATCGAAATCCCTGCGCGCCGCCATGTCCTCGAGGTCCTCGGACAGCTTGCGCTGCCAGTTCGGGTATTCGCGGTACGTTCCGGGAACGTTGACCGGCTCCGCCATGCCGAGCAGGTCCTCGATTTGCACGGCCGCCAGCGCCGCGCTGGAGCGCGCCAGGTAGACGTGCAAGGCGTGTGCGAGCTCGGGCGTGAAGGGATCGTCAGGCGAAATCAAAGCCGCCGGCTTGAGACCTTGACCGTCCAGCGCCTCGAGCAGCGCCTTGCGATCCTGGCTGCGTGCTTCGCGGACGATTCCCTCGATCTCGGCGGAGGGATACAGGTCGAGGCTTCGCCTGAGATCGATGTCGCGCCCCTCCCAGAAGCTTCGCAAGGTCGGCATGTCATGCGTGGTCACCGTCGCGAGCGCCTCGCGGACGAATTCCCCCGGCCCGCGGAATCGCCCATTATCCTTCTCGAACAACACCACCTTGTAATGATAGAGACCGAATGAGGGCATCGCCCGGCGCATCTCGTCCGGAACCACGCCGAGATCCTCGCCCACCACCAGACAGGAATGCTGGGCGCTCGCGAGCGAGAGCACGGTGAGCAGCTGATTGAGCGGATAATGCACGTAGGCGCCTTCCGTGGGCAGGCGGCCCGCCGGAACCCACCAGAGCCGGAAGAGCGACATCACGTGGTCCAGGCGCAGCGCACCGTAATAGCGCATGTTGTCGCCGATGAGGCGCGAAAATCCCTCCAGGCGATCGGACTCCATGACCGTCGGGTCGGGCGGCGGCAGCCCCCATCCCTGCCCCTTCAGGGCCAGGGCATCCGGAGGTGCGCCGATCTCGGCGCCCAGACGAAAGGCCGTTCGATCGACCCACGTCTCCGAGCCCGACGGATGAGTGCCCACCGCGTAATCGCCATACAGGCCGATGGGCATCCCGAGATCGCGTGCAAGAGCCTGAGCCTCTGTGAGCTGCTCGTGGGCGAGCCATTGAAGATAAAGATGGAAATCGATGCGCGCGGCGTTCCGCGTTGCGAACTCCGCCGCCGCGGGGCCCTGCGGATCCTTGAACTCCGAGGGCCAGCTGAGCCAGCCCGAGGCGGTGGCGTGCGTCGCGCAGAGGTGCTCGTCCAGCGCATCGAAACGCGCATGCAGCTTCAGCGGCGTCCCACCGGCCGCCACGAAGCTCGCGAACGCACCCGCGCGCTCGGTGCCGAGCGCCAGATGCCGGGTGCGAAATTCCCGGAACAGGAGCTCGAGGATCTCGAGCTTGGCGCCGGCCACGCCCCGATAGTCGACCAACGGAGCAGCGCGGAGCGACTCCAAGTGCGTCCTGAATCCGGCCTCGTCGACCCGCGCCCTCGCCTCGGCGCTCTCGCGATACTCGGGCACCGCGGGTACCGAGATGTACAGCACGTTGAGGAAATGGCGGTTGGAGGCGCTATAGGGGCTGGCTCGAGCGGGATCGGCGGGAGCGAGCGCATGCAGCGGATTCAAGCCGATGAACCCGGCTCCGCGGGGAGCCAGCCACCGGATCAAACCCTTCAAGTCGCCGAAATCGCCGATGCCCCAGTTCTCCCGCGACCGCACGGTATAGAGCTGCACGGACACACCCCAGAGCTTTTGCCCCTCGCGAACCGCCTGAGGCTCGAAGCAGCGGGAGGGCGAGATCACGAGCGTGCAGCGGCTCGGCGCCCCGGCGCCGATACGCATCTCCAACTCGTGCCGCCCGGGAGGCAGCTCGAGCGGCAGCTCGAAGCGGCGCCGGGTGATCAATGAGCCGCCCACCTCACCGCGCCACAGCTCGGCACAATCGGCCGTGGAATGAGTGCCGGTGCGCTGCTCGCTCGACTCGAGCCTCACGGTCCAAATCAGGGTCGCGCCGAAATCCAGGGCGGTGATATTGAGGTCGACGCCGATGCGAGCGCCGTTGGAGGCGGCGATCAAGGGCAGGAGCGCACGCCAGCGCTCACTCTCCAGGCGGCCGAGTTGCTCCGCCAGCGCGGCCGCATCGTCAACCGGCGAGTCCATGGCGCGCAAGATCGCGATCTTGGTCTCGAGCGTGAAATATTGGAGCTCGCCGCGGTAATCGTGATAGGCATCACCCACGCCACGGAGCCTGGCCAAACGCTCGATCAAGGTCACATCCACGGTCAACTCTCCAATAGTGCGGCGCTGTTCGGGCCCAGCGGATACGTCTCGCCCTCCACGGGAGCCGGCGGTGCCGCCGGCCGCATCGACGCGAGCGCGGTGTCGAAGCGGCACACCCAGTTGCCGGCGGCCGCCGGCAACGCGACCGTGTGCCCACAATCGTCGGCGTTCAGCAACAACAGAAAGCGCCCGGCCGACCGGCTGCGCTTGCCGAACCAGATGCCCAGCGTTCGCGACGCCGGGTTGTGCCAGTCGTCGCCGGTCATTTCCGACCCGCGCGCGTTCAGCCACGTTACATCTTTGACCCCGCCGTGCAGGGCGGTTCCTTTCAGAAAGGTCTCGCGTCGAAATTCTTCGTTCGACCGGCGCAGATGGGTCAGCAATCGGACGAACTCCACCAGGTCGCGATTGGCCTCGCAGAGCCTCCAGTCGACCCAGGAGATCTCATTGTCCTGGCAGTACGCGTTGTTATTGCCCTGCTGCGTTCGCGCGAATTCGTCGCCGGCCTGCAGCATCGGCACACCCTGCGCGAGGAGGAGCGTGGCAAGCAGATTCATCATCTGACGCCGCCGCAAGCCGTTCACCACGGCATCCGTCGTCGGGCCCTCGTGGCCGCAGTTCCAGCTCAAGTTGACGTGATGACCGTCCGCGTTGTTTTCGCCGTTGGCGAGATTGTGCCGTTCGTTGTAGGACACCAGATCGTGCAGCGTGAAGCCATCGTGCGCGGTGACGAAATTGACGCCGGCGCTGGGCTTGCGGCCGTCGTGACGAAACAGATCGCTCGAGCCGGCGAATCTTTCGGCCAGCTCGCCGATGCGGCCTCCATCACGGCGCCAGAACCCGCGGATCGTGTCGCGGCAGCGGTCGTTCCACTCGGCCCAGCCGGAGGGAAACCGGCCCAATTGGTATCCGCCATACCCCACGTCCCAGGGCTCCGCGATCAGCTTCACGTAAGCCAGGGCCGGCTCCGCGCGCACCGCGCTGAAGAATTCCGAGCGCTCGTTGAACCCGCCGCCGTCGCGCCCGAGCACGGTGGCGAGATCGAAGCGAAACCCGTCGACGTGCATTTCCTCCACCCAATACTTGAGGCACTCGACGATCGACGCGCGCACCTCTCGATGCTCGCAGTTGACGGTGTTGCCGCAGCCGGTCAGGTTCTCGTAACGGCTCTTGTCGGGCAGGAGGCGGTAGTACACCGAATTATCGAGTCCCTTGAAGCTCAACACCGGTCCCGATTCATTGCCTTCGGCCGTATGGTTGAACACCACGTCCAGGATCACCTCGATGCCGGCTCGATGCAGCGCCCGGACCATCGTCTTGAATTCCGCGACGGCGTCGTTGATCGCGAACTCGGTGCAAGGGGCGAACCACGCCACGGGGTTGTACCCCCAATAGTTTTTGAGCCCGCGCTGGCGCAGAAAATCCTCGGTCAGGAAGGCCTGACAGGGAAGCAGCTCGACCGCCGTCACGCCGACGTGCTTCAAGTGCTCGATCACCGCCGGTGCGGTCAACCCGAGGTACTTGCCGCACCAGTTTTGCGGAACGTCCGGATGAAGCTGCGTGAACCCCTTCACGTGCAATTCGTAGATCACCGTGTCGAGCCAGGGCGTCGCGGGCGGTCGATCACCGTTCCAGTCGAACGCCCCGTCGATGACGCGCGAGCGATGGGGCTCCGCCGCCGAGAGCTCGCGCGCATGCGGATCGAGGAGCATCACCGCCGGATCGAAGCGATGGCCGTTCTCGGGCTCGTTCGGACCGTGCGCCGCGAATGCATAGTGGGTGCCCGGCCCCGCGAGGCGCGGGGACAGCAGGCCATGCCAGACATCGCCGGTCCGCGCCGGCAGATCGTAGCGCGCCGTCTCCGCGCCGTCCGTTGCGTCGAAGATGACGAGCTCGACGCGCGTCGCGTGGCTCGAGTAAACGGCAAAATTGACACCGCGCCGGCTCCAGGTCGCGCCCAGCGGCCGCGCGGATCCGGGCTGAATTGACTTCACCGACGCATTATGTGAATTCGGCCGCCGCAATCCGTGATCTGTTCCCCAAGTGGCTCAAATCACGGGCCTCACGTTCCAAATTCTGTCCGCATACTCCCGCACGGCGCGGTCGCTGGAGAAATACCCCATGTTCAGGCAATTGAGCACCGCCTTGCGGCTCCATTCGTCCGGCGTGTCGTACAATTCGTCCACGCGGCGTTGAGCGGCCGAATAGGCGGCAAAATCGGCCAGCACGAGGAAGGGCTCCCCCTCGCTCTTGAGCCGCCCGACCACCGCCTGGGCGTCGGCCACCCCCTCCTTGGAAAAATGCCCCGATTCGATCAGGTCCAACGCCGCGCCGAGCGCGGGATTGCCCTCGAGCTCGCGCCACGGCTGGTAGCCGGCCGCGCGTTTCGCCGCCGCCTCGTCCGCGGTCATGCCGAAGATGAAGATGTTATCGGCTCCGACATGATCCCGGATTTCGATGTTGGCGCCGTCGAGCGTGCCGATCGTGAGCGCTCCCGAGAGCGCGAGTTTCATGTTGCCGGTGCCCGAGGCTTCCATCCCGGCCGTGGATATCTGCTGCGACAGATCCGCGGCCGGCATGATCTTTTGGGCGAGCGACACATCGTAGTCCGGCAGGAACACCACCTGAAGCTTGCCGCGAGCGGCCTCGTCGCCGTTGATGGTGCGGGCGACGTTGTTGATGAGCCTGATCACGGATTTCGCCATGGCGTAGCCGGGCGCCGCCTTGCCCGCGAATAGGACCGTGCGGGGCACGACTCGCTCGCGGGGCTCCTCCAGGATCCGAATGTAACGCGACACCACGTGGATGAGGTTCAAGAGCTGGCGCTTGTACTCGTGAATTCGCTTGACCTGCACGTCGAACAGCGAATCGACTCCAATCTCCACGCCGGTGCGCCGCCGCACCTCCTCGGCGAGCCGCAGCTTGTTGGTGCGCTTGATGCCGCGAAAATGGCGGCGAAACTCGGATTCCTCCGCCGCTCCGACCAGCCGCCCGATTTCCTCGAGATCGTTCTCCCAGGCGGAGCCGAGACGCTGCGTGAGCAGCGCCGACAGCCCGGGGTTCGATTGCTTCAGCCAGCGGCGGACGGCGATGCCGTTGGTCACGTTGACGAACCGATCGGGATAGAGCCCGGCAAACCCGCGGAACACGCTCTTGCACATGAGCTCGGTGTGCAGCTGCGCCACGCCGTTGACGTGATGACTGCCGACGACCGCCAGATGCGCCATCCGCACCCGCCGCTCGCCCCCCTCGTCGTCGATGATCGACAGGCGCCGCTCGAGATCCCGGTCGTTCGGACGTTGTTCCGCCAAGCCTTTGAGAAAATCGCGGTTGATCGCGTAGATGATCTCCAGATGCCGGGGCAGCAGGCGCTCGATCAGGGCGACCGGCCAGGTCTCCAGCGCTTCGGGCAGCAACGTGTGATTGGTGTACGCGAACACCCGCGTGGTGATCGACCAGCTTTGTTCCCAGTCGAGTCCGTGCTCATCGACCAGCAGCCGCAGCAGTTCCGGAATGGCCAGGGCGGGATGAGTGTCGTTCAGCTGAATGGCGACGCCGTCGGGCAGGGTGTCGAGCGTCCGGCCCTCGCCGAGATGGTTCGCGAGAATGTCCTGCAAGCTCGCGCTCACGAAGAAATACTGCTGCTTCAGGCGCAGCTCCCGGCCCTGCGGGGTGGAGTCGTCGGGATACAGTACCCTCGAGAGATTCTTCGCATCGATCTGTTCGCGCACCGCTCCGGTGTAGTCGCCCGCATTGAACGCCTCGATGTGAAACGGCGTGATGGCGCGCCCCGACCAGAGGCGCAGGTGATTGACGGTCGGACTGCGGTTTCCGGGGATGAGCTGGTCGAAGCCGATGGCGTGGATGTCCTCGGTCGCGACCCACCGATGCGGATCGGTGGTCTTGGCCGATGCGTCGGCCTCGGTGCGCCCTGCGAACCGCACGACGTAGCGCACATTGCCGCGCGGCGTCTCCCAGACGTTCCTGAGCTTGAGCCAGCTGCTCGCGATCTCGCGCTGGCCCCCGTCGGGACCTATCACCTGGGTAAAGATCCCATAATCGTAGCGAATCCCGTAGCCCACCGCGGGGTAGCGCAGCGTCGCCATCGAGTCGAGGAAGCAGGCGGCAAGGCGGCCCAACCCGCCGTTGCCCAGGCCCGGATCGATTTCCTGCGCCTCGATGTCCTCGAACTCGTAGCCCATTTCCTTGAGCGTTGCGCGCGCTTCGTGCACGAGATCGCCCCCGAGACTTTGCAGAGCGTTCAAGAGCGAACGGCCCGGCAGGAACTCGACCGACAGATAGCACACGCGCTTGACGTGGGCGTCTCTGACGCGCCGTTGCGTGGACAGCCAGCGCAACGTCAATTCCTCGCGCACCGCCAGGGAAAGGGCGTCGAAAATGCCGCGAGGGGAGGCCTGCTCCGGCGTCTTTCCCAGCGAGCGGGTGAGCCGATCGACCAGCGCCTCGTACAGTCTGCCGTTTTGCAGCGCGACGCCGCGAGCCGGCATCGGCGGAGCATCATATGCATTCATGGTGCGCGGTATTATAGGGTCGTCCGTTCGGCAGGGAACCCAATGCGCGTTAAGTCGGCTTCACTGTCTCAGATTATGTCCGCGACGCTGGCCGCGATCGCCGCCTCGCTCGCGGGCTGCGCGGGCCGCCCGCCGCAGCCGCCCGCACCTCCCGCTGCGTCGGACCACGGCTACGCCGCGCAAGGGTCGGACCGCTCCGCGCCCACGGCCCAGACCGGCGCCGCGTCCGCGATGGTGGACGGCGCGAGGGCCATGCTGGGCCAGCCTTATCGATACGGCGGAGCCGCGCCCGGCGGCTTCGATTGCAGCGGACTGGTCAGCTTTGCTGCGCAAAAAGCGGGCCTGCAGCTGCCGCGGACCGCGAAGGAACAGCTGCGCACCGGCGTGCCCATCGGGCGCGCCGAGCTCGAGCCGGGCGATCTGGTGTTCATGCGTCTCGCTCACAAGCAGCTGCACGTGGGCATCGCCGTCGGCGCCGGACGCTTCATTCATGCCCCCGCCAGTGGCGGAAGCGTGCGCATCGATTCCCTCGCGGCGCCGCCCTACGCCACCGGCTTCCTGAGCGCCCGGCGCGTGATCGGCGTCGAGGCCCCCGCCCCCGGCCTCTGACGCGATTTGGCTATACTGCCGTTTCGCAGCCATCGAAGGACTCCGCATGAAGCTTTATTTCAGCCCAGCCGCCTGCTCGCTGTCTCCGCGCATCGTCCTCATGGAGGCCGGCTTGCCTTTCACGGCCGAAAAAGTCGATATCAAGTCCAAGAAGACCGCGAGCGGCGCGGACTATTTCGGCATCAACTCGAAGGGAGCCGTGCCGGCACTCGAATTGGACGACGGTCAGGTGCTGACCGAAGGCGCGGCCATCGTTCAATATCTGGCGGATCTCAAGCCGGACTCGGGGTTGGCGCCGCGCAACGGAACTTTGGAGCGCTACCGGCTGATGGAGATCTTGAACTATCTCGCCTCCGAGGTGCACAAGGGCTTCTCGCCACTGTTCCACTCCGCCACGGCGCCCGAGGCCAGGAAAAACGCCGTCGACAATCTCGCCAAGAAATTCGATTGGTTGTCGGCGAAGCTCGCCGACGGAAAGTTCCTGTTGGGCGACACCTTCACCGTGGCGGATGCCTATCTGTTCACCCTGCTGCGCTGGACGGCGTTGGTGCACATCGATTTGACCCAGTGGCCGGTGCTCGCCGCCTATGTCGCGCGCGTGCACGAGCGCCCGAAGGTGCAGGAGGCGCTGCACGCCGAAGGGCTCAAGTGAGCGCAGCGGACTCGATGACGGCTGCGACGTCAGTCAGGGCCTCGTTGGGGGCCGTCGCGAACTGGAGCGATGCAAGTCTCGCGTAGAGCGGGCTCCCCTGAAGAAGCTCGGCATGCGTTCCGACCGCGACTTTGCGGCCGTGATCGAATACCACGATGCGGTCGGCTTTCAACACCGTCGAGAGACGGTGCGCAATGATGATGGTGGTGCGCCCCCGCATCAGCCTCTCGAGCGCCTGCTGCACGAGAAGCTCCGACTCGGCGTCGAGGGAGCTCGTCGCCTCATCCAGCAAGAGGATGGGGGGATCCTTCAAAATGGCCCGCGCCAGCGCGATCCGCTGCCGCTGTCCTCCCGACAGCCGCGTGCCGCGCTCACCGAGAAACGTATCGTATCCGTCGGGGAGCTTGCGCAAGAAGCCGTCGGCGGCAGCGGCCACGGCGGCCGCCTCGACGTCCGCATCGCTCGCGCCCGGGCGCCCGTAGCGGATGTTCTCGCGCGCCGAGGCGCCGAACAGCACGGTATCCTGCGGCACGAGCCCGATTTGCGCGCGGATGTCCTCGGGGCGCAAATCGGTGAGGGCCCGATCGTCGATCAGCAGGCGGCCGGCGTCGGGGTCGTAGAATCGCAGCAGCAGCTGGAAAGTCGTGCTCTTTCCGGCGCCCGAAGGGCCCACGAATGCGATGGTCTCCCCCGGGGTCACTTCCAGGCTGAAATTCGCGAGCGCCGCCGTTTCGGGCCGCGATGGATAATGGAAGCTGACGTTGTCGAAGCGGATGGCGCCCCGGATTCGCGGCGGCAGCTCGATCGGGTTGGCGGGCGCCGTG
>Ga0182013_10006062_pt1 | contig 13833 bp, 4 predicted proteins | sample 612S2MmetaG_FD_120487 | JGI IMG/M metagenome (GOLD analysis project Ga0182013, IMG submission 120487) | Permafrost microbial communities from Stordalen Mire, Sweden - 612S2M metaG | ecosystem: Environmental > Terrestrial > Soil > Wetlands > Permafrost | place: Sweden: Stordalen | collected... | reverse complement strand
TTTCAAATACGACGTGCACAACAGCTTCTTCCAGACGCGTATCGGCAACGACAGCGACCTGATCCACTTCTTCAAGACTTCCGGGCCGGAGCTGGAGGACGCGCTTCTCGATTGCCTGAAGGGTGCCGACGAGTCAACGAAAATCAACGTGCTCAAGGCGGGGAGCACTCTGAGCGAATCCGGCGATGCGCGCTTCACCCTCGCCGCTCTAAACCTGTCAGAGGATTCGAGTGCCGAAGTGCGCCAAACCGTCCGCTACGTCTACGAGGGCGGTCAGCGTGGAGTTTTGAATCTTGAATCGCGGACCGCGCCCGATCCAGATTTGGTAGCGAGAGTCGTCGAGATTCTCAGGCACGGAAACCCCGATAGCCAGGCTGTCGTCCTTCCGTTGCTGGCGACTCTCCCAAGCGGTTCGGTATGGGAACAACAGCCGAGCGTCGAGGGTGCGCTGCGATCCATGCTTGAAGAGGATCCGCAGCCGCCGAACTTCGGCCAAGTGCTGGAAGCCGCTTCGTCATTCGGCAGTCTCATGCATGAACCGGGGCTCGAACAAAAGGTGTTGGATGGCCTTGATTCCCCCATGCCCGACACGCAGCGCGCCGCAGTACGGATTTCGCTGGAACATTTTATGAGCGACCCCAAAGCCGCGTCTGCGGTGAAGTCCGCGTTTGCAAAATTGAATGGTCCGGGGCTGCGAATTCTAATGGAAGAAGCGGGCAATCCGCAGTTTCTGAAGAAGCGTTTCGGTATCTCAGGAGGCGCAGTTTCGCAGGATCAGGACTACCTCAACGGCCACCCAGCCGCATTGAGAACGCGTGAACCGTTGGAGTACCCCATAGTCGTCGATACGGTGATGGCGAGCCTGTCAGATGCAGACGCGAACGTGAGCGCCGCGGCTCTCGACACATTGCGAAAGGTCAAGGGCGTGGAAAAGCGTGCGGATTTTCTGGCGGCAATGAACCGGCTGCAGAGTTCCACCAATCCGCGCCTCAAACTCATCGCTGCCAGCGTTCTAAACGGAAAGAATCTGGGAGATGCGCTGACCGACGTGCAGCCTGGCTCAGTGCTTGACTTCCGCACCTTTGTCACCCGCATCGAGCCCATCCTTGCCAAGCCCGGACCGGACGGCAAGGCATGCGTCAACTGCCACGCCAGCCATGTGATTTTCAAACTGGAGCCGCCAAACGCCGAGGGGAAGTTCTCTGACCAGGATAGCGAAAACAACTACAAGTACGCGATGCGCGTCGTGGATATAACCGAACCGGACAAGAGCCTCATGCTCATCAAACCCACTCGCCCGACTGATAGCGCAGGAGACGTTGGGGACTATCTGGCCACGCACAACGGCGGCCAGCGCTGGCATGGTAACCAATCAAGCGAGGAGTACCGTACGATTCTGGACTGGATTCGAGGTGGCAGAACGCAGACGGCGAGCGCATCAAAATGAAAAGATGCGATAGGCTGGTCAGTTCTTTAGACTTCGCGCGACCGTCCCCTTCCCGATGATCCGTAGAGGTTGGCTGCTTTTACACTTATCTGGTGAATGAAAATCGAAGTTTTAGCCCGTTTAGGTCACTCTATGCTGTAATAAACCGCTATAAGTTATTCATAATATGTTCGCTTTAGAAAACTGCTGCTCTATCCATCTGAGCTATGGGGCCACTTTTGCTGTTGGGCTTCGCTATTGATTGTACTTGGAGTGAGAGCGAAGGAAATGGGGCGCGGCCCGAAATTGAGCTGCGCCGTCACGTCGCCCACGAAAACAATCACTTCACGGTATAGGCCGCGCTGGAGACAACGCTGGTGCCCACGGTTGGGCTCACGGCGATGGCTTGAATGGTCTTCGAAGCGCTCACCGTGATAGCTCCCGTGTAGTGTGTCGAAGCCGACGTGGGCGTGGTTCCGTTGATGGTGTAGTAGATTTGAGCATTGGTCGTAGCGCTTTTCAATGTCACTTTCTGAGCTGCCGTGTAGGTGCCGGCCGGCGGAGTAAACGCGGGAGAGACGGCCTGGCTTGTATAGGTCCAGGAGGCAATCTTCTGGCTCGCGGACAAGCCGCCAGAGCCGCCGGTAAAGCCAACGTACGCGGTACTGCTGCCAATGACGCTGGGAATGTTGATGGTCTCAGACGTTGTGAATGTTTTGTTCACCACTCCGTCGTAGAGGGTGAGCGTAAGTTTGGAGCCGTTGTACGTGATGGTCGCCGTGATGGCGTCGTCGCTATTCAAAACGATTCCGCTGGGAGTTATGTTGATGGTCGGCGTGACTGGCGCTTGCCCATTGGTGTAGAAGCCGGTCGAGTTACTTCCTTCATTGTTGTAGTTATAGAAGTTGAATTTGACAGCAACGCTCTTGGCGATTCCCTGATACCCGAGCCCTGCGGAATCACCGCCGAGCGCGGTAGGTTTCACATTTTGAATGGTGAAGGTAAAGCCGTTGGCCTTGGCCTCAGAGAGCTGGAAGGTAAAGGTGGTGGTGAAGGCCTGGACACTGATGAGTTTGTTCCAGAACACGCTTCCGGCTTCATTCACGCCACCGTCAGTCAACTGCAAGCGGCTGTCGTTGGAGGCCTTGGTGCTGCCGTTGAGGGTGAGGCCGGTGGTTGAGGAGAATCCGTTGGCGAAGTTGATCGTTTCTCCGCCAGCTGTAATCGTATAGGCCGAGGAGGCGACATCGCTGTTGTTGAGATTGGGATCGATGGCAATGGCATTGATGGTTTCAGAAGCGGCGACGGTGATGGCTCCGGAGTAGAGAGTCGATTTCGCTGAAGGGCTGGAACCATTGGTTGTGTAATAAATTTTGGCGCTTGCATCGGTGTCGGAAAGCTTGACCTGCTGTGCGCTGGAATAGATTCCGGCAGCGGGCGAAAACTTGGGCATCGGTGTCTGGTCAGAGAAGTTAAAAACCGCGGTGCTGGTGGGGCTTTGGAGATAGCCGGCGGCGCTGGCGATGGCTTTGAGCGTGGTGTCTGAGGTGATGGGAATGGAGTCTGTATAGAGCGTTGAAGCCGGTGTGGGGGTTGTGCCATCGAGTGTGTAGAAGATTTGCGCAGACGATGTGGTTGAGCTGAGCGTGACGTTCTGGCCTGAGGTGAAGGTGCCGCCATTGGGAGAAATCTTGGGAGCGGCCGCAGAGGGCTCATTGTTGAAGAGGCCGTAGACATCGACCTGGTAATGCGAGATGGCATACACCTTGCCGTTGGTGACGAGCGGGATAGAGAACTTGGTGGCGGATCCCATTCCATCGCGCGAGGAGTTTGTATCGCTTTCGTAGATAGGTTTGGTCAAACTGTTCGCGGCCCATGCATAGAGGACGGCGGTACCGTAGGTGACAAATTGATCGGACCGAACTGCCCAGGCGATGCCGTCATCGGTGCCGTTGGAGGAGATCGAGAACGATGGCCCAGGGAAAGCGGAATAGATGGAGCCCTTGGTTACAGGCTCGGCGCTCAAGACACCATCATTCATCGAAAACTGTTTGGGATAGTCCTTGCTGGGCCAGAAGTAGACATTTCCGTTCCAGTACGCAGGCGTACTCCACATGCCGCCGATCACGCCGGTCATGTCCTGAAGGGCGTCCGGGTTGGAGCTTCCGCCTTTGTTGTATCCGCCCAGGTTGTCGCGATTGAGAACCAGCAGACGGCCTTCCTTGCCGGCTTGCACGAGAATATGCGGGTGGGCGCCGTCTTGATCAGGAACCATGAGGATGCCACCGGCACCCTGGTCGAGGTCGCCGTCGTCAAGCTTTTCAGCATTGTATGAAGTGAACGCTTCGGTGGCGGCAAGGCCACCATTTGCAAGGCTGAAATCGACAACGCTTTCGCCAAGCTGCGAAGAGGAGTTAAAAGGCGGGAGAGAGGTGAAATCGTTGGGACCATTGTTCCCGGTGACGACGAACATTCTTCCGCCCGATGCATCGTCGTCGATGGGCAAACCCGCACCCGATGCCCAGATGCCGGCGCCGCCGCCATTCGGAGAGAGACACAGCGCGGCTGATTGCTGCATGGTTGTCGCGTTGTAGGCGAACAGCCAGCCATGCCATGGACCGATGTCTCCATGGGCGGCATAGCCAATGTAGACGTAGCCATTATAAAAATCGAGCGCAGGGCGCTGATTGTCGACGAGCGGATTGAAAGATACCTTACCACCGGAGCTGCCTGTCCCTGTACCAGAGACTGTTGCGGTGATGGTGACCGGACTCTTGGCTACTACGGGGCTCTTCTGTTCCGCGCCGGTAACGATGTTGATGGCGTGCAGCCGCGAGTAAAAAACTCCGCTTTCTTCAGTGTTGCCGACAACATACATTGTATTGGTCGCCGCATTGATAACCGGCGTTCCGGTGATGCCGATGGTCGGACCGATATCGCCCTGGCCGTAGATTGCGTCCTTCTGATTCCACGGAATGGCAGTCGCGCCCGAAGCGGCACCGTGCGCGGAATCGAGAAGGGTGACATGCCAGATGGGCTTGGCATTGGCGCCGCCGTTTGAATCCGCGTCAAAGGCGTAGATCGAATCATTCTCCGTGGCGACAAACAGCACGTTGTGCACATTGCCGTCGCTCATCTTCAGCCCGGGGACGTAAAGCGGCTGAGCATACGAAGTGCTGTCGACGGTAAGAGAAAACAATTTGCCGAAGGAACTCGGATTCACATTGGAAGGAGTCAGGACGGTTTCATTCGTGTTCTGCCCGGCGTGAGTATTGTCGTAACGCCAGGTGAGAACCGGGACAGCCGTCTGCGCATGCAAGCCTGGCGCAAGGAAAAACCATGCGGAGCCAAGAAGCATTAGGACGAACAGAAGCGACAGCGACTCAAAGCGGACGGCGGGACGAAATGTGGCAGAGAACCGAAGAGACGAGTTATGAGGACCTGGCATAATGGGGGGGTAAACTCCAGAGAACTACTTCTACTCTACCGAAGTTGAAGCCTTGCGGCCGGACGCATGGGTAATCGCAAATGCAATCCAGAGTTACCCACGGCTGGTTACGTGTCAAAGTCCTATCAGTAAGGCTTTTGCGCCGGGGGGTACGTTATGCGGGCAATGAATTATTTTTTGACTTATGCTTCAGTACGGGGCGAACCAGATCGATTGGAGATTGTGTATAACTCGGGTAATGCATATGGCCGGAAATTCCTGCAAGTTTAACGATGGTCGACCATAGCATCGCTGAACAGGCGCAGGGAGCGGCCTCCAAGAATTACCTTGTTTCCGTCTTCGATCTGGGCGAAGGGATCATCGAGATTTTCGGTATCCATCACCTGGCACCAATGTCTTCCGCTGGGAGTGGGCGGCAAAGTGAACTCGACTCCTTCGTGCGATGCGTTCACGAGGATCAGGAACGTGTCATCGATGACGGGGTGGCCTTCTTCATCGGTGACCTCGAGGGTCTGGCCGTTCAGCAACAGAGCTATGCTGCGGTTCCATTCCGCGTTCCATACGTCGTCGGTCACCTGGCTGCCGTCGGTGTTGAACCAGGCGATATCGTGAATCACCGTGAGTTCATTCTTACGGCGAATAACACGGTCCTGGAAAAACTTGCGGCGATGCAGATTGGGATGACGCAGGCGGAAATGGATCAGCTTGCGGGTAAACTCCAACAGGCGTTTGCGCGGCGCATCGAGATTCCAGTCGAACCAGGTGAGCTCATTGTCCTGGCAGTAGCAGTTGTTATTTCCCTGCTGCGATCGGGCAACTTCGTCGCCTCCGGCGAGCATGGGTACGCCCTGCGAGAGCAGCAAGGTGGCAAGGAAATTACGCATCTGGCGCTCGCGCAGCTGATTGATTTCTTCGTTGTCGGTGGGACCTTCGGCACCCATGTTCCATGAGTCGTTACTGTCGGTGCCATCGCGATTGTCGTCGCCATTCGCTTCGTTGTGCTTGGAGTTGTAGCTGACCAGATCAGCAAGCGTGAAGCCATCGTGCGCGGTGATGAAATTGATGCTCGCGTAGGGCTTTCTTCCATCGAGCTGGTAGAGATCGCTGGAGCCTGTGAGCCGGTTGGCGAAGTCGGAGAGTTGGCCGCCGTCGCCTTTCCAGAAGCGGCGAACCGTATCGCGGTAGATGCCGTTCCACTCGGCCCATAACACAGGAAATTGTCCTACCTGATAGCCGCCATCGCCCACGTCCCACGGCTCAGCAATGAGTTTGACGTCGGCAAGCGTGGGGTCCTGGTGAATGGTATCGAAGAAGGACGAAAGGCGGCTGACGTCGTGGAGTTCGCGCGCGAGCGTTGCCGCGAGATCGAAGCGAAACCCATCCACGTGCATTTCCGTGACCCAGAAGCGCAGCGAGTCCATGATCATCTTCAGCACTTGTGGATTGCGGACGTTCAGCGTGTTGCCGGTTCCGGTGTAATCCATGTAGTGGCGTGGATCGCCTTCGACCGTGCGATAGTAGGTTCGATTGCAGACGCCCTTCCAGCTGAGCATCGGGCCAAGGTGATTCCCTTCGCAGGTGTGGTTGTAGACCACGTCAAGCAGGACCTCAATGCCGGCAGCATGAAGCGCCTTGACCATTTCTTTGAACTCGGTGACCTGGCCTCCCTTGTCTCCCGAAGAGCTGTAGCGGGACATGGGCGCAAAGAAGCCGAGGGTGTTGTATCCCCAGTAGTTGCGCACTCCTTTGTCGACCAGGTGACCCTCGTCGATGAAGTGATGAACGGGAAGAAGCTCTACCGCGGTTACACCGAGTTTCTTGAAATAGTCGATGCTTGCCTGGTGGGCGAGGCCGGCGTACGTTCCGCGCAGGTGCTCGGGGATTGCCGGGTTGCGGATGCTGAACCCGCGAACATGCACTTCATAAATAACGGAATCGGCGAGAGGGGTTTCAGGGAGAGCATCGCTTCCCCAATCAAAGCGTTGATCGACAACGACGCACTTGGGCACGGAGGAAGAACTGTCTTCGTTGTTGATGACCGTGTCGTCGCCCGATGCAACATCGTAGGGGAAGATAGCCGGGACCCAATCGACCTGTCCGGCGATGGCCGAAGCATAGGGATCAATGAGCATCTTGTTGTAGTTGAAGCGAAAGCCGTTCTCGGGCTCCCAGGGGCCATAGACACGATAGCCGTAGAGCTGGCCGGGCTTAATTTCGCGAATGAGTCCATGCCACACATAGGCGGTTCTCTCGCGCAAGGTGACACAATCGGTTTGTTTCCCGTCGGCGTCGAAGAAACAGAGGTCGACGCGTGTCGCTTCTTCAGAAAATAGTGCGAAATTGGTGCCGTTGCTGTAGACGGTGGCGCCAAGTGGATAGGGGCGTCCGGGCAGAAGTGTACGTTTCATTGACGGGCAGTTGCGAGACATGCATGCTTTCTCTGAGTTGGAGAGATGATAGCTCTCTGTATCGTGTGAAGCAGGATACTTTGGCTACGATGCACACTCTTAGTACATGGTTTGTTGGACGGCCAAGGCCGGCGCGCGCAAATGGTTGGATTGGCATAACTTGCTGAGAAACGAAGTGGTCGCCGATCGGGTTGATTCCGGGATGCGAGCGCGAACAATGTTTCTTGTCGCCCATGCAGAGGAATGAGGCGCGCTTTTAACGGTCGACGATGTAAACCTGTGAGATTGTCCCTGACAAGAATAGGGCCGGGAGCTTGCGCTCCCAGCCCTGGTGTTGTTGCGGTTTTTGTTAGAAGCTGGCGCGCATACCGAATTCGATATTGCGCGGCGTGTTGAGCTGGCCAGATTGCACGCCCCAGCCTGAGGGGTTATAGAGATCCATGCCACCATCCCCAAGGACGTTATGGTTGAACACGTTGGTGAACACCATGCCCAAGGTGATGCTGGTTCTTTCAAGTACCTTGAAGTTCTTCTGAACGCTCATATCCACGTTCCAGTAGGGCATACCCGTGATGGGCCCAACGCCGGGGTTCTTCGAGTCGATGCCAAGGATTGGCGCACGCACCTGGTTCCAGACAGAAACTGGATCTTTGAACAAGTTGATTTGCTGGTTGGTGGATGCCCCTTCAACGGCGGTTCCGATTGAGTTTCCGAATGGGTCAGTCCCGCCCGATACGCCAAAGTGGGAAGAGTGTCCACCGGTGTACTTGCTTGTAAATACGCACTGCTCATTGGTGTAGTAGTTGTTGCCGTCGGCCGATCCGAACGATTGAGCTTCGGTCTGCGTGCCGCAATAGATCGGTTGCCCACTTCCGGCAGTCATGATGGGAGCAAGCGACCAACCACCCATCATCCGACCAAGAACTCCGCGCTGGCTTTTGAAATACGGATCTTGCCAGACCAGGTAGGAGTTGTAAACGAATTTGCGGTCGAACGGCTGCAAGCCATACATTTTGCCCAAGTCAAATGCATCGTTGGGCGTGTATTCGCTTGATGCCTGCACCACAGCGCCGGTTCCGAGCGCCTTGCTGTAGGTGAAGTTGTTGTGGAGCAGGAAGCCGTGCCAGTTATTGGTAATCAGGGTGATGAAGCCTCCGTTGTAGTTGCCGTAGCCGGTGCTGGCATTGAGGGCAAATCCGCTGGAAGCCTGTGGAGAGAAGTTCGGGTTAGCAGGATTGGGACTGCTTCCCATCATGGTTGGGGCAAAGTTGAATCCGCCATTGTCGAGATTGGACCACATGCTCCAGACTTCCTGGTAGAGGAGGTCTCCGTTACCGGCAGGTCCTTCCTTGGCCATCACGGCCGCGGTGCAGCTTGCGTAGCCGGTGCAATATCCCGTACCGGCAAGTGCAGTTTCAAAGAACGGCTGCGGAGTCACAGTTGTGGGGGCTCCGGCTGCGCCGCAAGCGCCGACGGAGGTTGCGCAACCCAGAGTTTTTTCCAAGGCAGCATAGGCGTTAGCAAAGCTCTGCCCACCCTGGACCATCATGTATGGAACTACGTTGAGGTTGACCGGCTGGTACTCGTGGTGGACGAGGCGGCCGATGTAACCCATTTCCAGTGTCTGATGCGAGTTGATCTTGCGCTGGATGGTCAGATCGAACGTGTCGGAGACGTTGGGGCGGAAGTTTGGATCCAGGCCTTCTGCCGAAGACGACTCTCCGTTGTTGTAGCCGGGATAGACCGGCTGGGGCAGGGTTGGGGAGGCCGCTGCCAAAGGAGCGGTATCTCCGTCCACACCGATACGGAAGGCGGTTGTCGCAGTTGGATTGGTGGGACCGCAGGCGCCACTCGCGAGGGCCTGGGTGCATTGCACGGGCTGGATCAGGCCGACGCCCAGCAGGGGGACGAGAACGAGATCGACACCGTTCAGACGGCCATAGATGCGGCCATAGCCGCCGCGAATGACCGTGTCATCATGACCGAAGACGTGGCTGAGAAGGCCATCGTCAAAATGCGGGCTCCAGGCCGCGGCGACGCGGGGGCTGAATGACCCGTAGAACGGGTCGTAGGGATATTTACGCCCTGAGCCGACGTTGCCCACCAACGCGAATCCCAGTTCGGGGTTGTAGACCTGGCCCTGCAGAGCGGCAGCCTTTTTCTGCGCCAGGTAGTCGAGAGTCTTTACCGGCGTGTCGGAGGAGTCCACCAGCACGGTCTGTTTGCCGCTGGCTTCCGTCGGAGGCATTTCCAGCGTCCAACCCAGACCATAGGTGACGGTGAACGAAGGCTTCATGTGCCAGGTGTCGCTGAAGTAGGTGTTGTAGTACGGGATAGTGCTCTTGTCGAAAGCATGGGTGAGGGGCGGGTTCAGCGCCAGCGTTGGTCCGGAGCGGGTGTACGCGACCTGAGAGGTGGTCACAATGCCCAGCGCCGCGGCCGCCAGACGGCTGGGGCCTCCACCCGCGGGGTAGCCGCTTGCCTGCAGGTCTGAAAGATCGAGGTTTGCACCGATCCCATTCGAACTGCTCTCGCCAAGACGGTAGGTCGGGGTAAAGTTGACGCCCCCGCCATTGTCAGACCGTTGATGGAAGTTGAAGTTGTGTTGATACTGACCACCGAACTGAATAAGGTGGTTGCCCTTGAGCAGCGTCAGATCGTCGCGGAAGAAATTGTCGTGGCCATCCCAGAAGCGAGTGCGGATCGACTGGGTGTTGAGGTTATAGGGAGAGAGTGTGTTGGCCGTTTCACCGAACGGCTCCAGCGCTCCGCCCAATCCGGTGGCCTGAGGCGGGGCATTGTTGGTGGACCAGGACCAGTAGTTGCGCAGGAAGCTGTAGTGGAAGTCGTTGGTAAGCTTCGCGGAAATGTTGGTCGTGAGGCCGGTCACAAAGTACCAGGGCTGAATGGGACGGCTCGCGGTGGAAGCTGCGGTGCCTAGCTTATCGCCGGTGAAGAAGCCGCCGATATCCACCTGGTTGTCAACGGCCCTGGTCAGCTTGTAGTAGCGATAGCTGGCCATGAAGTGTACCTTCTCGCTGAAGTCGTGATCGAGACGCCCGACGAGGAAGTCGTCTTTGTAGGGGAGGCTCAACTGGCCCTTGAATTCGTTCTCGTTGACGCCATCGCACTCGGTCCCCTTAAGGTCGGAGCACGAGGTGTTGTTGCCCGCCGGCTCGTACTGCTTCCACATAGCCAGAACCGTTGGGTTGATGCCGACATGACGAGGATCGATGGTTGCCAGGTTGTATTGGATCCCCGTGCTGGTGTCGGTGATCAAACCGCTTTCCAGCGCCGCGGAAGGGACAGGGCGGGTGTAGATCTCGGAGTTCGGGAAGCGCCATCCCTGATAAAGCCCGAAGACGTAGGTCTTGCCGCCCATGAACTTGGGCAGGACCGGGCCGCCGGCGCCAAAGCCGTACTTGCTGTAGTGGTAGTCGGCGGGAGGGGTTACGCCATTGTCGGCCGCGTTGTTCTGCCAGTAGTTGGCGCTGAAGTTGTTGTCAAGGTAATACTCGTAGCCGGTGCCATGCCATGTGTTCGTTCCGCGCTTGGTGACGACTTCAACCTGCGCGCCGGCGGAGTTGTTAAATTCCGCTCCCTGACCGGTGGTGTTCACCTTGAACTCTTCCACGCTATCCGATGGGACGGGCATGACGCCGGAAGGGTTGGTGGGGAGTCCCTGGCCGCCGCCAGCCGCGCCGCCTGTGGGATCTCCCACAAACCCATTGGTACCGTAAACGGATCCGCTGCCGTCCATATCGTTGGAATTATTGCCGCCGTCGAGCGAGAACGTGCTCTGGTCCTGCACCGCGCCAGAGACGCTGCCGTCGGGGCTGATGCCGGCCTGCAATGTAGTGAAGGTGCCCGCGTCATGCAGAAGGCTCGGAAGCTGAGCGATGGCTTCCTGCTCAACAGTGCTCCCGACGGTCGCATTGATCGTCTGCAGGTCGGTTCCAGCCGATTGCACTTCGACGGTGATCTGATCGCTGCCCACGGTCAGTTTGAAATTGACCGTCGCCTGGGTGCCGACCTCAACGGTCTGGTTGTCGACCTTGGCTAACTCGAAACCGCCTTTGGAAGCCGAGACGGTATAGGTGCTCGGGGAAACGTTCACAAAAACATATCCGCCGGACTTGTTTGACTGGGTTGTTCGCGCAGCGTTGGTGGTGTTATCGATCAGGGTGACAATTGCCCCTGGAACGACGGCGCCGCTTTGATCCTGGACTTCACCAACGATTGTGCCTGTGTTTGTCGCCTGTCCGAACGCCGGCGATGTGGATAAGTACCCGAGAACTACAAGCAAGGTCACCAGAATCGGCAACCTGAAGCTGAGTCGCATCATGTCATGCCCCCTCTGAAAATTGTGTTGATGTGATTCTCTGAACGACGGAGTTGCCGTGGGCAGTTTCGGAATGCTGTGAGACTGTTCAACAGTTTGGAACTGGCACCTTTTCTGGAGAAAGGCGCCTCAGCGACTGTTTGAAGTCCAGACAGATTTTCGAACTGCTTTGGTTTTATGTTCGGTTACAAAGACTCGAATGCGGAAAGCTGACCCGCATCTCCGGCTGAAGAGTTCAACCGCAACGAAGAAGACACTTCGCGGTCGTAGCCAGAAAATCAAGCAGACAATTGAAAGCCGGCAATGAAAAGGTTGAAGAGAACGGATAGCTTTTAGAAGCGGTAGAACGGCAGTATATTACGTCGTCGATGAACCTTTGGTCTGAAGAAAAAACGCCCAGACCGGCGCTGCCTGAATGCAGATGCTTTCTCGTCAAGCCTCTTGAACTTTGACAGGGCTTAAACGCCTGATGCTTCACTTCTCAAAAAAAACACAAACCTGATGAACGTCCCGGACGTGCGTTTCGGACTATGGTTCGAAGCTTGATGAGAATGAGGAAACAGGAGAGTTCCTGCCTCCAAACGATACAGCCAACCAGGGAAGACTTCTGAAACGTTGTATCAACGTACCATGAACAAGTTAGCGATTCAAGCACCGAAAGAATTATTTCTGGGATAAATCGACTTTTTTCAGGGAGGAACGCCTGACTTCCAGGGGCGAATGGAGTCCCGGACCGAGGCTCTTTTGAGACCCTTCTTCTCCTGGGAATTAGCCCAAAATGACGTGCAATGGAGGGCTCGTCCGCATGGGGACGTCTACTCGACACCCAGGACTTTGACAATCACGCGCTTGCGGCGCTGGCCGTCGAACTCGGCGTAGAACACGCGCTGCCAGGTGCCGAGGTCAAGCTTGCCGGCGGTGACAGGCAGGGTGGTTTCGTGGTGGAGCAGGAGAGACTTCAGGTGCGCGTCGCCGTTGTCTTCTCCGGTTTGGTGATGCTTGTAATCCGGCCGAGAGGGAGCCAACTGTTCAAGCCATTTCCAGATGTCTTCAATGAGCCCGCTTTCGTGGTCGTTGACGTAGACGGCGGCAGTGATATGCATGGGAGAAACGAAACACAGGCCATCCTTGACCCCACTTCGCTCGACGATCTTCTCCACTTCGTTGGTGATGTGAACCATCTCGCGGCGCTTCTTCGTTTCAAAGACAAGGTATTCGGTGTGACTCTTCATAGGCGCTTCCTCGATGCCTGCGATGCAGACGGTAGCCTGGCGGTCGTGGCAAGCGGGCGCGACCACCCTTTATCCTAAGATGCGTGACGGAACCTCGCGACGCCGATGCGCTTTTCAAGCACGGGCTCGATCTGCTTGCAGCCGGCTCAGCTGCGGAAGCAGCCAGGGCGTTCCGCGCCGCTATCGCGGCTGACCAGGACCATGTGGACGCGCATCATGGGCTTATAAGAGCGCTGCGCGATGCCGGGCAGCCGAATCATTCGGTGGCAGCGGCCATGGCCTTGACGACACTGACTCCCGACGATCCTCTGGCGCATACGGCGCTTTCGATTGCCTTGCAACATGCCGGTCATATTCCGCAGGCAGAAACAGCAGCGGCGCGCGCCCGTGTGCTGGAATGGAAAGCCGAGCTTCGGTTTGGCCCGGAAGAGGGCGGTTCGAAGTGACTCGCCGGGCGCCTGCGGTGCGGCTGCGGAAGCTTTTTGACGAGCTAATCAAAGTATTCGGTCCGCAGCAATGGTGGCCGGCTGCAAGCGGATTCGAGGTGATTCTCGGCGCGTATCTGACGCAGAATACGAGTTGGAAAGCTGTGGAGCGCTCGCTTGCCAATCTTCGCCGAGCCGATGCGCTGACGCTGGAAGGATTTCGAGCTGTTCCCCTGGATTTATTGCAGGAGCTGATCCGCCCTTCGGGTTTTCAGACGCGAAAGGCGCCGGCACTGAAGGCGTTTGTGAGGATGCTGGACGATGAGTATGGGGGCTCGCTGGCGCGGCTGGCAGCGACCCCGACAGCGGACTTGCGCAAGCGGCTGTTGGCTTTGCCCGGCGTGGGCCCCGAAACGGCGGACGCCATTCTGCTCTATGCTTTGGAACATCCGGTGCCTGTCGCAGACGAGTATCTGCGCCGCATTGCTGTGCGCCACAAACTGGTAGGGCCGACCAGGCAGGATTACGAATCCCTTGCCCAGCTCACGCGGG
>Ga0182013_10006055_pt1 | contig 13848 bp, 13 predicted proteins | sample 612S2MmetaG_FD_120487 | JGI IMG/M metagenome (GOLD analysis project Ga0182013, IMG submission 120487) | Permafrost microbial communities from Stordalen Mire, Sweden - 612S2M metaG | ecosystem: Environmental > Terrestrial > Soil > Wetlands > Permafrost | place: Sweden: Stordalen | collected... | reverse complement strand
GATATTCATGATCGAAGGTTTGAGCGTGATCCTGCAGGTGGGGAGCTTTAAGCTGCGCGGGAAACGGATCTTTAAAATGGCGCCGATCCACCATCATTTTGAAATGCTCGGGTGGCCGGAATCGAAGATTATCGCCCGCTTCTGGATTGCAGGTCTTGTGCTGGCTCTGTTTGCGCTGACGACGCTGAAACTGCGATGACGATCGAGGGCAGCAGAGTTCTGGTGGTGGGGATGAAGAAGTCGGGACGCGCGGCGTTCGACTTTCTCTTTTCGCGCGGTGCGGACGTTACGCCGACGGATTTGAAGCCGCATCTGGTGGCCGGGTTCCGGCATCAGAGCGAGGACTTGTTTGACGAGTACTGGGATTTGATCGTAGTGTCGCCCGGTGTCCCGACGGATTTGCCGGGCATTGTGCGGGCGCGTTCGCGTGGCATCGGTGTGATTGGCGAGGTGGAACTGGCCGCGCCTTATTTATGGGGACCGGTGATCGGGATTACGGGGACAAACGGAAAGACGACAACGACATCGCTGATGGGACATATTCTCCAGAGCGCCGGCGTGCCTGTGCAAGTGGGCGGGAATATTGGCACGCCTGTGATCGCCATGACGGAGACTTCGCGGCCGAATCAGTGGAATGTTCTGGAGCTTTCGAGTTTCCAGCTGGAGACGATTAGCACGTTTCGGGCGAATATTGCGGTTTGTCTGAACGTTACGCAGAACCATCTGGACCGGCACCATACGTTTGAGAATTACGCGGCGGCGAAGGGGAATTTGTTCCGGACGCAGAAGGCCGGCGATTGGGCGCTGCTGAATTCCGACGACGAGGTTTGCCGGTCTTTCGCTTCGATTACCGCCGCTACGCCGGTTTGGTTTAGCGGGCGGGATATTGCGAATCTGATGCCTCCGCCGGAGGTTCCGATTCCGGGCCGGCATAATGCCGAGAATGTGATGGCGGCTGCGGCAGCTGCTCGTATTGCCGGAGTTGCCGATGACAAGATCGCGGCGGCCGTCCGGACGTTCAAGGCCGTTGAGCACCGGCTGGAGTTTGTGGCCGAAATGCGCGGCGTGCGGTTTTATAACGATTCGAAAGCCACCAGTGTGGATGCGACGTCGAAGGCTATCGATTCTTTCGACGGGAATCTTTGGGTGATCCTCGGCGGCAAGGATAAGGGTAGCGACTATACGACTCTTCGCGATCGTTTGCATGAAAAGGCGCACGCGGGGTTGCTGATCGGCAGCGCGGCGGAAAAGATCGCTTCACAGCTCGATGGTGCAACGCCTCTGGTGCAAGCAGAGACGCTGGCAGGGGCCGTTCAGTATGCGTGGCAGCACGCGAAGCCTGGCGATACAGTGCTTCTCGCCCCGGCGTGCGCGAGCTTCGATCAGTTTGAGAGTTTTGAGCATCGGGGCCGGGTGTTTAAAGAGCTGGTGAACGGACTTAGATAGATGGCGCAACGACTTAAGACAGACTGGATTCTATTCAGCACGGTGGTTCTGATGGTGCTCTTTGGCGCGCTGATGATCTATAGTGCTTCGTCCGTCGTGGCCGAAATGCGTGTGGGTTCCAGCTACTACTACGCCTTGCGGCAGCTTGTCTGGATCGGTGTGGCGATTCCGCTGATGATGTTTATGAAGCGTGTGAATTATCGGAAACTGCAAACGCCGGCAGTGGCGTTTACGGCGATGGGTCTGGTGATGGTGCTGCTTGCCGTGGTCTACTTTGCCGATCCGAAGCAGCATCGCTGGATTCGCGTGGGGCCCGGCGGTTTGCAGCCTTCGGAGTTTGCCAAGCCGGCTCTGGCTTTATTTCTGGCCTACTTTATTGCATTGCGTTCACGCGCGATTAACAGCCGCTATACGCTGCTTCCGGCATTCATCGCTTTGGGATTCGTCACGATGGCCGTCGTGGTGGCGGATCTGGGTACCGCGATTGTGCTGGTCGGGACGGCGGCTGTGGTTTTCATCGTCGCCGGCCTGGAGCCTCGCTACATTGTCATCGCGATGGGATTGGGAGTGCTTGGATGCTGTGCTGCGATTGCCGCCAAACCCTATCGGCTCGTGCGCGTGATCAGCTATGTCGATCCGCAGTTCAAGATTGTCGACAAGGTGGACAAAGCCGGCTGGATTCGGGCGCAGATGAAAAAATCGATCACGGCGCGCGATACGAATTATCAGACGGAGCAGGCGAAGATCGCGGTCGGTTCGGGCGGTCCTTTTGGGGTGGGCCTGATGCAGGGGCGACAGAAGCTTTTCTATCTGCCGGAGGCGCATACGGATACGATTTACGCCGTGGTGGGCGAAGAAATGGGCCTGTTCGGGTCGGTCGGTCTGCTGGTCGGCTTCGTGATTATTTTGTGGCGCGGGATTCGCGCGACGCTTTTGATCCCGGATGAATTCGGGCGTTACCTGGCGCTTGGGATTACCACCATGCTGGTGATCCAGGCGTTTTTCAATATGAGCGTCGTGCTGGGGATGGTGCCGACGAAAGGTATCCCGCTGCCGATGATTAGCTTCGGCGGAAGCTCGCTGCTGGTGACGCTGGCATCTCTGGGAATTCTATTAAATGTGTCTGAGCATGCGGGCTCGTCATACCTGGACGCGGCCTGAGGCGCGCTCGTGAGTTTGTTTGTGATGGCGGGCGGGGGGACCGGGGGACATGTGATCCCCGGAATCGCGGTTGCGCGTGAATTGTCCCGCATGGGTGCTGACGTGTTGTTTGTCGGGACGGAGCGCGGTGTGGAAAATCGCATGGTTCCGGCGGCCGGATTCCGGCTGGAGAAGATTCGCGTAGGGGGGATCAAGGGTCTCGGTCTCATGACGCGAATTACGAGTTTGTGGCGGCTGTTGAGCGAAACGATGGAGATGGTGGTTCAGTTCGGGAAGTGGGAGCCTGCGGCAGTGTTCAGCATGGGTGGTTACGTTGCCGGTCCACCGGTGCTGGCTGCGCTGTTGCGCGGTTTGCCGCTGGTTGTGATGGAGCCGAATGCTATGCCCGGCGTTACGAACCGGTGGACCGGCCGGTGGGTTACCCGGGCACTAATAAGCTTTGAGGAAACGGCTCGTTTTTTTCCGGAAGGTCGTACGGAGTTGACGGGCCGTCCGGTGCGCGATGAGTTTTTCGCTTTGTCGCCCAAAAGCGATGGTGAGTTTACGGTTTTGATTACCGGGGGCAGCCAGGGTTCGCGGACTCTTAACGAGGCTGCCCGTCAGAGCTGGCCTTTGTTTCGCCAGGCCGGACTGCCTGTGCGGTTTATTCATCAGACGGGTACGCAGATGTATGAATCGATCTCGGCGGATTTTCGGAGCAGCGGCATGGACGGTGAGGTGACGGAGTTTATTACAGATATGCCTGCGGCTTTCGGACGGGCGGATCTGATTGTCTGCCGTTCTGGGGGGACTGTTTCGGAAATTGCTGCGGCGGGGAAGCCTTCGATCCTGATTCCCTACCCTTTTGCTGCCGATCAGCATCAGTTGCGGAATGCCGAGGCTTTCGAGCGGGCTGGCGCGGCTCGGCTTTCGCTTGATAAGGACTGGAACGGTCAGAGATTTTTTGAGATGGTTCGGGAACTCTATAACGACGGCGTTCGATTGAGGACTATGGGGGAAGCGGCACGGCATCTGGCTCGTCCTGGGGCGGCTCGGCGGGCGGCTGAGATTTTGATGGAAACCGCGAGGGCGAATTAAGGCTTTGTTTTTTTCTAAACAGCATCTCCATTTTGTCGGCATCGGCGGGATCGGCATGAGCGGTATCGCCGAGGTGCTGCTGAACCTTGGCTATACGATTTCGGGTTCAGATTTAAAGCTTTCGCCTACCACTCATCGCCTGGCGGGATTGGGCGCTGCGATTCATGAAGGACACAAGGCCGAGAACGTTGCTGGAGCCAAGGCTATCGTGGTCAGTTCCGCGGTGGAAGAATCGAATCCTGAAGTTCAGGAAGCGCGGCGACTCCAGATTCCGGTGATTCCGCGCGGCGAACTGCTTGCCGAGTTGATGCGGCTGAAATACGGCATTGCGGTAGCGGGCAGTCACGGCAAAACCACTACTACGTCGATGATCGCGACGATTCTTAGCCACGCCGGAATGGACCCCACGGTCGTGGTGGGCGGCAAGGTGGCGGCGATGGGCGGTTCCAATGCCCGGGTCGGCAAGAGCGATTTTCTGGTGGTGGAATCGGATGAAAGCGACGGATCGTTTTTGAAGTTGTCGCCGATCCTTGCCATCGTGACCAATATCGATCGCGAGCATCTGGATCATTACCGGGACATTGAAGAGATCCGCGCGGCCTTTACCGAGTTCGTCAATAAGGTGCCTTTTTACGGTGCGGCGATTCTGTGTCTGGACAACGAGAACATCCAGACGATTCTCCCTTCCGTGCGGCGCAGGGTCATCACCTACGGCCGGACTTCGCAGGCGGATTATCAGCCGTACGGTCAGGATCCAGGCGATTTTCAGACGCGCTTCCGGCTGCGCTCACGGACGGAAGAACTGGGTGAGTTCCATCTGAATATTCCTGGCGCGCACAATGTCCTGAATGCGACTGCCGCGATCGCCGCTGCGATTGAGTTGCACGTGGCGCCGGATGTGATCCGCGAGGGACTGCGTCAGTTTAGCGGCGTAGCGCGGCGTTTTGAAGTGCGGGGCGAAGCGAAGGGTATCACCGTAGTGGACGACTACGGCCACCATCCTACGGAGATCCGGGCCACCCTGGCAGCCGCGAAATCGTGCTGCAAGAAGAAGCTGCATGTGTTGTTTCAGCCTCATCGCTATACGCGAACGCTGCATCTGATGGACGATTTTGCGCGCGCGTTTCATCAGGCCGATCGTGTGCTGGTGCTGGATATTTACGCGGCCTCGGAACATCCGATCGAAGGCGTAAATTCCGAGGCGCTCGTTGACCGGATGCGACAGTTCGGACATCGGGGCGTCGAGTATGCGGGTTCGAATGACGCGGGCGTGGAGATGATCGTCAAGGGTGTTGAGCCCGGGGACATGATCCTGACGCTCGGCGCCGGGAGCGTATCGCAGTTGGGAGACAAAATTCTGGAGAAATTGAATGCCTAGAGCACTTGCTCCGCAGAAACCTAAATTGAGCTGGCGGCTTTGGCTGCGGGTGATTGCGTGGGCCGCGCTGGCTGCGGGACTCGCATTCGGGGCACGGGAAGTCGATTCATTCTTAATGCGCGATCCCCGGTTCGGGCTGGAGAATCTGGAGATCCGCGGCGCTGTGTATGCCAATCGCGCGCGGTTGCAGTCAGTTTTCGAATCGGACCTGGGGCGAAGCGTTTTCGGTATTCCTTTGGCTGAACGACGCCGTCATCTGCTCGCCGTGGATTGGGTCAGCGGCGCAACTGTTACACGTGTTTGGCCGAATAAAATCGTCGTGACGGTCGGGGAACGCAAGCCGGCTGCTTTCGCAAAATTGCCAATGGGCGCGGTGCTGACGGGGAACTCCGCGCGCTACAGAATGGCCCTGATCGATGCTGACGGTGTTCTGCTGTCAATTCCGCCGCGGGTGCGTTTTCATCTGCCTGTGCTGAGCGGCGTCACGGAAGATCAGTCTGAGGCCGACCGGAATATGCGAGTGAAGACCATGCAGCATCTGCTGGACGATCTTGGGCCGCAGGCGAAGGAGATTTCGGAAGTCAACGCGGCGAACATGGAAGATCTGCGCCTGATCACTACGATCGGGGGCAGGGCCGTGGAACTTTGGATTGGCGACCAGCACTTCCGGTCGCGATATCAGCTTTTTCAAAGTCATTATGCCGAGATGCGGGCCCACTCGGATGAAGCGAATATATTCGATCTGCGGATGGACGACAGGATACTGGCCAGATAAATAAGAAGCCAAATTCATATGAATAATAAATCGATATTTGCCAGCGGAGTGGATGCGGGTAGCAACTATACACGCTGCGTTATAGCGCTGCTGGAAAATGAAAGACTGCGTGTACTCGGATACGGTTCTGTGCCGTCGCACGGCTGGTCCAAGAGCCGGATCGCGGATCAGCAGGCGGTTTCGGACTGCGTGCTGGCGGCGGTGGAAGAGGCCGAGGCGATGGCGCAAACCACCATCGAGACTGTGGTTGCAGGCATTGGCGGTTTGACGGCGCGCGGGGCGAACAGCCGCGGGCGCATGGAGCTCGGGAGGCCACGCGAAGTGGAACAGCGCGACATCAATCGCGCGATGGACCGGGCCATGCGTATTCAAATGCAGGAAGATCGCATGGTGGTGCAGCTTCTGCCGCAGGATTTCGTGGTGGACGATCATCCGGGCTTCCATGATCCGCGCGGCATGATGGCTTCGGCTGTGGAGGCCAATGCGTTGCTGGTCACCGTGTCAGGGCAGGAGCACACCAACCTGGTCGGAGCGATCAATCGCGCCCACCTTGCCGTGGATGAAACGATTTACGAACCCGTGGCAGCCTGCTATGCCTCTGTTCTGCCGGAGGATCGCCGGGAGGGCGTGGCGTTAGTTGACATTGGCGCGCATTCCACTGAGCTGGTTTGTTACTACGGAGAATCGGCGCAGCTCGCCACGTCGCTGCGGATTTGCGGAGATCATTTCTCGCGCGACCTGGCTCATGCGCTGCGTATTCCTTACGAAGCCGCAATGATTGTGAAGCATGAGTTCGGCGGTGTGCTGGCAACGGACATTCCGGCCAGCAGCACGGTGGAGGTACCGTATTACGGCGACCGGAATGAGCCGCGGGATGCTTCGCGGCAGTTCATCAATCAGATTCTGGAATCGCGCGCGGTCGAATTGTTTGAGATGGTGCGGGACGAGTTGGGTCGCGTGGGTATGCAGCGCGCAATCGCCAGCGGTGTGGTGCTGACGGGCGCTGCGGCGCTGCTGCCGGGCGTTTGCGATGTAGCGGAGCGGGTGCTGGAATGTCCGGCGCGCATCGGACTCGCGCAGGGATTTTTGGGGTGGCCTGACGAGTTGAACGACCCGGCGTGGACTACAGCGGCGGGCTTGTCGATGTATGCGGCGCGGTTAAGAAGCCAGGTGGATTTGGAACGGCAGTCGGTGGGAATGCTGGGCCGGGTTCTTCGGTAGTGCGTTTTTTGCCACGAATGAACACGAATAGACATTTCTAAGACGGAGACGGGACTATGGACGCACTGAAATTCGAGATGCAGGACGAGCCTCGCAAAGGGGCGCGGATCAAGGTTGTGGGAATTGGCGGTGGGGGATCGAATGCCGTCGGCCGGATGTTTGATGAAGGTCTGGAAGGGGTCGAATTCCACATCATCAATACCGATGCCCAGGCTCTTGAATCGTCTCACGTCCCGAACAAGATGCAGATCGGCGCCCGCATTACCAGTGGCTTGGGGGCTGGTTCCGATCCTGCGATCGGCCGGCAGGCTGCGCTGGAAGATACCGAGCGCATCCTGAGCATGCTGGAAGGCGCGGACCTGGTTTTCGTGACGGCCGGGCTGGGCGGCGGCACGGGTGCGGGTGCTGCTCCGGTAGTGGCTTCGCTTGCCCGGCAACTGGACGCGCTGACTGTGGCGATCGTGACGAAGCCGTTCTCGTTTGAAGGCGGCAAGCGGATGCGACAGGCTGAGAAGAGCGTGAGCGATCTCGCGGCGTCGGTGGATATTTTGACAACAATTCCGAACGATCGCTTGCTGACCATCGCTCCGAAGGGCGCGAGCATGGCGCAGGCTTTCAAGATGGCGGACGATGTTCTTCGCCAGGCGGTGCAGGGGATCAGTGAAATTGTGCTCACGCCCGGGCTGATCAATCTCGATTTTTCCGATATCAAGGCGGCCATTTCGGGAATGGGACATGCGCTGATCGGCAATGCGGTGGCTCGCGGCGAAAACGCGGCTGTGGAAGCAGCGCGTGCGGCTATCAATTCACCCCTGCTGGAGGATACAAAGATCAAAGGCGCTCGTCAGGTGCTGATGAATATCACCGCTTCGAGTGCTATCGGACTGCATGAACTGAACGAAGCGTGCTCGATCATTCGCGAAGCTGCCGATACCGACGACCTGCAGCTGAACTTCGGCGTGATTGCGAATGACGGGATGGGCGATGCGGTTAAGGTCACCGTTATTGCGACGGGATTTGTGCCTGTGGTCCCGATGGAGACTGTACGCGAGTCATTGATTGAGCCAAAGCCTGCGTCGGATTTTTTCGCGGAGCGTACACCGGAACCAGCGGCACCGGAACCGGCGATCGCTGTTCAGCCGGACCTTGCCTTTTCAGAACCGACTTTCGATGAAGAACTGGATGTGCCCGCTTATTTGCGCCAGGGCAAATTGTTGAACTAAGCGCTGGCTGGCTGCTGCGGCTTCATTTTACGGGTTCTGAATTCGTATTTATCGATGCGAACCGCGGCCTGGCCGTCGACGATCCGGATCACCCGGCCTTCGGCCACAAGCTTCAGCGGTACTTCATTTTCAAGCCGCGCCGGCCAGTCCACCGACACCTGGAGCAGTTGCCCAGGCTGCAGCGGCTCGCTGGCAGCGAATAGCAGACCTTTGCTGCTGATATTGACCGTTTCACTGGTCGCCTGACCGGAGAAGAACGGATGTTCCAAAGCCTGGTAACTGACGGCCAGGCGGCAAGGGAAACGCGCGTTGATCCGCCGGTCCGCGCCGCTTCCCGTGGACTCCTCGCCACCCGCAGCAAGAGCCAAAGAAACCGAACGCCGGAGGTTTGTCGCATTCACGTCCTCGTAGCAGAAGAAATCGTGCGCGCCTTTCTTGACAGCATTGACGCCGGTGTCCCGGTCCTTCACGTGGCATAGCGCGATTACGGGCGTCTGGGGCGCCTGCTGCTTAAGATCCCTGATCGAACCAAGTCCCTGACTGTCGGAGAGAAACAGATCCGAAAAGATCAGGTCGAAAGAGCGTTCCTGCAGAGTGCGCAGCCCGTCGAACAACGAGTCCTCGCGGACCCATTCGATGGTTCCATCGAAGCCGTCCTGCAGAACCTGTTCAATTTTCCGGGCCAGTTCCTCATCGGTTCTGATGAAGAGAATCGAGTATTCACGCATTTGCTTTATATAAGCTTAACTCCCGCGCGGCAGCGAATGCCAGTCCACAGCCAAACCGCGTGAACGGGCACAGCCGTTTGCGACAATTGCAAACGTGGACAAGCGGCGTATGTGCCCGAACTGCCGGGCCTTCATCACTACCAGCGACAGCATCTGCCCGTATTGCGGGGAGAAGACGGGGCCGCGGGCGGTTGACGTGCACCGCCAGTCCGAGGTTCTTGGGGGGCTGATTCCGCAGGCGCATTTCACTACGGTTCTTATTCTCGTTATCAACTTCGGCTTTTTCATTGCATCCCAGTGGCTTTCCAAGACGGGCGGCGAGGGCTTTGCGCTGGATGCGCTCGGCGCGAAGTGGGGACCGGCGATCTTTCAGGGCCATCAGTGGTGGCGGCTGGTGACGGCGGGTTTTCTGCACGGAGGATGGCTGCACATATTGATGAACAGCTGGGTGCTCTACGATCTCGGCGCGCAAGTGGAGCAGGTTTATGGAACGCCGCGATTCCTCGTCGTTTATTTCGCGGGCACTGTCGGCGGATTTTATTTGAGCGCGCTGCAGAACCCGAATGTTCCGTCTGTCGGGTCGTCGGCGGGGATCATGGGCCTGATAGGCGCGATGATTGCATTTGGCGTCCAGAACCAGTCATCGGTGGGCAAGGCGATTCGAGGGTTCTATACGCGCTGGGTTGTCTACATCCTCGTTCTCGGCTTCATCCCCGGATTCAACACGGATAACTGGGCGCATATAGGCGGGCTGGCGGCAGGATTCGCCATTGGTTATGTCGCCGGAACACCCGTTCGCACATCGGACGCACGTGAGGGGCTGTGGCGAGCGCTCGGCGCTATCTGCGTTTTACTGACACTGGCCAGCTTTTTTATGATTTACGTGAATTGGCCGGCGAAGCAAATCGGCTAAGATGGAGTTATGCGATTTTTTGCGGTAGCTTTGCTGGCTTTCTCTTTTGCGATTACACCGCTGGCCGCGGCGAAGGACGCTGCCAGGCAGCCCGTGAAGGCCACTAAGAAGAAAATCAAGAAGACCAAACCGAAGCACAAGGTTAAGTCGAGCTCACGCGTAAATTGACGGATGTTGATCCGCTTGGCATCCGCGCGAGACGGCGTGCGATACTGATCGATTCCGCCCCTGCTTCGTATGCCGGACCCAACTTCCCTAGAAATCGTCAGCGCACACAGCCCTGACTCAGACGATGCCTTTATGTTTTACGGGTTGGCAACCAGGAAGGTCCGCTCGAACCGGGTCTCTTTCAAGCATGTGCTTTCAGATATCGAAACACTGAACCGCAAAGCCATGGAGGGGGTCTACGACCTCAGCGCTATTTCCTATCACGCTTATCCGTATGTCGCGGACAAGTATGTTTTGATGGCCAGCGGATCGAGCGTTGGCGATGGATACGGTCCGTTGGTAGTTGCACTTCATCCCATGGAGCCGTCGGAGATCAAGGGAAAGAAAATTGCAATTCCCGGGACCCTCACTACTGCTTATCTTTCGCTGAAGATTTTCGAGCCGGACTTCGAGGCGGTGATTGTGCCGTTCGACAAGATCCTGGAAACTGTGCAGACCGGCGGCGCGGATGCGGGTCTGATTATTCATGAAGCGCAGCTGACTTATAACAAAGTCGGGTTCCATCGCGTGCTCGATATGGGCAAGTGGTGGAAGGAAAAATTCGATTTGCCTTTGCCTCTGGGCGGCAATGTTCTTTTGCGGTCACTTCCGGACGATGTGAAGACCGAGTGCTGTCACATGATGCGCGACAGTATTCAGTACGCTCTCGACAATCATGCGGAAGCGCTTGAGTATGCTTTGCAGTTTGCGCGGGACATGGATCCCCGGCTGGCTGAGAAGTTTGTGGGCATGTATGTGAATCACTACACCCTGGATGCCGGCGAGTTGATACCCAAGGCGGTCCGTAAGCTTCTTGATTTGGGTCATGAAGTCGGGTTGATTCCGAATCGCGTTGAGATTGAGTTCGCGCGGTAGTTCATGAGGCCCGCGCACAGACGATAACGTCTGTGCCACATCGCATTGCCGACAGCATGCAGGACTGTGAGCATACCGGGCTGATTCGCGGGATAATGATGGCTGATGAGCCGTTCCCTAATTGCCTTTCTTTTTCTTTCTTCGTTTGTTGTTGCACAGACTCCTAAAGACGTTCGCGCTGTTGCCAGGCAGGGACAGAACGCTGTTCCCACGGTCGGCCAGTATCTGAACAGCGCCAGCGTCGACACTCGTGTTGAGGCCGTCAAACAATTAATCATTCTCGGCGGTAAGAATACTATCGACCCGCTCATTCGCGGCACACACGATTCCGACCCCGAAGTCCAGATTCGCGCCACCGACGGACTGGTCAATTACTATCTTCCCGGCTATGTGAGAACAGGCCTGGGATCGTCGCTGATTCGCGCGGGCGCTACTATCAAAGCGAAATTGAGCGATTCAAACGACCAGATCATCGATCCCTACGTCATCGTGCGGTCCGATGTGATCACGGCGCTTGGCCAGCTCGCCCGCGGGGGTTCCGATATGACTTCGCGGGCCAACGCATGCCGCGCGGTCGGCATTCTGCGGGGGCGCGCTGCGGTCCCCGATCTGGTGGAAGCGTTGCGCTCGAAAGATAACAACGTGATGTACGAATCGCTGGCCGCGATCGAAAAGATTCGCGACCCTGCGGCCGGTCCGCAGATCGCTTATCTGTTGCGCGATCTCGATGACCGCGTGCAGTCGACGGCGATCGAAACCGTGGGGATATTGCACACTACTGACGCGCTGCCGGCGTTGCGATCGATCATAGGCAGTCCGCGCAACAACAAGAGCGAGCGCGCGGCGCTGGCTGCGCTGGCGATGATGCCAGAGCCAGCGGACCGCGATCTCCTGGTGCGCGAACTGGTTGCGAAGGATGACAAGCTGCGGGCCGATGCCGCCGAAGGCTTGGGGCGCCTGGGCAATCCGGCAGACGTGCCGCTGCTGGAGAAAACATGGCATGACGAGGAAAAGATGCTGCCACGCCTTGCCGCGGCGTTCGCGCTCCTGATGAACGGGCATCTCGAACTCTCCGAGGAGAGCCCGTTCCGCTATCTGATCAACACGCTGAACCAGGCTTCGTACAAGGACGTTGCTTCCGCCTATCTGGTGGAAGCGGCGCGGCGCAAGCCGGTGCTCGATGCTCTATATGCACCGCTCGACCAGGGGACGCGCGACGAAAAGATACAACTCGCGCGTGTGTTAGCCGCGAGCGGAGATCAGGCTTCAGTTCCTTATCTGGACAAGATAAGCAGAGACCCGGATAAAGATGTGGCCCAGGAAGGCTTGCGGACTTTGAGATCGCTCAAAGCCCGCCTCAATATCTGAAAAGCTATTTCGCTTTTTTCTGCTTCTGCTGACCGACGCGGACTTTGTTCATCGCCGCTTTGGCGTCCGTGAACGCCTTGTGGTCGTGGCGACCTACAGCATCGGTAAGAAAAGAATCGACATTAGCGTCTTTCGGCAGCACTGCCATCAGGGTAAAAGACTCTTTGCAAGTGGGGCAGAACGGCCGGAACCGCTTTACATTCGGGATTGCCATAACAGGTTTTATGGTAGCAAATGCCTGCATGAGACGGATGGTTCGAGGCTATGCCGGGTTTTGGGGGAGGCCGGAAACCGCTGGTTCTACAGGCAATGGCAGGAAGAAGGTAGACCCGTTATCGATCCTCGATTCGACCCGAATTTTTCCGCCCAGCCCTTCCACTATGCGACGGGCCAGCGCCAGTCCCACGCCATTGCCGGGGATTTCGGGGCCATGCAGGCGGTTAGAGATCTCAAAGACGCGGTCCGGATACTCGGGGGCAATTCCCATACCGTTATCGCTCACCGAAAAAATCCAGCCCTTTGAATCCTGACGCGCTGAAACGTTACTTTCCGGCGTTAGGGCCGGCCGGGCATACTTGACCGCGTTGCTGAGCAGGTTCCGGAATACGCATTCGAGCTGTTCGTTTGCGACCAGTGTGGGCAAGGGGTCATGGGTAATTACCGCCCAACTGTCGGTGATAGCCGGGTCCAGGCTGGCTCCTGCAGACACTGATCGATACAAGGGGTCAAAATAAAACTTGTTGATAAGAATACACTGCGTCCAAATAGCGCAGTCAAGCCGTCCGGCGAAGTTCCATCAAGAGACCGTCGAGGGCTATATTCTTCTGGATATTGCGCCGGAGAAGAGCGGCAATTTCGTCCACGCTCTTAACGGCATGAATAATCCAATTTCGAGAAACGCGGTTGGCCAGCGCGCCCAGATCGGACTGTAAATCGAAGTTGCGGATGGCTGAGCCCCCTTCGCGGAGGATGGCCACATCCCGGAGGAGTTCATAAAGAAGAGTTAAATGAAGTTCCAATTTCTCGTTTTTGCTTCGCCCCAGGGTTTCTGAAATTGGCAACCAGGCGGCGTAGGACGCGGCCCCGGCGCCCGTCTTCAGAAGCGCCAGCATTGCGCCCCGGCGTTTCTGAAACAGCTCGATATCCAGAGTTGCGGCGAGACCTGGACTACCCGCCGAAAGCGCGATTCTCCTGTCGGCATTGTCCAGTCCGCGTGCCGTGGCGAAGGCCTTCATGTCCTCGTTCGAAAGCGGCGAGAAATTCAGGACAACCGATCGGGACCGGATAGTTGGTAACAGGTCGTATAGATTCTCCGCGGTCAGAATCAGGATCAGGTGATCGGGCGGTTCTTCGAGAGTCTTCAGCAGTGAATTGGCGGCTTGTTCGCCGGCGCGGTCGACCTGGTCGATGAGGAAGATGCGGCGCGATCCGTGCAGCGGTTTGAACTGCGCCCGCTCTTTAAGCAGCCGCATCTG
>Ga0182013_10006054_pt1 | contig 13848 bp, 15 predicted proteins | sample 612S2MmetaG_FD_120487 | JGI IMG/M metagenome (GOLD analysis project Ga0182013, IMG submission 120487) | Permafrost microbial communities from Stordalen Mire, Sweden - 612S2M metaG | ecosystem: Environmental > Terrestrial > Soil > Wetlands > Permafrost | place: Sweden: Stordalen | collected... | reverse complement strand
CGCGCCAGAGAGCTGTTCCGTGGGGTGCAGAGAGAGCCCGTGTTTTTTCGTCATCTCAAGCCTCATTGAAAGAAAACATTGCCAGCTTTGAATCCTTCGATCGTTTGCAACTCTTGCTGCGGGTTATGCGCCGCGCAGCCCAAAACGTGCTGAACGGCGCGTCAAACTCCACTACCGGATGAAAGCCGGATTGATGTTGGACCCATGAATCATGGTGTGGCAGGTGATGCACGGATTGCGGTCGGCCGATCCTGCGTTCATCCCATGCACCGTGGCCGCGGAGACCGGGCTATGGCACTGGTTGCATAACTGATTGACGTTGGGCACATTCAGCAGGCGGGCGTTCTGCGAGCCGTGCGGAGTATGGCAACCCAGGCATCCTTCCGCCTTGACCGCGGGATGCTCAAACACGAAGGGCCCGCGGTTCTCCATGTGGCACTTGGTGCAGATGGCATTCTGGTCGGCGGTGGATTTGATGTTGTTGTTGCCAAACGTCCCGTGAACGTCGTGGCAGTCAGAGCACTTGACCAGGCCTTCGTTCACCTTGTGATGGAACGGCATGTCGAACGCAGGCTTCACGTCGGTGTGGCACTGGAAGCAGAGCTGCGGCTGCGAGGCCTTCAGCAGTTGCGCCTCGGTGTCGCCCGCATGAATGCTGTGGCAACTGGTGCAGCCCACCCCGGCCTTGGCATGAGGAGAGCGCAGGAAGTTGGGATGCGTTCCCGCGTGGCATCCCAGGCAGGTCGCATCCACATCCTTCTGCGATAGCTTGCCCAGTTGCTTGATCTTGGTGACGTCGCCGCCGCCCTCGACGTGCGCCCGGCCCGGCCCATGACAGCTCTCGCAGGTCGCGCCCGTGCCATTGTGCTTCAGGGCAAGCTTCATGTGCGGGTTGTCGCCGAACTTCTTGGCAATCTCGGCATGGCAGGTCGCGCAAACATCCGAACCGACAAAATCGGCAGCATCGGCGCCACTCGCCTTCTGCGCCACAGCCGCCTGCTGTTTTGCGCCCGCGGCATAGAGAAACTCGGCCCTCGGTGAAAGCCCCGAAAGCAACGCGATCAATGCCAAACAAGGAAGAATTCTTTTCATTCAGCCCCTCCGCGGAGTACATCCGCACAGACTGGTCGTCCATGGATTGCTACTTGGTTCTTGTCTTCGATGACTGCTGCTTCGTTCCGGTTGCTTCTGAAATCACCTAATATACGTTGGCAAAAAATAGACCAAGTTGAGAAACGCTGGAGTACCGAACCATAAAGTTACTGTGACTGCCGTCACTCACAGTAACAGAACGCTACATTGCCGCTCCATCATGTGGATGTGACCGTCGTCACTCACAATAACGATCCAATCCAACGAAATGCCTTGGACAACATTTTCGTGTGATTATAGTCACCCTTCCATGCATCCGCCGATTTTTATTTCATTCATCCACCGCTTCCTCCTCTTTCGGCAAATTGTGACGTAGCTCACATACAAACATCCCGCCGCCCCGTACGAATATGGGAGCGATCTGGAGATCAAGTGCCGATACGAATGGTTCCTCCCCCATCGCGGCCCGCAACACCGGCGCCGGTAGGCGCAAATTGGAAAGGGACTAGGATTACGCGATGAGCCTCTCGAAGGATGCAGGACATCTCTACCGCTTTGCCTTTCTCTTCGTCGTCGCATTCGCGGTGTTTCTTGTGGTTCGCCACTTCGTCGTGCCCAAGAGCTTCGGTGAGTACGGCCACTACCGCGGGGCGGCCATCGGCGAGATCGCCGCCCGCCCGCTGCACTACGCCGGCCACGAAACCTGCGAGACCTGCCATGCCGATGTTGCGGAGGCGAAGAAGGCGGGCAAGCACGAGAACGTGAACTGCGAGGCCTGCCACGGTCCGTTGGCAAAGCACGCGGACGACCCATCCATCCAGCCGGACAAGATCAACACAACCGTGCTGTGCATTCGCTGCCATGCGGCCAGCGCCGCCAAACCAGGTGGTTTCCCGCAGATCGACCCGGTGCAGCACTCCGGCGGGGTGCCCTGCGAGACCTGCCATCAGCCGCACAACGGCCTGTGATCCAGACTGGAGAAGCCAAGTGAACCTCGACCGACGCCATTTTCTCATCATGCTGCCCGCGGCTGCGATCGCGTGGAAGTATGTGCTTGCCGGAACGCCGGAGGCCTCGCCCAACTACACCATGACCGACCACTGGTGGAGCATGTTGATCGACATTCCCAAGTGCATCGGCTGCGGCAACTGCGTCCGTGCCTGCGCGGCGGAAAACGATGTGCCGGAGGGACACTTCCGCACCTGGGTCGAGCGCTACCACGTCACCGACTGGCATATGGAGAACCCTGAGGTCATTTCACCCGACGGCGGAAAGGAGGGCTTCCCTGCCGTCGCACAAGTTGCAGGCGGCCAAGAGGGGTCCTCTGCCGCCAGCGAAGATTCGGGAAAGTATTTCTTCGTCCCCAAGCTCTGCAACCACTGCGCGGATTCGCCCTGCACCCAGGTCTGTCCGGTGGGTGCCACGTTTATTAGTCCCGACGGCGTGGTCCTGGTGGACCAGACTTACTGCCTGGGCTGCGCCTACTGCGTACAGGCCTGTCCGTACGGCTGCCGCTACATCCACCCAGAAAAAAAAGTCGCGGACAAATGCACGCTCTGTTATCACCGGATCACCAAGGGCCTGACCACCGCCTGCTGCGAGAACTGCCCAACCGGCGCGCGTCAACTGGTCGACCTGAAAGATCCCAACGATCCCATTCACGCATTTCTGAAGACCCACCACGTTCAGGTGCTTAAGCCGCAGATGGCCACCGGCGCAAAGGTCTTCTACAACGAGTTGGACGGTTCGGTCCGATAACGTTTTGCTTAAGGGCACGGCTTCAGCCGTGCCGCAAGTTCAGCTTAGATTGAAGGGGCTTTAGCCCCTGAGGGAATCTGGATCGAGGCTTGCAATTCAAGCCCGGGAGAACGCGATATGAACGGTGTGGAAGGCTTCATGTATCCCAACGAGTACGGCCTGCAGTGGAGCGTGCTGATCGTCCTCTACCCCTACATCACGGGGTTGGTGGCGGGCGCTTTCATTCTGGCGTCGCTCGAACGCATCTTCAACGTGGAGGCAGTAAAGCCCACCTACCGGCTGGCGCTGCTCACCGCGCTGGCCTTCCTTCTGGTGGCGCCGCTGCCGTTGCAGTTGCACTTGGGCCATCCGGAGCGCTCGCCGGAGATGTACTTCACGCCCCACGCCACCTCAGCCATGGCGATGTTCGGCTTCGTCTACCTCTGGTACCTGATGGCTGTTCTGGTCTTTGAGATCTGGCTGGACTACCGCCGCGACATCGTTCTGCTCTCGCAATCCTCCACCGGACTCCTGCGCCGGCTATACCGCATCATGACGCTCGGATCCCAGAACATCAGCCCGCGATCGCTCGCCATCGACCGCAAGGTCGGCTGGATCGTCACCCTGGTCGGCATTCCGTCTGCCTTCATCCTGCACGGATACGTCGGCTTCATCTTCGGCTCCGTCAAGGCCAACCCCTGGTGGAACTCGCCCCTGATGCCGGTCGTCTTCATCTTCTCGGCCATGGTCAGCGGCATCGCCGCGGTGATGCTGCTCTACATGCTGACCACCAAGCTGCGCAGGCAGCCCATCGACATGCCCTGCGTGGACACCATTGCCATGTACCTCTTCTACATCTTCATCCTCGACTTCAGCCTGGAGATGCTGGATCTGATCCATCGCGTCTACGAGGCGGACGAGAGCTTCCGCAGCCTCAACTTCATGGTCCACACCAAGCTCTATTTCTCGCAGATCGTGCTCCAGATATGTATCGGAACGCTGGTTCCCATCCTCCTGCTTGGCGTCGTTCAGGTGACCAAGCTGCCCGCCCTCATTCGCAAGCGCATCTACGTCGTCTCCGGCTGCCTGGTGCAGATCGGAATCTTTGCCATGCGCTGGAACGTCGTCATCGGCGGCCAGTTGTTCTCCAAGAGCTTCCTCGGATACACCACCTACAAGATGGCCCTGGTCACCAGGGAGGGGTTGCTGGTGGCGGTCGCGTTGACCATTCTCCCGCTGCTCATTCTGTGGGTGCTGCTGAAGCTGCTGCCGCCCTGGCCGGAGAACGAGCACACCCCGCTTCCCGCCACAACCCCGGCTCAATGACGATGGCCTGAGCGCTCAACCTCGTCAACCCGAGCCCGCCGCTTGCCGCATCGCATTGTCGCAGTCCTGCGCATTGCAAACGCGCTATGCTGAAGGCTGTGGCCCTCACCGCAACATCGCAGAACCAAGCGCAGCCGCTCGCCGCTGCAACCCCACCGCCGGGCCTGCTCGCCGACTACGCGACGCTGTTCAAGATGCGCGTCACCACCATGGTGCTCATCACGTCGGCGGCGGGATTCTACCTGGGCAGCCTGCGCTCCGGCATCAGTCCATTCAATGTCGGAGCGGTCAAGGCGCTGGCCGGCATCGCGGTCGTCACCTGCGGGGCAAGCGCGCTGAACCAGGCGCTGGAGCGCAGAACCGACCGCCTGATGCAACGCACAGCGGACCGTCCGATGGCCACTGGCCGCATCGGTCTGGCGCACGGGCTGATAGTCGGGTTCCTGGCCGTCATCCTCGGCTCCATCTATCTGGCCCACGCCACCAACCTGCTCACCGGAACGCTCACGCTGCTCACCGCGGTTGGCTATGTGGCCATCTACACGCCGCTCAAGCAGGTCAGCACCATCAACACATTTATCGGCGCGATTCCCGGCGCAATGCCGCCGCTGATCGGCTGGACCGCTGCGCGCGGCCTCATCGAGTGGCCCGCAGTTGCGCTCTTTGCCATCCTCTTCGTCTGGCAGTTCCCGCACTTCATGGCCATTGGATGGATGTACCGCGAAGACTACGCGCGCGCCGGAATCCGCATCACGCCCACCATCCGGAACACCCGCTACGCCGTCCGTTCCACCGTCGCCCAGGCGCTCTTCTACGCCGCGCTGATGCTCCCCGTCAGCCTGTGGCCCTTCGCGCAGGGAACCACGGGCGCGGCCTACGCCGCTGCCGCAGCAATCCTGTCGCTGGGCTATCTCGGGTGTACCATTCGCTTTGCGCGAATCGGATTTGGAGAGGCGGCCCGCAGCCCGCTCCTGCACGACGCGGACGCTCCCTCGCACCGCCAGCCCGCGCGCGACTTGCTGCATGCGTCGATTATTTACCTGCCGCTGCTGCTTGCTGCCATGATGCTCGACGCCCGCGGCCGCCTGTTGTTCTAAACTCAGCACGGAGAGCCGAACCCATGCCCATCAACCACCCCAGACCCGCCAATCTCCGCACCCCGCCCGGCGTCATCCTTGGCATCCTTGGCCTCTCGGCCGCGGCCAGCGCGCTCATCTGCTGGCTGGTCTACTTCCACGCGCCCACCGACGTTGCCGGGACGCACCTGCGCTGGCTGCCGCTGGTCAACGCCGTGCTCAACGCGCTCTCCACCGTCGCGCTGGTCACGGGCCTCCGCGAGATCCGTGAGTGCCGCATCCTGCACCATCGCGCCTCCATGTTCTTCGCCTTCCTCTTCTCGTCGATCTTTCTGGTCACCTATCTGGTCAACTTCACCCTGCACGGCGAGACGCATCTGCACATCGCCCACACCGGTGCGCTCTGGGTTAGCTACGCCTTCGTGCTCTTCTGTACGCACATCCCGCTGGCCATCATCGCGCTGCCCATGATCCTCATCACCTTCTTCTTCTCGCTCACCGGGCGCTTCCCCGCGCACAAGCGGCTCGCCCGCTGGACCTTCCCCATCTGGCTCTACGTCTCGGTCTCCGGCGTCTTTATCTACTTCCTGCAAGCCGTCATCCGCTGACGCCGCCGCGCGCGCCGCACCTCGAACCTTGAACCTCGCACCGCGAACCTGCCTTTATGCAACCAGACACCCGCCAACTCTTCCGCATCGGCCTCTACCTCTTTGTCAGCGGAGCGATTGCCGCCCTGCTTGCGCTCACCGTCTGCGGCGGGATGGGCCACCAGGGCCCGCGCACCAACTCCGGCTGGCTGGCGCTGATGATCGCCATGGCCTGCCTGCCTCTGGGCTCGCTCACCCTCGCCCTCGCCCTCGCCAAGCTCGCCGGTAGCCGCAAACGCTGATCTTTTGCTATTCTTAACTACGATATTTATCGTATATTGAATTGTCTCTTTAGACGAATCACTGCAAATTTCGTCTAGTTTACTGAGGGGGAATCATGCGCCAACTTTCCGTTCTTCTTCTGCTGCTCTGTACCCGCCTTGCACTTGCACAAACGCCTCCCCCGACTACGCTCCCGCCCGCACCGCAACCCGCCCAGCCCTCGACGCAGGCGCCTCAACTCTCGCCGCAGGCCGCCTACGATGAGGCGATGCGCCCTCTCGACATCACCCGCCGCTCGGTCAAGAACTGGTCCGATGCCGAGCTCGCCGCGCTCGCCGCTGGCATGAAGCAGGCGAGCGACAGTTGCACCGCCCGCACCCCGGACCAGTTCACCGGCGAAGACCTGCTAGCCTACGCCCGCCTCTGCACCCTGGGTCAGCAGTGGGACCTCGTCCGGCAGGCCGCGACGAACTATCTCATCGCCCGGAGCGCTGCAACTCCTGCCGAAAAGCTTACCGGCTTCCCCAATCTGGCCACAGCCTTCGAGTACGAGATCCTGGCCAGCCTGCGTCTCGACGATCCCGTGAACGCCTTTGGCACGGCGCAGACCATGCTCCGCACCGTCCCCTACAACGATCTGGTATCCGATGCGACCAATGCCACCATTCATTACGTTCAGATGATCCACACGGACCAGGCGCTGAACCTGCTCAACCAGCGCCAGCCCATTCTGCTCTCTCTACTGCGTGCCCACACTGCGCCCAGTTCTGCTCTAGCGTCCAGCGCCCACCCACCTCTTCCGCTGTACACCCTCTACGCAGACGCGATCGCACTTCCGGCCATGCAGCAGTTCGCCAACCGGCCCAGGGACGCCGCGGCCTCCTACGCAGAACTGGAATCCGCTCTTCCGGCCAGTCTCTCAGCGGACGACGCGATCCTCACTGCCCAATCCCGCCACCAATATCAACTGCTCGGCTCGCCGCTGCCTGACATCGCCACCTTTGCCGATCTTCTCAATCCATCCTCTGTCCCAACGCGCGCTCTCGACAAAAAGCCTGGCTCCGCGACCGTCCTCTTCCTCTTTCCCGACTGGTGCGCCCAGTGCGTGGGCATGGGGAAGCAATTCACCACTACCGCCATTCGCCTGAATCAGCTGGATGCACGCTTCTACGCACTGCTGGCGCAGGCCAACCAGCCACCGCCAACTCTAAAGGCAGCCCCCAAATCGGCCTCCAGGACCGCCGCGCCGCACAGCACGAAGCCGGCTGCCGCCGGTGCCGCAACGCAGCCTGCCGATCCACAGACTGCCCCCAAGCCAACCGCCGCCGAGCTTCTTGCCGGTACTCCCACTCTGGTCGTTCCCAACCAGACCCTTACGTCCTTCGTCGCCACCGACTTTCCCCTCATCGTGGTCGCCGACCATTCCGGCATCGTGCGCAGCATTCAGGTTGCGCCTGAGAATGCGCTGGTCGCCGATAGCCTGATTGACCAGATTGTGGACCGCGTCATCGAACAGTGGCCACCACCCCAATCCAAATAAGTTGACACCCCCACAAACCCCAATCTGCTATTCTCATCCTTCACAGACACAGCACCACTGGAGCGTAGAACAATGGCAAAAGGCGTCAACAAAGTATTTCTCCTCGGCAACGTAGGCAAAGACCCCGAAATCCGCGCCACCGCTGGTGGCATGACCGTCGCCAGCTTCACCCTCGCCACCGCCGACCGCCGCAAGGATGCCCAGGGCAACTGGCAGGACTCAACCGAGTGGCACAACCTGGTCGCCTTCCAGCGCACCGCCGAGATCGTCAGAGATTATGTAAAGAAGGGCACTCAGCTCTTCATCGAGGGTAAGATCCAGTCGCGTTCGTGGGACGACAAGGAGACCGGCCAGAAGAAGTACAAGACCGAGATCCTGGTCAATGAGCTTTCGCTGCTCGGCAAGCCCGGCGGCGGCAGTGGCGAAGGCGGCGGCAGCTACTCGAAGTCCAACACCGCCAGCTACGGATCGAGCGCCGCGCCTGCCGCACCAGCCGCCCAGCCCGACTACGCCGACCAGGGCATCACCGACGACGACATCCCCTTCTAGCGCCTCTTTTTTTCCGGCCACTCGTTCGCCGCCGCAACTCACGTTTTGCTTTTCGGCATGATTCGCAGCGCTTCAGCCCTGCGAATCATGCCCCACCGTCGTCATTCTGGCGCAGCCCTCCACGAGTCGTCATTCTGGCGCAGCCAGAATCTCCGTATTGGTTCTTGCCCTTGCCAACCGCTGGCTGCTCCATCCTCATACCACACAGCTCATAGCCCATAGCTCGAACCGGAAAATCGCCGGGCCCCATCTTCGCCGCAGTCTCATCGCGGCTAAGGTGGGGCCTTACCGGGTGCCCCATCCATCGCGTACTTTGCGACGGGTGGGATTCAACCCCCACAATATCCCCGCCCTTGCTCTTTCTTACCCCTTACCCCTGTTTTCTTGTCAAGACCCTCGAAGCCCCAAATTCCCCGTAACCAACACCAACCAAACAACTTAAATCCGGAAAATACTTGGCATACTAGTTTCCCTCCACGGCGTATAATTAAATCAGTAAGCAAAATCAAACAGACCCGGCCAATCGCTGGGCCTTCGCATTTAATGCACCACGCAGCACCGTTCACTGTCCACAAGCTATTGATTCCAGAGATCAACAGATCTAAACCCTCAGGAATGAAGGTCATGCAGGATTGATCCAGATCAGGTCCAGATCTAACTATCGTATCTTGAATGTTTTAGGACTTTTAGGGGGGTATACTCCCCCCACGCAACACCGAGGAAGAACCATATGCCCGACGCAACCGCAACCACCCGGATCTTCGCCTATACTACGTCTCACGCGCTTATCGCGTGCTTAACCTGCATTTTTTGAATACTTTACGCTATTTGCACAGGAGGGGAGGGGTGGTTACTTCGTGATTAACGGCTCAGCAACCTTTGCCATCGATCAGGCTACACTGGAGCCATGATCGACGAGACCACCTTCCGCCGCGAATCCGACCGCGCCCTCGAGTCACTTAAGCAAGCCCTGATCGCCGCCGAGGACGCCAGCGGCAGCTTCGAGTTCGACGACAACAACGGCGCGATGAATGTCCTCTTCGAGGACGGATCGAGCAAGTTCGTCATCACCCCCAACACGCCCATCCGCCAGATTTGGATCTCGGCCGAGTCCACCAGCTTCAAGCTCGACTGGGACGAGGCCGCGGGAGCGTTCGTACTGGCGAAGACCGGCGAGCCGCTGATCCGGCTCATCGAGCGCCTGCTGCGCGAGCACCTCGCCGATGCGTCGATCACGCTGGGATGAACCGGTATAGACTGCTCTCATCTTGAAACGCCGCGCCATGAGCGCGCCAACGGGGAGGGATTTGACAACAATGCCGCAGACGCTCTCCGTCGCCATCATCACCAAAAACGAGGAGGCGAACCTGGCGCGCACCCTGGCCAGCGTGCGGTTCGCAGACCAGATTGTGGTGCTGGACTCCGGCTCGACCGACCGCACCATCGAGATCGCCCACGCAGCGAACGCAGCAGTCTACGAGGAGCCGTGGGCGGGATTTGCCGCGGCCAAGAACTCGACCATCGCCAAATGCACCGGCACATGGGTCCTCTCGCTCGACGCCGACGAGGAACTGACCCCCGAGCTGCAAACCGAGATTCATGCGCTGCTGTCTTCGGACCCTCCCGCCGACGCGTACTTCATCCGCCGACGCAATCTCTTCCTCGGCCGCTGGATCAAACGCGGCGGATTTTATCCCGATCCCAAGCTGCGCCTCTTCCGCCGCGCCTCGGCCAGTGTCACCACGCCGCCGCGCTTCCAGAACCGCCCCGTCCACGAGACCATCGCCTTCGACGGCAGCACCAGTACGCTCGACCACGACCTCCTCCACCACGCCTACCCGACGCTGGAGAACTACATCGAGCACATGGACCGCTACAGCACGCTGGGCAGCGAACTGCTTGTCGCCTCCGGCAAGGTCAGCCGATCGTGGCCCGCGTTCGTCTGCAATGTGTTGCTGGTTCCGAAGCTCGCATTTCTGTGGAATTACGTCTTCCGCCTCGGCTTCCTCGACGGCCGCGAGGGCCTGCTGCTTCACCTCTACCAGGCCGCGTACACCAGTTGGAAGTACGCCAAGGCATGGCAGGCAGCGTGCAGATCAAAGAACTAGCTACGGCTACTCTCTTCCCCACGCTTCCAGCTCAATCAAAGCGCACCATTTGCTCGGGTCTGTGGGCACAAGGTTCGTTAGACGCAGCCAGGTGGTTCGTCGAGCGGGAAAAGGAAACTCCTGAAAATCGGCGGTAGGATGAAGCTGAATGGTTACGCGGCTTCCATCGGAGAACTCCACGTCGGCGCTCTTCCAGGTGCCGTCGTGGGGAAAGTCGGCGCGCAGCATCAGACGAACCTTGTCCACGGTAACGGAACGGCCAAAGTCCACCTTCCACCATGCGTCGGGTTCCAACTCCGGGCCCCAGGACTGATATGGCCACACGCCATGATGTCCGTTGCGGGTCGAGCCATCGATTGCATTGCGGGCTCCGAAATCGAAGAGCTTGCGGGCAACGCTGTTGGAAGTTGCGTGAGGGAAGATCGCGAGATCGTGCCAGGGCTGATCGCAGGGGTTCAGAGCGAGGTTGCGATAGCCGTGGCGCTCCTGCGCGGTCAAGGCGCGAACGGTCACGCGATGCGAGTCGCCGGAGAAACTATCCGGCGCGTAGGCGCTTCCTGTCTCCTGCTCAGTGTGGCCGGAGGGGATCTCGTACAACAGACTTCCGGACGAAGGATTTGGCATGTAAATCATGCATTCGGGCATAGTTTGATCCATGCGCACAGCTATCTCCTGTGGTCCCGAGAAGAGAATGCGGTCGCCCGGTTGATAGGTGCGATGGAAGTCGAGCGAGGCCGAATCTGTCTGCGAAGACCCGATGCCTATAGCTGAATCGCTGATTCGAGTGCCATTGTTGTCTTGCACTTCGATGTGAAGCGCGGTGGTTGCAGGCTGCTGAGCGGATAGGATTCCTCTGGTCAGAAGCAATAGGACGATCCTCTGCAAATGCGATCTCGATCTCATCGGGTGCCGGCGGACTCCATCATGATGCAGAAGGCCTGGGCCTCGGTGGAAGGGCCGGGACGGTCGAAGCTGGGAGCGCCGCAAGCGCCCTGAACGTAGCCGTCGGCGTCCATCTTCAGGCGCGCGGCCGCGCGCATGGCGTCCGCATGAAAGCGATAGGCGGCGGGAAGCCAGCCCGCCGCGACGCCTTCGTAGATCGCGAAGGCCAGCATCTGGGCCAGATTTGTCTCGACGAAGGTCGCGGGCTGATCGACCACGTTGTGAAAGAGGCCGTCGGGACGCTGGCAGGCGAGACAGCCATCGATAATCTGGCGCGCAAAATCGGCGAGATGCGCGCGGTCCTGGCGTCGCTCGCTGGGGAGGCTGCGCCAGACGCGGGCCAGACCCGCCGCAGCCCATCCGTTGCCACCGCCCCAGAACTTACCGTCCTTGAACTGCTTCTTCTGGTCGTCCCAGATGTGAGCGAGGAGTTTCTTGTCGGGGTTCCAGAGCCGCTGGCGATAGCCCTCAATCTGGGCCAGCGCCTCGTCGTAAAAGCCCATCGCCGCCAGAAACGGCGGCGCGCAATTCAAGCCGTCGGACCACATCTCCGCGCCGTGGAAGACGTGATAGAGAACGCCGTCGGCGTTGCGCGGCGCGCCTTTGCGAATCCAGTTGAGCTGTCCATCGACGGCCTGCTGTATCTCGGCGTCGCCGGTCCACTCAGATGCCTTTGCGTAGGCTGCGCCGCCCATGGCGGGGTCGGTGGGACTTCCGGAGTTGACAACGCCGAGGCGACCGTCCGGAGTCCTCTGCACAATCGCGGCTTTGGTCAGCAGAATCGTTCTGTGACGATCGCCCGCCTCAACCATCGCCTGCGCGAGGATGCCCTGCTCCCAGTCGCGACGCTGCATCGCCAGGGCCGCTGTGGTGGCTGCTTCAATCCTGCGCGCGCTTTCAGATTGAGGGCCATTTTTTGCGGGACTGCTCACTGGTGCGTGCGCCGGGCTGCCAGACTGCGCGAGCGCTTCGGGAAGAATTGCCAGTGGAGCCGTGAGCGTCGCGGCTGTCTGCAGAAACGAGCGTCGATTCATGGAATGGCCCCGCCATGAGATGTCCAGCGCAACCAGTCTCGACGATGAGAACTGGCACTGTCCATAGGCGGGGCCAGAAAAGTCCTACCAGGGCAGCGTGTCGTTCATGTGGAAGTAGCCGCCGGTCGGGCCGTCGCCGGCGAGCGTGGCCAGGCGCACACTGGTCTTTGCGCCGTCGACGATCTCCATCGGAGCGCCCTCGCCGCCCAGCTCCGTCTTCACCCAGCCTGGGTGCGCCGAGTTGACCTTGATCTTTGTGTCCTTCAGCGCATGGGCCAGGTGGATGGTGTACGCGTTCAGCGCGGTCTTCGATGCGTCGTAGGCAAACATCTTTGCGCCGTAGATGGGAGAGCCCGGGGTTGCATGCAGCGTGAGCGAGCCCAGAATGCTGGACAGGTTCACGATCCGTCCCGCCGCGCTCTTGCGCAGCAGCGGCAGCATCGCGCTGGTCAGCGCGACCACCGCGAAGAAGTTGGTCTCGAAGATCTTGCGCAGTGTCTCCTCCGAGGTGGTCAGCGTGCTGTTCGCACTCATGTCTTCGGTTGCGATCCCGGCGTTGTTCACCAGAATGTCGAGCCTGCCAAAGTCTCGCCCGATCGCCTCTGCCGCGGCCTTTCGATCGCCGTCATCCACCACGTCCAGCTTCAGTGCGCGCGCGTCGAGGCCCTCCCGCTTCAACTCCGCCGCGGCCGCTTCGCCCTTATTCAGATCGCGCGCGCTCAGCAGCACGGTGATGCCCAGCGCGCCCAACTGCCGCGCCGTCTCAAACCCAATCCCCTTGTTCGCGCCGGTAATCAGCGCAACCTTCGCCACATTCGCTTCGCTCATTGAATCCCGTCTCCGTCAGAAATTTCAGTCCTGCGTATCAGATGCTACAGCGTTGCGTGGGATGCCGCCGCACTCAGCAGCGCTGCATATTTCCTGGGCATTGAGCGCCGCTTCATGTCGCGGCCGACCACCACATGCACAGTCTCGCCCTCGCACAGCAGCACGCCGTCCGCGGCGCGCAGGATGCGATAGCTGAAGCGCACCACCGGTCCGCGCACGCCGGTCACCGTGGTCTCGACGATCAGTTCCTCGTCGTAGCGCGCGGGGGCCTTGTAGCGCGCCGTGGCCTCCACCACCGCCATCAGGCAGCCCTCTTCGATCTCCATCTGCTTGTAATCGAGGCCGCGCTGGCGCATCAGCTCCGCCCGGCCCACCTCGAACCACACCAGGTAGTTCGCGTAGTAGACCACGCCCATCTGGTCGGTCTCCGCATAGCGCACGCGCAAGCGCGTCTCGCCCACAACCTTATGCACCGCACCGTCTTTGCTCATGCATCCAGTCTACTGAAGCCGCGCCGCGCAGCCGAAGGGAGAGGCCCCTTCACTGAATCCGTGTCGCGTTGCGTTAGCATCTAATGGAAGATGCATACGATTCAACCCACGGACGCGCTGCTGGTCATCGACTTGCAGAATGACTTCTGCCCTGGCGGCGCGCTGGGGGTCGCGGGCGGCGACGAGATCGTTCCCGTTGTCAACGCGCTGGCGCGGGCCTTCCCGCATGTTCTGCTGACGCAGGACTGGCATCCTG
>Ga0182013_10006048_pt1 | contig 13859 bp, 8 predicted proteins | sample 612S2MmetaG_FD_120487 | JGI IMG/M metagenome (GOLD analysis project Ga0182013, IMG submission 120487) | Permafrost microbial communities from Stordalen Mire, Sweden - 612S2M metaG | ecosystem: Environmental > Terrestrial > Soil > Wetlands > Permafrost | place: Sweden: Stordalen | collected... | reverse complement strand
GTGGCTGCGTGCGAATTGGCCAAGTTTTCGCCGAGCAGCATCACGTTCCAGGCATCCTTGGCGACTCCCACCGAAGCGGAAAGGGTCGTATATGCCGCATTCTCGAACCGCAGCCGGGAGGTCGAGATGTTGCTCGAGCCCGCGAAGGTGGGATTGGAACCCGCCTGGGTGAATGAATGCCCGGTGTGCGATGCGCCAAACTGTGCGAAGGCGCCATAGTCGGCGATCGACCACTCGTAGCGTGCCCGCACGCTGAATTGCAGCGGCGGCGCATTGGCCGTGGGCGAGCCGACCGGACCGAAGGGATTCGTGATGGCCGTGCAGCTGGTGCCGGTGGAATCGCACGCCTGCGAAATGGCATGGCCATAATTGGCGCTGTCGGGGTTGTTGTCGATCAGCGCCGGCGAATTGGTCTGCCGGGTTTGATTCCAGGAAGCGGCTCCCTGCACGGTCAGCCCGCTGAACACGCGGCCGACCATCGAGGTCTCGATGCCCTTGACCAGGAAGTTCTGCCCGTTCGCGTTGAAGAACAGGTTGCCCACCAATCCGGGATCGAAGAACGATATCTGCACATTGTCCCAGTTCTCGCGATAGATGGCTCCATTCCACTGAAAACGATGGTCGAAAAACTCCGTCTTCCAGCCGATCTCGTTGTTGGTGAGCTTGTCGGAATCCCATGAGCGCGGCAGCAGGTATTGATACTTGCCGTCCGTACCGTAGATATGCTCGGTGCCGCCGTTCTCGTCGAACCCGCCCGGACGGAACCCTTGAGAGAAGGTGTAGTACACCATGACGTCGGGCGCGATGTGCCAGGTGAGATTGGCGCGATTCTTGAAGCCGGACTCGGTGCCTCGGAGGTTTTGCGCATCGAGGTTGTACGAAAACGATGACGTGCAGCCGCCGGGCGGGGTGCCCGCCTCGTAGCAGCCGAAACTCGACATAACGCTGCCTTTGTACGAGTTCTCGAAAGAGAAATGGCGTGTGCCGACGGTGAGCGTGAGCTTCTTGGGGATCAAGTCGATGTCGGCCGAGGCGAAGAAGGCGGTCTGCTTCGTCTCACGCGTGTTGTCTTGATAAAACGATTCATCCGCGGGCCGAATCCCGGCGGGGTTGACCGTGCTGCCCGGGAAGGTGCCCAGGTCGGTGAAGCAGCCCGTGGCGAGGCTGGTTGTACATTCCGGTATGCTCTTGTAACTCCAGGCGGTGTGATCGAACAGCTGGTTGTCCTCGTAGAAGGCCCCCACGATGCCGCGCACCCGCCAGTCATCCGGCGTGCTCACGCGGACCTCGTGCTGCATGTGCTTGTTCTCCTCGGTCGTGCGCCAGGACGCGCTCGGCGAGAAGCACTTCGGCGTCTGGTCGAACTGGCCGTAGCACTGATAATAATCGGCGTAGACGCCCCGCGAATAGTTGGTGTAGTCGCCGGTCTGCTCGACGTTGCGCACCAAGTAACCGCCGGTGTAGACCGCCTTCAAGGGGCCGAGCTTGCCGTCGACCGTCAGGGAAGTCATCTCGAATTTGTCGTTGTCGAAGGCTGGATTGAACAGCGTGACCTCGAGCGGGCGCAACGCCGCGCCATCCGAGGCGTTCGGCTGCTGGTAGAACACGCCCTGTGAGTGCATTTCCTGGTAGGACTGCGCCAGAAGCACGTCCCAATCGTCGTTGACCCGGTACAGGAGCTGCGCCCGTACGCCTTGGTAGGTCACCGGGTTGATGGCTCGGCCCGCCAAACTGTTGTTGTTGAGCGAGGGACTGCCCGGCGGCACGCAAAAGCCATTGTTCGGCATGCCGTCCGGACACACGCCGTTGACGGCCGGATAGCCCGCATAATGAATGCCGATGTCGGTGTTCTTGCGGGTGAAAGTGGCCGGCACGTTGTCGATGTAGCCGCCGCGCTGATCGTCGTAGATGACGGCGCGAAACGCCATGTGCTCGGCGATCAAGGGTAGGTTCAATATCGCGGTGACGTCCGAATTATTGTCTCCGTGGGCGGTCGTGCCGTAGCCGGCCTTGACGCTGCCTTCGGTGACGTCGATCTTGGGCTGATTGGTGATGTAGCGAATCACACCCGCCTCCGCGCCGGCGCCGAACAGGGTGCCCTGAGGACCTTCGAGAACTTCGATTCGATTCAAATCGGCGGCATAGATGTCGAGATTGCGGTTCGGCAACTGGCCCGACTGGTTGTCGAGGTAGATCGCGACGTTCGGGAACAGCCCGGTCGAAGAGCTTCCCTGGCTGGCTTGCGAACCCGCGCTCAAACCCCGCATGAATACTTCGTTTTGCCCGGGCCCGTTGTTGGCGCTGGTGACGTTGGGCAGATACTTGATGTAGTCATCGAACGTCGTGATGTTGAGCTGCTGCAAGGCCTGGCCGGTCAAGGCCTGCATGGAGATGGGCACGTCCTGCATGCTTTGCTCGCGCCGCTGCGCCGTGACGGTGATCTCCTCGAGGGCATCCGTCGCACCCTCCGCCGGCGCGGCCAGTACGCGCACACCCGGCAAGCTGCTCAAAACGGCGGCGATCGCAAAAGAAAGCTTGGAATTCATCACTCATCCCCTTACGTTTTTATGAGCTTTCGGCGCCGCCGCGTCGTACAGGCTCTCCTGCGGCAGCTTCGCGATTGTTCATTATGGTCGTAATAATTATACTAACCTCATCCCGGCGTCAACCGCCGTCGCTCTTCCATGGGTCAAGAGCGCTTTAAAGGAGCAACCGGCTTGGCTCTACGAATGATCGGATCGCCCGAGGACCGCAAGAAGACGATCGCCCGTGCAACCTGCCGCGCCATCATCGAGCGGGGCTTGCACCGCATGAACATGCGGGATATCGCCCGCGCGCTCGGAACGACGACGGGTCCTCTGCAGCACTATTTTGCCAGCAAGGAGGAGTTGCTTCTTTATACCAAGAACCTGCTCGTCGACGAACTATTGGACGACGCGCGGGAGGCGGGCAGCACGCTTCGAGGCGGCGAGCGGCTGCGCGTTGTGTGCGAGCGCCTGCTACCCTTTACCGCGTCAGCACGGATGGCCTGGCTGGTGCTGACCGCATTCAACGGCCGGGCGATCGGCGACAGCCAATTGACCGCCATTCAGAATTTGCGATACAGGAAATGCCGGCAGTTTTTCGAACAGGAAATACTGGTCGCCCAAGAGTCGGGAATTCTGGACCCTTCGGTCGACGCAGTCCTCGAGGCGGTCGCCCTCGCCAGCTTCGTGGACGGACTGGCGGTGCAGGTGTTGTTTTTGAATAGAAGCGAAGCGAAATGGGCGAAAGAAGCGCTGATTCCGCAGTACCTGGAGCGCAGTTTTGGAATTGCACGCGGCCGTATGAGAGCCGCGGGCGGGCATGATGGCCGTGGACAACTGTCCATCGTCCCGCGCCGCGCCAAGAGACTGTCCTCAGAAACAGCGTTGCCGCCTCATCGAGGAGCGTGATCGAGCGACTGCCGCTCGCAGCAGCCAGCGAGGTCCATGCACGCATCGACAGGGGCGGACTTGGCGGCAAGATTGTGTTGCTGCCTGATCCGCGTTGAACGTTACAGAACTCAACAATATGACTTCGACATGCGCGCTTCGAGAATCCCAAAAAGCCCCTGTGCCGAACTAAATGCAAGAAATTGAGCATCGGCGCGTCCTCAACGCGACTGGCCGTCAAAGAAATCGAGGATCAGCTTCCACGCCCAGCTGAACTCGTACGAGTGTCCCATCTCGGCTCGGCAATCGAGCACGTTGGGCCACCCGACGCCTGCCTTGCCTCCCGACCAACCGTGCGCATCGTCGCCGCAATAAGTACGGCAATCCGCCTGAGTAGTTCCAGCATCGAAGGAGGCGGCCGGCTTTCCCCGGTAGGGGCAGCTATCCGCAATTCCCCAGCTTCGGACAATCGCGGCCGCGCCGGTGTAGTGGTACGCATTCCCATCGCTGGTCGTTGTGTGCTGCGTGCTCTCCCAGGTGCCCGGCGGCACTGTCATATCATGAGTACCGGTGATCACCAAGACCGGCATACCGTCCGCTTTCCCCGGGGACTCGAGGTACCCGCGATGCGGCAGGCCGATCAGCGATGCGATTGCGCGGAAAATCGGCGCGCTTTTGGCGTTCTGGCCCAACTCCCAGGTAAACATGCCGCCGTTCGAGCCTCCCGATGCAAAGACTTTGGCGGTATCCACACACAGTTTGGACTCGACCTCCTTGACCAAGGCGAGCGCGAAGGCGACATCATCCGCTTGGCACTGCGTCCACGAGCAGGTATTGCGTGCAATGCTCTTGCAGGACGGATAGGTGAAATCCGGCGTGCGCGCGGCATTGCATATGGCAGCGGCCGCGGTTCCCGGCCTGTGCGAGGCCCTGTCTTCGGCTGTCCCGGCGAGCCCTGTTGTCGATCCTCGGAAAGACCATGAGTTTGGATTTGAATCGGGGGCGGCTGACCCGAGTCCGCGCGGTGCCACGACGATGTAGCCTCGCTCGTCCGCAAGCGTCGTGACGTTCTTGTCGCCTAAAAATTCGTTCTCGTCACCGCCCCAACCGTGAAATACCATCACGAGCGGAAACGCAGTGCCGGACTTGTAACGTGAGGGCAAAAAAACGCGGTAGGTGCGGGTGACAGTCTGGTCAGTCATCCGATAGGTACCGCTGGCGAGCGTCTTTCCGCAGCCCAAGGACGGCGTCGCGCCGGCACTCCAGGCGGGTGCCAGTATCGTCGTGGCGATGAGGCAATATCGTGTCAACGCGCGCGTCAGGGTCATGTGGTCTTCATCATTGCCGCGTTAGATCCGTGTGCCGCCCGTGACGGGGACGACCTCGCCGGTGATATACGCTGCTCCTGCACAGAGGTACACGATCACTTCCGCATAGTCTTCGGTTTGTCCGACGCGCGCCAAGGGCACCGTCGCCTTCGCCGCGGCGTCCACGTCGCCGAACGAACACTCCCAATTCGAATTCACATAGCCCGGTGCAATCCCATTGACCCGAACGGCCGGCGCGAGGCCTCGAGCCAACTCTCGGGTCAATCCCGCGAGCCCGGCCTTGGCCGTCGCGTAGGCCGTGCTGCTGCCGCCGCCGCCGAGGGCCGCCACCGATACCGTATTGACCACCGCGCCTTTTGCTTCGGTCAACGCAGCCGCGAGCGTCTTGGTCATCCAGAAAGCGCTGAGCAAATTGATCCGTAAGATCTTGTCCCAGAAATCATCTGTCAACGCGTCGAGGTCCGCCGCAGGTATCGGTGTGCGCGTGCCGGGCGCGCCCGCGTTATTGACCAAGTAGTCGAGTCCACCGAGCAATTCCAAACTCTTGAGGCCCACACCGCGCGCGTTCGTTGATTCGCTCAGGTCGCCAGGCACCGCTTCCACCAAGTAGCCTTGGGCCTTTAAGTCACTGACTGCACGAGCGAGCGCGTCTGTCGGAAAATCATTCATCGCAACGTGGGCGCCGCTCCGAGCAAGTCGTTCAGCCGTCGCCAGGCCAATCCCCGACGCGCTTCCCGTGACGAGCGCCCGAATCCCGTGCAATTTAAAGTCGATCAAATCAGACTTCGCCATGGAGTACTCTTAGTTTCGTTTTGGGTGCTTTTGCTATGACGCGGCGACCGCGCGCGCCGCCGGTGCCCATTGGATGGGCGCGATCTTTCGCAGCATGAGCACCCAACCGATCAAGCCGAGTCCGTTGACCGCGGCCGCAAGCGCAAAGGCGACATCGAACAGTCCCGTTTGATCGACGAGTACCCCGGTGATCGCCGGCGCAATGAGACCCGCCACGTTACCGGCGGCATTCTGCATGCCGACCCAGCGGGCGCTCGCGCGTGGGCCGGCAAGGATCTGCGGTATCGCGAACAAGCCCGGGTAAGAGCAGCCGCTGACGATCTCGAACACGAACAGCGCCGCAATTGAACCTGCCGCCGGCAGCATGACCATGCCGATCATGCAGCCGATTCCAGCCAGGTGATTAGCCGCCATGATGCTTTTGTAGACAATCGTGGGACTGCGTCCGGCGCGAATCCAGCGATCCGCCAGCCAGCCCATGGCGAGTGCGCTCAAGGCGTTAAGCAGGTAGGCCCAGGACGCGATGGCAACCATCGAGCCCATGGAGAAGCCGCGAGATTTGATGAGATAGAACGGCAGCCACGACACGATGAAGTAGTAGCCGTAGTTCGACGCAAAGTGCCCGAGCGACGCGCCCCACAGCTCTCGGCGTCTCAAGATCTGCGGGAATGAGGGTTGCGAGTCGGCAGTGGATTGATTAGGCGCCGCGGGAGGACTGATTCCGACGCGACTCCACGGCCAAAGCCACACGAGGGATACCGCGCCGAACACGACGAACACCGGCCGCCAGCCGAATACGGTCATTAGATAACCGCCGAGCAAGGTGCCGACGGCCGGTCCCAACAAATAACCGAAGCTCAAGATGCCGTTGGCGACCCCTAAGCGACTAACTTCAACGGCGTGTGCCAGCACCTTCGATGCACACGGAAAAGCGACGCTCTCGCCAATCCCCAGGAGTACGCGCAACGCCAGCAGCGTCACGAAACTTCCTGCGAAGCCGGTCGCCAGTGTCGCCACCGACCAAATGGCGACCCCGGCCGCCAGCACGCGCTTGGCGCCATAACGCTCCGCGAGCCATCCCATAGCAGGCATGCATACGACGTAGCCGTAATAAAAGGCGGAAAGAAGAATACCTAAGCGACTTGCACTCAAGTGCAGTTCGTCCTGCATCAGCGGAGCCGCGGTGGCTAAGTTGCCCCGATCGATATAGTTGATGAAGACGGCCGCGGTCACCAGCAGCACCAAGCGCGCAGCCGATGGCGTCTTACGCACCGCGCTGGCTCCCATTGGAGCGGCGCTTAATTGACGGTGACGACGACATTGCCGATCACGGATCCGCTCTCGACCGCGACATGCGCCTGCGCCGTATCGTCCAAGGCAAATCGAGCGCCAATGTGATTCTTCAAAATCCCCGCCTCGAGTGCCTCGTTGATCAGGCCGCAGGCACGTTGGCGCTGCGCGGTGCTGAGCAGATATACGAGCAACATTTGCACCGTGGTGTGATTGAACATCATCGGGTAGAACGGCAATGGCGGGGTCGGAACCGCCGCGGATCCGTAGGCCGCGATCACGCCACCGACTTTTAGGGCTTGGGTTGAGACCGCGAGATTCCCGCCGAATTCCACCTCGACGATGCGATCGACGCCCACGCCCGCGGTCAACTCCTTGATGACCGCAATGACATCTTGGTCTCGATAGTTGATGACGTGATCCGCACCGGCCGACCGGGCGTGAGCGGCTTTCGCCGCACCGCTCACCGTCGTGATCACGCGCGCGCCCGACCATTTAGCGAATTGAATCGCGTAGTGGCCTACGGCCCCCGCACCGCCGGTGACCAACACGGTCTTGCCGCCGAGTGGTCCGTCGCCGAGCGCCGCATGACAGGCGGTCATGGCCGGAATGCCGAGGCATGCGCCGGCGTCAAAATCGGTGTTCCGGGCCAGTGCTACAACCTGCTCTGAAGGCAGACAGACAAACTCGGCGCAGGTGCCAAACGGCCGTTTCCACGCTGCATTCCAAGTCCAAACGCGCTCGCCGATCCTCTTCGGATCGACCCCGCTGCCAATCGATTCGATGACGCCCGCGCCATCCGAGTGGGGAATCACATAAGGATAGGCGAGTGGGCCGCGAGCGCCGGCGCGGGCCTTGACGTCCGATGGATTGACGCCGGAGGCGTGAACTCGGACCCGGACCTCGCCGGCCTGAGGTTGCGGCGTGGAACGTTCGCCGACCCGCATGACGTCCGAAGCCGGCCCAACCGACTCGTAATAGGCTGCTCGCATCCGCTACTCCCGCCAAAGCTATGAAACGACATTAGTCGCAGCCACGGCCTGCAACAACAGATCAATTTTCCCAAACAGATGAGATAATCTCATGTAGTTGCACCGAAATGCATCAAAGGGAACTCCTCATTCGCTCGATACCCCCTCTCAATGCATTGCGGGCCTTTGAAGCAGCAGCGCGGACGGGCTCTTTCAAGGAGGCGGCGCTCGAACTCCATGTGTCGCAGTCTGCGGTTTCTCACCAAATCAAGCACCTCGAGAAGGTCTTGGGCTTGAGACTCTTCGATCGTGGTACTCGCGCCGTCGTGCTCACCGAGGCGGGCCGGACGTATCTGCCATTTTTGCAGCAGGCATTTGACTCGATCAGTGACGGCACCCGGTTTCTCACTCGCGTGACTCGAGAGGATATTCTCACGGTCCAGATGTATTCGACCTTCGCCGTTCGCTGGCTGATTTCCAGGCTGCATCGATTTCAAGACCGGCATCCTGATTTACAGGTGCGGGTGATGACATCCCAACTCGATCCCGTCCTCCCCGACCAGGACATTGACCTGGCGGTCGTGATTGGCCGGCCGTTGGCGGGACGGGTCCATTACGAGTATCTCTTCAGTCCCACAATGTTTCCCGTGTGCAGTCCGAAGCTTGTTGCCGGACGAAATCGGATCAATCGTCCCAGTGATTTGTCCGGCTTCACGATACTCCAGGTATATCCTTCAGCGCGCGATTGGGCCGCGTGGCTCGAAGCGACGGGCGCAAAAGAGGTCGATCCAGATGGCGGGTTGCGGTTCGACAGTTACGATCATGCGCTGCGGATGGCGGCGCGCGGGATGGGCGTGGCGCTCGCTATGCAGCCCTACGTCAGCGAGGACTTGGCTGCCGGTTTGCTCATCGCTCCTCTGCCGCGTCACACGGTAGCAGCACCGGGAGATTGGCATCTCGTTTATGTGGCTGACCACCGAAGGTTGCGCAAGATAAAGGCTTTCCAGACCTGGTTACTCGAGGAAATCGAGGCTGACGAGGGTCTTGCGGCACTGCGTCGCGCCAATCATAAGAATTAGTATTTCTCATGCGTTCGACAAATTTGTCATTTGTCGGCGGCCTTCGGTGTGTGTCAACGTTCGCATCAAATCGAGTAGAGCACCATGATCAAGCTTGAGCCGCTTCTGCGCTTTACAAACAGCGTTACCGCCCAACCCATTGGCAAAACACCGTTCGGCAACCGAACGACCTATATCGTTGGCGAAGGCCTGTTCACGGGCCCTAAGCTGCGCGGCCGGATACTCGCCGGCGGCGGTGACTGGTTTGTGCGCGGCGCCAATGACTTGGCGCGACTTGATGTGCGCAAAACCTTCGAAACCGATGACGGTGCGTTGATCCACGTCAGTTACATTGGTCTGTACAAATTTAATGCAGCCGTGAGCCATACTTTGTCCCAGGGTATGGACGCACAATTCGGCGACACACTATTCATGGCGCAGGTGCAGTTTGAAACCGGCGACCTACGTTACGCCTGGCTAAACGAGACGTTGGCGGTGGCGGAAGCTCGGGAAACCTCAACGGGTGTGGAGTATCAAATGTACGCCATGTCGCACGCGTAAGGCTTTTAGGGATAACCGCGGCGGAAGAGCGCTCACAGCTAGGACAATCCGAAACGCGATGGTCGAAGGAGCGGGTCAGCAACCGAAGTGGATGGCGACTTACGGCGCGGGAGCCGTAGTCGGCAAAGTGAACATGAACCGCGCACCGCCTCCCGGCCGCTGCATGGCAGAGATGTGTCCGCCGTGCGCATTGACGATGGCTCGGCAGATCGCGAGTCCCAAGCCAGCGCCACCGACATCGGCCTCGTCGCGGCCACGCTCGAATTTCGCAAATAACCGATCTGGTTCACCCGGCGGCAGTCCCTGACCCGTGTCGTCAATCACAACGCGTACCGTCTCACCTTCGAGTCCCGCGGACACAGTGATCCGCGTCCCCGCCGGCGTATGCTTAATGGCGTTCTCAAGGAGATTGACGAGGACCCGCGTGATGAGCGGCGCATCAACGTTCACGGAGGGCAGCCCGACCGGCAAGCCCACATCGACCGGATGCTCGCTGAAACGACCCTCCAGTCGCCCAAGCGCGGAACGCACGAGTTCTTCGACGCTGTGCCAGTCGCGGCGCAAATGCACTTGACCAACCTCAAAACTCATCAGATCAAGCACGTTGGAGATGAGCTCGGACATTTCCCGCGTCTTGGCTTCAATGGTCCCGATGAGTTGTGCGCGCGATTCGGCGTCGGGTGTCAAACCCGGGTGATTGAGCGTGCGGATCGCCTCCGTGATCGCCGCCAGCGGACCGCGCAGGTCGTGCGAGATTGACGCCAGCAGCGTATTGCGCAGACTCTCCGTCTCCACCGCGATGCGTGCGGCCTCGGCCTCCTCCGCCCTTTGGGCACGTTCGATCGCCAGCGCAATCTGGCCGGCGAAGGTCTCGAGGAGGTGGCGCTGCTCAGGCAGCAGCAAGCGCCGGCGCTGGATCGGTTGGACAGCGAGCACACCGAGCGTCTGGTGCGTGCCCGTCAGCGGCAGGTATTGAGCAGCCGCGGCAGGAAGCGTGTCGGTCCCGAGCCCCGCGGGCCGGCCATGGTCAAAAACCCATTGGGCAACGGAAAGATCGGCGCCCTCGAGCGATCCCGCGAGTTCCACCCCCTGCAGATGATGCAAGCGCCCGTCCGCGTTCGGCAACAACACAGTCGCTCGGCTTGTAAAGCTCTCGGCCACGTGTTTGATGGCGACCCGCGCCAGGTTGCCAAAGCTGCGGGTCGCAGCGAGTTCCCGGCTCATCGCGTAGAGCAGCGAGGTGCGGCGTTCGCGGGCGCCGGCGACTCGCGTCTGAGAGCGGACGTTCGCGACGAGAGTGGCGATGACGAGCGCGATCACCAACATCACGGCGAACGTCACGAGGTACTGAAAGTCACTCACCGCGACGCTGAACCGCGGCGGAACGAAGCAGAAATCAAGTGCGACGACGTTGGCGACCGCAGCAAGGCTGGCGGGACCCCGTCCGAGCCGCAAGGCGGCGACCGTTGCCCCAAGCAGGTACACCATCACGAGGTTCGTGAGCTCGAAATAGGGATACATGACTGCCGCAATTCCCGTGCAGCATGCGCAGATCCCGAGTGCCGCCCAGTATCGTTCCCAGCGAATCGCGGTCGGGGGACCGTCGGGCACTGCCTGTCGCCTAAGGGGATGCGTCTCGGTCCGCGCAATCACTGACACGTCAAAACCGCGTCCGCGGCGCACGAGTTCGGTCGTCGTCGAGCGTCTCAGCCACGCACGCCAGCCGGTGCGCTTCGCTTCGCCGATCACGATTCGCGTGACATTGCGCAGGCGTGCGTATTCCAGCAGCGTGTTGGCGGCCGACGGGCCGTCAAGCGTCACCGTTTCGGCACCCAACGACTCGGCGAGTCGCAAGACATCGATTCGCCGGTTCCGTTCGCTCTCGGAGAGCTTCAGAAGCTTGGGTGTCTCGACCGACACCACGAGCCACTCCGCATCGAGCGCGTCAGCAAAGCGCTTGCCCAGGCGCACCAGTTGTTCCGCCTGGCCATCGAGTGTGACGGCGATCAGGAATCGATCGCGCGCCAGCCAGGGACGCGAGGTCGGCGCCTGGCCGGCAAACTCCAGCGCCGCCGCATCCACCCGGTCCGCCGTGCGACGCAGGGCGAGTTCGCGCAGTGCGAGAAGGTTCGGTTTACGGAAGAACCGCTCGGTCGCGGTACTCACGCGATCGGCGGTATACACTTTGCCCGCGTTCAGACGGGCCAGCAGATCGTCCGGCGGCAGGTCGATGAGCTCAACTTCGTCCGCTTCGTCGAATACTCGATCCGGGAGGGTTTCTTGCTGACGGACACCGGTGATCCCGGCGACGACGTCGTTCAAGCTTTCGAGATGCTGCACATTGAGCGTTGTCCAGACACCGATACCGGCGTCTAGTAATTCCTCAACATCCTGCCAACGCTTGGCATGCCGCGGCAGCGGCTCGCCCTCGGCAATGTTCGAGTGTGCAAGCTCATCGACGAGTACGATCGCGGGCGCGCGTCGCAGAGCCGCGTCAAGATCGAATTCGCGTCGAGTAATACCGCGGTATCTGACCTCGAGGAACGGCAGTTGTTCGAGACCCTCGAGCAGCCGCTCGGTCTCGAGGCGCCCATGAGGTTCGACGTAGCCGACGACGATATCCGCCCCGCCGGCGCGAGCCCCCCGAGCCGCTTCCAACATCGAGTAGGTCTTACCCACCCCGGCCGAGGCGCCGAAGAAGATCTTTAGCCGTCCGCGCCGCGCTCGCGCGGCCTGCCGCTCGACATCAGCCAGCAGTTCGTCCGGATTGCGGCGCTCGGTCTCACCCATTGCTTACCCACAGGTTCGTTACTTGGCGCGGTCAAGCCACTCTCAAGATCAGGCTATGATCGATTCAGGGAGGCCGGCTCCTAGAATTTAACCATCACACCGGCGCCCATGACGACTTCGCGCGTTCGAAGGTCCGGGAACCAATCATTCGCACTGCAGTTACCCGTGGTGGCATCCGACCCGCCTCCGACACAACTAGCCGGCGAGCCGGTGTTGCCGCCCGGAGGCGTCACCCCGCCCGATCCTGACCAGTAGGGCACGCTCGAATGGCGAAACGTCGCTTCCATCCACCAGGTAATCCAGTCCTTGGGCATGTACTGCAGATTGAGCTGCGTGTCCCATTGGTAGAGCTTTTGTCCAGGCTGCTGGGTGAAGTACGGCGAACCGCTGGCGGCACTCGCTCCGTTGATCGGTGGTGTCAGGGCCAGGTAGCGGCCGGGATTGTTCATGAACCCGCCGCCGAACGTCACCGCGTACAGGTCGTTATCGAACCAGGTGCGATCGTAGCCCATCATGCCGAAAAAATTCTCCTTGTTCGGTCCGTTTGAACAGGTGACACCGCCGCCGTACTCACAGCCAATATCGACCGTATAGCTGAATGCCATTTTGGATACGCCGGCGCCGCCCTTGCCATGCGCGTCGTAGTATTTCACCAGGATGCTATCGTCCTCGTGAATGCGCTTTACCCTCGACCAGTCTACGGGTGGACCCGCTCCCACTAAGGACCCAGCCGACGCATTGGGGTTGCCGCCATTTTGGGGCTGGCAGAGCGTATCGGTGGTTCCTCGGAGGCCATTTCCTCCCGTTTGGCAGTTCAAATTATCCTGGCCAATGGAATAGCTGTTGAACACCAATTTGAGCGAGTCGTTCGGGATCCAGAGTATCTGTCCTCCAAAGCCCGGTTTGCTGTTGAACTTGGCATAAGATTGCCAGCCGTTGATCAGCCAGGGTTCAATCTTCAAATTCTGCGTCGGCCACCACTGGACACGAAGTCCATTGAAGAACCAGGGCGTGTTGGATGACACGAACGATGGCTGGTAAGTCCAGTTATCGAAATTATAATAGCTGAATAGGCCGATGTAGGAGACGAACACGCCAAGATCGACATTCAGGCCGTGGTTCACATCGAAGTGATATCCGGCGTTGGCTTCCGAGAAATATTTGTAAGCACCCTGAAGGTCCCACTGGCCTACCGCGGAGCTTGCATCGTTGCGCGGAGTGGTTGTGGCGAACATGCCGAACATTGAGAGAAAACGGGCTTTTACATTTTCCCAGTGGAAGTCGCCGCCCACGCTTACCTGCTCGATCTGGAATTCCCCGGAGCGAAACTCCTCGGTCGAACCGACGATGGTGTGATCCTGCGGGTGATTGAGACTTTGCACATAGTTCGCGTCCAAGCGGATCTCGGGGGTAAAGAACTTTGTGTCGAATATCGGCGCCTTTTCGCGCGAGGTGCCGTTCATCCAACCAACGTAGCCCACGTCGGCCCACGGGGTTTGAAGATCAACTTCGGGGCCGGCATCCGGTGCCTGGAGCGCCTCGGGCACCGTCGGCTGGGCGGAAGCAGCCGCAACAGGAGGTGGAGCGGGACTCGCCGTCGCCGCGACCGCCGTGGCCGCCGTAGCCGCCGTAGCCGCCGTAGCCGCTGAAACGTTC
>Ga0182013_10006047_pt1 | contig 13859 bp, 10 predicted proteins | sample 612S2MmetaG_FD_120487 | JGI IMG/M metagenome (GOLD analysis project Ga0182013, IMG submission 120487) | Permafrost microbial communities from Stordalen Mire, Sweden - 612S2M metaG | ecosystem: Environmental > Terrestrial > Soil > Wetlands > Permafrost | place: Sweden: Stordalen | collected... | reverse complement strand
TAATGAGAAATAATGCGCGATCAGGAACCGCTCTCGCCATTGCGGCCGTTTCGCTGGCTTTGGCCGGCATAGCCACGCCGGTGGTGGCGGCGACTGCCAAGGTGCACTGCCTGGGCGTCAATAGCTGCAAGGGCAAGAGCGATTGCATGACTCCGAAGAACTCCTGCGCGGGCATGAATGCTTGTAAAGGTCAGGGCTGGATCTACAAGGACAGCGAAAAGGCGTGCCAGGACGAGGGCGGCAAGGTCATCGACTGATCGCCAGAAGACCGCTTAGTGCAGGATGTCTTTCTCTCCGGTTGCGTCGGCGCTACGTGAGAAGGGAGTATTCGCGTCGGACAGCTTCTATTCCCGCTTTCATCGATCCTAAAGCGAAACCCTGAAGGTAGCGCCACCCCCCGGCGTGGCGTCGATCGCAACCGTTCCCCCCAGTGTTTCGACGAGTTCACGAACAATCGAAAGGCCTAGCCCGGTGCCTGGAGTTGTTTCGTCCTTGCGCCAGAACGGTTCGAACACTCTTTCGCGATCTTCAGGTCGGACTCCCGGGCCGTGATCAATAACCTCGATGCGGGAGACCTCGCTCACCCGCACGAGCACCGTGCCACCTTCGGGCTCCACTCTCAGCGCATTGTCGATCAGATTTGCGACAATACATTCCAAAGCGCGACGATTCCCTTTTACGAGGGCCGGTTGCGGCGGCGGCTCGTATTCTATTCGTCTGCGGCTTTCGATCACGAGCGGCAAGTAGTCCGCCACCATGGCCAGGATGGTTTCACCGAGATCAACTTGTTCATTCAAGGCGCTCTCGCGGCTGGAGATGCGTGCGGCGATCAGCAACTGCTCCACGATCGTCTGGATTCGGCGCGCGTCCCGCTTGATATCCGAAATGAAAAAGGCGTCGTCCGGATGGTTCATGCGCGCACGCAGAATCGCGACCGGCGTGCGCAATTCATGCGCGGCATTCGCGGTAAAACGGCGCTGGGCCTCAACTCCGACGTCCAGACGCGACAAGGCCTGGTTCACCGCCTGAACAAAGGGCACTACTTCGGCAGGAAGATTTGTTTCCGGCACGCGCTGATCAAGAGAATTCATGTCGATTTGCGACACGGCCTCCGCCGCGACGCGCAATGGCATCAAGCTTCGTCGAACCATCAGCCAAGCGATCACGACGCCCCCGAAGATGATTGGCGATAGCCCGAGAATATTGGGGGCAGTGAACCAGCTAAACGCAAGAGAAATCACGTCGGGCCACTGAACCGAATATCCGTATACTGCGATAGGCGTCAAGCCAATTGGCGACGATGACTTACGAAAGCTTCCGACGAGCTGACGGTTTGACGCGCCCAAGATCTGGAATGATAAATAATTCGCACGTAGACGGGTCATTTCGCCGAGCATGGAGGCGAGGTCGGCGGAGGAGTCCCGTGCAGGAACGCCTGTCGCGCTGTCGAACGCCGCATATCGGAACTCCGGATTCTCGGCGATGTAGGCGCGCAGCGGCTCCGTCGGTTCGATACGAATTGCGCCGCCCGGTTCTCGAACGATGGAGTTGGCGACCAGTTCGCGCGCTCTGCTTTCTCCCCAGTCGTTCCAATAGACGTCGGCTTCTGGATCCAATCCGACGGTCCCGATGAAAAAGGAGGTGAGCGGAACCAGAAGCAATGCGACGATCTGAGCAATCAACAAATAGGCTACAAGTCGAATTGACAGAGGTAGCGGCTTTTTCACGCCATTGACCTGACGAGTATGTAGCCGATCCCGCGCGCCGAGTGAATTTCGACGCCGGCGTCGAGTTCAAAGAGGCGACGACGCAACCTCGATACGAGTATGTTCAAAGCATTAGCTTCGATTTCGTCTTCGTCTCCATAGACTTCCTCCATCAGCGCGGCCCGCAAAATCACGCGGCCGGATCGGCGCACCAAGGCTTCCAGCAGCGCAAGTTCGCGCCTGTGCAGGACGATCGGTTCACCCCTGATAGAGACGTCTCGCTTTTTCGTGTCGAAAGACAATTCGCCAACAGTGATGGGCGGCGTTGTGTCGACACCGGGTCGCCGCAGGCAGGCTCTTATTCGAGCCATCAATTCGTCCATGTCAAACGGCTTGGTTAGATAGTCGTCGGCGCCGGCGTCCAGCCCCGCGATGCGGTCGCTCACAGCGTCGCAGGCCGTCAAGACCAAAATGCGAATGCCCGGCTGGATACGGCGCAAATCGGACAAGAGTGAAATCCCGTCGCCATCCGGTAAGCGCCGATCCAGCAGGGCGAAGGCATAGCTGTGTGCTTGCACCGCGTATTGCGCCTCCTTGATGGACGCCGCATGATCCGCGATGAATCCGGACCGCCCAAGCTTGCTGGCGATGACCCGGCTCAGCTCCATTTCATCCTCGATAATGAGCGCTCGCATCTGACGCCCTCGCGTTCGAATCCGTGAATTGGTGTTCTCAAAGGCTAGTTTAATCTGTGACATTGTTGCAACAGACTCGACAAAAAAAGTACAACCACCCCCATGTTATTCCCATGAAAGGTTGCGCGCGTAATGAGTGAAGTCGCTGGTGCTTCGATTTTAGGTTTGCTCCTAACAATCAGAACGTCAGCAAGTTGAGCCGGCGAAATCAATTCCATCCGATTTCCTGTGCTTTATCTGAGGCGAAGGCTGGCGCGGCACCCCGATGGCGACAAAGGTCCGAGAAACAGGAAAAAGGCGCGGCGTAATCACGCTGTCGCTCGCTTTTCTGTTTATTCTTCGGGTCCTGCTACTTGCTTTCAGCTCGCATGGCGCGGTCGACGCGCTGTCTCATACATCCAATATTGCCGAGGTGGTCGACGCGGACTGTCTCTCCTCGCGGGTCGGGGAAAAAGCGCCGGCTAAACACGAACATTGCCCGTCTGATTGTTTGCTTTGCGCGACCTGCGACCATGCTTCGCGGATTGATCGCGTTGTGACGATAGTCGCGACGGCGCTGCTGCGCCTGCCGCGAGACGCTTCCAAGGCGGTCTGGGTCGATCTGGACGATCGACTCGTCAGTAATGGCGATCACGTCCGTCCCTGGCAATCCCGCGCTCCCCCGATTTTCTCCTGACAGGCTGAACGCGACCGAAGGATCACGCCCTTCGGTCGCATCCTTTCGTCTTGATTTGCGCGGACGCATGTCGCCGCGTCGGGAGAATCCCACATGCTTCGTCCAGCTCTGTTGCGTGGCGTTTCCGCCAGCGCGCTCACTCTCGTTCTCGTTTCCCCATTGGCCCTCGCGCAGGAGCAACTGCCAACCATCGACGTGGGCGCAGCGCAGCCGGTGCGAGTGACCGGCGGCCAGGGGCAAGGAATAGGCCCCGGACTAGCGGGGGCGGGGGATGGGGCTGGCGGGACGGGACCTGGCGGTTATGGTGGCGCGGGAGCGGCGCAGGACCCCTATAATAAGTCCTACAAGCTCGACAACGCCAGCACCGGCACGAAGACCGACACGCCGGTCATGGAGACGCCGATAAATGTGCAAACCGTCTCGCAGCAGGTGCTGAAGGATAACCAGATTACAGACCTCGCAAAGGCGCTGCAGTTCGTCAGCGGCGTGACGACCACCAATGGCTCGATCAGCAACGGCAATCCTTACGACAACATCGTGCTTCGCGGATTTTCCGCCGATTACATCTACCGCGACGGATTTCGACTCGACCTCGGAGGCGTGAGTGCAGGTGCTTCGGTGGGCGCTTCCAAGGCGCTGCAATTCAGTAATGTGGCGAGCGTTGAAGTGCTCAAGGGCCCCGCAGCCGTCCTCTATGGGCTGAGCGAGCCAGGCGGCATCATCAATATCGTCACCAAGCAGCCTCTGGACCAGCCCTATTACGAGTTCAACCAGCAGATCGGCTCGCTCGCCGAATATCGTACGACCATCGACGCGACGGGTCCGCTCACCTCGGACAAATCGCTGCTCTATCGCATCAACCTGTCCTATGAGAACAACGGTGCGCCCTTCGGATATTTCGTTGACAACACGCATGCGGAAAACATCTTCGTAGCGCCCGTCGTCAAATGGAATATCGATCAGGACAATTGGGTAAAGCTCGAAGCTCAGTACTATAGAAATAACTTTGCGGGCTATTTTTCGAGTGATCCGCAGCTGAACGGCAGCTTCATCAACATTCCACGCAACACCAACTATAGCGAAAGCTCTCCCGCTGTATCCAACAACACATTCGCGGCGTTAACATGGTCGCATAATTTCAACAAGGACTGGTCGATTAAGCAATTGATCGCATATAACCGTTATGAATACGACCTTACGGAACGTCTTGGAACGGGACTTGATAATTTCGGCTTCCCGTCTGCGCTCAATATGATTACAGGTCCATATACTTCCCCCGTATATGATAGGTCTCTAGGTTCCGCTTCCTACGCGACGCAAACACTGGCGACTGAAGTCAATGTCACCGGGCATGTCAACACTTGGGGCGCGGAACACACCCTGCTTTTCGGCGGCGATTTTTACAAAACACTTAACTGGAATAAATATTCTTTCAGCTCCTTGAACTCGCCCGAATCCATTTTGTACCCGGTTCACCCGGGGATTCCCATCCTTGGACCGCTGATCAGCACTTACGAGTTCACAACCCCGCAAGACACTGCGGGCCTCTATGTTCAGGATCAAGTCAAGCTGCCCTATGACTTCTTCTTGATGGCGGGCGCGCGATACCAATATTTCCGTCAGGGCGGCGGTATCCCCTTAGCGGCGCCGTCCTTCGCCGTGAATACATCCGGAGAGACCAGTGCGCCAATTAATGCGACAGCGCTGCAATATCTGACGCCCCGTTTCGCGCTGTTATGGCATCCCATGCCCTGGGTGAGCGGATATATCAGTTACGCCGAAGGGTTTTCGAGCAACTCGGGCATCGTCTATGGAGTCGGCGCCGCGCCGCCGACGGGAGCGCGCGACTCCGAAGCGGGTTTCAAATTCGAGTTCTTCGACGGCAAGCTGCGCGCGACCGTCGACTACTACGATCTAACGAAAACCAATATTACCAAGCCCGACGTCAATCCTCTGCATCAATGCGGCGGAACCTTCCCAAGCTGCGTCATCGTACTCGGAGAGCAGCGGGTCAAGGGCCCGGAGGTCGACGTGCAGGGGTCGCCGCTCCCCGGCCTGAATCTCATCGTGGCCTATACGAATCAGTCGAGCGCCCTCACCAAGACTACTCTCGCCGACGCGACGCAGTCTCTCGGGCAGCCCATCGCGGAAGTGCCGCGCAATCTTGCCACGGCGTCAGGAACCTATGAGATTCAGGACGGGAGTCTAAAAGGGTTGAAACTCGGTGCGACCTATATGTATCACGGCGCCCAACGTTACGATGACTTTTCGGGCTTGAATCTCGGGTGGCTTACGCCCAGCCTCGGCGGTTATGGGACGGTTGACCTGCTCGCCGCCTACCCTATCGATTACGGCGGAGTGAAATATGACGTCGGCCTAAATATCCATAATCTCTTCGACCGGACCTACTATACCGGAGCGTCTCTCTCCCCGCCTCTTATAGGGCTCGCGGGCTCGTACGGGGGACGGACCTACGGCGACGGTTTCAGCGTCCTCGGGCACATCAGCGCGCATTGGCCCGGTTCGCCTTCCGCGCCGCCAAAGAATCCTCCCCCGGCCATGACTTGGGCGCATGATTGGAGTGGCGCCTATGCCGGCTTGCAAGTCGGCATGGTCTGGGGCGGCAACGATGGCAATTTCTCCTACTTCTCGCCTGATGGATTCAGCGGATCGCCGTCCTTCGTCGCCAACGGCTATGGCGTGCTTGGCGGCGCACATCTTGGCTACAATCAGCAGTTCGACCATTGGGTCCTCGGCCTGGAGGGCTCCCTCGACGTCACCGACCTCCAGAAAGAGGAACTGGTGGGCTGGAACGATCCAGGCGGCTCGGGGGCGGGCGGCTCCATCGACGCACATATTTCGTCAAACTTCCAGGGGTCGCTGCGCGCGCGCGCCGGCTATGCATGGAACCGCCTGCTACTGTATGGCACAGGCGGTCTCGCATTCGCGAACTTCAATCTCCAGTCCAATATGGGCGGGCTGGATCTCACCGGAAACTACTACTTCGCCGCAGCGAACGATCGCACGACTTGGCGCCTCGGCTGGACCCTCGGACTCGGCGCCGAATATGCGATCACGCCTCACTGGTCCGCGCGGGCGGAGTATCGCTATACCGACTTCGGCAACATCACGGAGACGCCTAATTCTTTCTCGACGGCGACAGCCGGTTTCTACTACCAGGGCGACCGGCACGTCACGGAAAACCAGGTGCAGGTCGGGTTCAGCTACAAGATCGGCGGCGAAGACCCGGAGCTCGTTCCGCTGACGCCGGTCGTCAAAGCGCCCGCGGTCGCCGCCAATCTTCCCGCGCCGAAGGGGGGCTCGGCTCCGACGCCCGCAAGCGCCTCGCTGCCGATCAATTGGACCGGCTTCTATGTCGGCGGACAGGCCGGATACGGCTATGCCGACAATCACGCCGCCTATAATTTCTCGACGCCCGACTTTGCCGGCTCCGGCGCGCTGATCCATGACGCGCAAGGTGTGATCTTCGGCGCTCACGCCGGATACAATCGTCAGTTCGAAAGCTTCGTGGTTGGCTTCGAAGGCTCCGTCGACGGAACCAGCCTGATCCGGCGCGACCTGATTGCCGCCTCCGACGCGAACGGCGACCAGGCGCAGCTGACCTCGCTCGTGCAGTCCGACATTCAAGGAGCGGTGCGCGCGCGCGCGGGATATGCATTCGGACAACTGCTGCCTTTCGCGGCTGGCGGCCTTGCGATCGGTCACTTCGGCACGCAGTCGGATCTCGCCAGCGCGAACAATGCAAATTACGTCTATGACGGCTTCGCCACGCACGGCCTCCAATGGACCACGCGCACAGGGTGGACCGTCGGCGGTGGCGTGGAATGGGCCGTCAACAACAACTGGTCCGTTCGCGGCGAGTATCGCTATTCGGACTTCGGCGCCATTGCTGATGCGCCGACCGTCGCCCTCCCCGGGACCCTCTATGGCGGCGGACGCCATCTGGACCAGAACCAGGTGCAATTCGGCTTCAGCTACAAGTTCGGCGCGCCGACGCCGACAGAGGTGATCGCCAAATATTGACGTGACGCAACAGTAATTAGTGGAGGGGCGAGGAGGTGGAGTGTTGAGGCAAATCTTCGTCTTCCTGCACCGCTGGGTCGGCCTCGCCATGGCGGGCTTCTTGATCGTCGTCGGATTGACGGGAAGCCTGCTCGCCTTCAACATCGAACTGGAACGCTTCTTCGCGCCCCAGCTCTTCGCCAAATCGAGGCCGGGGCAAAAGCCGCTTGATCTTGTTACGCTGATCGAGCGCGCGCAAATACAGCTGCCGCAATTGCGCGTCACTGGAGCGGCCTATGCTGAGCCGGATCAAGCCAGCATTGGATTTGAAACGCGCGACGCGAGTGGCGCCGTCGATCCAGGCTTCGACGAATTCTACATCGATCCCTGGACCGGCGCGGAGCTAGGCCGCCGGAAACGGGGAGGCTTGTCGCAAGGCGCGATCAATTTGATGCCGTTCCTTTACGACCTGCACTGGCGGCTGGCGCTGGGCGACTATGGCCAGTGGACCCTTGGCATTCTCGCGCTGGTCTGGACAATCGATTGCTTCGTCGGCTTCTACCTCACTCTGCCGTCAAAGTTAGACATGTTTTGGCGGCGTTGGAGGCCGGCATGGCTGATCAAGCGCGGCGCCGGTTTCTACCGCCTGAATTTCGATTTGCATCGCGCCGGCGGACTTTGGTTTTGGGCGTTGCTGTTCGTCTTCGCCTGGTCGAGCGTCATGATGGACATTCGGCCTACCTACGAGTGGGTTATGAAGCGCATGTTCGACTATCACGACCCGCAATTCGACTCGCTGCTCGTGGAAGCGAAAGGAGCGGCGCATGATCCCAAGATCGGCTGGCGCGAGGCGCTGGCGAACGGGCAGAGACTGATTGCGGAAGAGTCGGTGCGCGCAGAGTTCTCGGCCGGACAACCGCTCGGCATCGCCTATTTTCCGACGGCCAACATCTATCTCTATGAGGTCCGCGGCAGCCACGACATATTCGAACGTTCTCCCAAAGGCGGCGGCACCTCCGTTACGTTCGACGGCGACACCGGCGCTTTAATTGAGTTGTCGCAACCGACCGGAGAACACCTTGGAAACACAATTGAGAGCTGGCTTTACGCTCTTCATATGGCGCGCGTGTTCGGCTTGCCATACCGGATTCTCGTCTGTTCACTCGGGTTCGTCATCACGATGCTATCGGTCACGGGCGTCTATGTCTGGTGGAAAAAACGATTGGCGCGACGGTTCCATACAAACCGCACCATAGTTCGGCGGAGGGCGAGGGAGCGGTCGTCGGCTTCATCGTTGCAGCTCGAGGGCCCCGATCCATGATCCGTCGCTTCTTTGTCTGGTTGCATCGCTGGGTTGGCCTGGCTATGGCGGCGTTCCTCATCATTGAGGGCGCTACAGGCAGTCTGATCGCGTTCCGCGCGGACCTGTCTGAATTGTTCGACCCGCGTCTCGTCGCGGCGAAGCCGACGCCCGACGCCAAGCCGCTTAACCTCGCCACGCTCGCCGAGCGCGCTGAGGCTCTGGCGCCGAATGCGGAGGTCGCCTATTTCGCGGGGCTTGGCGATGATCAGGCTGTATTGCGGATGGTCGGTCGCAAGAACCCGACGACCGGCGAACGCAACGCCATAGATTCTGAGATAATGGTGCTTGATCCCTGGACAGGAAGGGAGCTGCTGCGGTCCGGTTTCGACCGTTATACACCGGGCCTTCTGCCAAAAGTCATCCCGTTTGTCTATGATCTGCATACGAAGCTGGCGCTTGGCGAAACTGGCGCATGGATATTGGCTATTGTCGCGATACTTTGGACAATCGACTGCTTCGTCGGCTTTTATCTCACATTGCCAATCAAATTGGAGGATTTCTGGCGGCGCTGGAAGCTTGCCTGGCTGATCAAATGGCGCGCCAGTTTCTATCGCGTCAATTTTGATTTGCATCGCGCCAGCGGACTCTGGCTGTGGGCCATGCTCTTTGTCTTTGCCTGGTCAAGCGTGACACTCGTGGATAACACTGGCGCCTTCGATTGGACTATGAGAAAGCTGTTCGACTATCCATTGGAGCAATATCTGGCGACGCTGTTTCCTCCGCGTGAAGACACTGGGCCGCCAAAACTCGGATGGCGCGCCGCGCAAGCGGTTGGCGAGCGGCTTGTAGCGGAGCAGGCGGCGCGGCAGGGGTTCAAGATCGAGAAACCAGTCGGGTTGAACCACCTCATCGAGCAGCGCCAATACAATTACATCGTCGCCACCGACCGCCGCTTTCCTGACGACAAGACGTTCACCGTCTTTTTTGACGCTGACACCGGCGCTTTTCACGCGACCATGCCAACCAGCACTGGCCACTCTGGCCTTACTATCATGAACTGGCTGCGCGCTCTTCACATGATCCAGGATCCAGTGGATTATCTCGTCTATCGCATTTTCGTCTGCGTGATCGGGGTCGTGATCGTCATGCTGTCGGTTACGGGCGTTTACATCTGGTGGAAGAAGCGGCGCGCGAGAATCTCGAATGTCAAGCGCCGAAGGATCGCCCATCTCGATGGGTCCGCACACAGCGTCTAGTGTTCATGGAGTTAGTTCAAATGCCGCAAGTCGCGTCATCCCCATTTGAGTCGCCGTTTCCTGAGGCGGGAGTTTCTCGCGGTCGTTCGCTTTGCACTCTAAAAAAGGCGGATATAGCGAGGACAATTCGGGATCGCATGCCGAGCATGTCAATAGCACAAGCCGCAAGCCTGATAGATGCGACTTTGGAAGAAATCGCCACCGTCCTTGCCGCCGAAAAGCCTCTGCGACTCGATAATTTTGGGCTGTTCGTTGTTCGACACAAGCGGGAACGCCCTGGGCGCAATCCAAAGAACGGTGCGCTCGCGCCGGTAAAGCCGCGTAGGGTCGTTGCATTCAAGGCTTCGACTAAACTGAAACTCGCAGTCGCAAATGGCTCCATCGCTGAATCGACTAAACCGACGACTCGCGTCGAGATTAGGTCGTCGCATAATCTTATAACCTTGTAACAGAATTTAACATCGTTCAACTCACGGAGGCTGGGATGACGCGTTCAGCGCTAGTTGACGAGGAACGGGCGTTATGGCGCCTCCAAAGCATGTTACCCGTATCGGCTCACGGAAGGCCGAAGTTGCTGAAATTCCCGCGAAGCCGTTTCGCGCTTGCGGGGATTTCTCCCGGCTTGACTGTGACGAACATACTCTATGCCCGTGGAGGCATGGACATCATGTGCCGATTCCATGTTGACGGGCCGGCAAGGAGTTCTCCTTCGTTCGTCGCGCCTCTCAAACATTTAGCGTTTGATCGAGGACATCCGATCGCCGTTGAGCTTGCTGCTTATTGCAAAGGTTGTGATAAGAGGAATCCGGTCTCTCCCTCAAAGGACGATGCTGCGTGAGTATACGGGCGGCAGGGAAGTTCAGCCTGTTGGCCATGGGGCGCGCGCGATGGATCGCCGTCGGCGCGGGGCTAATTGGCATTGGATATTTGGCTTATCGTTTGTTCCTAGCGCCAGCGGCGCCGCAATATCTGACCGCGAAGGCGGAACGGACGACGCTACAGAGCACAGTTCTTGCAACCGGAACGCTGCAAGCAATCCGCCAGGTGGATGTCGGAACGCGCGCCACGGGACAATTGAAGTCGCTGAAAGTGAAGCTCGGCGATCGCGTTCGCGCGGGTGAAGTGATCGCCGAGATTGATCCTGTTCTGTCAGAAAATGATTTGCGCGCGACGCAAGCTAATCTCGTCAATTTAGACGCGCAAAGGCGTGCGGCTGGAGCGAGATTACGCAAATCCAGACTCGAACTGGAGCGGCAGAAGGGCATGATAGGCGGCGCCGCCACGTCGCGCAGAGACCTAGAGGGCGCCGAGGCGCAGTTGCAAGCGGATGAGGCCTCGATCGCCTCGCTCGATGCGCAGATTGCACAAGCGCGCGCGCAGGTCGATATCGCCGCCACCAATCTTGGTTACACAAGGATTACGGCGCCAATTGACGGAGAAGTGGTCGCCGTTCTGACCCAAGAAGGCCAGACGGTGGTCGCCGCGCAGATCGTGCCGGTGATTTTGAAGCTTGCGAACCTCGACGCGATGACGGTCAAGACGCAAGTTTCCGAAGCCGATGTCATTAAGGTTCGTGTCGGTCTGCCTGTGTCTTTTACCGTTCTAGGCGATCAGGAGAAACGCTATGCTGGCAAGCTGCGCGCGGTAGAGCCAGCGCCAGACAGCTATTCCAACCCGGCGACGGCGCCGGGAACAGGGAGCGGCGGTCAATCTGCGACAACATCCAGCGCCGCTGTAGCGGTATTTTACAACGCCTTGTTCGATGTGCCCAATCCAGAGCACTTTCTGCGGATAGGAATGACAGCACAGGTGTCGATAGAACTCGGCGATGCGCATAATGCGCTGGCCATCCCCTCTTCGGCGTTGCGCAACAAGGGCGCCGATGGAAGATATACGATCCGAGTGCTGAGAGTCGGCGGAGCCCTCGAAACAAAAAAAGTGCGGGTCGGCCTGGATAATTTTGTTCAAGCGGAAATTCTTGAAGGTCTTTCAGAAGGCAACGTCGTCATCACCGGCGAGCCGACGCAGCCTTCTACAGGGGCCGGAAAATGAGCGCGCCGCAGATCGAGCTTACTGGCGTCGCTCGCCGCTATAAGGCAGGCGATCAGGAAATCTATGCATTGCGCGATATCAACCTCAAAATTCGTGCGGGCGAGATGGTTGCGATTATGGGCGCTTCCGGGTCCGGAAAATCCTCGCTGCTCAATATTCTTGGTTGTCTGGATCGACCGAGTTCGGGAGTCTATCGTGTCGAGGGGCGTGACACCGTATCTCTCGGCGCATCGGATCTGGCGGCGTTGCGGCGCGACCGCTTCGGTTTTATTTTCCAGCGTTACAACCTCTTGCCACAACTGACCGCGCGCGCGAATGTCGAGATACCCGCGATCTATGCAGGTGCGACACAAGAGACCCGTCATGAGCGCGCGGAGCAACTCTTGACGCGGCTTGGCCTTAGCGAAAGACTCGATCATCGGCCCAGCCAACTCTCGGGCGGTCAACAGCAGCGCGTCAGCGTCGCCCGCGCTTTGATGAACGGCGGCGCCATCATTCTGGCCGACGAGCCGACCGGGGCGCTGGACAGCCGCACCGGACGCGAGATGATGGAGCTGCTGCTTGAATTGAATCAGCGCGGTCATACGCTGATCATCGCCACTCACGACGCCCATGTCGCAAAATTTGCGCGGCGCATTGTGGAGATCGAAGACGGACGCATCGTCAAGGATCGTGAAGAGGAAGGCGCGGCGCCCGCGCCGAGGCTCCCCGCGTTGGATCAAGAACCGAAACTATCTACGGCAAGTGACGTGAATGTGGTTTGGCCGCGCCTCATTGAAGCTATGCGGATGGCGGGCTTGGCTCTTACGGCGCACCGCCTCCGCACAGGCTTGACGCTGCTCGGCGTCGTCATCGGCATTGTCTCCGTCGTCATGATGGTTGCGCTGGGCGAAGCTGCCCAGCGTGTCATGATGGAGGAGCTCAAAAATGTTCCGCCCAATTTTATCAGCATTTTTCCCGGCAAGTTCTTCGGCGATCCCGACGCCGCCAAAATTCAGAGCCTGAATGCTTCCGACGTCGACATTCTTCGTCAGCAGAGTTTTATTCACAGTATCACGCCGTCGCTTCCTGCATCGGCCATGCTGCGGCTGGGCTCGATTGCGGCCAACGCTTCTGTCACGGGGGGAAACGAAGAGTATTTTGAAACCAACGGCTACAAGTTTGAAATAGGGCCAGGCTTCGACCGTCAGGATGTGATGGCTCAGAGGCAAGTCGTAGCGATAGACGGCAATGTCAGAAAGAGGTTTTTCCCGAACGAAAATCCGCTCGGGAAAGTTCTCAATGTTGGGAAGTTGCCATGTATCGTCGTCGGCGTCGTCGCCAAGAACATCGCGATGGAGGAGCCCGGCTCCGCGGACCGTCTCGATGTCTATATGCCCTACACGACGGTCGCGACGCGCATTCTCGGAAACAGCCATTTCAAATATGTCGAACTACGATTTCGCGACGGATTACCTCTGGAGGCCGTGCAACGCAGTATCGAGGACATATTGACGCGACGCCATCACATCCGGGATTTTTCCATGTTCAACCTCGAGGAACAAGTGCGGTCCAGCCGCGTGTTCACCGACACCATGACGCTTTTGCTCGGCGCCATCGGGCTAGTCTCGCTAGTCGTCGGAGGGATCGGCGTCATGAACATCATGCTGGTGTCCGTGTCCGAACGCGCCCGTGAAATCGGAATCCGAATGGCCGTGGGCGCGCGCAGGTCCGACATCCAGAGTCAATTCCTCACGGAGGCAGTCGTGGTCTGCCTGATCGGCGGCGCCGTTGGCGTGCTCATCTGCTACGGTCTGAGCTATGTCGCCAGCTATTTCCTTCCCAGAAAATGGGAGCTCGTCCTGTCGCTCGACGCTATCGGCGTGGCGGTCCTCTGTTCGACTCTGACCGGACTAATCTTCGGCTATGCGCCCGCCAGCAATGCCGCGCGGCTTGATCCGGTGGAGGCGCTCGCTCGTGATTAGCGCCGGTTCCGACCTCCCGCCATCCCTGACGATGATACGTATCTTCCTCGTCTTGAGCTTTCTCAGCGCAGCTTTGACCGGCTGCGCCGTCGGACCTGATTTCCAGCCTGCGGACCCGCCGGAGGTTGAGCGCTATACGCCTGAAAAGACCGCTTCGCCCGGAGACGGCCAGCGCTTCAGGGAG
>Ga0182013_10006046_pt1 | contig 13864 bp, 12 predicted proteins | sample 612S2MmetaG_FD_120487 | JGI IMG/M metagenome (GOLD analysis project Ga0182013, IMG submission 120487) | Permafrost microbial communities from Stordalen Mire, Sweden - 612S2M metaG | ecosystem: Environmental > Terrestrial > Soil > Wetlands > Permafrost | place: Sweden: Stordalen | collected... | reverse complement strand
TCCATACGCGGCGGTCTGTGGATGGGGTTGGAGGGTCTACGGAAGGTGCGGGCTGGGGCGCTTCGGCTTTGGGCGCAGGAGTCTTGCGGGCGCGCTTGGCAGCGGTCGGTTCGAGCCACAAGCCGGCCAGGGTCCCCTGCTTGCCGTCGCCTTCGGATTTCGTCATACCGCCTGAGTCTAGAGCATCGGCGAGTGCGCTGCTAGCGATAGAGGTGGTGGGCCTGGATGTATGCGGCGACGGCGGGGGGAAGCAGGCCGGGGCAGGGATCGCCGGCGAGCAGGCGGCGGCGGAGTTCGGTGGCGGAGACATCCTCGTGGACATCGGCGAGCAGGTGGATGCGGGCGCGCTGCGCGGGGGTGAGGCCGAGCTGGGCGAGCTGAGCTTCTGTGAGGGGGAACTCGGGACGGCTGACGACGATCCACTCGGCGAGGGCGAGCAGGCGGTCGGGCTCGCGCCAGCGGGGAAGGGAGAGGAAGCTGTCGGCGCCGGTGAGGACGAAGAGGGCCGCCGAGGGAAGTTCGCTGGCGAGCGCGGCCAGGGTATCGACGGTGTAGTTTGGCTCGCGGTTGGGGCGCGGAGCGTCGAAGGTGGAGACGAGGAAGTCGCAGGTTGCGGGTTGCAGGTTGCGAACTGCCGGGTCGCTGAGGGCGAGCGCGGTCATCTCCAGGCGGTCGGAGAAGGAGGCGGCCGGCTGCTCGGCTTTGAGGGGCTGCTGGCCGACCGGGGCGATGAGCACGCGATCCAAGGCGAAGGCGCCGGCTGCTGCGGAGGCCAGGCGCAGATGGCCGCGATGGATGGGGTCGAATGTGCCGCCGAAGAAGGCTACGCGCATTCCGACTATGTTAAAGCAAAATCAGAGTTTCCGTGCTTGTTGGCAAAGGTGTACAGGATGGCTTTACTTTCCACCCCAGCCAGCAGACTGGCCGGGGACCCCGACTTCGGGGAAAAGTCACTAGACCGCATGGGCTCCGCCTAACACCAACTCTGATTTTGCTATGAGCAGATGCCGGTTGTGGGTCCTCCGTTCTCCGTACTCACGACGAAGAACGGACGACACAGCATGGAGTACGCCGAAGAAGGGTACGCGCATCCCGGCCTAGTTCGAGCAGAGGCCCATCGTTCGTTCTCCGCCCTCCGGGTCGCCAACGAAGAACGGACAACGCAGCACAGACGACTCCGGAACTCTAGTGCAGGCGGAAGACGAGGCCGGTCTTCAGCGTGATGAGGTAGTTGCTCTGGTTCGGCAGGTTGAGGTTGTTGACTTTGTAATCGCCGAGGAAGCCGGCGGTCGCCTCGAACACACGCCAGTCGATGTTCTTGCAGATCTTGCGGTCTGCGCCGATCCCGAACTCATAGATGAAGTTGTTGGTGTAGTGGGCCGCGAACGGAATTCTGGTATGGCCAACGCCGAACCCGCCTACGATGTAGGGGGTGGACTTGAACATGGGTTTCTTGGGGGCGACGCGGAGGCTGAAAAGGCCGTCCTGGCGATCGAGCTGCGACCCGAACTCGGGGAGGCGGAGGGTATCGCCGCGACCGTCGATGCCGATCACCACCGGGCCTGTCCCCTTGATCTTGTTCAGCAGGGGAAGGACGCCAACGTAGGGTACGTGGGAAACGTCGTAGTAAATACCGTAGCCTGCGCCGAAGAGCCAGGGACGGTCGATGTTGGTGTGGATGCCAGGGTTCAGATAGATGCCCTCCTGGGTAAACTGCTGGGAGTCCGCGGTCACATAGATACCGGATTGGGCGTAGGCAGCGGCAGATGCGAGGGCGACGGTAAGGACAATAGCAATAGATCGCAGTTTCATCGGTGTTCCTTTTGCGGAGGTTTTTGGCGCACCGATGAGCATATAGAAGTAGGACGGCAATGTCAGCAAATTTCTATAGCGGAAAGATTTCGATGGCGGAAACCGGAAGCCGGGTGGTGTCTCCCGGGGCCGATTTCCGGTAAAGGCTGCCCTGGAATGACGACGCGGGGCGATTATCGCAGGCCGGAACCATGCCGGGTGCGCGGCAAAAAATCCGGGTCTAAGTGAGAACCATGGGTTAGAAGCGGAAGACCGTAATGTCTAGAAGCGAAAAACGAGGCCGGTGCTGAAGCTGACCAGTTTGGACGCGGGGATGGAGGGGCCTGAGGCGGCGATGGTGGAGGTGCTGGCGGTGGTGAGCGAGCCGTAGCCGATCTCGATGGCGCGAAAATCCACGTGAGAGGCGATGGTATAGTCGACACCCGCTTCGATGGCGTAGTCCAGTTTGGTGCGGTGGATGGTGGAGTTCGGGGCTTTGGTGGTGCCGGTGCCGACGGCTACCTCGACGTAGGGCCGGAAGGGCCGGGTAAAGGGCTTGTCCGAGAAGCGCGCGCCGACCAGGAAGTTCCTGAGCATGGCGTTGTTGGCGTGCAGGTCGGAGAAGCGCATGTCGAACCCGGCGCTGAGCGACCCGGAGTGGAAGAAGTCGTAGTAGCCGCCGAGGTTGTATCCGTAGAAGACCTGGGAGGTGGAGTTCTGGCCGAGGAAGGCGAAGGAGCCCGTGTCGGCGACCGAGTTGCTAACGCGGATGGCGATGGGGTTCAAGTAGAGGCCGACGCCGGCCTGGGCGTGGGCCGCGACCGTCGTCAGAGCGAGCAGGACGACTGGGGCAAGGTACCGAAGCTTCATTCGTGATCCTTAGAGAGCATGATGCGAGCGTCATCCGAAAAGGAGGCGCAGTACAAGTCTATAGAAAGAACCGCGACGGGATGAGCGATGTTGCTGAAATGGTGCCGCAGCATTATCGAGCGCGGCCGCGGGCCCGGGGAGCAGGCGGCGGATAGGCGGGTTTGAGTTTGGCGGGTTTGGCTGAGGCAGCCGGTTTGGGCCCGTCGACGTCGATGCCTGCCGGGCGGTGCGCGGCGACCAGCTCGGCGATGGCGTATTTCAGCGCCTCGACGGCCTCGCCGGTGACCGCGGAGATGGGATAGAAGGGCAGCTTGCGGCGCTTGGCCATGGCTGCGAGCTTCTTGAGCTTGGCGGGGTTGGCGATGTCGATCTTGGCCGCCACCACGAGGGTGGGCTTGGCGGCGAGGGCGGGGTCAAAGGACTTGAGCTCGGCGGTGATGGTGTTGAAGTCGGCGACCGGGTCGGGACGGGCGGATGAGTCGGAGACATCGACCAGATGGACGATGACCGAGGTGCGCTCAATGTGCTTGAGGAACTGGATGCCCAGGCCATGGCCGAGGTGGGCGCCTTCGATGAGGCCGGGCAGGTCGGCGATGGTGAAGGACTGGGTGTGGGGGAAGTCGCCGACCTGGACCACGCCCAGATTTGGTTCGAGGGTGGTGAAGGCGTAGTTGGCGATGCGCGGGCGGGCGGCCGAGAGGCGCGAGATGAGGGTGGACTTGCCGACGTTGGGGTAGCCGACCAGGCCGGCGTCGGCGAGCAGGCGAAGTTCGAGGCGGTAGGCGCGCTCTTCTCCGGGGCGGCCGAGCTCGTGCTCGCGCGGGGCCTGATGGGTGGAGGTGGCGAAGTGCTGGTTGCCGCGTCCTCCGCGTCCGCCGCGGGCGATGACGATGGATTCGCCGGGGCGGGTGAAGTCGTGGATCAACTCGCCGGTGGCGTCGTCGTAGAGCATGGTGCCGACGGGGACATTGAGGGTGGTATGCTCGCCCGCCTGGCCAGAGCAGTTGGAGCCCAGGCCGTGGCCGCCGCGCTGGGCCTTGTGCTCGGGGTTGAAGCGGAAGTGGACCAGGGTGTTGTGGGAAAGCGAGGAGGACATCAGGACGTCGCCGCCGTGACCTCCATCGCCGCCGGAGGGCCCGCCGCGGGGGACGAACTTCTCGCGCCGGAAGGCCATGCAGCCGTTGCCACCGTCGCCGGCCTTGACGCGAATTCGGGCTTCATCGATGAACATTGGTTCCACTTCCAGTGTAAAGGATGCACGGGCTTCCCCTCCACGAAGCGCGACTGCCGCTTTGCCTAAAGCGGGACAAGTGGAATAGTCTTCGGGCACTGCTCGCGCCTGGAATCCGGTGCAATGGACTGAGGCGTGGGGTGGTCTGCTTCGTCCGCAGGGATGGACGGAGCGGTGAAACGCGTTGGTTCTCTCTCCTGCTGGTTGGATCGGAGGGCGCGTGAAGCGGGTCGAGCGGCCTTGGTTGACTGTTCCCCCCGGAGCTTCTTCGTGCGGCCCTTGTTTGGGTGAAACGAGGGACGATGGTGATGCGGCTCGGGCGCTCGCGGTTGGGCCGGGTGTCGAGTGCATGGGTGTGCCTGGCGATGGCCGGCTTCGGCTTGGGTAAGGTGGGCTTGGGTTCGGAGGCTTGGGCGCAGGCGCCGGCGGATGGGGCAATCGGCGGGCAGGTACAGAGCGCGGCAGGCGCGCCGGTGGCGGGGGCGCTGGTGGTGGCGCGTGAGCTGGAGACGGGGCTTGCGCTGCGGGCGCGCTCGGGGGCGCATGGCGAGTTTCTGGTGGTGCGGCTCCCGGTGGGCGAGTACGCGGTGACGGTGGAGGCTGCGGGGGCTGTCTTGACGCTTCCGGCGGTGGACGTGGAGCTGGGCGAGGTGACCGAGGTGCAGGCGCGGATGCAGCCCGCAGCCAGCCAGCCGAGTACGTCGAGCGGAGTGAATGGCGCGGGGAACGAGTTGGCGGGGAATGAGCTGACCGAGGCCGACCTAGCGGCGTTGCCCGTCAATGGCGGGGAGTGGAGATCGCTGGCGCTGACCGTCCCTGGGGCGAATGGCGCGGCGGGCGCGGATGACGATGCGGGCGCGGTGAGCTTTCGCGGGATCGCGGGTAGCCAGAACAGCACGCGGACCGATGGCGCAAGCGGGGACCAGAACTTCTCCGGAGCGCGCGCGGGCGCGGGCGTCGAGGAGGATGCGGACGGCGGTTCGGACGCGGTCCACGACCGGGCCTCGGGCGTGGGCAGCGGCGCAGTCTCGGTGGCGGATGGAGGTCAACGCGCGGGATCGTCGTACGCGTTTTCGCAGGCGGCGGTGCGCGAGTTCCGGGTGCAGGGGCAGGGCGATGCGGCGGCGTACGGCTCGGCGTTGTATGGGCACGGCGTGGGCGGGGTCGTGACGACGGTGTCGCGCTCGGGTGGCACGCGGCTGCATGGAATGGCCTTCTACACGGTGCGGGACAGCGCGTGGGCTGCGGCGAATCCGTTCTCGGTCGCTTCGACCTACGCCAATGGCGTGGTGACCAGCGGGGTGGTGAAGCCGCAGGACCTGCGGCAGCAGTTCGGTGGCAGCGTGGGCGGGCCGGTGCGATTGGGGCTATCAAGCAAAGACCGCGGATTGACACGGATGAACACGGATCAAAAGCAAAATGCGGGTCAAAGGCAAAATGCGGATCAAAGGCAGAGACTTTTTTATTTTTATGCGTTCGACGATCAGCGGCGGAACTTTCCCGCGATCTCCGCGCCGGGCTATGCGGGGTTCTACACGCTGACGGCGACCCAGACGGCGCTGCTGGCGAACCGCGGCGTCTCGCCGGCGCAGACGAATGCGGCGTTGAACTATCTCGACAGCCTGACCGGGACGGTTGCGCGGAGGGCGGACCAGACGGTGAACTTCGGGCGTCTGGACTGGCAGCGGCGTGGCGGAAGCACGGTGATGCTGGAGTACAACCGGGCGCGCTGGAGCGGCCCAGGCGCGGCGCGGTCGGGTGCGGTGGTGGACCGGGGCGTGGCCAGCATCGGATCGAGCTACGGCAAGGTGGACGCGGGCGTGGCGCGGTGGGTGCAACAGCTGACCAGCGGGCTGAGCAACGAGGTACGCGCGCAGTACGGACGCCAGTTGCAGTACGAGACGGTGCAGCCGCCGCTGGCGCAGGAGCCGAACATCGGGCCGGGTGGAATGCCGCCGGAGGTGTCGATCGGGCCGCAGGGACTGGTGTTCGGAACCCCGGCGGCGCTGGGGCAGAAGGCCTATCCTGACGAGCGGCGGTTTGAGGTTGCGGACGTGCTGGCGTGGGTGCGCGGGCGGCACCTGGTGCAGCTTGGCGGCGACTTCAGCGCGCTGAGCGATTTCACGGATTCGCTGACCAACGTGGAGGGGACGTTCAGCTACGACAGCGGCGCGACGAATGGCAAAGCGGGCGGCCTGGTGGATTGGATCACCGACTATACCTTCAACGTGAATGCGTATCCCAACGGCGGCTGTCCGTCGATCGGCGCGGCGATTCATGACTTCTGCTTTCGGTCGTATGCGCAGAGCTTCGGCCAGCAAAGTCTGCGCTGGAGCACGCAGGAGTGGGCGGGATTTGTGCAGGACGACTGGCGGGTTGCGCGGCGGCTAACGGTGCACGCGGGGATGCGGTATGAGTATGAGTTTCTGCCGCTGCCGCAGCAGCCGAACGCGGGGCTGGACGCGGTGTTTGGGGCGGTGGGCGCGACCAGCGTCTTTCCCGAGGACCGAAACAACTTCGGGCCGCGGCTGGGGCTCCAGTGGGCTCCGTTCGGGGTGGGGCACGGGGTGGTCCGCGTGGGCTATGGGGTGTATTACGGCAAGCTGCCCGGCGCTACCGTGCGCGCGCTGCTGCTGGATACGGCGATGGCCAGCTCGACGACGCGAGTGCGGATTCTGCCCACGACGGAGACGGTGTGCCCGCAGAGGACGACGGTGGGGTTCGGGTATCCGTGCGCGTACATTGCGGCCCCAGCCGGGGTGGTTGCGGCGACCACTTCGGCGATGATGTTCGACCGCAGGTTCCGGCTGCCCGCGGTGCAGCAGGGAACGGTCTCGCTGGAGCATGAGGTGGGATGGGGCGTGCTGGGGTGGGCGGAGGTTGAGATGAATCTCGACCGCCAACTGCCCAACTCGGTGGACATCAACATCGCTGCCTCGAGCGACGTGCGGACGTTCCAATTGCAGGGTGGGACGGGAGCCGCGGGCGCGCAGAACGGCGAGACGTTCGCGGTGCCGGTGTACGCGGAGCGGGTGAGCGCAAGCTTTGGCCCGGTGACGGATGTGGAGTCGAACGCGAATGCAAGCTACAACGGGCTGACGCTGGAGGCGCGGCGCGGTATGGGGTCGGGGCGGTCGGGCTATGGCGGGGTGGGCCGCGGGCTGGAGTTTCGGGTGGCTTGGACGTGGTCGAAGGCGATCGACTTTGGCCAGAATGCGGGTGCCGTGCCGCGACCCAATGGGCAGTTCGATCCGTTCGCGGTGCGCTACGACAAGGGGCTCTCGGCGCTCGACTTTCCGCATCGCGTGGTGGCGATGGCGGTGTGGTCGCCACGGGTGCGGGGCGGAGGGTCGGGTATGGGGGCGACGGCCGAGCGCGCGGTGTGGAAGCTGGCGGATGGATGGTCGCTGGCGGGGATCTTCCAGGAGGCGAGCGGGCGCGGGTACAGCTACGACGTCTTTGGCGGGACGCGGCTGGCGGGCGGGCGCGAGAGCATCAACGGGTCGGGCGGGTCGACGGTGCTGCCGACGGTGGGACGGAATACGCTGCGGCTGCCGGACTCGGCGAACCTGGATGTGCGGTTGAGCCGCAGCTTCCGGCTGAGCGAAACGCTGCGGCTGCGCGGCTCGCTGGAGGCGTTCAACGTGCTGAATCACCAGAATATTTCGGGCATCACGCAGCGGGCATTCCTGGTGGGGACGCCGGTGCCGCTGAGCGGGACGACCGGGCCGGAGGTGACGCCGCTGGTCTTTCAGGATGCGGCGACGGTGGCGACCGAGGGGCTGAATGTGCTGCCGTTCGGCGCGTACACGGCGGCGGGAACCAGCCAGGCACGGGAGCGGCAGGTGCAGTTGGGGCTGCGGTTGGAGTTCTGAGGCACTTCGTGCGGTTCTGGACGCTTCGCGTGAAGACAAAGGCCGAGGCGAAGGAGATTGCGCGGATTCTTCGCCGTTGGCTCAGAAAGACGAATTATCGGGAGAACAGCCCCCTCAACATCCATCCAGCGTGGCGGGTTATTTCTTGGGGACGGTGAGGGGGATTTCGAGGGTGCCGGCCTTGTTGACAGCGGTGTCGAAGAGGCCGGCGTGCAGGGTGAGTTGGCCGTGGGGGAGATCGATGGGGAGGGAGAGCTTGAGCGGCGAGCGGAGGAAGCCTGCATATTGCGCGGGTGTGATGGAGAGCCTGAAGGTCTGGCTGCGCGCGGCGACAACGAGATTGCTGAAGGAGTCGTAGGCACCCAGGTCGAGTTCGATGGAGGCGGTGCGCGTGCCGTCCGTTGTCTCGGTGAGGGCGAGCTGGGTGGGATCGAAGGTGAAGAGCGCCTCGTATGGAATGCCTTTGGCGTGAGGGGGCGCAGGGCCGGATGACGATTTGGGCTGGACGTTCAGGTCGAAGAGGAGCTGGGTCGAAGGAAGCGCGCCGAGACCCATGGAGGCTTGGTCCATGTGAGCCTTGAGCACGGTGTCGGGTGGCGCGGGCTGCTCGTCGTTGTAGCTGTTGCGGTAGACGAGGTGCAGGCCGGCGCGATTGACCGCGATCTTGATTGCGTGATAATGACCGTCGTCGAAAGCGCGCGGGGGAATGTAGGAGAGGGTGTAGAAGTGGGAGGTGTCGTCAACGACTTTGGCGACTGCGCCTTTGTAGTCGTTGGTGTTGTAGATGGCGGCGCCGCCGGTCTGGGAGGCGATATCTTCGGCGAGGAGAGTGCCCATGCCAAACCCGCGCTCTTGCACGCCGCGGGGGTCGAAGGGGTAGATGGCGATCTGCTGGCGAGTGAAGGTGTCGAAGGTGTCCATCAGGCGATGGACGATGGTCATATCTGTGATTCCCCAGGACAAGCCGCCATCGCGCACGATAGGCGGAGGTGCGCCAATCCAGATGAGGTTCTTGCGGCCGTGGATGCCGGCAACGTAGGCGGCGGTCTGGTCGGCGGCGGCAATCGGGTCGAAGCCGGGGGGCTTGCCAGCGGACAGGACGACGAGGTTGTCGACGGCTGCAGCAGCAGCGGGGCCGTCGGTGGTAAAGCCCTGGAGCAGGTGGAGGCCGTAGTCGCAACGGTAGGCGAAGACTGCGGACTGCGTCCCGGCGGGCATGGTTCGCAGGTAGTCCGCGATGTACTTTTTGGCGCGGACAAAGATACTGCCCACGGCTGCGGCGGCAATGGGGTCGCTACCAGGCGGGAAGCTGCATATGCACGGGATATCGAAATAAAGAATCTGGACGGGGCCGCTGGTGGGCAAGGCTGTGGCGTTGGTGTAGGTGTCGGGCGGGAGCGTGCGTACCGGTGTGGAAGGGGTGGTTTTGTCGTATTCGTAGAAGCTGCGGATGGGGTGGGAATGGCCGTCCTCCTCGACGGTGAAGTCGGAGCGGGTGAGGCCGCGCACGGGTTGGCCCTTGTCGTCGGTGACCAGCACGTCGACGATGGTCTCGCGGGAGTAGACATGGATGGTGGGGGCTGCGGCCTGGGGGCCAAAACCGGCTTCCGGCAGGTTGGACTCGACCCCCGTCTGCGCCGGGACGCGTGCGGCGCAGAGCGCGACGATGGCGATCGGGATCAGAAGCGCGGAGGTGGTGGCGCGGGATCGCATCGTCTCCTATCCCGGAAAGCTTACGTGAGCGCAGGAGAAGCTGGCGAATTTGGGTAAGCATCGATTATTTGCGAACGGATATGATGGAGGTTTCCTCGGGCGTATAACACGGTCGCGCAGAATCGGAGTAGCCGGGAGAGACGATGACGACGCAGTATCGCACGGGGCCAAACTATGGCCGCGGATTCCTTCGCTTCGTGCTGGCGCTGCTGCTGGGCGCAGCGGTGTTCGCGTTCTTCGTTCGCCATGCGACGTCGGGCGCGCTGGGCCGGATCGTCACGCTGATTACGGGCCGGGCGACCACCTTCAATACTTCGGTGCCAGCGGTGGTGGAGAAGATCCAGCGGTTGAGCCGGCTGGAGACGGTGGTCTACTCGCTGGATACGGTGGTCGAGGGCCAACGCTCCACGCCGATCCTGCCGGACGCCTTGGGCGGCGACCGCATTCTGCTGGTGGTGCATGGGCAGTCGATCGCGGGAATCGACCTGGCTCAGTTGAAGCCTGAGGATGTGCGCATCGACGATGGCGGGCGCGGCATCCACGTAACTCTGCCGCCGTCGCAACTGTTTGCGACCACGCTGGACGAGCAGCACACCCGGGTCTACGAGCGCACCACCGGCCTGCTGGTTGCGGCCGACCAGAACCTGGAGACCGAGACCCGCGCCAAGGCGCAGGACCAGTTGCAGCAGGCGGCGCTGTCGGACGGCATTCTGGATGCGGCCCGGAAGAATGCGCGCGCGACGATTGCGACGCTGCTTTACTCGCTTGGCTTTGACAAGGTGGACGTCACGTGAGCAGTTTCCCTGTCAATGTGGAGCGCGGGGTTCGGTGGGGGGCCGTTTTCCTTGAGAGAAAACGGCCATGAGTGCCTTGGCTCCCTGTACACCCACAGGGAAACTGCTCCAGAGCGGTAATCGGTCGCTTGTCCTAAAGTGGTACACGTGTGAACGGATTTTGACTTACGATCCACATGCGGCCTGCGCTATCATTCTAGGCATGAGTTTCCTCACCAAATTCGGTTGCTGCGGCAGTTTGGCTCAAGACTCCCAGGAAAATCAGGCCGCAGGCGCGGTTGGCGAGAACTCCGGCGCAACGCCGGACGACTCGCTGGTCGAGGAAGAGTCGAACCTGCTAAGGACAGTCGGCTGGCTCTCGGCTGCACTGGGCGCGGTGGCGCTGGGGCTGATCGTCGGGCGCGAGATCCGCCAGCGCTACAAGTTCAATCGCCGGACGCCTTACGATCTGTATGCGCACTCGGGCGACGAGCTGATCGACGTTGACTGTGGCGTGGGCATCTAGAACCGGCGGAACTGCTGGTCGGGCCCGCCCAGGGCGCCGGCTGGTTTACGATTGACTGCGTGACTAAACTAGTCTTTCTTTTTCCTGGCCAGGGTTCCCAGTCGGTGGGGATGGGCCGCGATCTTTACGATAAATTTCCCGCCGCGCGCGCGGTCTTCGACGAGGCTGATGAAGCGCTTGGCTTCCCCCTCTCGCAGATTATCTTCGAGGGGCCTGAAGCGACGCTGAAGCTGACGGAGCACACCCAGCCGGCAATTCTGACGGTCTCGATTGCAGCCGAACGCGTGCTGGTGGAGGCGCTTCGGCAGCGCGGGATTGCAGCGGCGATGGCGGCGGGGCACTCGCTGGGCGAGTACTCGGCACACGTGGCCGCGGGAACGCTGAGCTTTAGCGATGCGGTGCGCGCGGTGCGCCTGCGCGGACGATACATGCAGCAGGCCGTCCCGGCGGGCGAGGGAGCGATGGCGGCGGTGCTGGGGCTGGACGCGGGGCTGATCCGAATCATCTGCGAGCAGGCGGCCGACCAGCTGACGCCGCTGCCCGGAACTGCCGAGGCGGAGGGGTTCAATGCGAAGCTTGCAGTGGTGTCCGCGGCGAATTTGAACTCGCCGGGGCAGACGGTGATCTCCGGCGCGGTGGGCGCGGTGGAGAAGGCCGCGGACTTGTGTAAACATGCCGGGGCCAAGGGCGTCATCATGCTGCCGGTCAGCGCACCCTTCCATTGCGCGCTGATGCAGCCTGCGCAGGACCTGCTGGCCAAGGATTTGGAGGGGCTGGAGTTTCACGACCCGGCGTTTCCAGTGGCGGTGAATGTCAGCGCCACGCTGGTGACAACGGGCAATGCCGCGCGTGAGGCGCTGATCGCGCAGGTGACCGGAGCGGTGCACTGGGTGGAGTGCGTGGAGCTGCTGCTGGCGCAGGGTGCGACCCATTTTATCGAGGTCGGCCCGGGCAAGGTGCTAAGCGGCCTGATGCGGCAGATTCGGGGCAAGGACGTCAAGAGCACGCCGGTGCTGAACGTGGACGACTCGGCGTCGCTGGAGAAGACGGTTGCGGCGCTGGCGGCGAATTGATTTGCGCTGTGAGGGGATTTGAAACGCTGTCCGTCGGACGTGAGTAAGGTTGTGACAAGGTGAGCTCGATGCGGACAGCGATCTGGGGACTGACGGTTGTGATGGTCATGGGCTGCGGAACTGCTGCGGGGCAGGCGGCGGGAGCAACTCCGCAGACGGAGACCGCGGCGGTGCAAGCAGAGTTTGAGGTGGCGACGATCAGGCCGAGCGATCCGAAGAACTGCTGCGGATACTTCTGGAACGTAGATGGGATGCGATTCAGGACCGGAAATACAAGTTTGCGATGGCTGATTCGTTTTGCATATGGCTTGAACGACAAGCAAATTATAGGAGAGCCTGCGTGGGCTGACGACGACCTCTACGATGTGACCGGCGGGTTTGAAGGGACCAAGCCGCCGACCGCGCTACAGTGTAGGAGTGCATTGCAGACGCTGCTTGCAGAGCGGTTCGGTCTGAAGTTTCATCATGAGAGCCGGGGGATGTCCGCCTATGTGCTGACTGCGCCGCGGGGCTCGTCAAAGCTGACCAGGAGCGGTCCGAAGAAAGACAATGAGGAGCAACTGATCTTCACTCGTACCGGCGAATCTGGGAAGACGATGCATGGCTTGGGAAGGGATGTGTCGTTGCAGGAATTTGCCGGTGAGATACAACGGCTTACGCTTAATAAACCGTTGGTGGACCGGACAGGATTTGCGGGTAAGTTCGATATCGATCTTGAATTTACGTGGGAAGACCCGAACTCACTCGGGTTGACTGAGCTGCCGGACGATGCAGCGCCGAATCTGCTGACTGCTCTCAATCAGCAGCTGGGGTTGAAGCTCGAAGTTGCGAAGGCGCCGGTGGATGTGTTGGTGATCGACCACGCGGAACCGCCCTCGGCCAACTGAATTGTTCGACAGACAGGAGATACAACATGCAGGCAGGTGATTTGGTGGAAGACTTCACGCTGGAGAATCAGGATGGCAAGACGGTCCATCTGAGCGACTATAAGAAGTCGCCGGTGGTGCTGTTCTTTTATCCGCGCGCGGATACGCCGGGCTGCACGCTGGAGTCGTGCGGCTTTCGCGACATCTTTGCAAAGTTCAAGAAGGTGGGGATCGTGGTGCTGGGCGTCTCGCGCGATACGGTGGCGAAGCAGAAGAAATTCAAGGACAAGTACGAACTGCCATACGACCTGCTGGCCGACCCCGATATGGTGCTGATCAAGCGCTATGACTTGCTGAAGGAGAAGAAGATGTACGGCAAGCCGGTGACGGGCGTGGAGCGGACCACGTATGTGATCGGGCCGGATACGGGCAAAGGTCACCGGCTGTTGCATGTCTTTCCCAAGGTGACACCCGCGGGCCACGCGGAGGAAGTGTTTGCGCTACTGAAATCGAAGTCCGGCGGGAAGGGCTAGTGGGCGGAGCGATCGTCTGCGGTGCGGTGGGCGCGGCTGCGCTGGGCCTGGCGGCGGGCGGATGGATGTACGCGTCGGAGTGGCCGACGTCGCAACTCTTCGGGCGGACTTTGATCGCGGGAAATGACCCGGGCGAGGTTGCACTGACCTTCGACGATGGGCCGAACGATGCGGCCACGCCGCAGCTTCTTGAGGTGCTGGCGCGGCACGGGGTGCGTGCGACGTTCTTCGCGATGGGAAGCTTTACGCGGCTGCGGCCGGAGATCGTGCGTGAGGTGGTTGCGGCGGGTCATCTGCTGGGCAACCACACCATGAGCCATCCGAAATTATCAGTGCAGCCCGCGGCGTGGGTGCGGCAGGAGCTGGCGGAGTGCAGCGCGGTGCTTGAAGACATTACGGGAGTTGCGGTGAAGTTCTTTCGGCCGCCGTTTGGCGCGAGGCGGCCTTATGTGCTGCGCGCGGCGCGAGAGCTGGGGCTGACGCCGGTGCTGTGGAACGTGACCGGGTACGACTGGAATCCGATTGGGGTTGAAGGCATCCTGAAGAATCTGGATGCGGGGATTGCGCGCAACCTGCGGCGGGGGCGCGGATCGAACCTGCTGCTGCACGACGG
>Ga0182013_10006041_pt1 | contig 13874 bp, 16 predicted proteins | sample 612S2MmetaG_FD_120487 | JGI IMG/M metagenome (GOLD analysis project Ga0182013, IMG submission 120487) | Permafrost microbial communities from Stordalen Mire, Sweden - 612S2M metaG | ecosystem: Environmental > Terrestrial > Soil > Wetlands > Permafrost | place: Sweden: Stordalen | collected... | reverse complement strand
CCTTTTAGACTGCAATCTCCATCGATGGATTCTGCCGTTGATCAGTAGTTTCGCAACTTCCTAAATCTGATTTCACCCACCCTTTCAAGGTGGCGGCACGGGTTCGAATCCCGTTGGGGGTGCCACGCGGGACTTCGAGCCTTTGCGAAGTCAAAAAACGGTGCAGGCACTGGTGATTCAGTGGTTTGAAGTCTCTTGTCCTTGCAGACGACCTTGCCGCCTAAGAGTACAAACAGGAAGGCGGCCTTGTCAACGTCGAGCATCTCGTCGAAGACTTCCTTCAGGTTTGACAGAAGCCCTTCAAGCACCTTCAATGCGACATCAAGGTCAACGTCGTCTTCGAATTCCAGTTCAGCAATCCGGACCCGCTTCTTCGCAACTTCCCTTTGAAGCTTCCCCACCCTTTCAGCGAGTCTTTCTCGATCCATCGTTGGATTCTTCGGCAGTACAAGCTCGTCTTCGAGCGCTTCAAGCAATTGAATGTCCTTGTCAACTCCACGCTGAAGTTCACGCCGTTGAGCATCGAAGATCTTGTTCTCAGCACTCACTGCACTTAGGAGTGACTTCTTGATTTGATCAACGAGTTCCGCCGGAACATTTAACTCTTCCAGAATTTCATCCAGTTGCTGGTGGGCATCCCACATTGGAATAGCCTCCTTTCGACAGTGGAAGCACCTGTAGTAGTGATACCTTCCCTGCTTCGGGTGGTCACCCGTAAACTTGCCTCCGCAACTCCCGCAGACAAGCACTGGCTTTAAGAAGAACGGGTCAGCTTTTGGCGTACTTACTCGTGGCTTTGCCTCCAGGACCACTTGAACCGCGTCGAAGGTTTCATCACTCACGATTGCTTTCCAATTGCCCTTGACCAATCCATCCGTCAATTTCGTTTGCTGACGTGCCGTATAGACAATGTTCTTGGCGATCCGAAGGACGAATTTGAGATTCCGATTTCCTTCTGACGACATCATCTTTCTGGAGAATGCGTCAATGTCGTCCAGTCTGGTGGCAACATCAACGGGTTTCTCTCCCCGTCGAAGCGACTCCATCACCAGACGCACCAGTTCAGACTCTTCTGGAATAACCACGAGACAGTCCTCACCCCGCCTCTTATCGCCCTTGCGATAGCCGAAAGGTGCGGAGTGCATCCACTCGCCACTCTTAGCGAGCGAGACCATCCTTTCTCGCGTTGCACGTGCTTTGACCTCGTTGTCAAACTGCGCCAGTCCCGAGTTCAGAATGAAGAAGAGGCGATCTTCCGGCGAGTTGGTATATGTCTTGGTTGCATCTCGAAAGAGGATGCCCTTATTTTGTAACTCGATCATGATTCCTATGCCGTCGTAATGATTCCTGGTCAACCTCGATACGTCAAACGTCATGAAGTAGTCTCCTGGTTTCAGTAGCCGCTTGGCCATCTTCAGCGCTTCCAGTAGTTGTGGTCGATTGTCCTTGTTTTTCGCGGACACGCCCGGTTCGTCGAAAACCTTTAGAACAGCGATGCCCTCACTGTCACAGATTCCACGCATGCGTCTCTCTTGAAACGCCAGAGAGTCCCCTTCCACTTGTTCCTCGGTGCTGACCCTCTTATAGATGATCGCTTGCTTCACTTTGACTCCTTCCCCATATGGGTACTCGGGGGGAGAAGACCCCCAAGATTCTTGTTCAACCATTTGACGGTGCACATCGACGACATAAAAATTTGAGAACTCATAAATCAGCTCCGATTCCGCATCGGTCACGGTCAGTGGTTGCTTCATCTTCCCGAACCACTCGTGACTGCTGTTTAACGATCGAGAGCGTGGCTCGCACAAACGCGTCAACCATTCTGACAAACTCCTTAGTCGGCGCAATGTCCTCGTCCAAGTCCGCTGATCGCTGATTCACGGCGGCCATTGACTACTCCACCTCCACGAAGTGAGGGTTTCGCGTCGTAACGACCACGCTTGCCGTTAATCGAAAAAGATAGCGAGTGGCTGTGCCAGCTTGGTAATTGACCTTCGAGATCGCGTCGAAATCAATCTCGTAATCTTGCTCAAGGTGCGACCCGAAGAATTGGGGTTCTCCGGTAGCTGTTGATATGTACATTGCGGTGTCCTTGCCCAAATTGGGCTAACGGGTTGACACCGCAATGTGCTTGTCGCCAGATTGGGCATGGCGGAGCCAACGTTAATTGGATACCGTGTTTGCCCCTCGGCCTAACGATTGTTCTCCGGTAAAGAGTTAGGAAACTCTGGCGACCTTCGAAGTGAGATACACCGTACCAACCACATTGCGCGTCGTGACGCGTCACTTGCCAACCAACCGGCGAAAACACCTGAAATTACAGGGCTGTATGTCTTAACGCAATTGTTACAAACGATCAGGAAGTGAATCGCCAAGATCACCGCTCGAACCATTCAATATCCTTGACAAATGATTCTCAGAGGAGTGCTACGTGGGTGACGCTCAAGACCGTTATTGGCATGCGGTCAAGAGTGCCCGAGACGACGTCCGCAAGCGAGCATCTGATGCAACGTTACAGTTGTCCGACCGATTCGAATTTATGGGACGAGAAGTTGAAAAAGAAGCATCCCTCTTACGGCTTTGCCAAGAAGCGCACGACGAGGCCCTCAGAGAATTATTTGATCCGCCCGGGCCAGAGACGGCCAAGAGAATGCATGAGTTCCAACAATTCTGGCCGAAAAGAGTACTTGAGCACGACAAGCTCCTCCGGTATTTCATTGACAGTATGCAGCAAATGCGATAACAGCGACATTCACAGTGACGACTAAGTCAGGGCCGATTGGGGCTTGATTCCAGGACTTCGCCAAAGGGATAGCGGGCAATATCCAAATTTCCTAAGTATTGCGAGGTTTGCTCCAGTGAAGACCGTCCACCAACACGGCTGGATTCAGTTCTAGACCGTCCGCGAGTTTGAGAAGGCTGTGGAGGCTGACATTTCGTTCACCCCGCTCCACGGAACTGACGAAGGTGAAGTGAAGGCCAATCCTCTCAGCGAGTTCCATTTGACTGAAGCCCAGTTCGAGACGTTGGGATCGCACCCTGTGGCCAAATTCCGTCTGTGCTGCATAGCGTTTGACGGATCTTCCCATCCACACAGTCCAGGGAACATAACGTCCTTAATGCTAGAGTCCCTGGCGCTAGTTCTAAATTTGTAGTGAAGTGACTTGGGAGGACGCAGCGATTGAAATTCAATGAAAAAACGTCAGTTTTCCGGTTGAAGGGTGCCCGGACAATTGGAGTTGTAGCCGTAAGCGTCTGCACTGCGCTGATTTCTCTCACACCGTCAATTGCCCAAGCGTCCCAGTCGTCAACGTCGTCCAAGGCAAAGACTGAACTCTCGACGTTTCTGAGTTTTTACGACGATTTCCTAAACCCCTGTTTCAAGAATCTCAATTCTATTTTTCTCACAATGGGAAAGGGCGACCTATTCGATGAACGAACTGACGCTGAGACACTCCCAGATCAATGCAGTCTTGCAAGCTCACTCTTCAAGACCGAACTGAAAGACAATCCACCACCAATAAAGGCTTACCCATCTTTAGTGAAAATCGGCTCTTTGACCATGTCGTGGATATCTGACGCAAGAATCCTCGCCGCAGGCACAAACGATATCTTGCTGAACAAGAAAATCTCAGCTTCACTGAAGGCGAACTTCAACAGTTCGTTCCGAGCGATCGGTCCAACCGGAGGGCAGATTCTCGACTCAATTCGAACTGCGATCACTGCCTCAAAATCTCACTCAATTGGCAAATTGCCAAAGATCCCCTCGGAAAAAGAATTACTGAATGAGTCGACTGCTGACAATCCTCAATGATGAGACCAGGGATGGCGGCACGCCAGTTCAGACCGCATTGACAATGGGGGAAATGAGATGAGAAGGCGACTGACTCTGTTAGCAGGAATGGTGCTTGCTTGTGGAGTTTGGACTATTGGTGTGCAGCCGTTGCCAGCGGGAGCGAGTTCATGGGGGACGTACGCAGCTCGTTGTAGCAAGTGGATAAGCGTCATCCCGAAACTCGACTCCTACATCATCCAGGACAATGAGGACGGCAATAGGACAGCGCTGAAAGCAACAATGGTCGCATTGTACGACGACGGCAAGATAATCGCGGCCTGCGACAATTCGCCCGACGCTCCGCTCAACCACATTGCACACCACTGGGGAGTGGCGATCGAAAATGCCGCAGCTTATGGATTCCAATGGGCGACTCATGAGTCCTCGGCGAACTTGTACGCCTTTGTGTCAGCTGAGAGCACTGCGAAGAAGTACGAAAACGAGTTCTCTAATCGCTTGACGGCTCTTGGCCGTTGACGCATGTCGAGAGGTAATGAATTCCCACCATGCGCGCACGGACGTCGAGACGCAAGCAAGGTAGTGACCGCGCCTAACCGAGAATCGTAGGAAGTAAGGGAACTTCGATGTTCCACCCCGAGGAAGCGAGCCTTGTTGGTCAAGCTCCATGAGGTAAAGCATGACTCATATGGCGTGAACGTTTGTTCTTTTTTAGAAGCTACCGAAGTGCGCGTGTGGACATCGCGTTTTGCGGGCGATAACTCGGTTCTGACACGCTGATGATGTCGATGTCAACTCGGTCAGGTCTTAAGCAAGACCATTTGTCCCTTTCCAGGTGGAAAATATGCCGTGTAGAGGTGGACCTTGGTGAGGTGAACTCGAATTGGAACTTCCAAGTAAAGATTGCCCGTCAACGAATAGGTGGGATTTATGGTCACCCCGTCCATGCCTGAGTTGCCATTCGGATTGTTATTTCCAGCCGTATCCGCGTCAATGTCGTCGTCGTTAAAGGCAAACTCCTGTCCCGCCGAGTCGTAGGCGGTGTCGCTGTCGCTGCTATATGTTGCGGGCCTCTTGGAGATATTGACGAGTGTTAATTTGAGTGCACAGAATTGGCCATGAGCCGTCACACTTGAGCCATCGGACCCTACTGACTTGATCCCGCATCGAACGCTGTGTACAAGAACCCTGAATTGTCCGATTAAAAAAGCTTGGCCAATTCTCGGCAAACTCTTTTCGCTTTTTGCATAGAGCGAAAGCCGTTTTGAGATGTGAGTTGAATTGATGAAGTTGGAGGTCGCCCCCGCCGTCGCAAAACCGCTAAGGGCATATCCACTGATCAACAGCACGGTGCAGACACGCTTCCATTTCACGTTTGAGGTCTATCACCGTGTCAATCCTGACTTGTGAAACCATCATGAATTTGGTACGCCGCTCTAGCCGAAAATTGTACCGTCCTGTGTTCAAGTACCAGGTACTAGGTAGGCTTGTTGAGGGGCTAGAATCACATTCTAGAGGCCTCTCAGCGCACTCTGGAGCCTACCCGATCAAATCGCCAATGAGAGCCATCGTGGGAGCGCCGAGAATCACAGATTGAGGGTCATAGACGGGAGATTGCTGAATAAGTGTTGGAGGGAACGTCCAGTACCTGTTAAACCCGAGTCCACACTACAAATTGAGATGTGAAAATACGGGTTCTGACACTGAAATTACCCGCCCACTTATGTACCCAGAAGTCTTGATTTCTGAGCCGAGAATTCTGCTTCATTTAGCACTCCCCGATCGCGCAACGCGGCAAGCCGTTCGAGCTCCCCCGCAACATTGTTCGCGGACCTAACTGGAGCGGCTGTTGCACTTCTTGCTCGATTAGCGAGGATCGAGCGGAGTTCACTCGCAAAAGCTTCGGCGTCCGACTTATTTACTCGATTGATGACCATGTTCGACTGCGGTCCCGTTGTCTTAATGGTCGAACTTGTTAGTCCCTTTGTGACCGATGCCCCTGTCACGGTGTCTAGAGGAACAGAGACTTGCTGTGACTGAAGGACTCCAGAGTGGATGAAGAGGAGCCTTCTATCCGTAAGAACTAGCAATCCGTGTTGCTGAAACCCAGCGCCGTTGAGATACCCATCGACGATCCGTAATACGCTTTCTCCCGAGGCTAGATCTTCCTCCAAGACAGCCAGGGCTCGCCAAGCAGCTTTTGGGAGTTTGGTACTCACTTGATTCACCGCTGAGAGTATGTCCAAGCGTGACTCTTTGTCCATGGTGGGACAGACTATCCCCGTGTCTCGTGCTCTTTTTTGGGCGACCTAAGGATTGAACGCAGCATCTGTACGTGACGCACCCAGTGTGCATCAACTGCGTTTGGGATTCAGCTGACGAGGATGCCATTCGCAAGTATGCTCCCAAAAATCCAAGTCCCACTTGATTTCGGACTGAAATGGGGAGAGTTGTTCGTCGCGACACCATTTTCAACCTCTCGACCATGACTCGGCGTTGGGTGGCTCTAGTTGTCGTCTTGGTCCTTGTAGTTGGAGTTGGTGCTTTTCTTATCCCGTCTCATAACAGCCCGAACTCCTCTAACTACTGGTCCTTTCGGCATATTGACCGTAGAGGCAACCTGAATTCTGTTTCGTGTCCCACCAGCTCGTTCTGCATGGCGGTGAGCAACTCGTTCGAGTTCACATTTAGCGGTGGATCATGGTCGAAAGGGCTAAGGATTAACCCAGAAACGGGGCTTCTCGATGATCTTTCATCCGTTTCATGCGCGAGCGAGAATTTTTGCGTAGCCGTGGGCGGTGGCTACGAAGTCACTTATTCCGGTGGCAACTGGTCCAGTCGTTTAATCGACAGGAACTCCACTCCTCAACTGACTTCAGTGTCCTGTCCGAGCAGCACGTTCTGCATGGCCGTTGGAACTGAATACGGGGACGGGGATGCTTTCAAGTATTCGGATGGCACGTGGTCAGGTGGCCAGCAAATCGACCGGAGCGACAGCCTTACATCGGTTTCATGTCCCAACAGTGCGTTTTGTGTTGCGGTGAATGGCTTTGGGGATGAGTTTACGTTTTCGAATGGAAAGTGGTCGGAGTTCGCTGGTATGGATCACAACGTCTTTTCAAACGAAATTGGTTCTCAGGAGGGACTGACCTCTGTTTCGTGTCCGAGCAGCAGGTTCTGTGTCACGGTGGATGATGCAGGATATGAGTTCACTTATACCAATGGCTCTTGGTCTCATGGTAAGGAGGTTGATGGTGTCACAAATGCCAACACCAATAACAATCTCGTTGGCGTGTCATGCGCGAACACTAGATTTTGCGTGACCGTCCCCCAGTTCGCCCAGTCCGAGATTATTTACTCTGGTCATAGGTGGTCCAAGCTCCAACCGGTCGGTCCAAATTCGGGCCCGAACTGGGGCTTTAGCTCAGTTTCGTGTCCGCAATCAGCGTTCTGCGTAGCAACGAGCTTGGATGGTGGGGACATCTTCACATACCCCGTTCGCTCAGGATCGAAACCAGATTCGACATGACCTAGCCTCCCTCAAGGCTCCGCCCCTGCGCTGGTTGGTAGTCATAGCGTCTATTTATGGCCAAGCCACTGACCAAAAGTCAGACTCATGCTCTTGTCAAGGACCTTCGCGAGCTTCTGGATCGTTCGAAAAAAGGAGAATTGGAGGCTAGCGCTGGAACTCTCCTGAGGCTAGAGGGGGCGGTAAAAGCCTTAGAAATAGTCCTGGGAGAGTCTGACCCCTCAAGTCTTGTATAGCAAAGGACCGTTTGATATAATTCTGGGATGACCAAATCGTCCAAAGAAAATGTTCGAATTCCCGGAGTCGTTGCATACTGCCGAGTTAGTACCGAAGAGCAAGCCGTGTCTGGATTGGGTTTGCGTGCTCAGGAAGATGCGATTCGTCACGAATGTCGAAAGAGGGGACTTGATTTGATCGCGCTACACGAAGATGCTGGCCTGTCAGCGAAAACGTTGAGGCGACCTGCTCTAGAAGCTGCACTTTCAGAACTCGACTCGGGTGAAGGGTCTGTCCTGATGGTTGCCAAGCTCGATCGTCTCACCCGTTCTGTTCATGATGCGACCGGTCTCATGGCGAAGGCCGAACATTGTGGTTGGGGTCTAGTCGCTCTGGATGCGCCTGTTGACACAACTACTCCGCAAGGTGCGGCGATGGCGCAAGTACTCGCCGTATTTGCGGAGTTGGAAAGGCGACTCATAGGAGAGAGAACAAAGGCTGCTCTAGCCGTACGCAAGTCGCAGGGCGTGCATCTCGGTCGCCCCCAAACATTGCCAACAGATGTCCGCAATCGCATTCGGTCCATGCGTCAGTCGGGAATGACACTTGCCGCCATCGCTGCCCAACTGAATGCCGAGCGAATTCCGACTTCGCAGGGAGGAGCGCAGTGGTGGCCAGCGACAATCCGAGCCATCATCCAGAACTCAAGTGAATAGCGTGTGCTCTGACTCAGAGAGCGCACTCAACGCACACATCCTCTCCTTTCGGCCCCGTTTGTGCTTAGGGCTTGGTTCGCTCGTGCAGGTACGCCTTGATACGGTCTCGAAGTCTTGGAACGCCCAGAATCCCTAGGAAGACTTTCCTAAAGAAGGTGAGATATGAACCAGTGATTCCAATCACCACCATGTAAGTCCACATGCAAATCGGGTTAAAAATGATCAGATACCAATCGGCAACATAGAAGACAGGTCGCGTGACGTGATAACCAATCACGGCCAAAAAGACTGCCGTCGGCAGACTTCACCAATACAACTTGCCAGTCTTTTCAGGCGTGATTCAACTTTGCGACTTCTCAAAATCTTCTAGCGCTTTCCTTGCGGCCACGACTTCTTCGTATGCTTGCCGCGCTTCAGGTGGCATCACCGGCGCTTCTTTTCCTTGTTGAAGAGGAGTCGTTGAAGCGAAGGCTGCGGAGCGCATCACGGCATCATTAACTGCCTTTCGAAGCGCTTGTCTTTGTGCTTGGATTTCGTCGGCCACTCGTTCCGACCTCCTAGGTTTGGTTATCGCTTTCGAAGTTGTTTGCTCATTAGTTACACAACGCTTGAGATCGGTGTTTTTGCCGCTGCTGATGCTTAGAACTGCGATCTTGTATTTCAGAATCATGTTCTGTTGATCCGAAACCGTAGTACAACAACTACATGAAGAACATCGGGTCGATTCTCCCGACAGCAGGCGGTGAGTTTCACGTGATCCCATCGTGCGCGCACGAGACGATCACTTACCCACGAAGGTTCAAGTGAAAAGGAAGTGGTAATGGCCGACGAATTCGACTCAGGTGCGCTTGAGCAATATCCCTCTGCTGAAGTGCGCGACCGCATCCGAGAAGGTGTTGACGCTGTCATCGCAGCCATTCCTGGCGTGGGTGGCAGTTTGCAAATACTTTTTGATTCCGTAATTCAGCCATCGCTTCACAAGCGACAAGAAGAATGGTTGGTTCGACTGGGCGAACTCGTAAACGAATTGTTGATTCGAGACGAGAATTTTCGAATTGAAGACCTCATTGGAGATGAAGCATTCGTAAGTGCGGTCATTGACGCGTCACGGATTGCGGAACGCACGCATATCCAAGCCAAATTGGTGATTCTGAAGAACTGCCTTATGAATCTGGTGACTGACAGCTATTTGGGCGACTTCATGACTGCACTGTTCTTCCGCTATGTCGACGAATTGCAGCCTGAGCACTTCATCGTTCTTAGGTATCTCGCAAATCCCGGCGAATGGTTTGACAGCCACGAAATTGCGCGTCCAAATCACACTTTCGCATCGCAACAACTGTTGATGAACGCAGCTCAATTGCCGGTTGAAGGGCAGATCCTGCAACAAGTACTTAAGGATCTTGGCGATCGATCCCTCGCCTCCACTGGGTCAATGACAACCACCACGAGTGGAGGCAGCATATGGAACGGAGTGGTCTCGGAAGTCGGACGCCAACTTCTCCAGTTTGTGAGAGATTCCTAACGCACCCAGGCTCAGAATGTATGTGGCTTCGCTCTTCCGTCAATCACTTTCATCAACTCTGTAGACGACACGTACATAGGATCGGGCCCGCCGTGCAGCGTCACCAGGAATGTCTCTGAAAGCACCGACAACGGCAGTTGTGGTGTTCGTCGATATGACTTGATTTCCCAATGTCCCGCCTGTGCGCGATCTAGACCTCTTTCTACGTGCACGATTATTCTTGAAATTCGCTGCAAAGGTCGAACTCACGAAGCGAAACGATTTTCCGTTCCTGGCGAAATATCCCACGGGATCTCGTCGTGACCTCTTTGGTCAGCTCATACAATGCCGGAGTCTGTGGCTAAGAGATCGTCATCTAGGTCCAGATCTGTCCCCAGTGAAGATGCCTGCGAGCTCGCACCGGCGCGACCACCAAGTTGCCTCTTCATCTGGGAGAAGACCGCATACCTCGGCATTACCGCAGCAGTCAACGCCTCTTCAGATAAGGCAGCTTCCAACTTTGTGCGGTCACTCCACTCGGGCGAACCCTGAAGGCTCTGAATACCTAGAACCACCTCTGTGAGTTGAAGCGTCAAACATTGCTGTATCGACCTCTTAACTTCAACTGGCTCCGCATGTGGGTATTGTCCGCGCAATACGTCCGTCATTGTTACGAAGACTCTGAAATCCTCATTCACTTGGATGATGTTCATTTCAGGTATGTACTTCGCGGCGCGGTCTTCGAGAACACCTACTTCTCTTGTGCCACTTATTAGAGAGATGAATTGGATCACCGGAAGATTGTTTTGCTGGCGAGATCGTTCCGCTGGCGCTCCATCTTCCGTGATGAACGCGCCGTACAAATCGGACTGCGACCCGCCGCGATTTGGTCGTGAACCGGCTGAAACCTTCCGACTTCGTTCAGCGTCCGTTTCTCCGCTTATGCCTCCTGGGATCTCTCCATCTGTGAGCAACGAACCCTCAGGCGTCCGACGATACCGCTGAATTTGGTACAGGTCGCGAATTTCGCGAAGACGCCGTTTCACTACATCGTCGTAGTCCCCAGTGTCGACGTCCGCCAGAATTTGGTCCATCATCTGTTTAATGGCAGTTGGCATGTTGGAACGAAACTCGCTCGCCCAAACGTCCCATGGAAGATCGTTCCCGGCAACCAATAATTTGCTTCGAGACGTGTTGGAGTAGACGTTCAATTGCGTTGAGTCCGGCTCAATATAAAGGACGATACGACTGCCTCCATAGATGATCCCAAACGTTTGTAGTGTGGATCGCGCCGCTTGAGATCGCTGGATGTCGTAGAGCTCCGATTGGAAGAGCGTGGCAACATGAGACCTGTCGTTCCAGACACCACCACCAACATTGAGATTCGCTGGAAGAATCCACCAGTGAGCCGTGGCTTTCGATAGTTTGAGTGAGCCTTGGTTCTCTGAGTTCTTCGCAAGAAGTTCCTTCATTCCGACGATGGTTCTCATTTGACTACCGCCAGGTCCCATGGGTACCCGAGGTGATGTTGGCCACATTGAAGGGTCTGCATTGTTAAAGTCGCGAACCTGAACGATGACTTCATCTGGAAGTTCAAAGTAGCGACTATTGAGGTATTCGATTAGCCACTTTTGCTTCAAACCTGGACGGAAGTAGGTGTTGTCATCGTTGAATCTGCCGAGAAGCGTGACCGTCGTGCCGAACTTGTCAATTGGAACGGGCTGGCTAGGACCGACCTGAGGTTTGAGCGTGTCGGGAATAGGCCGATAGTGACCAAAGTCATCACCGATTTGAAACTGCTTCAGACCGTACCGGTCGGCGTCGATATCCTTCCAGAACTGCGCCATTATTCCCGACCCGTCTTGCCAAGATTTGTAGACAAGACCAACTGGATTTTCAACACCGGCAGTTATCTTTGCCCCGATTCCGAAGTTCTGCTCGAAGCTTTGGACTCCGCTTGAAGACGACAGTCGATTTATGTACTGTTCGATTTCCGGGCCAGACATGCCTTTCCCGCTGTCAGAGATTTGAAGTTTATAAATCCGATACTCCTGGGCTAGCGGCCAATCAATATCCCACTGGACATAGCCGGTGCCGATAAAGCCATTCACTCGCCTTGCCTGAATTGCTTCGAAAGCATTCTGTGTCAACTCGCGAACATACTGCAATGGCGAACAGTCCTGCGCCAACCGTTCAATGAGAAAAGTCGTGTTCTCAATCTGGATAGGAGAAGTCGATGACATCTAACTTCCCCCCTTTCGAAGGAGAACCATCTCATATGCGGACTTTGCCATGCGATAAGCCTCAGGAGCCTTACCCACTTTTTGGGGATCGTATTCCAAGAGCGCAATCGCCGACTTGTAATCTCCGACAACTGTCTCAAAATTGTCCTCAAGAAATTCGCGCGGCTCAGTTCTCCAGTCAACTTCCCCCGCGTCGTTCACGAACATGAGAGATTGAAGGCCGTAGACGAGCGGAATGATAAATCCTTCAGGTATCGCAGTAGTGACCTCTTTGTGTGAGAACTTTGCGTACTTCTTTCGCGGACTCTTTTCCGGATTCATTTTCTTCACGGCTGTTATACGACCGAACTTTCCGTCGTTACGGTTGTATGCATCTGGAAGACGCTTGTAAATGATGTCGTAGAGGTTCAGCAGTTCCGCTGTGATTTTGAAAGCGCTACGAATGGCGTCCGACTTGAGGTCACGTCGATATCCATCCGAACCCAGGACCGATACGTCGGGCGAACTCATCAAACGCTCGAATCGCGTAACGCAGTCACCCTTGCTTCGATATACATTTTGCGGAACAGGTGCTTCGACCTTTCGCCCATCTTCGTCTTTCGGCAATGGAAGCAACGTCAGTGGAATCCAAGCTAGAGCCAGAACGTCAGCAGCCTTGATCCGGCCACCGTCATTCGTCTTCCATTCGACGTCCTTCTCAATCTTCTCCGGAAGCAATTCCTTCAGGGCTTCGAAATATCCACGCTGATTCGCTTGAGTCTCAGCTTTCAGTTGCGCGTTGTTGTTGCGTGCGGCACAGATGTCAAGAAGTGCAGCGCTGAATGCTTCGATTGAGGCCGTGTTCTCCGAGTCTGCCGGAACGAGTAGCTCAACCGGTACGAGCACATCGAGATCATCATTACTTGCATCCTTGACCGCCAAGTCCACGAGGCCAAGGTTGTCGTCCCACAAGGTCTTGAAGTCGATCCAGAGCTTGACGTGGCTGAGCTCCTGGTCGTCTATACCGGCACACTTGAGAATGCGGAGACCTAGGGCGAGGGCGTTGTGGCCGCCATCGAGAATGCCTTCAAGTTGCGGATCTTGGAATTGAAGTTCATAGCGTTGACGTTCGCGCGGGACGTAGTTCGCGGTCCCAATCAAGATGCCTTTCGTCTTGGCTGGAAACGTGTCGGGCGTATTCTCCAACGACTCCGTGATTGCATCGGTGATCGGTCCAACCTTCGAAGACCTGGGGTTGGATTCGAGGTTGGCGGCCGTCAGTATCGGAGCCAAGTGGCGAAGTCTGACGAAACCAACAACTCTTCGAGTTGACTCAAACGACTGTTCGGCGGATTGCTCGAACCTAAGCATCACTGGTGGTGACATGGACATAAAAAAACTCCTCACGAGGAGGAGAGAAGCAACTGGCGACGAATAATTTTACCCGCCTAACGAACCAGAAATCCTCTCGGACCTCAAAACGGCCGCCCATCCGGTTGGCCTGCGGCAACGGTACCACACGTTGTGTGACGATTTCACTTTCGCAGAATTTTTTATTACGGTCTCTGTCAGTGTCCAGCTTGTCTGCGATTGAACCTCGTCGACAGTCCTATTCGACCATTTTGTTGCCCGTTCTAATCCCCTCTGGGAGGTGTGAAGTTGCGGTCCGCTCCTGCGTTTATCAGGGTTATTCCGGCTTATTGATGAACTCTGCCAGAGCGTTGATCCAACGCAACCACTCCAGTACCGGAGTTTGAACTACAACCTCGGTGGGGTGCGACGGAAATTCGCCAAAAAGCCAACAATCACAAGGCTTTTGGAGTGTCCGCTGTTGACCGTGAGTGTCCGTGAGTGTCCGCCATTTGGTGCCCAATTGGTGCTCGCTAGTGCCCGT
>Ga0182013_10006039_pt1 | contig 13879 bp, 19 predicted proteins | sample 612S2MmetaG_FD_120487 | JGI IMG/M metagenome (GOLD analysis project Ga0182013, IMG submission 120487) | Permafrost microbial communities from Stordalen Mire, Sweden - 612S2M metaG | ecosystem: Environmental > Terrestrial > Soil > Wetlands > Permafrost | place: Sweden: Stordalen | collected... | reverse complement strand
GTGTGAGGTTGTCGTGTATGGCCGGGCTAGTGCCCGGCCTTCGGCATGTCTGGGGCTATAGAGCTCCGATTTGCTTGAGACCAATAACGGTCAGCATTGTTGCCGGCCCGGGCAGGTAATGCCGGGTGGCGCGCCGGCTAGCAGCCGCGCCCGGGCTTAACGTGCCGCCCGTGACACCGGCGCCGGGACCGTAGCTTCTTCCGCAAGCCCTTGTATGCGGCCCTCATGTCCTTGTATACGACCTTCACGCCCACGTAGAAACCGGACGCCGCTGACCCATACAGCAACCAAGCTGGAATGTTCATGCGCCTGTTACCGCGCCGCAGCGAGCCGATACCGGCTCGCGCCGCAGAGCCCCGGATCGCAGTCCCCATCAGCACGCAAAAACGCAGGCCAGACACGATAAACGGCCAGACGAAATCACGCGGTCAGGTGCATATCAAGACGAGGAGCCAAACAACCGCACGGGCAGCCCGGCAGCCCGTAGCCTTCGCCCATGCCCGAGCACACCCAACCCGCCTGGCAAGCCGGAAATCCGCCCCGAAGTCGTCCAGGCGGTATTCAGCGCACTGACCGACATGGACCCCGACGAGATCGAGCAGCTGGCCGGGACCATCACCGGCGCCGAGTACATGCAGGCCGTGAACCTTTACGGCGAGAGCGCGCAGCTCAGCCTTGACCAGCGCGAGCGGGAACTCAAGGCCATGCAGGTACTGATCGGCGAGCGCAAGCTAGCCGAGGGCACCAGCTGGCCCGGCCTGTTCGACGGCATCAGTCCTGAGCAGGTCTCGCAGCTACGCGACCTATACGACGCCATGCCCGACGGCGCCCGGGCCGAGTACGACCGCAGGTACGGGCGTCCCGAGGAGATCTGAGCGCGGCCGCCGGATCACCGGTCAGTCGTCGTCGGCCTCGTCAGTTATCCCGAGCATGCCGAGAAGCGGGACAAGCCGGGTGATGTCGATCGTGTTGCCCTTCTCGTCCACCAGGTGGTGCTTTTGCGGGGCGTCGTAGCCGAGGATCTTGGCCCGCAACCTCAGCACTCCCAGCTGCGCGTCCATCCCCCTCAGCGGGGGCTCCTCATCGCGGAGCGGCTCGCCGGTACGGGGATCAAGGACCGGCGAGCCCTCGTGCACGTGGAAGCGCGGGCGTTCCATCAGCTCCTCGGCGCGCCGCTCGATCTCGTCCAGCTTCGCCAGCTGCTCGCGCCTGCGGTCTTCATCAGTCACCCCGCGAGTCTGCCATCAGGAGCGGCCTCCGCAAGCAGTTCTCAACCTCGAGCTGCACCCGGCGCAGCGCGCGGTCTACACCGCCGCTGGCCGATAAGTGTTGCCCGGGTCCGTCGCGCGGGGGAAGGCAACACTTAGACGGTCAGGGATCGCAGACCAGCCTTTCGTGCCGCGCAGCTCCTCAGCCATCACGACGGGATCGCGCGTTACGGCCAGCGCGGAGCCGGGATACGTCCGGCACCACGGGCAGACGCCCGCAGTTCGCAGGATCGTTCCGCACCGCCAGCAGTACCAAAGGTAGATCTCGCGGAGCCGGTCCGTATCCGCAAGCCGGTGCGCCGCCCGGCGTGCTGCCACCAGTTCGGAACGCTCGCCGGGGCGGCCGAGGACCGCCTCGCACAGGTCGGCGATCGGCACGACGTCATATTCGCCAAGCGCGGCCAGGATGGCGCGCTGCCATCGCCCGGGCCCGCGGCTCATTGCCGATCACTGAATGGCTCGACGGTCCAGCCTTCCGGCTCGGGCAGCGCCCGGATGGCCTCCCGCAGCTGCTCGGCCGTCAGCGCCGCGGCGCCAGCAAGGCCAGGACGCCGGGCAAACAGATCCTCCACGTCCGGCACCAGCCTGCGCAGCGTCCGGTTGACGCGGTCCCGGAGCATGTCCTGCAGCTCCGGATCCTCGGCGGCCTCAAGGGCCTCGACCTGGTCGGCGAACTCGTAGACCTCGGACACCAGTTTCGTACGCTCCTGGCCGCCGAACGCCGGTCGCGCGTTCCTGGAGAAGTCAACTTCCCGGGTGAACCTTCGCTCAGCCGGCGCAGCGCTGCCCGGCACCGGCGGGAGCGGCAGCCTACCGTCAGCCCAGGCCCATGCGGCCCATGCCCGGGCGCTGACCTTCGGCGCGAGTCCGACATCAGCATCCGGATCGGCGTCCCGAGGCAGCAGCAGCGCGTTCGGGTTCACCCCGAGCACCAGGGCGAACGCCAGCAAGTCGTCGGCATCGACGCGGCGCTGATTCTTGGCGAGCCGGTGCAGCACTGAGGGGATCGCCTTGACGCCGAGCTCGCCGAGTGCCTTGGACAGGTCCCGCAGTGACAGGCCACGGATCCGGGCCAGCTCCAGGATGTTGCGGACGACCTGCTGGCCGACCGGGCCGATTACCGGCTTCTCGTCGCTAGCCATGGGACCGCCTTTCCAGGGACTACGGGCAAGGGCTGATCTTCGCGGCGGAGGTGCCAGCACCTCCGGGAGACGCTACGATAACTCCAGTCGCATACTGCGGTCTAGAGTAGCAAAATGCGAACACCAACGCAAGCGAGCTGATCCACGGAGACGCCTCATGCCTCGTCCGAAGTACATGACCACCCAGGAGACGGCCGAGTACCTCGGGCGGCTGGGCATCGAGACCAGCGCCCGGACGCTCGAGGACTGGCGGCACAAGGGAACGGGCCCGGACTACACCCGGATCGAGGGGCGCCGCGTCCGGTACGAGCCCGCGATCGTCAGGCGGTGGCTCAGCCTCGGCGAGCGCAGGACCGCCGGAGTTGCTGCGTGACCGCCAGGCCCCAGAAATGAGCGAAGCGGCCCCCGCCGAAGGGACCGCTCGCACGACAACCTGAGTCCGCCGAAGGATCTCAATTGCCAACGATACACACGCAGGGCGCAGGAGCGCCCGTCCCGGCCACGGCGGGAAGCCGGGCCGGGTGAGCCCGCTCCGCGCCGCCGACCGGCGGCGATATCCCCGCGACTGGCCGCAGATCAGCAACGCCATCAGGTTCGGCCGCGCCGGTGGCCGCTGTGAGTGCGAAGGCGAATGCGGCGCCGGCCACGAGGGACGCTGCGAGGCCCGGCACGGGCAGCCTCACCCGGTGACCGGCAGCAGGGTCGTACTGACCAGCGCCAAGCTCGACCGGTGCTGGCAGTACAACGTCAACCCCGCCCGTGCTCGCGAAGGGAGGCGGGCCGCGTGAGGGCCTGGAGGACCCCGGGCGCCGCGGCGGTCAGCCATGCGCGCCTCGGCCGGGTCCTCGTCCCGCTCTGGCCGGATACCGGCTTGCCCGCGCGGAAGTGGGCGCACCTGACGGCGACGCTGCCCGGTGCCGTCGCCGCCTGCTGGCCAGGCCCGATGTACAACCCGGGCATCATCCCCTGGCTGAGCGGCCTGGTCGTAATCGACTTGGACTCCGCCGAGCACGGCGGCACGCTGCCGGCCGAGTGGGCGGACACCGGCGCCGCTCACGGATCCGACGTGCTGGCCGTCCTCGCCGATCGAGCCAGGCAGAAGGTCCCCGCCACGTATGAGGTGCGGACTCCCCGGCGGGGAACTCACTTGTACTTTCAAGCACCCGCCGGGCAGGTCATCGGGAATTCCGCCGGGCGGATCGGGCCGATGATCGACGTCCGCGGCCGCGGCGGCCTGGTGGTCGGCGCCGGGTCAGTCAAGAACGGCAGGCTCTACGAACTCGCCGACGAGCGAGACCCGGTACCGCTGCCCGGATGGCTCGCCGAGCTCGCCGCCGCGCCGCAGCGGGCACCCGCTGACCCTCGGCCGGTGCGCGAGGGATCGGCATTCGGCCGCCTGCGCGGCGCCCTGGCCGTCGTGCTCAGCGCCAAGGAGGGGCAGCGGAACAACTGCCTTCACTGGGCAGCCTGCCGGGCAGCCGAGATGATCGCCGCGGGCGACGTCAGCGAGTCCGCAGCCGAGGACGCACTCACCCGGGCCGCACAGGAGGCCGGGCTCGAGCCCGGCGAGATCCGGACCACGATCGCCAGCGCGTTCCGGCGGGTGATGGCTTGACACTCGATCCGCGGCACCGCGCCGCCGAGCTCGCACGCGGCGCCGGGCTGGTGCCCCCGGACGCCCCGCTGCCCGCGGGCAGCCCGGCAGATATCGACGTGGCCAGGCTCGCGAAGATCGCCGCGGCGTATGCGCCCGTCGACTGGCGCGCCGCGTGGAAGACCCAGCCCGATGCCGTCGAATGGCTGATCGAGCCGTTCCTCGAGGTCGGCACCGTCAATGCCCTGTTCGGCAAACCGGGCGCGGGCAAGTCCCTGATCACGCTAGAGATCGCCCTGCAGCTCGTCCGGGCCGGTCACGTCATCGTCTACGTAGACGATGAGAACCGCATCACCGACCTGGTGGAACGCCTCCAGGCCTTCGGCGCCAGCCCTGACGAACTCGACCGCCTCCGGGTGTACTCCTTCGCGGGCCTGCCGCCGCTCGACACCGTAGCGGGCGGCGTCCACCTCCTGGCCCTGGCCGTCACCGCCGAGGCCAGCCTCGTCGTGCTCGACACCACCAGCCGGATGGTGCAGGGCAAGGAAAACGACGCCGACACGTACATCTCGCTGTACCGCTGCGCCCTGGTGCCGCTCAAAGGACGCGGTATCACCGTGCTCAGGCTCGACCACCCGGGCAAGGACGAGTCCCGCGGGCAGCGCGGCTCATCCGCCAAGCAGGGCGACGTCGACACCATCTGGCGACTCGGCCAGGAAGCGCCGACGACGTTCCGGCTCGAGCGGGAGAAAAGCCGGAGCGGGCACGGCGAACCCGTCGCCGTCCTGCACCGGAAATTCGGCCCGCTCCGTCATGAATGGGCTGCCCGGAACGAGGCCCCCGAGACCAAGGTCGCCGGGCAGCTCGATGCCCTCGGAGTACCCGCCGGAGCTGGCCGCCCTGCTGCCCGCAAGGCTCTCGACGCCGCAGGCATCAAGGTCTCGAATGCCCAGCTAGAGGCCGCTATCCGGCTCCGTAAGAACTGCCCCGGGCAGCTTGCGGGCAGTGCGGGCAGCAGTGCAGAAATGCCCGACTGCCCGCCCGTACCACTAATAGGTACGGGCAGTCGGGCAGCACCGGCCCCGGTCAGTGCTCCCGGGCGCGGGCGGAAACCCGCTGAACCGCCGTGCCAGCACCCCGAGTGCTGGGACGGCCTGCACGGCCGGTGCCTAGCCGACGACCAGACAAGGACGACAGCCTCATGACGACGACCACGGCCGAGCCCAGCACCTCGGCCAGGGAGGCACTGCAGGCCGGGATGTGCTCCGCGAGCTGCCTCCTCAGCAGCGAGACCGGCCGGTGCCACTGCAAATGCCAGGGCGCCTATCACGGCATCCTGCTGCGCCATATCAGCGCGCCGGAACAGCCAGCCGCCGGGCCGAGCCGCTCGGCGAAGCGGCAGACGCGGAAAGGGCGGAAGCGGTGAACAGGACCAGCAGAGCAGGAAGGGAAAACAAAACGCCCCTGTCGTTTCGGCCGGGCCGCGCAGCTCAAACGCCGCGCGCGCGAGACGGCCAGCCGTGCGCTAGCCGAACGGATGGCGCGGCGATGGCCGCCGGGGATGGCCGGTCGCCGCGGCTAGCTCAGCGCAGGCAGGTCGACGTTCTGGAGGGCGTCGACGGCCTGGCCGTTGGTCAGGTGGTCGAGGTAGCGGGCGGTCACGGCGATGGAGCTGTGCCCCAGGAGCTTGGAGATCGTCACTACGTCAACGCCAGCGGCCCGAAGCTCATCGGCGAAGGTGTGCCGCAGGCCGTGCGGGTGAACTCGCTTGTCAATGCCTGCTTTCGCGGCCAGGCGGCGCAGCAGGACGCGCACGTAGTCGTCAGAGACCGGCTCGCCGCCGAGAGTGCAGAACAGCTTGCCGTTTGGCCACCCGTTGCGGGCGGCCAGCTCACGGCGGGTATCAATCCAGCGGGCCAGCGCGTCATCCGCGCTCGGGTGAAAACCCCGGGTGGTGGCCTTGTCGCCCTTGCCGTGCAGGACGCGCACCGTGTGCCTGGTGAAGTTCACGTCACCCGGGCGCAGCGACAGCAGTTCGGAGACACGCAGCCCGGACCGGTAGAGCAGCGTCAGCATCGCGCGGTTGCGGATGCCGGTGACAGCCTTCGGCGAGCACTGGCCGATAATCGCGCCGACCTCGGCCGGGGTCAGCGGCTCCGCGGGGTACTTCTTGCCCTTGTTCGGCGCGATCGGCCGGTTGGTGATCATCAGAACTCCTTTAGTACGGCTTTTGCATCTAAGCCGTACTCTATCAAGCCCATATCCGGGGCGCCTAGGGCTTCCGAGCAAAAGCCGTACTCAATTCGCCGTGTCCGGGTGTCCGGACGTCAGCCAGGACCGCAACTACAGGAAGGCGGAACAACATGATGACCCGCAAGCGAAACGAACACCTGGTGGCCGAGGTGGCCGCGCAGGACGAAGACCAGACCCGCCACGACGAGGCGCGGCCCGATGTCCATAATCCGCTCACCGATTCGGCGACCGCCGCCGAGATCACGGCCCGGGCGGCGGAGCTACGAGACGAGGCCGGTCCGGGGCATGAGCACGCGGCTAAGAACCGCGGCCGCGCGCAGGAGCTCATGGGAACTGCCCAGGCCAAGGCCGACGCCATTATCCGGGAAGCCGAGACGGAGGCGCGAAAGCTCGGCGACGAGGCCGACCGCAGCGAGCGCACAGCTCACGACCTTGACGAGTACGCCCAGCGGCTCGACAGGGCCGCCGCGATGGCGGTCAAAGCCGAGGCATCCGAGGCTCTGGTCCAGGCCCTGGAGGACGAGCGGGACGCGCTGGCCCGGAAGCAGACGGAGATCGGCGGCCGCCAGGCGGAGGAGTTCGCCCGGGTGCGCGAGCTTGAGCCGCAGCTGGCCGCCGCCCTCGATGTCGGCGACCTCGACTTGATAGCCAGCCTCAGGAGCAGGCTGGACAGCATCGGCGCCTTTGTGGCGGCTCTCAGGGCGCAGCTGGCACCGGTCGGCGCCCGGCTCGACGCCCTTGGCGACGGGATCATGTCCCCCATATGGCCGCAGAAGCTGCTGACCGAGGCACGCCGGGTCGCCGACATGGACCGGCGGCGGGTGACCGAAGCTCTCAACTTCGCGCTGCCCGAGCGTCCAGAGGCGATTGCTGCCAAGGAACGCGATTACGAGCAGCTCATGGACCGGATGACATCAGACCGGCTTGCCACCGAGCGAGCGGAGCGGGCAAGGCAGCCGCGGCAGCAGATCGTCCATCTCTGAGGCGCTGAGAGGCCAGACGCGGCGTGGAGGTCGTCAGCAAGGGCGTGGTCGTCACCCTCACCGAGGATGACGCCACGGCTCTTGCGCGCCAGCTCGCCGAGGCCCTGCAGCTCGCCTACGCCGCCCGTGGCAGGACGCCCCCGCGGCTCTTGACCGACTTCGCCAGCGAGGTCAGCCGGACCGCTCGCAGTTCCGCAGAGTTCCGCCCGTATTCGCAGGTCAACGCCCGTCGCGGAACAGCCGGGTTCCGCGACCGGGCATCTCCGCCACTCTCGGATCAGCCGGTCAGGCTCTCGATTCAAGAGGCCGCGAACCTGGCGAACTGTTCAGAGGGCCTGATGCGCAGGAGCTGCCGACGAGGCGACGTGCAAGCGTCGCGGGCAGCGCCTCGGAGCGCGTGGGCCGTGGACATCGCCTCGCTTGCGACGTGGATCTCAGCCAGGCGCCGGAAGGAGCACGACAACCGCGAGGCGGCGTGAATGGCCCACCTGACCCCGGCGGAACGCCGGGCATTCCCCCACTCAAGTTCCATACCCACTGACGTGCTGCAACGGCTCTCCCGCGCTGAGCTGGCGGACCGCCTGGTCTACTCCACTGAGCTTGCCCAGCGCATCGCGAAGGCCGCCCTCCCGGCGCAGAAGCGAACGCTGACCCAGGAGATCATCGCCATGATGCGGGCCCAGCCGCGCAGTGCCACTGAAAGCGATGTGGCCCAGCGCATAGCCAAGGCGGCCAGCGTCCCGAATGTCGATCAGGGCGCGGCGATCCGCCGATCAGCTCAGCAGCTCCTGGACGAGCAGCCGCCAGCGCCCCGCAACCCGGACGCCGGGCTGGTCGTGAAGGCAGCGGCCGAGGAGGACGGCTTGATGTTGTGCTGCGACGAGGCCGGAGCCGTCATCGGCGTCTGCCTGCAGTCCGCCCTGACTCCTGTCCTGCTGCCCAGCGAGATAGCCAAGGCCACGACGCCGGCGCACATGACCGCCAGGGCCGGGACGTCGAGGAACGCGAAGGCGCCGCCGCCCGGCCACTTGGAGACCTACGACAAGGACGGCAAGTTCACCGGCTACGTGAAGCCCGGGGACATCGCCGACCCGGCCACCGCGCAGGCTCGCAACACGGGCCCCGTGAACGCGGGAGGCACTACCGGCCTTGGCCTTCCGAGGAACGCCCCGCAGACGGCTCTTCCGGGCGATGCGACCGGCCGCCAGGTCGTGAAAGCGGCACAGCGGGCGCCTGTCCGGACTGCTACCGGCCGCATTGCTCTTCTCCGCGACCTACCACCGAGGAAAACCAGACGGGCGGGCTGAGCCATGATGCCTGAGCCGCTGCCGGTCCACGTCAACGTCACGTCCGCAGTGTGGCTACCTGCCCCGCGGGCGAACGAAGGACGCCATCCAAGGGACCTCCAGGCTTCCGGGTGTCCTGCGCGGTCCCGGCGGCGGCTCGGCTTCCGCCCGCCGGAATAGGGGGCGCCGATGGCCAGGGCCACGAACGACACCGACGTCAGCTGGGCGGCTTTCAGCAGCGCAGTCGCCCTTCTGACGTCGCTGCGGGGCCGCTCCCGCGACTCGCATGCCGACCTCATTGGCAGCCAGCCGCCTGAGCAGGTCACAACGGCCCTGGCGATCATCTCGACAGCCCTGCTCGAGGCACTCACGAGCGCCGCCGGAGGCGATCGCTTCCTCGAGCTGATCGGCCTGGACGCGCTCGAGCACAGCGCAGAGCAGACCGGAGGGCCCGGGTGACAGAAGCCGCCAGCGACGATGACGACTGGGCGCCCGAGTTCAGCGGTCAGCGGCCCCCGTTCGCGCCGAGTAACGACGCCGCCGTCGTCCACGGGGCCCGCAGCGAACGGCACGTCGGCCCGCTCGCAGCTCAGATCGCCGCTGAGCTCCTGGCCGACCCTGACACGCCGCCACACCTGCGCGAACCGCTGTTCGCCTCCGCGGTCCAGGCGTGGAGCCGCGCGGAAGCGGTCTGCCGCCTGCTGTGGGCGTGGATCGAGGGCAAGGACATCATGACCGCCCTGACCGACCTCGCGACGGCGACGGAGGACGAGGAAACCGCCAAGGGGAAGACGCACCGCAGGTCCGTGACCCGGCACATGCCCTCGGTCCTGGACATGCTGCGCAAGTACGAGGCGCAGGCCGCGAACCTGCGCGGCAGGCTCGGCCTTGACCCGGCCTCGGCGGCGAAGGTCGGCCGGGATCTTGCGGCGCGCCGGTACATGGACGCCACGCCGCTGAATGCGGCCCTCGCGGAGATAGAGGAACAACGCGCGCTGACCGCGGGCAGCGGCGATGACTGACCTCGCGCAGAAGACGCTCGACGTCCTCTCGCTGATGGTGCTCGAGGACGGCAAGCGCTGGGGCCAGACCGCCGCGCCCTACCAGTGGCGTCACGCCCGGGCGATCCTCGATCCGGACGGCGAGGTCCGGCAGTTCTGGATCGAGCTGCCGCGAGGCGCGCGGAAGACCACCGACCTGGCCGGCCTGATGCTCGCGATCCTGTATGTGCAGGCTCCGCGCATGAGCAGGCTCTACGTCGGCGCCAGCGACGAGGACCAGGCGGCCGAGCTGATCGACGCCGCTCACGGGCTCATCGCCCGCACGCCGGAGCTCGAGGGCGTGTTCGCGGCCGGTGAACTGGAGATCACCTGCAAGCACTCCGGGGCCTCGCTGCGGGCGCTCGCCGCCGACGCCAGCGCAATGGGCAAGCGGGCCTGGCTGATCGTGCTCGATGAGGTCTGCAACTGGCCGGATACGCGCAAGGGCAGGCGCTTCTGGGGCGTCCTGATGAGCGGCAACAGGAAGCTCGCCGACTGCCGCACGGTCGTGATCTCCAACAGCGGGGATCCGCAGCACTGGAGCTACAAGCGGCGCGAGACGGCGCGCACCTCGAAGCACTGGCGGTTCTTCACGCTGCCGGGGCCGCTCCCCTGGCTGACGCCCGCTGACCTGGAGATCTTGCGCGAAAATGCCGAAGTGGAAAGCGAGTTCGAACGGCTCCACCTCAACAAATGGGTCACCAGCGAGGACCGCCTCGCGTCGAGGGCGGACCTCGCAGCGTGCACGACGCTGCCCGGTCCCCTGCCGCCGCAGCGCGGCCGGGGCCGGTACGTGGTGAGCCTGGACATCGGCATCGTGAACGACCGGACCGTCATGAGCGTCATGCACATGGAAGAGACCGCCGCGGGGCGGCACGTCGTGCTCGACCGGATCATCAGGTGGCAGGGCAGCAGGGCGGCCCCCGTCGACCTCGGCGACGTCCGGGACACGCTGCTCGAGCTGACGATGGACTACTACTCCGCCGACGTGGTGCTCGACCCGCACCAGGCCGTCCTCATCGCGCAGGAGGCCCGCGCCAAGGGCGTAATCGTGCACGAGTTCCAGTTCACCGCGACGAGCGTCGGCCGCCTCGCGCTGAGCCTTCACCAGGCGATCCGCAATCACCGGGTGGCGCTGCCGGACGACGAGACCCTGATCGATGAGCTGGCCAGCGTCAGGCTACGAAAGAACTCGCTCGGCGTCTACCGCCTTGACCACGACTCAGGCCAGCACGACGACCAGGCGGTCGCGCTCGCGCTGGGTACTCACTACCTGCTCGGCGGCGATACGAGCGCTGAAATGTGGATCGCCTGGGCACGCCGGAAGGCCCTCGAAGCCGGAGCCGTCATCGAGGACCCGGACACCGGCGAGCTGACACAGCCGGCCGCGATCGAGCCACCTCGCGGCCCGCAGCGCAGCGAGCCGACCCTGACCCCGGCGCCGGACGATCCGCTCGAGGGAGTCGTCGTCGACGCTGCCACTGCCCGCAAGCGTGCCCGTGACGAGCAGTTCCGGAACAGCCCGGACGGGATCATGATGCGGGCGATGATGGGCCGCCGCTAGGCCGCCGCACTCCCCCGCGATGCTGGCCGGCCGAGAACGGCGGCCTTCCCGCGCTGGCAGCCCGGCGCCGTCCCTCCTCGATCCAGGCCGGTATTGCGCCCGGATCGGCACCGGCCGCGCGGCATAGCCCCGCGGCCTGCCTTGCGAGCGGCTCGTCAGGCTTGCCCTCGCTGGCACCCTCCAGGACGCCTGCGACATGGGCCAGGAGGTCGGCCCGCCCCGCGGCGAGCTCGCGCAGCTCCCCCGCCGCGGCGGCGTGCTCGTCTTCGGTGAGCTCTCGCCACTTCGCATGACGCTTCGCCGTGCCGTGCAGCCAGGCGATGAGGATCCGGGCCGGATCAGGGGCCGGACTCACGAAATAACAGAGTTCCTGAGTTCGTCCTCGGTGCTGCCCTGCAGCGCACCGGCCTGCTTGAGCAGCAGGTCGACCGCAACACGGATGAGCGTGTTCTCGGTGATCCGCTCACCCTCTCCCCCGCGCCGCCGGTTCAGGGCCCGGCGGAGCCGCGCGAGTTCGTCCAGCTGGTCGGCTCGGAGGCGCAGTTCCTTGCGCTCGAGCCGCTGCCACTTCGGAGTCTGTGACTCTGTTACTCCGGTAGCCGCTCCCCGCCGGGCCCGGCGCGAGGGCACCGCGGCCGGGACATCTGCGGGCGCCGCGGCCGCGGCTTCTCGCCGGGGCGGGAAAGTGACAGGCGCAGACGGAAGGGCGGCGGCCTCCTCGGCCAGCGCCGCCGCCATGCTCACGGCTCTTTGGTTCGGCATCAGCTCACGTCCTTCCCGGCCGACAGCCGGCCGAGGTCGAGCAGCAGCTCGGTATGCACGCGCTTGACGTCCTCGCGGACGTTGACCGCATACCTCCCCCGGTACTGGATCACGGTCTGCCCGCTCGCCAGCGCCGAGGAGTACGCCCGGTATGTGCGCACGGCGCACCGGAAACGGGCAAGCGAGCTGCTGTCGAGCAGGTCCCACGCGGCCCGGATCTCCCCGGCGCCGAGGCGCGGGTCGATGTTGTTGAGCAGGATCTTGTACGGCACGCCGTGCTGAGCGATGAACCGGGCCGTCCGGACTGTCGGCCGGGCCGCCAGCGGATCGTAAGTAAACGGGATCACCGCGAAGTCGCAGACGGCCAGGACCGCGGCGAGGATCTGGCCGCCCTCGAGCGAGCCCGGGCAGTCGATGAAGACCATGTCGTAATTGCGGAGCTCGCGCAGGCGCACGAGCATCGCCGGGTCCATCTCGTGAGAGAAGTCGAACCCGGGGTCCCCCATCTGCCCGGCCATCTCGGCCGAGGAACTCTGCGGGTCGATGTCGACCACCAGGGCCCGGCCGTTGGCGTCGGCGGTCACCGCAGCGAGCGCCAGGGCCAGCGTCGTCTTGCCGACCCCGCCTTTCTGGTTGGGAAGCGCCACGATCCACGGCGCGGTGAGCCTGGCCTCGGTGACCGGCGGGACGATATCCGCTGTCGTCATGGCCGGAACACTACGCCGGACGGAAATCCGGGTCTACGGCAGTCCCTGAGCCTGTCAGTACGGCACTTCGTAACTCTGTTAGTCCGGTTCTCATGGAGTTCGGCAGTGACAGACTCGCCGTGTTCGGAACTCCCAGGGCTGCGAAAGTTCCGAACTACCGGACCAAGGCAGGACGCGAGTACAGGTCTCACCGTAACCCGGAGGTACGACATTCCCTCAGGCCCCGCTCAAGGCCGCGGCGGCCGAGAAGACCAGAGGACCGCCTACGGCGGACAGCTCTCAGTTCGCCCTGCGTAGCAGGCCGCCACTCAGCATCAAGCGGCTCCTCCAGAAACTTTGTGCCGCCCTTCGGGACCGCTTCGCTCGGCAAAAACTTTCTGCCCCGCTCGCTTGACCCTGAGCCTCGGGCGGCCTGCGGCGGATGGCTCATCGGTGGCCGGCAAGCCCGCCACCGTCGCTCAACGGGCGAACCAAAACCCCCCGCTCCGGCGCGGGAGAGGCGCAAAGGGCCGAGTCCCCCACCACCAAGGAGAACAGATCATGAACGACACCACGCTCACCATCACGGGCAACCTGGTCGACGACCCGGAGCTCCGGTTCACCCCGGCAGGGCAGCCGGTGGCGAAGTTCCGCATCGCGAGCACGCCCCGCTACCTGGACAAGACCACCAACGAGTGGAAGGACGGCGACTCGCTGTTCCTGACGTGCAGCGTGTGGCGGCAGGCGGCCGAGAACGTCGCGGAGAGCCTGACCCGCGGGATGCGGGTCATCGTGACCGGCCGGCTCAAGCAGCGGTCGTACGAGACCAGGGAAGGCGAGAAGCGGACCGTGTACGAGGTCGAGGTCGACGAGGTCGGGCCCAGCCTGCGGAACGCCTCGGCCAAGGTCCAGAAGGTCACCCGCTCCAACGGCAACGGGGGCCAGGCCGCGGCCGCGCAGGGCAGCTCCGGCGGCAAGGACGCCGACCCGTGGGCGGCCAGCGCGCCCGGTGGCTACAGCGACGAGCCGCCTTTCTAAGGCGAGCTGAGGTTGCGCATCCGGGCCCGGCATCTGCTGGGCCCTTGGTGCGGAGCGCTCCAGCTCCAGAACCCACCGACCCCGGACGCCAACTTTCGACGGCAGACGCCCGGGGCCACCTCAGAGAGGCAGTCCCAATCATGCGCGGACCAGCACAGCCGATCAACTCCTGCCCGAAGTGCGGAGCCATGTACACCGGCAACTCGCACAGCTGCCACTAGCCAAGCTCCTGAACGAGGCACCCGCCCCTGGGCTTTCCCGCC
>Ga0182013_10006038_pt1 | contig 13887 bp, 4 predicted proteins | sample 612S2MmetaG_FD_120487 | JGI IMG/M metagenome (GOLD analysis project Ga0182013, IMG submission 120487) | Permafrost microbial communities from Stordalen Mire, Sweden - 612S2M metaG | ecosystem: Environmental > Terrestrial > Soil > Wetlands > Permafrost | place: Sweden: Stordalen | collected... | reverse complement strand
CTGGTCGAAGGGCACTGGAGCGCCCCGATCCGCGTCGACGGCGAACAGAAGTACGCCGCGAGCTGGCCGCGGATCGGCGCGGCCGACGACGGCGAGCTGATCGTGACCTGGGCGACGCCGTTCGCGACTGAAAACGGGAAACCCGTCGACGAGATGCTCGGGGCCGTGTTGCAGCCGGGGTCCACCGGCTTCGGCAAACCGCAGGTCATCGACCAGGACGTTGGCACCGGCGTCGGCCTCTCACCGGATCTCGCCGTCAGTTCGTCGGGTTTCGCCGACATCGTCTACAGGACCGTCCAGGAAGGGGCGACGACGGTGACGACGCTGCGGCCGGGAGATGTCGCGGCATCGATCAAGGCGGCTCGGCTGCTCGGCGAACATTGGCAGTACCTCGGCGTCCTGAACCGCCACCCGGCCTTCGCGCTGCGCCCGCCGAGCACCGAAAACGCGCCGCAGATCGCGATCAACTCGCTCGGGAACGCGCTCGTCGCCTGGCAGGAGCCGGAAGTCAACGGACGCGCCCAGATCTGGGCGCGGCGCATCTACAAGGAACATGTCGAATATGCGATGCCGGTCTCGACGACGACTTTCGGTGGTCGGGAAATCACCAGTGACGCCGACGGCATCTCGCTCGCCTACACCCGTCTGGGCCAGGGCATGGTCGCCTACCGCCAGCAGCCCGACGGTACGGCGATTCCCGGGCCCCGCGTGTTCATCGCCACGCTGCCGGACGGTGAAGCCGGAGGCAGCAAAGGCCCCGGAAGCGGCAAAGCCTTCGAAGAAGCGAAACTCGCCGACAACGAATTCAACGGCGGCCCCGAAGCGATCGTCGGGGTGCCAAGCATCGACCTCGACGAAAACAACGAATACCGGGTCGCCTACGACGCCAACGGCACCGTGCGCCAGATCGAGGGCTACGAACTCGGCGTGTTCGCCGAAGACTCGATCGCGCCGCCGCTTTCCGACGTCGAACACGGCGTTGTCACCGCGCTGAACCCCGAAGGCGGCGGCCTGACGGCCTGGCCGACCGCGGACGGTGAAACCTCCGCCGTCGCGGTCAACGAGGAATACCCCGAAGGGGCCAGCCAGTCCGGGATCATCGCGGGCGGCGACGGCGGGGAAGTCGCCGGGCTGTCGATCGGACGCTCGGGCATCGGCGACGGCATCGTCGCCTTCCGCCAAGGACCGATCGGTGATGCGGCGATCGTCGCCAGCGTCGTTTCGGCACCGCCGCACCAGCTGATCGTCTCGGTGCCGTTCACCTGGACGAGTGCGCGCAACGTTGAAGTCTCCTGGCAGCCTGCACCTACCGCCGATGGACCGGTCAGCTACACGGTCTACGTCGACGGTCACCCGCAGAGCGCACCGGAAGGGGCTGAATCGCTGCGCATCGACCCGCGCCTGCTGCCCCCCGGGATTCACCACGTCCAGGTAGCCACCACGGACATCTACGGGCAGGAGCGGCTCAGCGCGGCGCAGGAACTCAAAATCTCGGCGCCCCCGACGCTCCGCGTGAACGTCAGCGGTATGCGCGCCCTGCTTGTCGTGCGCGACCGCTTCCCGGGCGTCGCCGCGAGTTCGGTACACGTCAACTTCGGCGACGGTCACGCCGCGTCGGGACACGCGCTTCTCACCCACCGTTACCGTCGCCGCGGCGTCTACTGGCTGACGGCGTCGGCGCGTGCATCGCAGCACGGCCCGCTGCGCACGATCCGCGTGCCCGTGGAGATCCGATGAAGATCGCACTCGGCGCCGTCGTCCTGCTGCTCGCGCTCGCGGCCCCGGCCGCGGCGAACGCCGAATCGACCGGGCCATACAGCAGCTTCCAGTTCGCCTCGTTCGGCAGCATCGGAGAAGGGTTCGGGGCCGAGCAGTTCGAAAGGGCCGAAGACGCTGCGGTCGCCGGCGACGGCGTCTACGTCGCGATGGACGGCGCAATCGGCGGCGTGCGCGGCATCTGGCGCCGGGACCTCACGAGCGAGGAAGTCGCTCGCGTTGCGCCCGCCCCGGCGATCCTGCCGTCGATCAGCGAAGACGGCCAGTTCGTCTCATTCACGACAAGTGCGCCGCTGATCCCGTCCGAGGACCACAACGGCGGACCGGACGTGTACGTGCGCGACATGTCCAAGCCGTTCGCCGAAAGCTGCACGGCGCAGACAGTTGAAGAACACGAATGTCCGTACGCGTTGGTCTCGACGCCGTCAAAGAAGGCCGAAGCGTTGACCTACGAAAACGCGTCGCCCGGGCGCGGCGCGCTCGCGGCGGGGCGCACCGCGATGAGCGCAGACGGCCGATACGTCGCCTTCGTGACGACGGCGGAATCGAATCTCGACGGACCGCACACGCCGGCGCTCCAGGTCGCCGTCCATGACATGCAGTCGGAAGCGACGGAACTCGTCAGCGCCGAGATCGACCCGAAGACCGGCCTGCCGGTGACGGTCGAATCGGGAACCGGACCCCAGGACGTCCCGGTCCCCGTCCAGGAAGAATCCGGCGGCACCTACGGTGCGGCCTTCCCCGGGGGCGCCTCTACGCCGACCTTCCCGGAGGCGGCCAACGCGACGCTCGGGGCATCGATCAGCGCCGACGGTTCGACAGTCGCCTGGCTTGGGCAGGACCTCGACGAGCAGTCGCGGGTACTCGAAGAAGAACCGTTCGCCCCGCGCGCCGCCGAACCGCTCTGGCGACGCCTGCGTGACCCGAACGCGCCGATCCGCCGCGTGACCGGGGGCTCGGATCCCGAATCCGCTGCGTGCGAAGCGAGCGGCGAGAAGAGCCTGCAGACCTTCGTCTCGCTCGAAGATCCCTGCCAGGGGCCGTTCGAACGGAACCCCACGGAAGGCATCTTCACGGCGAACCAGTCGGAAACCAACGGCCTGCCGCGGCTGAGCGCGAACGGCATGCTCGTCGCCTTCGTCGCCGCGGGGGCGAAGTATCTCCCGGGCGGGAACGAATTCGGCGGAGCGGCCGAAGGCGAAGCCAACCTCTATCTCGTCAACATGCTCCCGGGCCTGACGCGCGTTCAGGCGATCTCACGGATCACCGAGCCGGCCGGCAAGGAAGGCCTCGTTCGCGTCGACGGCATCCGTGACTTTGCGATCGCTCCGGGGGGCGGCAAGCTGGCGTTCGTCACGCGCCGCGGTGTGTTCCCCCTGCCGGGCCTGTCCGTCCTGACGCCCCAACTCTCCGTCGCGGGCGAGAACGAACTCTACGTGGTCGACCTGAACGCACACACGCTCGCGCGCGTGACCCACGGCTTCGGCGGGGAAGAAGAACCGACCGCTCAGGAACACGGCGAAACGATCTCCGGCAACGACCCCTACACCGAAGGCCAGGGGGCGTTCTCGCCGTCCTTCAGCGCGAACGGGCAGGTGCTGGCGTTCACGTCCACCGCCGACAACATCGTCTACGGCGACGGCAACTCGGCCGCCGACGCGTTCGTCGCTCTCCAGAGTGCGTTCACGCCGAACCCGCCCGAACAGAAGATCGGCGCCGCGCCGCCGAACCCCTCCCCGGCGACGCCCTGGGATCTGTTCGCCGAAGCCCGGGCCCTCGGCGCGGGTGCCGAGGTAGACGCGGTGACCCCCGGTGAGGGCCAGATCTCGGCGAGGCTCGAAACGCGGCTGCTCCAGGGGCGCCACGTGCGCTCTGCCGTGATCGCCCAGGCCGCAGACGATTCGGCCGCAGGCGGGATCCACGACCTGCATCTCGCGATCCCCGCCGCACTGCTGCGCCTGGTCAGCTCGAAGGGCCAGCAGGCGACGGTCACCGTGCACTTCTCGGCGCCCGGCCGGCCGACGCTTGTCGCATCGAGCGAGATCACGATCCGCGGCCACGGAAGGGCTGCGGGCCGCCGCCGGCGAGCTCGGCGCCAGACGCGCAGGCACGGACGATGAGCGCTCTGGTCCGATCCGTTCTGCTGAGCGTCGTGCTGCTCGCGATCCTCGCCACCGCGGCGCACGCCGAAGGCGCAACGTGGCGTCTTGAACAGCCCCTGCCGCCGCGCTCGGCCACCGGCCAGCAGTCGCCGATCCCGATCGGGCTCGGCGCCGTCGGGGACATCGAGTTTTGGGCGCCGAACAGGGGTGTGCTGATCACCAAGGGCAATCCGCCGACCGTGCCGCCCGGCATCTGGGCCTACAACGGCGTCGAATGGCATGAGCTCGCGACCGTCTGCGGAGCCTCGGAAGGCAAGATCGCCTGGGCCGGACCGGAAGAGTTCTGGACCGTCTCCGACGGGCGCGCCGGGCAATCGACCGGCTACGGCTACAACCCGCCGCTGAAGGACAACACGTTGTGCCACTTCGCGGGCGGCAAGGTGGTGGCGTCCTACGCCAAACCGGCCTACGAAGCAACCTCCTATCACGCGATGAACGGCGCCGCCTGTCTGGGGCCCGAAGACTGCTGGTTCGGCGGCGAATTCCTGCCTGAACCGCAGGTCGGCGCGTTCCAGCTGCACTGGAACGGGCACGCCGTCTCCGAGGAACCGAACCCGGAGGGCCACGAAGTGCGCAGCATGGCGGCCTTCAACGGCGCGATCTACCAAGGGGTGCAGATCCGTAAGTCCTACGACCCGAGCGAGCCCGAAAACGAAGACCGCCTCACCGAACCCGAATCACCCTTCGAACCCTCCGATCTGCACCTGATCAACCCCGAAGGCGTGACGCCGACCTTCGAACAGCTGACGTCGGCGACCGTGCCGTTCTACACCCAGGAAAACGAGCCCTCGTGGTCGCTGGAAGCGCCGATCCTGGGCTCCGACGCGAGCGAAATGTGGGGCGCGGCAAACCCGCTGCGAAGCAGCGAATACCCGCGCGGCACATCGGCGCCCGGTCAGCAGCTGACGGTCGTGCGCTACGCCGAAGGCGAATGGCACCAGGTCGTGGGCCCTGAATTTGCAAGCAACCCGTTCACCCGCTTCACCTCGCGCGGCATCCAGCAGAGCCGCGCGGAAGAAGAGCAGGAAGCCGAAAACGACAGGATCGCGTCCATCGCCCCGGAACCGGGCAGCGAAGCGGCGTGGGTCTCGGTGAGCTCGCCGAGCGAAGTCGACGCCGACCAGATAGCGGGTGAAAACGCAACCGCCCGCGTCGAGCGCCTGACGGCCTCCGGCCGGGTCAGCGAAGCCGTCTCGCTGCCTTCCGCGGCCGAACGGGAACGCGGCGTCGGACATCTCGGCCAGGCCACCAAGGTCGTCTGCCCCGAGGCGGAAGACTGCTGGATGGTGACGGCCAACGGCTGGCTCTACCACTACGCCAGCGAAGCGACCCGAACGCTCGAACGCGACGGGTCCGCTGCTTTCGCGTCGCTGATCACGGAACGACCGAAGGACGAAGGGATCCCCCAGATCCAGTCCGACACCCAGCCCGAAGAAGAACTCGAAGCCAAAGCCGAACCGAAAGAAAACGTCAAGAAGCCCGGAAAGCACGTGCCGCTGATCAGTGGTGTGCGCTCGCGTGTGCTCGCGGGGGGCACGCTCGAACTGACGTTCCGGCTCGCCGTGAAGGCGCGGGTCCGCCTCGTCGCGATGAACGGCAAACGGATCGTTGCCGCCACGCCGCAGCGCACGCTTCACGCGGGCCGGCGCTCGCTGCGCCTCAAGCTCAACCGGCGGCACTGGCCGAAGCACATCGAACTGGAGACGCACCCGCTCGCGCCGCTGCCGCTGGTGCGCAGCAAGCACTGACATGAGCAGGGCGGGAGGCATCCGGCGCGGCCGCGCGACCCTGGTCGTGGCAACTCTGCTGGCGGCCTTCTGCGCCACGGTGCTCCTCGTCGTGCTCGCAGGTTCACGGGCGCCCGCGGCCGCCGGATCGCAGTCCGCGGGTTCGACGGCGGCGCAGACCGATGACTCGGTCCCGGCAACCGACGTCACGATGCTCGGCGCCGCGCCCGAAGAAGCGCCCGACGCCGTTTGGGGAATCGGCCACGGCAACCGTGAAAGCGCGCGCGCCTGGCAGATGGTGCGCTACGCCGACGGGAGCTGGAGCACCGGGCCGGAATTCCAGACCGACGGCGGTGAACCGCTGAAGGGCTTCGAACCCGCACGGTCCTCCGGTGAAGCCGAAGAAGTCGCGCTCTATGCGGGGGCCTTCCAGCGCTCCGGTGCAGGTGTGATCGCCGGGTACGTCGCCGACTCCCACGAACCCGACGGACAGCGCCGGATGCTGCTGGTCCGCGCTCCCGGCGGCGCGTTCCGCGAAACGGCGCCGATCCCCGGCGAACTGCTCGACCTCGAACGGGAAGCGCTGTTCAACGGCAGGCGTCCGCCGCTGGTCGCGGCGCTCGACGAAGCCGAAGGGAAGGCGGGTGCGCTCGTCGTCCCGGTCAAGCTCGGCTCGCACGGCCCCGAGGACACCGTGCTCCACTACGACGGCGCGGAATGGACCAAGGAACAGATCCAGCTGCCGGCAGAAGCAGAAGCGGGGAGCTTCCGCGTGCTGGCGATCGGGGCGACGTCAGGCTCGAACGCGTGGCTGCTCGCCCAGTTGAACGGAGAATCGAACAAGATCGGGCTCTTCCACCGCGTGGCCAGCGAAGGCGGCCACGAATGGCGCGCCGTTGAACCGAACGGCTCCGCGTCGCTGAACGTTCCCTTCCAGGGAGGCGAAGAAGCGCTGCGCGAGGACAGCGTCGGGTCACCGCCGACGACCACAACCGACCCGCTGACGGTGACCAAGGAAGGCATCTGGATCGACGGCGCGCGTTCTGAAACTCGCAATGCGGTCACTGTCTACTTCGAACCCAACGGCTCCGGTGGCACGATGCAGGCGAGCTGGTGCACCGTTCGCGGCGGTGAAGCGCCGTGCACGCACACGCTGAGCGAACAGCTCCCGACCGGGCTGTATCGCAGCTTCGCCTGGCCGGCTTCGGGGGGCAGCGAACCGTACGGCAGTCGCGTGATCACGGGCTTGAACGAAGGCGCGAGCCTGCGTCTTGAAGGCTCGAACTTCAAGACGGTCCTCGCGCTCGGTTCCTCGCAGCGCCCGAACGACGTCGGGGTCAGTCGCGGCGCGGCATTCGCGTCGGCGACCGAGGGCTGGCTCGGCAACTACTACGTCCCGGTCCACATCACGACGCATCCTGCCCCCGACAAGATCCAGCCGTATCCGGTGCCGTTCCGCAAGGCGCTCACCGCGGCGGCGCCCGAACCCGGGGCGCCAATCGGTGCTCCGGGCTCCCGGGTCGTCGCGGTCGGGACCGAAGGCGAGGTCGCGCGTTACGAACCGGGTGTCGGCTGGAAGCCGGAAAGCCTGTTCAACGCGAACGGCACGATTGCCCGCCAGACACTTCGCGCTGTCGCCTGGCCCCGTGCGGGCCGCGTATATGCCGTCGGCGAACGCGGGCAGATGTGGATGTGGCGCGCCGAAACCGGCTTTTGGGAACCGGACCCCGGGAGGCCGCCGAACTTCGACGGCAACCTGCTTGGCGTCGCGTTCGACCCGAACAACTCATACCGCGGCTATGCGGTCGGCCAGCAGGGCGTGCTGCTCAGCTACGGGAAGGGGTGGATCCAGGTACCGGCGTGCGCGGCCGGCCAGGCAGAACCGGCGCAGTGCGTTCCGGCGCCGGCCGTCGGCGCGAGCTTCACGTCGATCGCGTTCGCCGGCAGCGAAGCGCTCGTCGCCTTCCGCAAGTACCACCCGCCGAAGAACGGCAAAGCGCCGTACTACACCGGGGGGCTGCTGGAGAACAGCGGCTCGGGTTGGAGAATCGACGCCGCGGCCGAACAGGCACTCGGGTCGGCGATCCCGTACGCCGTCGGCGCACTGCCCGACGGCGGCGCCGCGATCTCTGCGACCGGCGACGGGCTCACCGCCGAACAGGGCGGACGCACCGCGATCCTCGAGCGCGAAACGGGCGGCGGCGCGTGGCAGGAAGCCGCCGCGCAGTACCCCGGCTACGACGCTCCGGGCTCGCTGGCGCTGTTCCGCGAAGACGGGCACGTGAGGATCGTCGGGGCGGGTGCCGTTCCGAACACGCTGGCCAAGGACGAAGTTCCCGAACCGCCCGAAGGCTTCCCCGAAGCGCTGGTCGAACCGTATCCGCTGACCTCGGGCCACGTGCTCCGCCAGACGGCGACCGGGTGGAGCGACGAGGAGCACGACTACAACCCGGTGCTTGCGCCGGACGCCAACTACCGCTCCTACGACATGGTCTACAGCGGGGACAAGACCGCGGCGGTGCTGCTCAACGGTGCGGGAACCGAAGGCTGGACCGTCGGCGGCGAAATCGACTTGAGCAATCCGAATGGGGATACCTCCGACATTGGCCGCTATCCGGCGGAAACCAACGCGCCGGCCGGCGTTTCGGCGGCGCCGGTGCCGACCAGCTCGACCGACGCGATCGTCGCGATCGGCGGCGGCGGTCAGTGCGCCGCGCCGTGCGCGCTTCGCGCCCAGGCCGGCGTAGGGCCTGACGTCTGGCTCTCGCACGCCGTATCGCTCGCCTCTCAGACCAGGGGGGTGCGGGCGTTCATCGACGTCGGCCCGCGGATCTCGACGGGCGAAACGACCGGCCAGCCGAGCGGAATCGCGTTGCAGGGCGTGCCATACCAGCGCGAGTCCGAACGCTATGCACAACTGCTCGGCGGGACATCGCTGCCGGCGTTCGCGGCCGCGACGGCTTCGGAAGCCGACGGGGAAGGCTCCCAGTGCGCGTTCACGTCCGCCTTCTCGGAATTCTCCGCGCCATTCGGTGAAGGGCCCGAGCCGGCGGGGATCAAGGCCGTCTCGCGCTCAAGCCAGTCGTGTTCGAGCGGCGAGTCGAACTACTACTCGTTCGAAACGCAGGCCGGCTCCGGCGTCGGAGGGGGCAAGGGCGGACCCCTGCGGGTGATCGTGCTCGACGACAGCCATGAAGGCGAAATTGAATCCGCCCAGATGCTGTGGCTCTCCCAGCAGCTCTCGGCAGCGCGTGGCGCCGGGGTCCCGGTGATCGTCGCCGGCCATCCGTTCCTGCAGGAACAGATCGCCCACGGCAGCATCGCCGCAAGCGAGCTCGCCCGCACCATCGTCCAAGGCGGCGCGTCGGCCTACTTCTTTGACTCGCCCGAAGAAAACATCCAGCTGCCTCTTCGCGTCGGAAGCGCGTCGATCCCGAGCTTCGGGTCCGGAACGCTCGGCTACGTCTCGCTGGTGGCGTCGGCGACGACGGACTTCCACGGCCACAGCGGCTTCCTGCTCGCGCAGGTCGAAGACGCCGCTCGCAACGCGGCGACCAACAGGGCGCCGGTCACGGTGCAGCTCGTCCCGAACGTCGGCGAACTCGCGCTCGAAGCCAAAGACGGACTGATCATTCGCCGCAGCCGCCCTGCGCTGTTCAACGGACTTGCGCGTCTGCCTCGCTCGGGCGGCGTCGCCCAGGGCGACCAGCAGTCCTCGGAAGCCACTCAGTACATCCCGTTGCCCGCGAACTGCGTCGGCAGCGCGTGCGCACAGGCGATTCTTCCGAGCTACGAATTCGTCTCCTCGCATCCCGACGTCGGAAGCTTCGTCGCGCCGAACCTCGCGAGCGGCGATCCGCGCTCGGTACTGCTCAACTCGAGCGAAGAAACGATCCCGGACTCGTCCTCCGGGCTGTTCTGCGCCTTCAACGCCGGCAGGACCGACGTCACGATCCGCAGCGGAGGCCTGGCCGCATCGCTCGAAGTGACCGTGCTGGCCGGCAGTGTGCGCCGCCCCTGCGGTTCGGTCAAGAACACCGAACACGTGCAGACGGCGATCAAACCGCAGGAAGTCACTCAACCGCCCGCCGAAAGCTCGCCCCCGCTGTCATTCACGCTGCCGCCGGCGCCGCTCGTCGCGACGCCGGCAGTACCGGTGCCGCCGACGCCCCGCGTGCCGGCAGGTTTCGTCCCCTTCGCGACCCCCTCGACGGTGCCGCTGTCGATCGTCGTGCCGCCGCCGCTGCCCGCCGCCGGCCAGCCGACGCCGCCGTCTGGCACCTCGCCGGTCTCGCAGCCGGTCGCGCAGAACGAAGAAGAGGAGGAGGAGGCCACAGAGTCCGTGGGCAACCAGGCGGTCGCCTACCGCCCCGAAGAAAACGAGCCGCAGTCGCTGTTCGTCATCGGCCTGATCGTGCTCGCTGCGCTGGCCGGCACGGGGGCCGCCCGCGGACGTGGCCGTCGCGGCCGTCGGCACGCGCGGATCGCACCGGCCACGATCACGGCGCAACGTCGCCAGGCAGCAGAGGAGCGCGCCTTGCGACGCAGGATGTAAACAAGTTTCACAGAGTCGGCGCATGAAACCGTCGACCTCCGCTTCACTTGCACGGCCACCGTGTTCGTGCGGATGCAGGAGCGCCTGCGCCACCACATGCGCAAGAGACCAGACCACCGACCAGCTTGAGGTAAGCCTTCCAAATGACCTACTCACTGATGTCCCGAACGCCGGCCAAGGCTCTTGGTCTCGCCGTGGTTTCGATCCTCGTGGCGCTGTGCTTCGCCACCGACGCTCACGCCAGCTTCGGGCAGCTGGCGAGCTTCGGGCGCGCCGGCACCGGCGAAGGGGAGATCTCGACGCTCGCCTGCGGGCCACAAAAGGAAACCGAAGGTACGCCCTGCGCGACGGCGATTGGCGTCGATGCCAAAGAAGGCAACGCGGTGTTCGTCATCGACCAGTGGAAGCTTCCGCTCTGCGACAAGATGGAAGGCGAAACCTGCAACACCGAAGAAGCGCACGAACGTACGCGCTACTTCAGGATCCAGAAGTTCGAAAACAAGAACGGCGAAGGCTACAAAGTCGTCGCGAAAGCGGAATACGCGCAGACGGTCAAATACGAAAGCTCGTTCCTCGAAAACGGCGGCGAAGAAGCCAACAGCGAAACCGTCCGACCCGCAGTCGAGGGCCTCGCCGTCGATGCCGAAAAGGGCAAGGTCTTCGCCCTGCTGACGGACCCGCGCGAAGGTGGCCTGGTCGACGAAAACGACACCGCCGCCGGCCAGCTGCTGGCTTTCAACACGAGCAACCTGACGCCCGCCGGCCCGGGTGGCACGACTCCAGTGATCGACGAAGAGAAACAGCTGTCGACGCTCGCGACGGGCACCAAGGCAGGCAACGAACGCGCAAAGGCGCTTCTGGACCCGCAGGGGATCACGGTCGATCCGGTCAAACACGAAGTGATCGTGCTCGCACACAGCTACAGCGCCGGCGCGAAGACCGACCCGCTCAGTTACACGGCCAAAGCCGGGAGCGAACCAGCCGACCACTACGTGCTGCAACGCATAAACGAGGAAACAGGCGCGCTGGAAGGCCGCTACGAAGAAAAAACCGGCGTGCTCGGTGAACGGACCGGGGAAGAACTCAAAGAAGCGAGTTCACCGGTCGTCGTGCCCCAGAAAACCGGGGAACCGAAGATCTTCGTTGCCTTCGAAGGCCTCGTCGAAATCCCGTACAACTTCAGCGGGTCGGCGAAAGCTGTCTACCGCCAGAACAACCACTATCACCAGGTCTCTGAAGGCGGCCCGGAAGTGCCCTCCGAAGAGAGCGGGGGCGGGATGCTCACCGCGGCGGGCGGAAAGCTGTTCGAAACCGCATACTTGCTCGACGGCGAATTCGGCGTCTCAGGCGTGACTGGGAATCGCGGCGTCTACGAGCGCTCCGGAGAAGGCGCGAGCGCCGGATCGGCGATCGGCTTCACCGGCGGCCAGCAGTCGCAGTTCGAACCGAACTACAAGTGCGTGATCGGCCCGGAAAACCGCGAAGAAGCGACCCCGGTCGCCGCCGGCGGAGAAGAAAAGATCTTCGTCCTGGCGACCGAATACCTCAACGAAGCACAGACAAAAGGCTCTGTGACGGGTCAGGGCGCGATCATCGAGCTCGGGCAGGGCGGGCAGGGCTGCGCAACTGCCAGCGCGAAGCCGATTGAAGCGTCGGCAAACGGGACGATCCAGGAAGGCGAAGAAGTGCCCCCGGGGGCGACCGTCGACTTCCACTTCAAACTCGAGCACGCCGACCAGATCGCGGTCAAATGGACGGTCAAGCAGACGCTCGCCACCGAATGCAAAGGCAAGAAAGCGGGCGAAGTGGTCACCTCGACCACGACGACGCAGCCGAACCCCGTGCTCTGGACCGAACCGGTGCTCAACGCGTTCGAATACGAGCAGCCGGAACTGGCGCTGAAGGTGGAATGCCGCGGCCCGCTGACCGTCGAAGCCGATGCGCAGACAGACAACCTCAACACGCCGGAAGTCAACAGCGCGAACGGGCAGCCGCTCAAGTTCCAGATCAAGGTCGGCTACTCGGTCAAAGCGAAATTCAACTTCACGCCCTCCGAAGGAATCCGGGCGACCGAAACGGCCGTCAAATTCACGAACACCTCGACGGTCAACAAAAACGACACGGTCGAAAAGCTGATCTGGAAGTTCGGTGACGGCACCGAAAAGACGCTGACGCCGGCCGAAGAAAAAGCGAATCCCGTCGAACACATCTACGCCAAACCCTGTGGTGAATGCAAAGTCACCTTGACGGTCGTCGACAGGGAAAAAATTGAAACCACATCGGAACCGCAGACCGTCAAGGTCATCGAAAGCAAGGCCGAACAGGCCGCGCGGGAACTGAAAGAAAAGGAAGCCCGCGAAGCGCAGGAAAGGCAGCTGGAAGCCGAACGTCACGCGCAGGAAAACAAAGAACGCGAAGAACACAACCTGCTGCTCTCGGCGCAGCCGAGCACGAAAGCCTCGCGCTCCGGCGCCGCGCCGCTGCGATTTGGCTGCTCGGGCACGAGCCGCTGCAGCGTGACGTTCTCGGTCGTCAGCTCCGGGCCGGTCGCGGTGCCGCACCACCACGGCAGGATCGTGCTCAAGCTCGGGATGGGCTCGATCACGCTCTCGCCGGGGTCGAGTGGCACCGTGACGCTGCGTCTGTCTTCGCAGGCTCGGGCGGTCCTCAAGAAGTACGGCAAGATCAAGGCCAAGGTGAGCTTCGTCGCGATCGATCAGCTCGGTGAAGCGCACCGCGGCAGCTTCCTGATCACGATTCGCCGCTAGTCCTGGCTGCGCCGGCTCCGGATGATCCCGGGGCCGGCGGCGCGGCCGCCGATGCCTGTGAAGTTCGGCAACAACTTCGATTCAGGATCGTAACCCGGCGCAACAGCGGCGACGTCAGAGTCTGTTGAGGGGGCGATTTGCCCCTGAACCTAACCTAACCACGGAGGTAGTTAGAGCAATGGGTATAACCCTGCGTCGGCTTCTGCCGGCCCTCGTCTTTGGTGTGCTTGCCGCACTGATGCTGATTGCGCCCGCCGCGAACGCCGCGGCCCCGCACTGCAGCACCACGGCGGAAAAGATCAAAGGCGAAGGCTCCTCGCTTCAGAACGAAGCCGAGGAAAAATGGCGTCCCGACTTCAACTCGTCGAAAGCCCCTTCGGCCTGCAACGGCGAAAACGGCGCCGGCGGCAAACCGACGGTCGAATACAAAAAGGAAGCGTCTTCTGTCGGCATGAAAAAATGGGGCTTTGGCGGCGCAACGCGCGAAGACGCCAACACCCAGTTCGTCGGCACGGACCAGCCCCCGACCGAAGCGCAGACCGCGGAAATGCTGACCAACGGCGGCACGCTTGAGGCCACGCACCTTGAGACGATTCCGGTCGTCCAGGAGGCAATCTCGGTGATTGCGCACCTGCCGGAAGGCTGCACCGCAACGAGCACCGAAACGAAGGTCAGCCCGACCCGTTTCTTCCTCACGAACAAACAGCTCGAGCAGGTCTTCGCGGGCGAAATCACTAAGTGGACCGAAATCACCGGTGCCTCCGGCGCCGGCAAATACAAAATCACCTGGACGGGCGCAAGCTGCGAAGACCGCATCGAACGTGTTGTCCGTGGTGACGGTTCGGGTACGACGTCGATCTTCAAGAAGTACTTGAACTCGATCCTCCCGACGCCGGCGG
>Ga0182013_10006035_pt1 | contig 13890 bp, 14 predicted proteins | sample 612S2MmetaG_FD_120487 | JGI IMG/M metagenome (GOLD analysis project Ga0182013, IMG submission 120487) | Permafrost microbial communities from Stordalen Mire, Sweden - 612S2M metaG | ecosystem: Environmental > Terrestrial > Soil > Wetlands > Permafrost | place: Sweden: Stordalen | collected... | reverse complement strand
GCTGCGGGATCGCTGGCGAAGATCTCTTTCATCCATTTCTGTTGGGCGGCGATGACGGCGGGATGGATGATGGCATTGAGTTCGTTGAGGCGGCCGCCTTTGAAGGCGAGTTCGGCGAGACGGGCGCGGTTGAGACGGCCGTCGGGGCCGACGACATCGGGGCCGAAGGCGCGGACGATTTGGGTGTAGACGGACTGGCCGGGCTCCATCATTTGACGGCCGAGGGTGTCGGCCTCAATGACATGAGCGCCGAGTTCGCGCAGGTAGGCGGCGACTGTGCTTTTGCCGCTGCCGAGGCCGCCGGTGAGTCCTACTCTAAGCATGGTGGGTGAGCCTCACGCATAAGCCTTGAGTGGAAGTATAGGTCATTGAGCAAGACCTACCGTAGAATGAAGCGGTGGGCAGGAGAGGAGGCGACCTATGACCGAACTGAATCCGCGCATTACGGTGGAAGCCGGCAAAATGGGGGGCAAACCCTGCATTCGGGGGTTGCGTTTTACCGTCTATGACCTGGCATCTTATCTGGCCTCCGGCATGAGCGAGGACGAGATTCTGAAGGAGTTCCCGTACCTGGAGAAGGAAGACTTCCAAGCGATGTACGAGTTTTTCGCAAGCATTCCGGAAAGGATCTCCGTTCTTGAAGCTTCTCGTTGATGAGAACCTGCCACCGCGGCTCGTCTCCGACTTGGTGGATTTGTTTCCCGACTCGGCTCATGTAGGTTCTCTCGACCTGGGCAGCACACCGGATGCGGTCCTCTGGGAGTATGCCAAAGAGCATGGATTGGCTTTCCTGACGAAAGACAAGGACTTCGCGAATCTGAGCATTGCTCGTGGAGCCCCACCCAAAGTGATCCTGCTGCAAACAGGAAACTGCTCGACGTTTGAGATCGTTCGCATGATCCGGAATAACGCGATCCGGTTCGCAGAATTTGAGAGCGACATCAGGCGCGGTTTGCTCATTCTGCGCTAACCATCAGATCAAGAATGCCGCCGTGAGAAGGCTCACAGTCCTCGCCGGAGTCTGGCGGCGCGGACGGTGTTGGCCATGAGCATGGCGATGGTGAGGAGGCCAACGCCGCCGGGGACGGGGGTGTAGGCGCCGGCTAGTTCGAAGGCCTTGGGATGGATGTCGCCGACGATGACGGAGCCGCGCTTGGCGAAGGCGGCCTCGCGCTTGGCGTTGCCTAGGAAGAATCGGTCGAACTCTTCGCGGGTATTGAGGCGGTTGATGCCTACGTCGATGAGGGTTGCGCCGGGCTTGATCATCTCCGGGGTGATAAAGCCGGGGCGGCCGATGGCGGCGACAAGGATGTCGGCCTGGCGAGTGAGCTCTGCGAGGTTGCGGGTTTTGGAATGGCAGATGGTGACGGTGGCGTTCTGGTTGAGCAGGAGCATGGCGGCGGGCTTGCCGACGATGTCGCTGCGGCCGACGACGACGGCATGCTGGCCGACGATTTGGATGCCGCTGCGCTTGAGGATTTCGATGACGCCGGCGGGCGTGCAGGGCGCGAGGGCGGGGCGGCCTGCCTGGAGACGACCAGCATTGATGGGGTGAAAGCCGTCGACATCTTTCTCCGGGGCGATGGCGTCGAGGAGAAGCTTGGCGTCGACCTGGGCGGGTAGGGGGAGCTGGACGAGGATGCCGTCGATGTCGTTGCGGGCGTTGAGGGCGGCGACGAGCGAGAGCATCTCTTCGGTGGTGACGGTGTCGGGCGGGGTGATGAGGTCGCTGAAGATGCCGAGTTCGGCGCAGGCCTGGACCTTGCTGCGGACGTAGATCTCAGAAGCGGCTACGTTACCGACAAGGACGGCGGCGAGGCCGGGGCGGATGCCCTGGGCGGCTAAGGCGCGGACTTCTTCGGCGACTTCTTGCTTGATGGCTGAGCAATGGCGGCGCCATCGAGGATTCTTGGCATTCAAAGCTCCCAGAATTCATCGTATCGTGTTCAGGTCGCGTTCAGACGGAAGGCGGTTGGGCTGGTGGAGCGGCCTCTCGAGGGAGTCCCACGCACTTTCGGTGCTTGCGGGCTGTGACTTACGTGAGGGGAGGCGATGTTCGTCACAAGGGCACGTGATCTCTCTCACATACAGCCCCTACGCGAGTGCGTAGGTTTGGACTGACTTGGAGTGTTCCAAATCACATGCGATTCGGGAAGCGACGCCTCGTGGCCATTTTGGGAGACAGGCTCTAATGAGTTCATTCAAGGAATCTAGACATCTGTACCATTTTGCAGGGCTCTTTGTCCTCGCTTTTCTGGTGTTTCTGGTGGTGCGCCACTACTACGTGCCGAAGAGTTTTGGCGAGTATGGGCATTATCGCGGGGCAGCGATGGGTGAGATTGCGAGCCTGCCAGTGAAGTTTGCGGGTCACCAGACCTGCGAGGGCTGCCACACGGACGTACTGGACGCAAAGTCGAAAGGCAAGCACGCGCATGTGAACTGCGAAGCCTGCCACGGCGCCCTGGCAAATCACGCGGACGATCCCTCGATCAAGCCCGTTCTGCCGGACACGGCCGTGCTTTGCGCACGATGCCACACAGCCAGCGCCGCCAAGCCGAAGGGATTTCCGCAGGTGGTACCAGCGGATCACTCGGGCGGGGTTCCCTGCCAGACTTGCCACAATCCACACAGTCCGGCGATGGACGCAGGAGGTGCGAAGTGAATGTTTCCCGGCGTCAAATGCTGATCCTATTGCCGGCGGCGGCGGTGGCGTGGAAGTCGGTGCTTGCGGGCACGCCTGAGGACTCGCCGAATTACAGGATGTCCGATCACTGGTGGGGAATGTTGATCGACATACCCAAGTGCATTGGATGCGGCAACTGCGTGCGAGCCTGCGCGACAGAGAACGATGTGCCGGATGGGCACTTCAGAACGTGGGTAGAGCGCTATAACGTGTCGGACGAGGACATGACCAACCCGCATGTGATTTCGCCTGACGGCGGCAAGGAAGGGTTTCCGGGGGCCGAGGAAGATGGCGAGAAGTACTTCTTTGTTCCGAAGATGTGCAATCATTGCGCGGATTCGCCTTGCACGCAGGTGTGCCCGGTGGGCGCGACCTTCATCGCCCCGGACGGCGTGGTGCTGGTGGACCAGAAGTATTGCCTTGGATGCGCTTATTGCGTGCAGGCCTGCCCTTATGGCTGCCGGTACATTCACCCGCAGAAGGAAGTGGCGGACAAGTGCACACTTTGTTATCACCGCATCACGAAGGGACTAACGACGGCATGCTGCGAAGCCTGTCCGACAGGGGCGCGGCAGCTTGTGGACTTGAAGAATCCGAATGATCCGATTCATGAGTTTCTGAAAACGCACAGCGTACAGGTCTTGAAGCCGCAGATGGCGACGGGCGCAAAGGCTTTCTACAACGGTTTGGACGGATCGGTGCGGTAGAAAACCAGGGGTCAGGGGTCAGGGATCAGGGGTCAGGGATCAGAGAATTGCCGAGGATTGGTGGCGAGATATGAGCGGTGTTGAAGGTTACATGTATCCGAACGAGATTACGCTCTATTGGAGCGTACTGATCGTCTTGTATCCCTACATTACGGGCCTGGTGGCGGGCGCATTTATTCTGGCGTCGCTGGAGCGCGTGTTTCGGGTTGAGGCGGTGAAGCCCACTTACCGGCTGGCGCTGTTGACGGCGCTTTCCTTCCTGCTGGTTGCGCCATTGCCTCTGGTCTTGCACCTGGGCCATCCGTTCCGATCGCCGGAGATGTACTTTACTCCTCACGACACATCGGCGATGGCGATGTTCGGGTATGTGTATATGTGGTATCTGATGGCGGTGCTGGTGTTCGAAATCTGGCTGGACTACCGGCGCGATATCGTTCTGCTGTCGCAGTCGAGCAAAGGCCTGTTGCGGTTGATCTACAAGGTGATGACGCTGGGCTCGAGCAACATCAGCGAGCGCTCGCTTGTGATCGATGAGAAGGTCGGCTGGATTGTTACGCTGATAGGCATTCCTTCGGCGTTCCTGCTGCATGGATATGTGGGATTCATCTTCGGGTCAATCAAAGCGAATCCATGGTGGTCGTCACCGCTGATGCCGGTGGTTTTTATTTTCTCGGCGATGGTTTCTGGAATCGCAGGAGTGATGCTGCTTTACATGGCGTTGACCAAACTGCGGAAGCAAAAGATCGACATGCGCTGCGTGGACACGATCGCGATGTATATGTTCTATATCTTCATTATCGACTTCAGCCTTGAGATGCTGGACCTGATCCACCGAATTTACGAGGCCGACGAGTCGTTTCGCAGCCTGAACTTTATGGCTCACACGAAGCTATTGTTCTCGCAGATTGTGCTCCAGATCATCCTTGGCACGCTGGTCCCGCTGATTCTGCTTTTCCTAACGCAGGTGGTGAAGCTCACGGAGGTTGTGCGCAAGCGCATCTACGTTCTGTCCGGCTGCCTGATATTGATAAGTGTTTTAGCCATGCGCTGGAACGTGGTGATCGGCGGACAGTTGTTCTCAAAGAGTTTTTTGGGATACACGACTTACAAGATGGCTCTGGTGACACGCGAGGGATTGCTGGTATCGATCGGTTTGACCCTGCTGCCGCTGTTGTTCCTCTGGGCGCTGGTGAAGCTACTGCCGCCGTGGAGCGAAGCGAGTGAGCATCAGGCGGTGGCTGCGGACTGAATGCTGGAATAGATCGGGTGGAGGAGATGAACGATCTTCCCGACACATTAAATCGGCTTGAAGCCCGCTTGGAAACGCTGGAGCAGCGGGTTTATGCGCTCGAGCATCCAGCCGGTGCGCCCGTTGAGATCCCTGCACAGGTGGCAAGCCCTGCTGCGGCGGCGACGACGGAGGAAGGACTCTCCGCACCTTTGGCGAGCGGGGCGTTTCAAGTGCTGGGTAAAGCGCTGCTGGGCATTGCGGGCGCTTACCTGCTGCGGGCGGTGGCGGAATCGAGTTCGCTGCCAAAGACGGCAGTGGCAGCGGTTGCAATCCTGTATGCGCTGGGATGGCTGGTGTGGGCATCGCGCGTGAAAGCCGGAGACTGGCTGGCAGGCACAACGTATGCGTGCACTTCGGCGCTGATCCTGGCACCGATGCTCTGGGAGCTAACTCTACGATTCAATGTGCTGCCTGCGGCGGTCTCGGCGGTGGTGGTGTGCGGTTTTGTTGTGGCCGCTTCAGCGCTGGCATGGAAGCGGGATTTTGCGCCGGTTCTATGGGTGGCTAATTTTACCGGAGTTGCGATTGCGCTGACGCTGGCAATTGCGTCGCACCAGATTCTGGCCTTCACCGCGGTGCTTCTGTTGATGATGCTGATTGGCGAGTACGCCGCGGGGTGCAATCACGAGTCGGGCGTGCGTGTGCTTGTGGCGCTGGCTGCGGATACGGCGGTCTGGGCGCTGCTCTATATCTATTCAAGCCCGGAAAGCACGAGGGCGGATTATCCGGCGCTGGGCTCGGCAGCGCTGCTTGCGCCGGGGTTGGGACTGTTTTTGATTTTTGGCTTGAGCCTGATTTACCGAACCGTGCTAAAGCGGAAAGCAATCACGGTTTTTGAGACGATCGAGACGATGATTGCGTTTCTGCTGGCGGCTTGCAGCTTGATTTATTTTGGTCCTCCGGCGAGCGCGCTGGGGCTGGGAGTTTTCTCGGTTGTGTTGTCCGGGGCGGCTTACGCGGGGGCATTCGTTTATTTCGACTGCGCTGCGGAACGGCGAAACTACCTGGTGTTTGCGAGTTGGAGTGCAGCGCTTTTTCTCGGTGGATCGCTGTTGTGCGTACCACAGGGGTGGCAGCCGGTTTGGCTGAGCGTGGCGGCGGTTGGGGCAACATTTGCGAGTACGCGCCTGCAACGGTTTGCGCTGGAACTGCACGGGATGGTGTTTCTGCTGGCCGCGGCAGGGATTTCCGGATTGCTGAATGGGGTGTTCGACGCGCTGGCCGGAACCGTGCCGGGCGCGCCGGGCATGAGCGTCTGCGTGGTTTCAGTTTCCGCTGTTGTCTGCTATGCCGTCATCAAGCCTTGCCAGGAAAAGAAGTGGACGCGACAGTTTCTCTCGACTGTGTTTGCGGCCCTGGCGATTGCGGCGCTGGCGGCTTTGACGGTGCAGGGGTTGGCGTGGCTGACGGCACTCAAGGTGATTCCGGGCGCGCATCATCTCGCATTCATTCGAACTTTGACGGTGTGCGCGGCGGCGATTGCGCTGGCCTACAGCGGTGCGCACTGGCGGCGGATGGAGTTGACGCGCATTGGCTATGCCGCGCTGGGCCTGCTGGCGGTGAAGCTGGTTCTGGAAGATTTGCGGCACGGGCATCTGGGGTTTATTGCGGGTTCGATTTTTCTTTTTGCGATAACACTGATTGTGGTTCCGCGCGTGGCACGGATGGGACAGAAGGTTTGAGGCTCGGGGAGTCACCAGGCCTCATCCGCCGTGGAGGACGAGACCTGGGACTTTTGAGTGCTTTGTTTTTTTAGCGGTAGATCTGGGGGGGCGCCACCGGGTTATCTGGATTGCGCAATTTCATTTTGCTGATGTGGACGTCGTAGCCGGTTTCGGGCAGCAGGGACTCGAGGATAAAGGTAGACGTACCGTTGGATTTCAGCTCACGGTAGCGGTAGACGCCGACGCTGCCTTCGCTGGTCTCAATGCCACCGGTGGGCGCATCAAGGAAATGCTGCGCGTCGGCGACTGAAGGTGCGGTGCGAGTTTCGCCGTTGGTGAGGCTCTCTGCGGCGTAGGAGCGGACCAGCTTGGTCCAGTAGCGAGAGAGTAGTTCAGTGTTGGCAAAGAGGTCGGCCCAGACGATTTCACCGCGGACGGCGACGATGACGCCAACGGCATGTTGCTCGCGAAGTTTCGCGAGGACCTGATCGCGCGCTTTCATGACTGGAGCAGCGGCCTCATCGACCTTATCGCTTACGGCGTTGGACTCCATGACCTTGGCGTAGCTCGTGGTACCGAATGTAGAGGCGTTGGGCGCGCGCCCGCTACCAGGTGAGGGCGGAGGCGCGGCGGCAACTGCCATTTGCGAGATGGCGCCGCGGACAGAATCCCAGACCTGCTGCTGATCTTTCTGGACCATGGCGCGCTCGCGCACTGTGGGTTGAACCATGAATCCGTGGGAAGGGGCTTTGGCGGCTGCGCCGAAGGTGGCGGAACTCTCAGTCCAGCGGCCGGGCTCGATGCAGAAGACACCAAGGTCAATGGGATCGGCGCCGGCGGGAACGATGCGGTCTTTGGCGATGACACGGTCCTGCTTGCCGCCGGTGACGATTTCGCCCGCGAGGAGGAGGAGCGGCCTTGGGGAGTTGTTGACGAGGACGAGCGTGTTGACCTGATCTCCGCGATAGGTTTGGGTGGTGTCAGGATAGCGGCGGTTCTGGGGAAAGTCGCTCCTGGGACGCACGAGACCCTGGACGCGGCCAGCTTCAGTGACTTCAACTTCGCCGGACTTGATTCCTTCGTCGAGAGTGATGAACGGGGTTTCGCCCGGCGATTTACCGTAGGAGCGGACGACGGGGAACAGCAAGAGGTTGCCGCTCTGGATGGGAGCGAGCACCCGATAGGGAGCATTGGATGTTTCAGACGGCCCTGCTGCTGAGGCGACGACTTGACTTCCCTGCTCAAATACCGCGAATGCAAAAAGCGATGCTGCCGCGAGGCCGATGGTGCCGAAGTTCTTCATAGGTTTCTCCTCCGCCGGCTCAACGTTGGCCGGCCTGTGACTGAAGAACGGAGGGTGGGGTGGTTCTTGCGTTAAATTTTTGCGTGTGGTTTTGGCCGATCGTTTTCGCGTATTGTGAGGGCGTGGGGATTACGCCGATCGAATCCGTGAAAGGCGCTGCGGACGAAGGAGTTCGGGAGCAGCCGAGAACGATTGACGGTGCGCTGGTGGACGCGCTTTGGCAGGAGTGCGAGACGGCGAGCTGGGGGCTGGGGCGAGGCGAGTTCAGCAGGATTCTGCATGAGGTTGGCGCGGCGCATAACTTTGGCCTGGAGGACGGGGCGGCGGCATCGCGACCTCAACAAGCGGCCTATTTCCGCGGGCTCAGGCTGGGCGACCTGGTGCTTGCGCGCGCGTGCGCGGCGGGGAACGAGCGGGCGTGGGAGCGGTTTGTCGCGATTTACCGGGAGCCGCTGGTGCGCGCGGCGATTGCGATTACCGGCAGCGATACGCTGGGGCGCGAGCTGGCGGATCAACTTTATGGCGAGCTGTTTGGACTGACGACGCGGGATGGAGAGCGGCGGTGCCCGCTGGAATCCTATCGCGGCAGGGGGTCGCTAATTGGCTGGCTGAGGACTACGCTTGCGCAACGGCATGTGGACCACTATCGGCGCACGCATCGGGAGCAGCCGTTGGAGGAGTTTGATACTCCGGCGGCGGAGGCAGAGGTTGAGAAACCCGCAGCGGAGCTGACGGTGCTGGAGACGGCGGTGGAAGGTGCGTTGAAGAGCTGCGAGGCGGAGGACCGGCTTGTGCTTGCGGCTTATTATCTGGATGGGCGAACGCTGTTGCAGATTGCGCGGGTGCTTGAAGTGCACGAGGCGACGGTAAGCCGGAAACTGAAGCGAGTGTGCGAGGAGATACGGAAACAGGTCGTGAAGAATCTGCGGAGTGCGGGCCTGAACCGGCGTGCTGCCGATGAAGCGCTGGGAGCCGACCCGCGGGATCTGGATGTGAATTTGAAGAAACTGCTGCAATATTCTCAGTTGGATGCGTTCAAAGAGAAGGCTGGATGATGAATTCAAATCCCAAACTCGAATTGCATCCCGACGCGGAGAGCTTGAATGCTTTTGCGGAGCGGGCGCTGGGGGAGCAGGAGCGCGGACGAATTCTGGCGCATCTTTCCGAGTGCGGCCGGTGCCGGCGGGTGGTTTACCTTGCGCAGGAGGCGGCGGTGGAAATGGAGCCGGAGTTGGCTGTCGCGGCAGCGGCTGCGGCTCCGGCTCGAGAATCCGAGACTACTCAAAAGAAAGAGGCGCGGTTCTGGAACTGGCGGCTTGCGTGGGTGCCCGCGGGGGCCCTGGCGGTGATGGTTACCGCGGCCTACGTTGTGCATGTGCGACAGGTAGAGGTTGCTGGGGAGCAGGCCAAAGCAGCGCGTGAAGCCGCTGCGCAGAATGTTGAGATGGCTGCGGCACCGGAGACGGCGCAGATGGAGATGAAGGCGGCTCCTTCGCCTGGCGGGCATGCGCTGACTGGGCAGGCGCCGATTGCGGCGAATGAGCTGAGACAGGAATCGCCAGACAAAGGGTTGCAGAAGAAGATGGCTGCTGCTGCGCCGGCTCCGTTGGGAGTGCCAGAGGCGACGGCGGAATCGAGCAGCGATGAGGTTGCGCTGCCGGGCACATCTGGGGCGGCGTATCCAGCGGTGAGTGCTGACGCTCTACGCAAGCCGGAGCCGGCAACGCAACTGCAGCAAGGATTCGCTGTTGGGGCACCTCAAGTCCAGATCCAGACGGCCGGAGCACCTCCACAGGCAGGCACGGTTAAGCCGGTAATGCATAAGGCGGCAGGAGGAATGTTGGCGGCGGCGGCGCGATCGGCGCAGGTTGAAGCAGATCGCGGACCGGCAGGCGGCGAGGCGAAAGGACAGCAGATGGGAGGTGGAGTTTTTGCTCTTGGGAGAGCGAAACTGGCTCCGTTGCCCAGTGGTTTGCCGACTGTTTCGGCAATGCCGGCGCGAGATTCGACTGTGGCGGTTGACGGGGCGGGCGGAGTGTTTGTGAGTGGAGATGCGGGGAGCCATTGGGAGAGCGTGGCGAAGCAATGGAGTGGGCGAGCGGTTGAGGTTCGCTTGCAGACGCCGGTGGCTGGGGAGAGCACTACGTATTCGGCGGGGGCAGTCTTTGAAATTGTGAATGACCAAGGTCAGGTGTGGGTAAGTACGGATGGAAGATACTGGAAGGCAAAATAGATTTAAACAATGAATAGAGAGTGATTCCGATTGGGTCAGGGTTTCGGCATTTCCATTCATGGAGCCGGCGAATCACACACTCGTATGTCCTTTCACTTGTAGAAACCGAACATTTTGCCGACATAGTACTCACGAGGATGCGCGCGTCTCGCAAATGGAAAGATTCCGTTTGCGCGCGGGCGGGCTTCACCGCGCTTTGGGCCACTGGGGTCATTTCGGCGATTTATTTCCGAGGAGAGAGTTGGGAACTGGCGATGGGGATTGAGGTGAAAGGCGAGAAAGTGGAGAATCTGCCGTGGGCACATTTGCGCTTGCCTCCGTTTCCCCAGGTTGCGATCAGGGTGCTGCAACTGGCGAACAATGAGAATGTGCAGTTGCACCAACTGTGCGAGCTGATCTCATCGGATCCGGCATTCGCAAGCGAGGTGCTGACGGTGGCGAACTCAGTTCTTTACTCTCCGCGCTATCCGGCGGGCAGCATCATACAGGCGATTGCCGTGCTTGGCGCGAATACGCTGCAGGGCATGTGCATCACGGTGGGGGCGCGGGCTTACCTTGGCAAGTCGATGAGTCATCCGGCGATGAGGGGCTTGTGGCGTCATAACCTGGCGTGCGCGATTATTGCCGAGCGGCTGGCGGCATCGGGACTACTGGACAAGGACGCGGCGTACACCTCGGGGATCATGCACGACATTGGACGAATTGCGCTGGCGGTGATTCAGCCGAAGGAGTATGCCAATCTGTTGGCAACCCATCGCGGAACTCCGGACAGCATTCTTGAGGGCGAGCGAAATATTTTCGGCTGGGACCACTGTGAAACGGGACGGCAACTGATTGCGGATTGGAAGTTGCCGGGTGATTTTGACGCCATTGTGTTGGAGCATCATTCTGCCAAGCGGGAAGATGGGGCTTGGGAGATGGGGGAGCTTGTGAAGACAAGTTGCAGGATGGCAGACGCGGCGGGATTTCCGGCGTTCCCTGGATGTGAGACGACTCCGTATGCCGAGTTACTTGAAGATGTGCCGGCCAGGGAGCGAAGGCTTTTCTATCCCACGCTGGAAGCGCTTGCTCAAGAAGTTGCGAATGACATCCGTGCGGTGGAGTCGGTTTGACTTTTGCTGTGGGACTATTTGCCGAGGGCGAGTGAAGGATCGGCGGAGAGGTTGGAGGGGGCGAAGTCGCCGGCTTGCAGGCGCGGCCAGGCAGCGGCCGCTATCATAGCGGCATTGTCCGTGGAGAGAGCCAGGGTTGGGAAGGCGACGTGGAGGTTGCGGCGGGCGGCCTCGGCGGTGAAGCGGGCGCGCAGTTCGCGATTGGCGGCAACTCCTCCGGTGACGAGGATGCGGGGGACACCGAGGGATTCCTGGGCGGCGAAGGTCTTCTTCAACAGATCGCCGACGACGGCGTGCTGAAAGCTGGCGATGAGATCGAGGGTTTGCGGGTCGCAGGTGGCAAGTGCCTGTTCGAGGGTGGGAGTGGCGAGAGCGTCGGGACCGGTAAAGAGGGCTTCGCGGCGGGCCTCGGCTTCAGGGCGGAGGTTGTGGAGCTCAACGTAGCGGAGAACGGCCGTTTTGATTCCGGAAAACGAGAAGAGGAACCGCGGGTCGAGGTTTGCGATGGGAGCGGTTTTGGCGGCCTTGGTGCGCGGGGGCTTGCCGCCGAGGTGAAGCTTGGTCTTGATTTGAGAGAAGGCGAAGGGAACGGCGCGGGGGTTGCCGTGCAGGGCGAGAGCGTCGATCCAGGGGCCACCGGGATAGCCGAGGCCGAGGAGTTTGGCGACCTTGTCGTATGCTTCGCCGGCGGCGTCGTCGACGGTGCGGCCGATGAGGGAGTAGGTCCAGGAGCCGTGGGCTGGGCGGGCGAGATAAAAATGAGTGTGACCGCCGGAGACGACTAGGGCCAGGGCGGGTTGGTCGTCGGAAAGGGTTTCCGGAAGACCTTCAAGAGGCAACCGCAGGTCCTTCGACTCCGCTACGCTTCGCTCAGGATGACAGGCTTTCGTCGACTCGCGTTCATTTAACAAGACGGCGTGGATGTGGCCTTCAAGGTGGTTGACGGCGATGAGGGGGATGTTTTGCGCGAAGGCCAGGGCCTTGGCGTAGGTGATGCCGACGAGCAGAGCACCGGCGAGGCCAGGGCCGGAGGTAACGGCGATGGCGTCGAGATCGGCGAGGGCGATGTTGGCCTGGGCGAGAGCGGCGCGGACGACGGGGACGATGGCGCGGAGGTGCTCGCGGCTGGCGAGTTCGGGAACGACTCCGCCGTAGCGAGCGTGGGTGGCGATCTGGGAGGCGACGGCCGAGGAGAGGGTGCGGGAGCCGCGCTGTACGACGGCGGCGGCGGTCTCGTCGCAGGAGGATTCGATGGCGAGGATAAGACCGATGCCCATTTGATTAGTTTATCGGGTGGGGCGCTCAGCGGAGTTAGCCCGCCGCGGCGGGTTAGCCGCGCTACGCGCGTGTTCGCGGAGTTAGTTCGGGAGCGAGGGGCAATCGGGAACGAATTGGCCGTGCGGATTGGAATAGGATTCGCGTTTGGGCTTGATGAATGCCAGGTCTTAAAAACAAGACTTGTGGCATTCGGCCAGAAAGCCTGATCCGAGGCCGGCACAATATCTTGATTATCTGCGGCACCCCCCACAGACACATGAGAGATAATCGAGCCAAATGGCTCGAAGTTTCTTGTTTCTCGCTCTCTTGTTCAGCTGCATCGGATTTTCCGCAGGCCAGGATATTCCTGCGCAATTGCAGGGTAAATGGATCATCAAGCGAATTCTGCCAACATCCACGATTTCGTGCTGGAGCTACAAAGAGGCCAGACGTATCGTCGGAACCGAAATCGAATACACTGCGAATTCGTTTCGGTGGAAAGACAAAATCACTTCCAATCCGGTGGTGACAGTCACCACTTTGGATGCTGAACGACTCCATGACGAGAACTCTGGGGGCGGTGCAAACGATTCCCAAGTGTCGTTTCGAGAACTCGGCATTGGATCAGCAACGATCACAGAGGTTCGGTTCAGTCACAGGGATGCAAGTATTACCGGAGCAACAATTGAGGTACCGGGCGACCGAGTTCTCTTGAAAGCCGAAAACACGCTCATCCTTTCTGTGTGCAATGTGTATTTTGAAGCGCGCCGTAAGTCGGTTTCAGCCGGGCCCCGAAACTAGATAACAAATTCAGTCCAGATGCTATTCGCTACGCGGCAATTCGAAGCGGCTTTGGAGATTGTGGAGAAGCTGCGTGCGGAGGGGTATGAGGCTTATCTCGCGGGGGGGTGCGTGCGGGATCTGCTGCTGGGGCGGGAGCCGCACGACTATGACGTGGCGACGAGCGCTACTCCGGATGTGGTGCTGGGATTATTCGAGAGGACATTTGCGGTGGGGGCGCACTTTGGGGTGGTGCTGGTGGCCAACTGCGGTGGAGCAGACGCCGCTAGCGCGGCAGGAACGGAGACGGCGGAACCGCATTATCTAACGACTGAGGTGGCAACGTTCCGGTCGGATGGGGCTTATTCAGATGGGCGGCATCCGGATGCGGTGCGGTATACGAAGAGCGCCGAAGAGGATGTGAGGCGAAGGGATTTCACGATCAATGGGCTGCTGCTGGACACAGGAAGGCTATTCCCGCAGGGGCTAAAGCCCACCGCCTCAACGGGAAATGAAGTACGGGCTGAAGCCCATACTCTTCAAGGCGAGAAGCATACCTCAGGGGCTAAAGCCCAAACCCCACTTGCAGGCGTTGATGTCGGGGTTAAAACCCCGACCTACCAGTCTGGACCTGTTGCTGGGATCTATCCGTCGAGCTCCAACTTCAACACTGCTTTGCGCGAGGCGGTGATGGATTTTGTGGGAGGGGTGGCGGATCTGGAGGCGGGGGTTGTTCGGACGATTGGGCGGGCGGAGTTGCGGTTCGAGGAAGATCACCTGCGGATGCTGCGCGGGGTGCGGTTTGCGGCTCGGTTCGGGTTTGAAGTAGAGGCGGGAACGGCAGCGGCGATGCGGGGGTT
>Ga0182013_10006030_pt1 | contig 13896 bp, 17 predicted proteins | sample 612S2MmetaG_FD_120487 | JGI IMG/M metagenome (GOLD analysis project Ga0182013, IMG submission 120487) | Permafrost microbial communities from Stordalen Mire, Sweden - 612S2M metaG | ecosystem: Environmental > Terrestrial > Soil > Wetlands > Permafrost | place: Sweden: Stordalen | collected... | reverse complement strand
TGGATAGCCGCATGACGCCCGGCGACATGCCACACTTTAATCCGTACTAACTGCAAGAAGGCGGTCGGCGTAACCGCCCCTCGTTGTCGTTTGTGGACATTTTGTGCATTCCCGTGATTAAAGCGCACACCACCGCGACGAATGCCTGTTCAGATGTGAGTGCGTTTGCGCACACCCCATAACGCGCTAACGGTTTTAGTATGCTTTGCCGGTCTGCCCAGTTCTGTTTGCGTTTATATTATCCGCTCTTCGGGAATTCGTGTGGGCGAGCAAGCGGCTTTCTCAGCCATGCCATCAGCATCACGGGTCCTGCAGGTGGACTTCGCCAGACGAACCGAGTCGCTGGCGCACCTGTCGGGCGACGAGATCGGCGAACGCGGAGAAGTGCAGCGCCACTTCGTTCACTGGCCCAAAATTGCAAACGTGTCGTTAATCGTGAACGTGACACCCTCGAAGCCGAACTCGTCAGCGCCGCGCAAGACCGCAATCGGGTCCTCAGCGTTCGAGGGCTCCCAAAGCTCCACGCAACGGTTCGGGATATCGATCCGCCAGGCGTTCGGGATGCGCCCGTCGCGCATGTAGGCGCGCATCTTTTCGCGCGGATTGCGTTCGCTGTCGCCGACCTCGATCACCAATGCGGCATTCCCGCCGTTCGGGTGCGCCTTCGCGTAATAGTCGGGACGGAAGTGCAGCACTGCGATGTCGGGCTGCGGCGAGCCCTCGGGTTCGATCTCCAGCGTATCCTGCACGCGAATGAGATACCGCGTCGGGTAAAACGCGCTCAGGCGATTGGCGAAGAACGATACCACGGCGGCGTGCGGCGGGTTCGCAGGACTCATCGCGTAGATGGTTCCGTCGAGCAGCTCGTAGCGAAGGCGCGCGTCCAGCGAGTCCGCGATCGCATAGTATTCGGCGCGCGAAAAGCGGTGCGGGTGAAGGGCGGGTGCGGCGATAGCCATCGCTCTATCATTCCTTTCTGGTCGTCACTTTCCCGACCGGCGGTCGGAAGGAAGGCTTGGTGGGGGAATTTATGATGCAGTGGCTACGGCTCTTCGATGACGGCCAGCACTCGCCGGGCGAGGTCGGCGGCTTGCGGCGCCGTGAATGCCCCGTCACGTCCACGATTTGGGCAGTCGTCGCCCCGGCCATGTCTGCCAACGCAACGAACCCCCGCCGCAGTTCGCCGAGCGGCGAAAACGCCATGAACAAAGCCCCTTCTTCTGCTCGCGGATGGCCAGCCACGCTTCGACCGCCGCGACCGCGCAGGGCCCATGCTCCAGCCGCGGCACCGCCACAAACTGCCCTGCGCCGCCCTGATCGGTCTTGCTCTTCCGGATCGTGATAATAGAGGAGGCCAGGCCGGCCGAAGTCGAGGTCCTCGATATTGAGTCCGGCGATCTCGGCCCGCCGCCGTCCCGAGGCGAAGGTGAGCAGTAGGATCGCGCGATCGCGGAGGGCGATCGGCGTCGCCGCCAGCCCCTGGAGGCTAGCGCGGCGGCGAGCCGCTTGGCGGTGATGGCCTCCCGGCCGTGGTCGCGGCCGGCGTCTTGCCGCCGGGCGCCCTCGAGCAGATCGCGGACCACCCGTTGGTCGGTCGGCGACGCCAGGCCGGCCGCGCGATGAAGGAACCGGATCCTCTGTCGACGGTCCACCCGTCGCCTCTCCTCGCTGGAAGGTCGTTTTCGAGTTTTTGATGTTTCCTGTCCGTGGACGTTTTCGACGGGCTGGCCAGAGCTCGTGTGCGAAGGAACGACCGTGGATTTACGGTCTCGCCTCTCCCAGCAGGAACGCGACGAACTCGAAACGCTCATGGATGTGCGCGATCCGAGCCTTGACGGACCGATGCAGGGATCCATCACGCGCGTTCACGGGTTATTGACGAGCATTGTCTCGGGGCCGATGGTCATGCCGTCCGAGTGGCTACCGGTGATCTTCCATGATCCCGACGAAGTGGGATGGGAGTCGCCGGAGCAGGCGCAACGGGCGATGAGCTTGATCATGCGCCTTCACAACGAGATTGCATCGGATCTGAGCTCGGGCGGTCGCCGGTACAGCATCATTATCGACCGCATTGGTGACGGCGATGATGCGCCGGAACTTGCCGACGACTGGTGTCGGGGTTATGCGCTCGGCATTGCGATGCGGGAGGATGAATGGAAAGAGGCAATGGACGTTCCCGAGCTTCGGGAAGCCTTTCTTCCAATTCTGGCCATCGCTCATGCCGAAAAGCCGGGGCTCGATCCCATCGCGAATTCCCAGACGTATCAAGCCATGGTCGATGTGCTACCGGATTGCGCCGTCGAGATCGCCCAGTGGTGGCGCAGGAATCGAGTGGCGTCGACGCACGGCAGCGCATTAGCGAGCAATGTCGGCACGGTTCGCCGCGTCGAGCCGAAGATTTCGCCCAACGCATCCTGTCCATGCGGCAGCGGGAAGAAATATAAGCGGTGCTGCTCGGTGTCGCGCGCGCTGTAGGGGTAAACCCAACATTCGGCCATCTGAGCGGCAAACACACGGGAGCGCCTGAAGGCCACCCTCAAGCGCGCGATCTACACGGGTCGAGTCGCCGCCCACCAAGCGAGGCGCGACGAAGAGATGCAGGCGGTAGCTGACGCCTTGAGCTTGCTCGCTAACATCGTTATGGCCTGGAATACCGCCCAGATGCAGGCCGTCATCGATCGTTGGAACAACCGGCGACGCGAGCAGATCCCGCCCAAGCTGATCGGCAGGATTGCCCCGACCCGCATCGAGGGGATCAACCTTCGGGGGGTCTTCCGATTCCCCAGCGAGCGATTTGCCGCGCAGATCCTCCCCTCGATCAGGCCGTCAAGAACGGCTGCTGCCACCCGCTAACAGCCAGCGTAGCCGTGCGGCTCTCCGGCGCGCGGAATGGTAAACAGAAAATGCCTATGGACAAAGGGTTTCGGAAGATCTATCGCACGAAAACCCTTGTCAATACTCGCTGCGCCTACCGTTACTTTTTGCACGGAAAACAAGTGGACCCCTATTCGGCGTTTCGACGGCGACCTCACGCTCGCGAAGTTCGATCCGTAGTTCGGCACGTTTTCGTGCGTCGGTATTATTGTTCATCATCATGATGCCTTTCTGCAGCACGAGCGTAGCGATCTGCTGAGGCCCCGCGCCCGGCTTGCAGACGAACTCGATGAGAACCGACCGTTCGTCGCCAGCAACGATGTCGCCGCACAGCACGCTGAAGCCGCCGTCGTGGGCGACGGTTGGGTAGCCGTTGAGTGAGTGTGTGCTGGCGACGCCGGCTGACGGGGCAAAGCGCAGCGTGACATTCTGCGCGTAGAGCTCGACGAGATCTTCGAGCTCTTCGGCGAGAATCGGGCCAATGCGATCGGCCTCATCGACGTGATGCTGGTTTCCGCCGGTATGGGCTGCGATAACCGTGAGGAGCGAATCGTCGTAGTCGGCGCCGATACCGATTGTCGTTGTGGCGCTGCCTCGCGTTCGCAGGCCGTCGGCGATCAGCACGATTCGCCCAGGAGATGTGCGCGCAAATCGTCGCCGAAGGCATCGAACACGGAGCCATGCTCGATTTGGTCCGTGCGGCCACGCGAACGTCGTCGATTTCGTGTACCGTACTAAGGATATTATCGGAGCCGGCCCGCGGCGGTGTTCGTCGATGAGACGCAAGCGGCGCTCATCCGAGCACGCCTGCGGCCGGAGCATGTCACGGAGTTTTTCCGGTGACTCATCCGAGTCTCGCCTCGCGTCAACAGATACGTCAGCAACGACTGTCTATTTCTTGACTAATGCGGTGACCTTACCCGCAACGAGCGTGACGACGGCTTCGTGGTTTGCCTTGACCTTTTCGTTGAAATTGATATCGGCCCGAGCCGCATCGAGAAAGATTTTTAGGGTTCCTTGCATCGTGACGGTCATACGCTGAGGACTGATCACGCGATCGACATGCGCGGGATACGTTCCGTCGGGAATTAAGGTTGGATCGATGGCATCATCGGCGGTCGCTCCGGCCGGACAAACAACTGCACATGCAAACGCAATCGTCGTGAGGCAGCGCTCGATTGCTATGCGGAACATCGTTGCAGACTTTTCCGGGATCTAGCAGAACAGCAATCGACCGGCGTCGCCGAGCGGGCTGCGGTGGATCGGCTATTGCAGCTCGAGAGCGCCTTTGAATCGGCGCCATCATTCCGACGCGAGATCACGCGTATGGACAGCGCGCATATGCATGAGTACCGCTGGCGGCAGCGCACGAGGCAAATCAGGTATCCCTCACCATTGAACGGCAGCGTGCGAACAAAAGAAAAGCGTCGGCATCGCTTCATACAAGCGTTTTCGGCGATTGTTCGGCGACCGTTAGCAACAGCCGTACTTACGCACAAGACAGAACAATCGCAAAGAATGTGATAAGAAGGGTATCAACGCCGACGAACCAGCTTCATGCCGCAGCCGAGTTAGCCGACGCAAATCCCGTATGCGCTATCGCTGCCGCCGGGACGTCGTTGTCTCCCGATGAGGAAACTCGTTCCGGACTTGCCGTCTGTTGCTTGCTCACATGCGTAAGCTCGGCGCTTCGCACGCTGCGCGGGTGTTCCTGGGCCTGTCTATGGCCCTGGTGAGCGTACCGGTGAGCGCGCAAGATCCGCCCCCTGCGGCTACATTGGCAGCACCAGCCCAGATCGTTATCATCAGGGGCAGCGTCACTGATGCGCGCAAGCTCCCGGTTATCGGCGCTGTCATTACCGCGCGCGGTAGTGCTGTGGGCTGGACCGCGACCGTGGCTAACGGTTCCTTTATCATGCGCGTCGTGCCGGGTTCCTACGAAATACTCGTGCGCAAAGGCAGCTACACGCCGCAAACCGTCGAAGTCGTCGTCGGCGCAGGCTCGACCAGGACGCTGACGATCGAGCTGCGCGAAGCAAATTTGGGATCCCTGAGCGTCGGCAGCAGTAACTCGGGGGCCGAGTTGGGTCTCAACACCCAGGTTTCGGCTTCTGCGACACTAGCCCAGGATGCAATCACGGAACGTCCGCAGGCCACACTGCCGGCCCTTGCCTTAGAATTACCGGGCATTACCCTTGCGCATCCCGCAGCCAGTGAACCCGATACGAGCTTTGTCGTCCGGGGCGGCGCCGTTGAAACGCGCGTGCAAATCGACGGACATCCCGTCAGCGCCGGGGCGACCGGCCGCTGGAATAGCTCCTACGCCGCAGCGCCGCTCTTCGACAATATCGAACTGGCAAAAGGCGCGGGCTTCAGCGGCGCCGACGCCGGCGAGTCGGCGTTCGGCACCGTTAACCTGCGCACGCGCGACTTTACCCGCGGCCGCCAGGAAGATCTCGTGTCCGGCATCGACAGCTTCGGCGGCAGCTTTACAACGCTGGGAGTTTCCGGAGCCGTACTGCCGGAGGACCGGTTGAGCTATATTTTCCAGCACACGGTCGACGGCTCCAAAGGACCGAACGCCGGCAAGATCGCAAACAATGGCGTAGCGGAACCAAACGGCACCGCGCTGCTTGTGAGCAAAACGCCGCTCGATTCGCCCTTTACGCTCGGCAGCGATCTGGCGAAGATCCGCTGGCGGTTCACCGGCAACACATCGCTGACGCTGGCGTACGTCGGCATCCATGGCGACTACGCCGAGACCGGCGGCGCCTTCGGAACGTACCTGGGACAGCGCACCATCGTGCCATCCGCGCCCTCCGTATTGGCGGGAGTGCAATACAGCTCTCCGCTCTATCCGGGTCTTATCGGAACCATCGTGCCGGCATACACACTGGCCCATAACACGTCGGTGCAAACCAATCAACCGCTGTTCGAGGCTGAGTTCCGTACCGCGATCAGAAACGACACGCTGCTCGTTCGGCCGTACGCCGGAACCATTTTCAACCTGCTTGATGGCTCCGGGCGCTCCAGCGGACCCGACCCGAGCGTCGGCACAGCGTGGACGGCCATTACGACCGGAAGCGGCTGCAGCGCGCTGCAGCCGTGCTTGGTTCCCGACTCCGGTCTATCCGGGTTTCGCGACCAAGAGGTCGATCGGCTTCGCGGCACGACCGTCACGTTGCTTCACCCAATCGGTGACGCAGCCCTGAATCTGAGCTACGACTACCGCTCCGACCAAACAACAGTCGCGAGCGGCGACCCTAATAATCCCTTTGATGGCACTGTAACCAGCCTGCTGGGCTACGTGACGGATATTCCCACAACGCTCGCGCAAAATTACAATTGGTCGGCAACCTATACGGTACCGCTCTCGGCCCGCTTACGTTTGTCGGTCGGGGACTACTACACGGACTGGAAACTGCACTACGGCACGATCACGAACACCGAGAATTTCACCAACGGCACGGCAGTTCGCGAAATCGGATCGGGGGACCGCACCTACCAACATAACGACCCGCATATCGGCTTCACCTGGAACCCGCAAGCGTACACAACGTACCGCTTCACCGCCGGATCTGCGATCACCGTGCCGTACGCCGAATTAGTCGCCGGCGGTCCGACATTTAGCGAGGAATTCACGCCCATCGGCGTTGTCAAACTCAGGAATCCGGCTTTGCGGCCGGAGTCGACCGTCGCCTACGATCTCGGCATGGATCACCGCTTTCATAACGGCTCCGTCGCAGCGCTCGATGTTTTCGACAACACGATCCATAATGTCTTCGCAACCCAGGTCACGCCATTTAACGGTGCCCAGTTCGGCATGCCGCCGGGGTCACCGTACAACGCTTTGGCCGTAACGACGACCGAACCTCTCAATGCGCCGATCGAGCGCAATTTCGGCCTGGAGATCGGTCTTACCAGCAGTCCGCATTTCGGTCTGGGATATCACGTCGCGACGACGTTGCAGCGGGCATATCTCGATCAGTTGCCCGCGTCGTTCTTCTCGGCTCCAAGCTCGCTTCTCAACGGCAAGCAGCTCGACGGCGCGACCTCGATTCCCTACACCCACACTTACGCCGAAGTCACCTACCGGCACTCCTCGGGGATCGCCGGATCGCTGGGCGCAGACTACACCGGGAGCAACAACTGGACCAACGGACCGGCTTTCCTCGTGTGGTCGTCCATGCTAAGGTACGACTTACGTGGTGGGTACAGCACGCAATTCTCGATCGAGAACCTGTTCAACACGAATACCGGAAACGCGTACGCCGCCGGGTCCGCCGATGCGGGATTCTCCTCGGTCGATTATGGTTCGAGCCTCCCGGGCGCCCTGCCAACCTTTGGTGCGACCGCCACGACACGTTTTGCAATTGCGCCGAGAACGTACCGGTTCGGGGTCGAAGTCCACGTCGGTCATTAGCAACGATCCGCAGAAATAGTCGCGGCCGTGCGCCGAAGTTCGAGCCCGAAAGCTTTCGGGCTCGATTCGGCCGCCGACGTCGTTATCGAATTCCGCGGTTTCGATCTATTCATCCTCGAAGAGTTCGCCAAAGAGTTCACGGACCTTGATCTTGGCGCCATCGAGCGCCCGCCGGCCGGCTGCCGTTGCGCGATAGGAGCGCCTTGTCGATCGGCCGTTACTACACGATACCGAACGCAGGTAGCCTTTTGCCTCGAGTGCATGGAGAATTGGGTAGAGCGTACCCGGGCCGAGGTTGTAGCCATGGCGTTTGAGTTCTTGCATGATGCCAAGACCAAAAATCGGCGCGCGCGCCGCGTGATGCAGAATATGCAGCCGGATAAGGCCGGAATACAACTCTCGATCGCTCACAATCCAAGACGTGTTCCGCAAGGATGTCCCGCAGTCCTGACTGCTGACGATTCGACTAATCCACTTCTCCGCAGGCCGAGCGAGGGGCAACAGGATGCAGGAGGAGCACTGGCGACCGCACGAGTATTATCGGTTTACGATATAAAAACGGTCGAGCGTTTCTCGAGTCACCTTCCTCGATCGTGATTTGGTGATATAACGATGAACACGCCCTCAAGTCCAACGAACGTTGAAGTCCTGTCGACGGCATGTGACAAATCCTCACTTGTTCGCGCCATCGTCGACGTCAGTCAGCTGCTCACGTATGACGAGTTGCAAATCTTTCGACGCTGGCTGTATGCTGAGCCGCCCGATGCGCCTTCGGTTCACGAGCGCGGCCGTTTGCCTGCACTTCAGCGCGCCAGCGTGGCGCTCCGGGTGCACGAACGCCAGGTCCTGCGGCAATCTTTCTTGGCTCTCGTATCGTAGTCGGTACCGGAAACAAACGGATCGTCTTGATCGTGCGTCGATTTCAGAGCGTGCTTGTCGCGTTGTCGTGTCTTGCCGTGACGTTGTCGTCAGTCGCTTTGGCGGCGACGCATTTGAGCGAAACGGGTTCGACCCTGCTGTACCCGCTCATGTCGGTGTGGATTGCGAAATACATGCAATTGCACCCGGACCTTGAACTGAGTGCCCAGGCGACGGGGAGCTCGGCAGGCGTTGCCGATGCCCTCTCCGGCGAAGCGCAAATCGGCGGTTCGGATGCGTATCTTAGCGATACGCAGATGCAAGCGGGTCTGCTGAACGTACCGCTCGCCGTTAGCTCGCAGGAGATCAGCTATAACGTCCCTGAGTTGCACGGCGGTGTGCCGCTGCGCCTTTCGGGACCGACGCTTGCCGGCATCTATGACGGTACGATCGATGCCTGGGACGACGCGCGGCTTCGGTCGATCAATCCCGGGCGCAGCCTGCCACATCACTCGATCGTGCCGATCCACCGATCGGAGGGCTCAGGCGACACGTTTCTCTTTACGACCTATCTGGCGCTTTCGACGCCGTCTTGGGAGCGTGAAGTTCATGCGGGAAATCGCGTCGATTGGCCGCCGGTTGGCAGCGCGCTTGAAGCACGCGGAAACGCCGGTATGGTCGATCTGTGTGAGCGAGTGCCCTACTCGATCGCCTACATCGGGATCAGTTTTGCGGATCGTGCTCGTGCCGGCGGCCTCGATGTGGCCGTGTTGGAAAATCGTGCCGGCGCGTATCTGGCGCCGACTGCGAAAACCGTTCAGGCTGCGCTTGACGCCACCGGGTCCGTATCAGCGGACGGTCGCGCGTCGATGATCTTTGCCAATGGTGCGGACTCGTACCCGTTAGTGAATTTCGAGTACGCGGTCGTCAAAGAGCGACAGACGACACCGGAGATGGCGGGCGATCTGCGCGACTTCCTCGAGTGGGCGGTGTCGCCCACCGACGGCAACGATCCGAATCTTGTCGGTGCGTACCATTTCGTGCCGTTGCCTAGTCAGGCTCGCTCAATCGCTCGACAGCAAATCAATCGCATTAGCGGACCAAAATGATCGCGCGCGATTTCCGCTGTCCGAATGTTAAGTCGTCGCCGGCCGAAGGACTTCCCAGTCCACTCTCCGGCTAAACGGCTTTGCTGAGCTTCACTTTCGGTCGCATGAATTTCTTTGTCATCTGCTCCATGCGAGTCTCGGCTTGAGGATGCATCCGGTAGTAGACCCAGCTACCGCGACGTTCCGATAACACAAGGCCGGCTTCGCGAAGCACCTTGAGATGGTGCGACACTGTTGGCTGCAGCAGCGGGAGGGCGTCAGTAAGGTCGCAGACGCAGACCTCACCACTGGAACGTGCAATTGTTGCGAGGATCCGGAGCCGATGCGAATCGGCGAGCGCCTTAAAAAAGTTCTCCTCCATGGACAGATCGTCGATAAACGGCGCCTTTACCGGCCCACAGCGAGATGCCATCAAATCCAATGTACGACCAAGACCCGCGGAAATCCCGGTCAATTATCGATGACCGTCGATATTGATAGACTGTCGATATCATATCTACTATCGGTTCGGGGCCGACACTGCGCCGGGATGGCGTTCGACTATCCAAGCGCCGCACTATCCGGCGGTCAGCAACAGAGGCTGTGCATTGCTCGAACGCTCGCAGTCGATCCCGAGCTAGCGCTTATGGACGAGCGGACCTCGTCGCTGGATCCGATTGCGGCCATGCAAATCGAAGACTTGATGCGCAATCTTTGCCGATCGTTATACGATCATCTGCGTGTCGCACAACCTGCGGCAAGCGGCCCGGGTCTCGAACTATACCGGCTTCATGTTGGCCAAGGCCGATCACGTCGGGGACCTCGTCGAATTCGAGGAGACGAATCACCTCTTCACCAAGCCGCGCGACCGCCGCACGGAAGACTACATCACGGGCCGCTTTGGCTAAAGTCGTCTTAGCGATATTGACGTATATCTATATTGACAGAAGTCGATTCAACCGGTAGTATATTGATGAATGTCGATGCAGCGCGTCTCGCTGGGAGTCACCCGCGTGGCGCTTTCCGGGATCTTCAAAGCTCTTGCCGATCCGGCGCGAGTAGCCATTCTCGATGCGCTTGGTCGGGCAGAGCATGAGATCTGCGTCTGCGATTTTACCAGCGCACTGGGCTTGAATCAATCAACGGTGTCGCATCACCTGCGAATCTTGAAAGACGCGGACCTCGTATCTTCCGAGCGCCACGGTACCTGGGGCTATTACTCGCCGGCGCCGGGCGCTGGCAAACGTCTTGAAGACGCTGTCGCTTCCGTCTTGCCCGTCAAGGAGCTCGTATGAAAACTCATCTGAATCTGGCGACCAAAGATCTCAACGCGAGCGTTGCCTTCTATCGGACGTTGCTGCTGACCGAGCCGACCAAGAATTACACCGACTACGCGCTGTTTCTCACCGATGAGCCCGGGCTCGAGCTCGCACTCGACCTTGATCCGCATGCCAATGTCGGAGAGGGCGCTCATTACGGTATCGTCGTTGACACGACCGAAGACGTCGACGCGGCGATCGCGAGGTTTCAGGCAGCCGGCTATCTTATCGATGTCGAGCGCGAAGAAACGTGTTGCTACGCGGTGCAAAACAGGGTGTGGGCCACGGATCCTGACGGACGCCGTTGGGAAACCTACTACGTCGTAGCGGAGACCGCGGAGCATGACGCGGCCAGCTCATGCAGTTCGTCGCCCGAGGAAGACGCCGTAACGGCATGCACGTCGGATGCGAGTATCGCCGAGTTCGTTCATGGCAGCTAATCCGTCCGCGCTGATCGCCGGGGACTCGGCGGCAGCGCTCGAGCAAAACGTCATCTCCGGACTCTCGCTGCTCGATCGCTTTCTCCCGGTCTGGATCTTACTCGCAATGGCGGCCGGGCTGCTTCTGGGCCGGTTGGCGCCGAATGTCGTTGGCCTGCTTGACGCGGGCCATATCGGCTCGACCTCGCTGCCAATTGCAATCGGGTTACTGCTCATGATGTATCCCGTGCTGGCCAAGGTCCGCTACACCGAGGTCGGTGCCATCGCTCGACAATCTCGGCTGCTCGTGCCCTCGCTGGTGCTCAACTGGATCGTCGGTCCGGCCCTTATGTTCGCGCTGGCGTGGATTCTGTTGCCCGATCTGCCCACGTACCGTGCCGGTCTCATCATCGTTGGCCTCGCTCGCTGTATCGCGATGGTCTTGATCTGGAACGACCTTGCGTGCGGCGATCGTGAAGCGGCGGCGCTGCTCGTCGCGCTCAACTCGATCTTTCAGGTCTTGGCGTTCGCTTTTCTCGGCTGGCTGTATCTGGATGCGTTGCCGGCGTGGCTGCATCTCGGTGGCGGGGCGATCGTCGCGATTTCACCGTGGGGCATCGCCGGCTCGGTCCTCATCTTCCTGGGCATCCCGCTCGTTGCCGGATTTCTAACGCGGACATTTGGGGAACGAGCCCGCGGCCGAGTCTGGTATGAACAGACGTTTCTGCCAATCATCGGACCCATCGCGCTCTACGGCTTGCTGTTCACGATCGTCGTCCTCTTCGCACTGCAAGGTCACGCGATTCTGACCCGCCCGCTCGATGTTGCTCGCATCGCCATCCCACTGTTGGCGTATTTCGCGATCATGTGGACGGGATCGTTTGCGTTGGGAGTCGGCCTCCGCTTGCCGTACGCGCAGAGTTCGACTCTGGCGTTCACCGCTGCCGGAAATAACTTCGAGCTCGCGATCGCGGTGGCGATCGGCACATTCGGTGTGACCTCAGGTGAAGCCCTCGCCGGTGTTGTCGGTCCGCTCATTGAAGTGCCGGCGCTCGTTGGGCTCGTTTACGTTTCGCTCTGGGCCAAGCGCCGATTCTACGATGCGAAGATCCGCGCCGTTCCGACGTAACACTCCTCGCGCGCACTCACATTCGTCTCGGCGTGCCGCCGAGTTAGGGAGATGACCACGATGAAGCCGTTTGTGCTCTTCGTTTGCCGCCACAATACGGGCCGCAGTCAAATGGCTGAAGCCTACCTGCGCCAACTCGCCGGTGATTCCGTTGAGGTAGCTTCGGCTGGGACCATCGCCGCTGACCGCCCGGATCCGGGCGTCGTGGCTCTCATGGCGGAGGACGGCGTCGATATCTCGGACGCTCGCCCGAAACTGCTGGACCCGGCGGTCGCCGAACGGGCCGATCGCATTATCACTATGGGTTGCGATGTCGAAGGCGTTCAGCGCATCGATGCGGATTGGGGCTTGCCGGATCCCAAGGGACAGCCGCCCGAACGGGTCCGCGAGATCCGCGACATGGTCAAGCAGAAAGTTGCCGACCTGCTCGCGACGCTCGCACCGGTGGGCTAACGCGACGTCGTGCAGCTCCTGATCATCGGCGGCAGCGACGCTAGCGGGTCGATGGGATCGTTCCCACCGAGGGCGGCTCACGTGCTAGCGGCCCGGACGGCTTTGGCATCGAGGCTGATATCGCGCTTGTCGTCGTCGGCGTCCGACCAAATGGCGCCATTGCCGCAGCTGCAGGCGCAATGCTCGGCTACGCCGATGCCGTTCGCGTTACGCCCGTGAGGAACTCGACGTTGGCGACGCCGGACCGTCGCTGGTTATCGCGCGGCATAACAACACGTCTCTAGGCGCTCGACATCGATGGGACAGCCGGCTGTCTGAAACCGCGCGATTGCCGCGTCGACGTCTACAGCGACGCCGTAGTGAGCGCCTTCGCGAACGTTGATTTTTGAGTTTTGGTCCAGGGCGAGTTCGAGCCCAGGCTCATCGGTAAGAAAGAGCGCGTGATCGGCGTAGTGCTTTGTCGGTTCGGCCAGCAGCAGCGTCCGGTAGAACACGACGCCGGCATCGAGATCGCGCGTCGCCAGGTTGAGATGCATTTTCATGCGAGAACCTTCACGGGGAGAACCGATGCAAGCGCTGCCTCGAGGCGAACGCGCGCGTCGGGTGCCAGGGAGTAGTAGCCCCAAGTACCGCGTCGCACGGATGTTACGAGGCCGGCATCTTTGAGCAGCTTGAGGTGATGCGAGACGGTCGACTGATTGACGTTAAGTCCCGAGGTGAGGTCGCACACGCACATCTCGTGGTCAGTGCGCGCGAGGGTTGCGAGGATCGCGACCCGCGCGGGATCACCAAGAGCTTTAAACAGCGTCGCCTCGTCGGTCAAGTCACGGTCATAGACCGGTGCAACGGGACAGCACCTCTGTATCGACATATATCGATACTATTGATTGCATCGGTAAATGTCAATGCAACGACGTCGAGCCGCTTTCGTGCCCGAGTGGCGGTCCGACGGCTTCACGAAGAGAACGAGAGCTTTCCGCAGGGAGATCATCGCGCGGGGTTCGTCCACTCAAAGGATCGCGCGCTGGATGAAGCGGCCGCGAAGAATCAACGCGAGGCGTGCGCACACGCCGTTGTCGTGTCGGGTGCGGCTACAGCTCCCCGCGCGACCAGCGGCATCCCTCAGCGTTGGTGCCAAACCTAGCAGGCCGCGGAAAAACTCCCCGCGCCGTCCCGAACCCGCCTGTTCGGGCCCGAGCCGGACACGGGCGAGTTTTGTCGAGTAGAGGTGCGGCTTCCGCCGCACCCCCCTCACAGATCCGGACTTGCGGCTTTCCCGCATCCGGCTCTTGTCGCGATCGTAACGTGCAAGAGCACGTACGTGCTGAGGCGC
>Ga0182013_10006029_pt1 | contig 13897 bp, 12 predicted proteins | sample 612S2MmetaG_FD_120487 | JGI IMG/M metagenome (GOLD analysis project Ga0182013, IMG submission 120487) | Permafrost microbial communities from Stordalen Mire, Sweden - 612S2M metaG | ecosystem: Environmental > Terrestrial > Soil > Wetlands > Permafrost | place: Sweden: Stordalen | collected... | reverse complement strand
TCGTCGGGCGCCCGCGCGCCTGCTCGGGCGACATGTATCGCGGGGTGCCCGCCACGGTCGCCGACAGCGCCTGCGATGTGCCGCCGGCCAGGCGCGCGACACCGAAGTCGCCGACCTTCAGGCTCCCGTCGCGCGCGAGGAGCACGTTCGCGGGCTTGACGTCGCAGTGGACGACGCCCTGGGCGTGGGCGCTCGCGAGCGCATCGCACAGCTGCAGGGCGATATCGGATACCTCGTGGGCGGGAAGCGCGCCCCGCTGCAGGCGCTCGGCGAGGCTCTCCCCCTCCACGAGCTCCGCGACGTAGTAGGGACCCTCCTGCGCGTTCCCGATGTCGTATATCTGAACGATGCCGGGATCGCTGATGCGCGCCAGCAGCTGGGCCTCGCGCTCGAAGCGCTCCACCCAAGCGGTGTCCTCAGCCCACCAGGGCTTGATCACCTTCACCGCGACGGTTCGCGCCAGGCGCCGGTCAAGACCGCGGTAGACACGTCCGAACGCTCCCTCGCCGATGACGGCGTGGAGCTCGTAGCGGTCGTCCAGCGCGCGGCCTGTCAGATCTGGGGCGGCGGGCACGCACACGAGTATTCCGCGCGCGGACCGTCGAGCCAACCGTCAACCGTCGCGCGTGAGCTCGGCGGGCGCGCCGGCCGCCACCCGCCCGGCCCTGTCTCAGGTGCTCCCGCGCACCGCCTGCGGGCCGGCGACGCGGAAGCCGATGTTGCCCGTCGCGTCGTCCGGCAGGTTCGCTGAGCGGGCCGACACGCGGTAGCGCCTGCAGTAGGACTCGTGGCATATGTATGAGCCCCCGCGCGTGACCCTCAGGCTCCCGGACTCAGGGCCGAGAGGGCTGCCCGCCGGCGCGCTCCGATACCAGTTGCGGTCGAACCAGTCGGCGGTCCACTCCCACACGTTCCCGGTCATGTTGTGCAGCTCGTAGCCGTTTGGCGGGAAGGCGTCGACAGGCGCCGTCCCGAGGAAGCCGTCCGCGGCGGTGTTCCGCGCCGGGAAGTCCCCCTGCCAGACGTTCATCCGGTGCTCCCCTGCGGGCTCGAGCTCGTCCCCCCACGGGAACGTGCACCCATGCAGTCCCCCGCGGGCCGCGAACTCCCACTCCGCCTCGGTCGGCAGGCGCGCGCCCACCCATTCGCAATAGGCAGCGGCGTCGTTGTGTGAAACATGGACGACAGGGTGCGCGGAGCGGCCGTCGAGGTTGCTCTGGGGGCCCTCAGGCCGGTTCCACATCGAGCCGTGCACCTGACGCCACCACGGCGCCTGTGCGACTGCGCGGGTGGGCGGGAAAGCTGGCGGGAGCAGGCCCTCGAAGACGAACGACCAGCCCCACCGCTCGGCGTCGGTCACGTGGCCGGTCGCCGCGACGAATGCTGCGAACTGCGCGTTGGTGACCGCGCAAGGGGCGATCCCGAACGGCTCGACGTCGACGCTGTGGACCGGTCCCTCGCCGTCCACTGGATACGCCAGGGGATCCTCGGACCCCATCGCGAAGGTGCCGCCAGACAGAGCCATGAGCTCCGGCGCGGGGCCTGCGGAGCGGACGTGCGCGCCGTCCCGGCCGGCGGTCGGCGACGGGGCCGTCCCGCGACCCGGAGCACAGCACGCGTGCTCGTGCCCGGCGTCGCTCACGGCGACGGTCTCGCGTGGGTGCCGTGCGGCGCCGCGGTCTGGGAACCGCCCATCAGCTGACGGTAGCCCATAGAAACGTGCCGGTCCACCGGACGCGCTGTCTGCGCCGCGACGCAGGCACCGCGCGGCGTCGCCCGGTGAGGTGTTGCTGCGTTTATGCAAGCGATAGAATCGGCGGACGCCATGAAGCGGACCTCGCTCCAGGATCATCCGTGTTCCATCGCCCGCGCCGTCGACGCAGCGGGTGAGTGGTGGTCGCCGCTGATCCTGCGCGACGTCGCATACGGCGTGCGGCGGTTCCGCGACCTGCAGGACGACCTCGGCGTCTCGGCGAACGTGCTCACGGACCGCCTTGAGTCCCTTGTCTCGGAGGGCCTGCTCGAACCCCGTCTCTACCAGGAGCGCCCGGCCCGCCACGAGTACCACCTGACCGAGAAGGGTCTGGATCTGGTGCCCGCACTGCTGGCTCTGATGCGCTGGGGCGACCGCTGGTGCTGGCCCGGAGCAAGCGGGCCCGTGCGGGTGCTCCACGACGAGTGCGGCCACGATGTGTCCGTGCAGGTGCGCTGCGATCACTGCGACAGCGAGGTTGCGGCGCAGGATCTGCGCGTAACGCTCGCGTCCCCGGACGCTCGCCTGCCGCGCGATGGGACCCCGGGGCACGTCACCGCGGGATTGCTCGCGGCGGCGCCGGACGGCGTCACGCTGAACCCGTAGACCGCGCGCAGGCCGCGCTGTTAGGGTCCGCCGGATGGAGGAGCGCCCACCGAACCTGGTCCTGCTGATCACCGATCAGCAGCGCCAGCCGCAGCACTGGCCGCATGATCCGGGCTGGCTCGACGAGCTGATGCCCGGCGATGCCGAGCTTCGCCGCACAGGGATGACGTTCACACGGGCGTTCACCGCGACAGCGATGTGCTCGCCGAGCCGCGCGAGCATGCTCACGGGCACCTATCCCCCGGCTCACGGAGTCACGCTGACGATGACCGAGGGCGACCTGTGGCCGGACCGCAAGAACGCTCCTGCCGCCGCCGCGAAGGCAGCCCGGATGGCGCTGCGCGGAGAGATACCGCGCCGTCGCCTGGCTCGTTCGTTCGTGCGCAACGCGCTGCGGCTGGGCCCGCGCAGCGGCGAGGAGCCCGAGCTGCCGGCCGGCATCGACACGCTCGCCACGCTCCTGCACGAGCGCGGGTACCACGTTGCGATCAAGGGCAAGTGGCACCTCAGCAAGCCCGTGCAGGGCGGGCAGTGGAGCGATGCGGATCCGGGCCGCATCGAGCGCGACTACGGATTCGCGGAATGGGAGCCGCCCGACGCGGGCGGCGACACGAAGGCCGAGCGTTTCGGCGGCGGGGCGGCGGGGACGAGCGGGCAGGGGTGGGATGAGGACTACACCCGCCAGATGGAGAGCTGGCTCGCGCGAGCCGACCTGCCCGAGCCCTTCTGTCTCATCTTCTCGCTGGTGAACCCGCACGACGTGCTCGGCTACCCGGGCTCCTACGCCGAGGGCGGTTACGGTGCCGGCGACCTGAGCGATCTGGGTGTGGAGCTGCCGCCGACCGTCGAGGAGGATCTGCGCGAGAAGCCCGCGGTGCAGGCTCTCTCCAAGCTCGGCATGGACACCTACCTCGGCCCGCTCCGGGACACCAAGGCGCAGCTGGACTACGTCAACTTCTACGCCCACCTGCATCGCGTGGTCGACGAGAAGATAGGCCGCCTGCTCACGGCGCTCGGCTCGGCGCAGGACCCGTCGTCGCTTCGCTCACGGACCGTGATCGTCCGAACGTCGGACCACGGCGAGCTCGGGCTCTCCCACGGAGGCCTGCGGCAGAAGATCTTCAACGCATACGAGGAGTCCATCCGCGTGCCCCTCGTCGTCTCCAGCCCCGCCATGTTCGATGCTCCCGCCGAGAGCGACGCGCTGGTGTCGCTCATCGACATCGTGCCGACGCTGCTGGGGCTCGCCGGCTCCCCGGAGCAGGACCAGCCCGGACACCTCGAGGGGTGCGACCTCGGCCCCCTCCTGCGCGGCGAGCGCGAGGTCGTCAGGGACGCCGTCCTGTACACATACGATGACCATCAGGCCGGGACGGCCCTGCAGGACGGTCCTGGCCAGCCGAACAGGATCCGCTGCGTGCGCGATGACCGGTGGAAGTACGCGGTCTACCTTGACCCGGCAGGCCGCGCGGACCCTGAATTCGAGATGTACGACCTGCTCGAGGATCCGCAGGAGGAGAGCAACCTCCTGGATCGGGCGACGGGCCTCGCGCGGGCGGCGCGGCACGATGGCGAGCGCCGCCGGCTATCGCGCCGCCTGGCGCAGCTCTGCGCCGACGTCGGCGCGCTCGCTCCTGCGCTGCCTGCCTGAGACTAGGGCGAGCCGCGGGACAGGATGTCTTCTGTCCTCGCGCTGTTCGGCCCGCCGTCGCGAACACACGCCTCCCACAGAGCCCGCCTGTCGGCCTCGCTCTCCCGCGTCCAGGGGACCCGGTGGGTCGAGCGGGGGCGCCGGTCGTGCCAGAACAGCCCCGTGCTCTGTGCGGGCTCCGCCGCGGCCGCGAGCCAGGAGATCGTGTCCGAGCCTTCCTCGGGGCTGCGCAGAAGAGGCGCCGTGACGCGGTGGAACCGCGGCAGAGAGCGCTGCACGCCCGGGGTGTCCGCCCAGCCGGGGTGCATCGCGTGCACGACTATGCCCCAGCCGCGCAGGCGCTCAGCCCACAGCTCGGTGAGCACCACCTCGGCACGCTTGCTGTGCGCGTAGGCACTCGGGCCGTCGAAGTCGCCGCGCCCCGATTCCAGGTCGCCGACGTCCAGGCGCGCGGTGTACATGCCCCCGGAGGACACGTTGATGATCCGCGATGGTGCCGCCGATACGAGCTGCCCGAGCAGTTCGTTGGTGAGTACGAACATTCCGAGGACGTTGGTCGCGTAGGTCAGCTCATGGCCGTCGACGGACAGATCCCGCTCGTCGGTCATCACGCCCGCGTTGTTTATGAGGACGTCCAGCCCGCGATGGGATGAGGAGAATCGCGTCGCGAACGAGCGGATCGACGAGAGGCTGCTCAGATCACAGACCTCGACGTCCACAGCGCCCTCGCCGTGGCCGTCGATCTGCTCGGCGGCGCTCTCGCCCTTCCCCCGGTCGCGGACGACGATGTGTACGTGGGCGCCGAGAGCCCGCAGTGTGCGGGCGCTCGCAAGGCCCAGACCCGAGTTCGCTCCGGTGACGATGACGCGACGCCCCCGCATGCAGCCGGGCTCGAGCGGCTCCCATCCGAGCGCCCTGCGGACCCTGAAGCCGATCTTCGTGTATCCCGGTGCGACCGTGAGGTCCATCGCCGAGTCGATCACCGTGCCGATCACCCTCCCTGCTTAGCACGCGGCCGTCCGGCTCCCGGACGGGCGCAGGTTGCTCTCGTGCGGGCTAAAGTCCCCGTGGCATGCGTCACCGGCCGTGGAAACCAGGCGCACGCCGTCGGATGGCCGCGTTCGCACTGACGGCGCTCGCCGTGGCGGTGGGCGGCTGTGGCTCCTCTTCGCCATCCCACAACGGTGTCGCGGGCGAGAGCCCCGCCCAGATCCTCGCTGCTGCGCGAGCCGCTGCAGCCGGCGCGGCGACAGTGCACGTGTCAGGCTCAATTCTCAGCGCCGGCAAGCCGATATCCCTCGATATGGAACTGGTGTCCGGAAAGGGCGGCAGCGGTCGGGTCGACGTCGAAGGCATGACCGTCGAGCTCATCGCGCTCGAAAAGGCTGTCTACGTGAACGGCGACCTGGCCCTCTACGACCGTGTGGTGGGGCCCGAGGCCGCCCGCGTCCTGCAGGGCAGGTGGCTCAAGGTGCCCGCCAGCTCGGCCAGCTTCGCGCCGCTCGCGGCCGTCACCGATCTTCAGACCCTGATCGACACGGCGCTCGAGGACCACGGTCCGCTCGTGGCTGCCCCGAGCAGCACCGTCGACGGCCGCAGCGCCGTCGCCGTCACGGACCCTGAGCGGGGCGGCACGCTCTACGTTTCGAGCACCGGCGAGCCGTTCCCGCTGGAGATAGCCAAACCCGCGACCGGCGGCCGGATCGTGTTCGACCGGTGGAACCAGGCCGTGACCGTCCAGGCACCCGAGAACGCGATCAGCGTCAGACAGCTGACTCGGTAGCGGGGACGGGTACGCAATATGTCCATCGCAGACACCAACCGGTCAACTCCCGCCGTGTGCGCGCCGACCGTGACGCTGGAAAGCCGCGCGACCCCGGCGGCGCTGGAGCCAGACAAGGACGCGAGTGTTCTCAGTGAACGGTGCGATGCAGGCAAGCTTGTTCAGGGAGCCCGCCAACGGCGGGCCGGCCTCCGGACGCCCGGACCAGAGAAGCTCCACAGGGGTGACGCGGCTCATGCGTAGGCTCGCCGGATCAGAGCAGCCGGGGGCTGCGCCGCCCGGCGACGGCCCGCCGCCCGTGGGGCGCGCTCGCCAGCGGCTCCGTGCGGTGCCCGTGGCCCTCTGGGTCGCTGTGGTGCTCCTCGCGGCCGCCGGCGCGATCGCAGCCGGGGCGTCCGCGATCGTCGCGGCGTGCATCCTCGTGCTCGGCCTCGCCGCGGTTGCCCTCGGATGGTCCGTGAGCGAGCGCGGCAGGACAGCCCTGGAGGTCGAGATCGATGCCCGCACGAGCGAGCTCAAACGCGCACTGTCGGAGCTCGAGATCGCTCAGGCGGAGACTGTCCAGCGTCTGTCGATGGCGGTCGAGTTCAGGGACGAGGACACCGGCTCGCATATCGAGCGGATCGGGCGTTTCTCCGTTCTGCTCGCCGAGCACATCGGCATGGACGAGCAGTTCTGCGAGAGGCTCAAACACGCCGCGCCGCTGCACGACGTGGGAAAGGTGGCGATCCCCGACGCGATCCTGCTGAAGCCCGGGCCGCTGACGCCCGAGGAGCGCGCGATCGTCGAGACCCACGCCGAGGAGGGCCACAGGCTCGTGCGCGGTTCGTCCTCATCGATCCTGGACATGGCAGCCACCATCGCGCTCAGCCACCAGGAGAAGTGGGACGGCAGCGGATACCCGCGCGGATTGAAGGGCGAGGCGATCCCGATCGAGGGCCGCATCGTCGCAGTTGCAGATGTCTTCGACGCGCTCACGAGCGACCGTGTCTACCGCAAGGCGTTCTCGGTGGAGGATGCCGTCCAGATGATGCGCGAACAGCGCGGCCGTCACTTCGACCCGGTGCTGCTCGATGCCTTCATGGAAGTTCTCGGCAGGACGGGGCCGGATGCCCGCGAGGAGCTCGGATCAGACCCCGCGGAACGCGTCGAGCAGACCTTCGAGGTGTTCGCCACGGCACTCGAACGGGGGGATGCCGAGATGGCCGAGCAGGCGATCGCCACCGCCATCGAGGACGGCATACCGCCCAAGACGCTGCACGCCGACGTCATCGGGCCGGCGCTCCGCCGGATCGAGGTCAAGCGCGATGTCCAGGGGGAGAACGGCGACGCCGCGCAGCGCTCGAGGACGATCACCCGCCGGGTCCTGGCGACGCTCAACCGGTACATGACTAGCGGCACGAACCCCACGCGCGAGCGCGTTCTGATCGCGGCGGTGCAGGACGACCGCCACGACCTCGGCCTGCAGATGGTGCACGACGAGCTTGCCGCCGCCGGCTTCCACACGATCTTCGAGGCGGACCTGGCACCGGAGGGGCTGCTCGCGTCCGTCGAGAGCGAGTACCCCGACGTCCTGGTTCTCGGGTGCGTCCCGGATGCGAGCGCCGAGCGGGTCGAGGCTGCACTGGCCGAACTTCGCGGTGCGCACCCGGAGCTGCCCGTCTTGCTCGCGGGCCCTGCGGTCGGCGGAGAGCTCACACGCGAGCGGGCCGGCACGACGGTCCTCGAACGCGTGGACGCGTCCGTCGAGGCCGTAGAGGGCCTGCTGGCGGCACCTGCCGCCGCCTCCGTATAGTTCGCGTCGCATGAGCTCAAGCGCCATCGTCACCGGCGGGGCCGGGTTTATCGGCTCGCACGTGGTCGATGCCCTGCTCGAGGACGGCTACGCCGTCACCGTCATCGACGACCTCTCCACCGGAGATGCCGCCCGCGTCAACCCGCGCGCCGATCTGCGAACGATCGACGTAGTGGACCTCCCGGCGCTGAAGGCGGTCGTGGAGGAGGTCAGGCCGCGGACGATCTTCCATCTCGCGGCCCAGGCGAGCGTCGTCGCCTCCGTCGAGGATCCGGGCAGGGACTGTGAGGTCAACGTGATGGGCACACTCAACGTGCTCGAGGTCGCGGGAAGCTGTGAGGCTCCCGTGGTGTTCACCTCGACAGGCGGAGCCCTCTACGGCGACGATGCGCCGATGCCGACGCGCGAGGACAGAATTCCCGCCCCGCTCTCGCCGTACGGAGCGTCCAAGTGGGCCGCCGAGGCGTACGTGAACACGTGGTCGCTCTCGTCCGGGATCCCCCACGCCGTCTGCCGCCTCGGAAACGTCTACGGCCCTCGCCAGAGCCCGCACGGCGAGGCTGGCGTGGTCGCCATCTTCGCCCATCACCTCTACACGGACAAGGCGCCCCGTCTATATGGCCGCGGCACCCCGACGCGGGATTACGTGTACGTCGGGGACGTCGTCAGCGCGCTGCTGTCCGCGTCCGGGCGATCCGGCACCTACAACATCGCGACGGGCGTCGAGACGGACGTGAGCACCGTATGGGAGGAGCTGAGCCGGGCCGCCGGCAAGGACATCAAGCCCGAGCTTGCGGACCTACGCCCCGGTGAGCTCACGCACAGCTGCCTCGATGCGCGCCTGGCCGAGCGCGAGCTCGGGTGGCGCGCCGAGATGCCGATCGCGGACGGCCTGCGCATCACCTACGCCTCGCTCGTGGAGGAATTCGAGCGCCGTGGCGCCTAGCTTCGCCTGCGCCTGACCGCCAGCGGTCCGGATCGGCGGGAATCGCCAGATGACTCTCCGATCGGCGCGCGCTGAGCCTCGTTCAGCCTGTGCCGTAAGCGATCGCCGCGCGCGTCGTTGCGGCTTCCCCCCGGTAGCCGACGCTCACGCAACCGCTTGAGCTGCACGAGACCCCGGTGAGCGTGGCGGCGTCGGCCCCGGCGATGCTCTGGCGCGTCCACCGGTGCCCGTTCCAGGTCGCGGCGAATGCTTCACCGTGGCTGTGGCCGCGGTCGAAATACAGGGCGCCGACGGCGGCGCAGTCGCGAGCGGACTCACAGGAGACCGCGTTGAAAAAGCCCTCCGGTGAGTATGGAGGCAGTGTTGGAAGAGCGGGCAGCCCGGCGCGTGTGAAGGAAAGCGTGCGCGGTGAGATGGCAACCGCGATCTGGGCAGAATCACCGTTTCCCTGTGGGTTTGCTGTTCCGACCGCGAGGCATGAGCCGGCGGTGGCACACGACACGCCCTGCAGTCCGACCTGCCAGCCATAGCGGTCACCCGAGTATTCGCCGATTCGCCGAAGTGCCCATGACGAGCCGTTCCAGTGCAGGATCAGGGCGTATCCGAGTCCCTCGGATGCACGGCCGCCGACGAAGTAATCCCCGACCGCCACGCAATCGCTCGCGCTCAAGCACGACACGCCTGACAATCCGCTGGAGGTGGTGCCGCGGACCGCGGGCGCCTCGCGCGCGTGCCAGGCAGCGCCGCTCCACGTCTCGATCAGCGCGTGCTCGCGTCCGCGTGATTGGACGGCGCCGACGGCGACACAGAACGTCGGGGACGTACAGGAGACCCCGTCGAGTTCACCTCGTTCGCTGCCGCTCGGCGCCGGCGGAAGCTGGGTGCTCCACTGCGAGCCGTCCCATGTCGCGACCAGCGGTGCGGCGGAGCTGTTGGTCTGCGCCTCGGGACCCTGCGTGGCGCCGGCTGCGACGCAGAAGCTCTCGCTCGGACAGGAGACGCCCGCGAGCTCGGGGTTCTGGCCTCCCCCGAATGGGAGTGGGAGCAGAGCCCACGAGTTCTGCACGAGGTTCCCGGCGAAGGCTTCGCCGCGGGTCGCTTCATCGCCCGAACCTTCGAAGGCGTTCCCGATCGCGATACAGCCTCCAGGAGGGCAGGAGACCGATCTGAATTCGCCGGCACCGAGGCTCGGCTGCGGGACGGCCTGTCCGCTGAGCGACGCAGCCGAGGCGAGCGCGCCGTGCACTGTGAAGAGGAAACCGAGGAGCAGCGGGACCCCCATTGAGCGCAACCGACTGCCGAGCGTAACCATCCGCCCGCCTCCCGTCGACGACATGTGGGGCTCGCGTGCCCGCGACGCGGGCACTATATGCCGTTGCGTGCCGGTCGCGTTTGCAGATCCGCTGCTGCGGCCGTGTCGGACGCCGTCCGTGGCTGCGCTCGCGACCCGCGGCGGGTGCTGCACACCGGTTGTCGCTGCTTCGGACGGGAAATCAGACGCGGCGTGTGCACTGGTCCCCTGCCGCTCGTCGAGCAGCGAAGAGCAGGTAAGGTTGAGCGCCTAGACCTGCGCCAAGGGGCGTCGATGAGCACCAACGGCAGCCAGGAGGGTCCCGACTCCGACGCCGACGAGAGCTGACCGACGAGAACCCTTGGACCGCAGGCCAGAGGCGAGATAGCTCAGTTGGTAGAGCACACGACTGAAAACAATTGTGCCCCGCCTTTGAGCCGCGAGCCCGGCGTGCGGCGTTTTCCCTGCTAATCCGCGGGTTTTGACCGCGCTCAGTCGGGCGTGTTTTCGGCGTTTCGGGGGCCGGTTTGTCGCCGTTGTCCAAAACGTTGTCCAAAACCCCGCGTGCGTCGGCCGCGTCGCCGTAGAACTGCTCGCGGGCCTGCCGGATGAGGCGATCGAAGGATGCGCCGTGCTCGCGCTTGGCGCGCTGCTGTAGCTGGTTGTAGACGTCCATCGTCATCTTGCTGTCGGCGTGTCCGACTTGATCCATCACAAACTTGATGTCGTATTTGTTGGCAAGCAGCGCGATCGAGATGTAGGTGCGGCGGAGGCTGTGCGGGGTGATGTGCGGGAGGGGTGGCAGTCCGCGCTGCTGCAACTTTTCGGTGGCGAGCGCGGCGGCCTCTTTGACGATTTCCCCGACGCGCTTGCGGCTCATGCGCCGGCCGCGTTCGTTCTGGAAGAGGAACGCCTCGGGGCCGGTGTCGTTTCCGGCGCGGCGGAGCCGGTCGATGTGCATGATGAGCACTTCCGCTAGGTAGGGGCTGACCTCGACGTTACGGATGCCCGTTTCGGTCTTGGAGGTGGGGATACGGAAGCGTGCGCCTTCGGGGTCGTGCAGACGGAGCTGGCCGATGCGGATGCCCGATAGCTCGCTGTTGCGTACGCCCGAGCGCCCAAGGGTGCAGAGCATCGCCTTACGCCCGACGTACACGCCGACGCGCAGCGCGCCGAGGTTGCGGACGTGGAAGTGGACCGTGCCCGGCGCGAGGCACAGCTCGGCGGCGATACGTTTCTGGCGCTTACCTTCGGAGAGTCCGACCGCGACCGCGGCGGCGGTCGAGCCGGGCCGTGCTTCACGCGCGCTTAGTACGAAGCGCTCCAGCGAGGGGTCTTGCTCGCCTGCGGCGTCTTCGACGCATGCCAGCTCGTCCATCTCTAGGAACGTGCGTTTCGGCTTCGGGACGTGAACCTTCAGCCGCTTGCTCCGCGCGTAGTTGACTGGGATCAAGTCGTCCTCGACGGCTTCCTCCAGTATCGCGCCGAGACCATTGAGCAGGCCGCGTATGGAAGCCGGGCCGAGCGGGACGACCTTGCGGTTACGCTCGTCGCGGATGTCAGCGCCGGCATCGAGCGCCTCCTTGAGCTCGTGCGCCTCTTTGATCTTGTGCTTCCTGAACGCGGCGCAGAGTTCCCTATCGATTTCATCGAGTCGGTAGCGACCAAAGAAGGGCAGCAGGTGGCACTTCAGCATCGTGCGATAGGCCGCGTAGGTGTTCTCACCGATCGGCTTCTCGCCGATGAGACCTTCGAGCTTCGCCTGCAGCCAGTAGGAGGCGTATTCGTGGAACGTCGGCATCTGCGCGAACTGCTTTTCTACCGGCGGCTTCGGCTTCGGCCTCTCCCAAATGCCGGCCTCGATGCGCGCGATGATGTTCCTCAGCTCGACGCGCCCGGTGCGCTCGCTCCACCCGCCGCCGCAGCCGCAGTCGCAGTCGCGCTGCTCGTGCAACATCAGCGTTTCGCGTTTCCCTTCGGCGGTGAAGCGCAGCCGGAAACGAAGCGTCCCGTCGACCTGCTGTTCGAGCTTGAGACTTCCTGTGACGGGGCGTGCCATCAGGCACGCTCCCGGGCGTAGGGTCTACCGTGTGCGTACATCGGGGCACCTCCCGGTGTCGGGCCGGGGGCGGTGACACGCCGCCCGGCCACTACTTGATTGTTGCTTGGATGGTAGCTCTGTGTAGGGCAACAAATCAACGCCTGAGCGGCGTCTTCGCGTGGGTGTGCGGCGGCTCCTTCGCGTCGCGTCGGGCGCCTGTCTCGGGGCAGGGCTGGCGAGCTCGCGGCGGATCGCGTGGAGGTCGAAGCGCAGCCGCCCGTGCTCGCCGCCGAGGCGCACGCCGCCCAGCTCGCGGCTGTGCGCGTACACCCAATCACGGTCCACGCCGAGCTTCCGCGCGACCGTGGCGGCGTCCGCCAATCGATCCTCGCCGTCGGATGGCAGCTCGCGGAGCAGATCGACGACACGAGCGGCGATCATCTCTATGTCCTGGGGATCGAGCGTCACGCCCGCGTCCTCGCCTTGCCTCGGCTCGAAGCACCGCAGGTGGGACGCCGTGGTGCCCAGTGCGCGATCCGCGCGCGGGCGATCGGCACGTAATCAGCCTCGCGCTCGATGCCGAAGAACCGTGCTCTCTCGAGCACGGCCGCGGCGCCGGTGCTGCCGGAGCCGGTGAACGGGTCGAGCACGAGCCCGCCGCGGGGGGTCAGGAGCCGGACGAGCCAGCGCATCAGGTCGATCGGCTTGACCGTCGGATGGATGTTCGCTACGGGATGCTCGGCGCAGAGCTGCTCGTTGTGGGCGCCGATCTTGAACGTTTGCACGACCCGACGGGGTAGCTCCTCACAGCCTGCGTCCCGCTCGTGACGTGCTGCCTTCGCCGCGTAGAAGAAGCGGTGGCGCTCTCCGAGTAGCCCGATCGGGCAGTCCGGCTCGCAGCGCATGGCAGCGCATGTCCTTGCGTGGGAGAGGATTAGGTTGGCTGGCCATCGACCGCGCTCGCTCGCGGTGATTCGCTGGCCGTGCGCGCGTGCTGCGCTGGGGCAGTCTTGCGATGAGAGTGCGATCCGGGTTGCGTCGATGTTCATCGCGCCGGTTCCGTGCTTCTTGAGGTTGTGATCGAGGGTTCCGTCGAGCGGCTTGCGGGCGAGGATGATCGGCTCCCACGCCGGCTTCAGGCCGGTGGCCAACCCGCCCGGCAGCACACGAGTCGCTGGGTAGCCCTGGCCTTGTAGCCACATGAGGACATCGCGGAGTTCGTAGCCGGCTTCTTCGAGACCGCACGCGAGGCGGTGCGCGGTTCTCGGGGCGGCAAACGCGGCGAGATGACCACCGGGCTTGAGGCTGTGCAAACAGGCGCTGCTCCACTCCCGCGAGAACTCCTGAAATGCCTGGTTCGGGTTCTCGCTCGCTCGGCGGCGCTTCCCGGCGGGCTTGGATGGGTCGAGTCGCGCGGGCCGGTCCCACGCCATGCCGTTGACCCCGATGCCATAGGGCGGGTCGGTGACGATCGCATCGACGCTGTCCGCGTCGAGTTGCGGCAGCGCGTCGAAGCAGTCTCCTTGCTTGACTTGCCAGCGACGGTTTCCTGGTGAGCGTTTCATGGATTACTCCTTTTCGCGGTCGGGCGTTGGAACACGAGGACGTCCTCGTGACAGACGAGATGGGTGCGCTCGCCTCGTGCGCGCGCTTGACGGACGTGTGTCAGCTGGAAATAGGAGGGGCGCGGCAGCAGCTCGCCGTCACGGAGGGCTGCGAGCAGCGCGACGATGTGCTGCTGAAAGGCCAGGCCGATCTGCTGGCAGAGAGTGATCGTGTCCCCTGCGATGTTTCGCAGCGCCCCGTCCGCGCGGAGGTTCTTCGTGACGAGCACGAGGTATCCGCCGGGGCTGAGCATCCTCGCGCAGGCCGTGTAAATCCTGGCCATCGCCGCGAGATAACTCTCGCCTCGGGGGGGGGGGGGGGGGGGGGGGTCTGGCCGGGCTGGGGCCCGCCGGGGCCGGGGGGCCCCCGGCGCGGGGCCCCCGCGGCGGAACGGTCGGGCGCGCGGGGGGGGGGGGGGGGGGGCGG
>Ga0182013_10006027_pt1 | contig 13899 bp, 4 predicted proteins | sample 612S2MmetaG_FD_120487 | JGI IMG/M metagenome (GOLD analysis project Ga0182013, IMG submission 120487) | Permafrost microbial communities from Stordalen Mire, Sweden - 612S2M metaG | ecosystem: Environmental > Terrestrial > Soil > Wetlands > Permafrost | place: Sweden: Stordalen | collected... | reverse complement strand
CGGTGCCGCGTCCGCAGCGACCACTGGCCGAGCCGATCCATATAAAGATAGACGACCGGCGTGGTGTAAAGCGTCAGCAGCTGGCTGATGAACAGCCCGCCCATGATCGAAATTCCCAGCGGGCGGCGGATCTCTCCGCCATTGCCGAAGCTCAGCGCCAGCGGCACCGCGCCGAGGATCGCCGCCGTGGTGGTCATCATGATCGGCCGGAAGCGCAATATGCAGGCCTGGAAAATCGCGTCGTAGGAGCTCAAGTGTTGCGAGCGTTTCGCCTCGATGGCGAAATCGATCATCATGATCGCGTTCTTCTTGACGATGCCGATGAGCAGGATCACGCCGATCAGCGCGATGATCGAGAATTCGGTTTGAAACAGCATCAAGGCCAATATGGCGCCGACGCCGGCCGAGGGCAGCGTCGACAGGATGGTGATCGGATGAATATAGCTCTCATAGAGCACGCCGAGGAGAATGTAGACGGTGGCGATCGCGGCAACGATCAGCACCGGCTCGTTGCCGAGTGAATCTTGAAACACCTGCGCTGTGCCGGCGAGACTGCCATGGATCGAAACCGGCATCCGGATTTGTCTGACGGCATTATTGATTTCGGCGGTGGCCTCGCCGAGCGAGACACCCGGCGGCAGATTGAACGAAATGGTTGCGGCGACGAACAGGCCCTGGTGGCTGACCGATAAAGGCGCGTTGCCGGCATTGTAATGGCTGACGGCAGCAAGCGGGACCATGGTCTCAACCGCGGTCGAGACCGCGGCACCGGAGGATGCGCTGCTATGGCCGACATTGGCCAAGGCGTTGATGGCGGCGTTGCGTGCCGAATTGTTGTTGGCGCTGGCCGCGGCGGTCGTGGCTGTGGCCGCGGTTGACGGCGTAGCGGCAGATGTGGCCGTAGACGCGCCCGCTGTGGATGCGGTTGGGCCGACGGAACTCGACGCTGCCTTCACGGTGCCTGCTGGACCGTTCGAGGTTTGCGTCCCGGAGGCGCCGCCGCCGGAGGTCGAGATGTAAACGTCGCGCAGCGACGCCGGATATTGCGTATATCGCGGGTCGACTTCCATCACCACGTGATACTGATTAATGGCGCTGTAGATCGTCGACACCTGGCGCTGGCCGAAGGCGTCGTACAGCGTATTGTCGATTTGCGCCGGCGTAATGCCGAGACGCGAGGCGGTGTCGCGGTCGATGACAAGATCGGATTCCAGGCCACGCTGCTGCTGATCGGAGCTGACGTCCGCCATGACCGAACTGCGCTCGAGCGCTTGCACCAGGCGCGGCGTCCATTGGAACAGCAGGTTCTCGTCGTCGGATTGCAGCGTGTACTGGTATTGCGCGTTGGCTTGACGGCCGCCGGCGCGAATATCCTGGACCGCAACCAGAAACAGGCGGCCGCCCGGAACCTGGGCGAGCTTTGGCCGCAGCCGCGCGATGACCGCGTCGATCGACGGCCGTTGCGAAATCGACTTGAGCGAGACGAAGACCGAGCCGGTGTTGATCTGGCCAAAACCGCCGCCGCTGCCGACGCCGGTATAGCCGACGACGTTCTCCACCGCGGGATCGTGCTGCACGATATCCACCATCTGGCGCAGCTTCTGCGTCATCAGCTGAAACGATACGCTCTGATCGGCCTGCAGCGAGCCGACCAATCGCCCGGTATCTTCCTGAGGAAAGAATCCCTTCGGCACGATGTAGAACAGCACGAGGTTCAAGCCGATCGCGGCGAAGAAGATCGCCAGGACGATTCGGCTGTGCCGCAGCGCCCAGGTGAGCGAATGCCGGTAGCCGGCAAGCAACCGCTCGAACACGCCATTGCGGCGCCGCGCGTCCTGTGCCGGCGTCGTGCGCAAGAACAGCGCGCACATCATCGGCGTGGTGGTCAACGAAATCACCAGTGAAATGAGGATGGCCAGTGACAGCGTCAGAGTGAATTCGCGAAACAGCCGCCCCAAAATGCCGCCCATCAGCAGCACCGGGATGAACACCGCGATTAGCGATAGGCTGATCGACAGCACGGTGAAACCGACCTCGCGCGCGCCGAGAAGCGCGGCCTGCAGGCGCGGCATCCCGGTTTCAAGGTGGCGCGAGATGTTCTCCAAGACCACGATCGCGTCATCGACCACGAAGCCGGTCGCGATGGTCAACGCCATCAGCGACAGGATGTCGAGACTGTAGCCGAGAAGATACATCGTGCCGAAGGTGCCTAAGATGGACACCGGCACCGCGACCGACGGAATCAGGGTGGCGCTGAAATTACGTAGGAACAAATAGACGACGACCGTGACCAGGGCGATTGCGATCAACAACGTAACTTCGGTGTCGCTCAAGGATTGCCGGATGGTCGTGCTGCGGTCGATGGCGATGGTGACGTTGACGTCGGCCGGCATGGCGGCTTGCAAGTGCGGCAATTCGGCCTTCACGCTGTCGATGGTGTCGATGATGTTGGCGCCGGGCTGGCGGAACAAAATCACCAGTACCGACGGCTGGCCGTTGGCCAATCCGAGATTGCGCACGTCCTCGACGGAATCGTTGATTGCGGCGACGTCCGACAACTGGACAGCGGCGCCGTTGCGGTAGGCGATGACGAGCGGCGCGTAATCTGCGGCCTTGGTCGCCTGGTCGTTGGTGTAGAGCTGGTAACGGCGGTCGCCGTCGTCGATGGAGCCCTTAGGACTGTTGGCATTGGCGGAGGCGAGCGCGGCGCGCACATCTTCCAGGCCGATGCCGTATTTGTACATCGCTTGCGGGTTGAGCTCGACGCGGACGGCGGGCAGTGCCGAGCCGCCGATGATGACTTGTCCGATGCCGCCGATCTGCGACAGCTGTTGCTGAAAGACGTTGCTGGCGGCATCGTACATTTGGCCTTGCGTCAGGGTCTTCGACGTCATGGCCAGAATGAGGATCGGCGCGTCGGCCGGATTGACCTTGCGATAAGTGGGGTTGGATTTCAGGCTCGCCGGCAAATCGGCGCGGGCGGCATTGATCGCGGCCTGCACGTCGCGCGCCGCACCGTCGATGTCGCGGTTGAGTTGGAATTGGAGCGTGATGCGGGTCTGTCCGATGCCGCTCTGCGACGTCATTTCGGTGACGTCGGCGATTTGGCCGAGATGGCGCTCAAGCGGCTCGGCGACGCTGGTCGCCACCGTTTCCGGGCTGGCGCCGGGAAGCTGCGCGCTGACCGAAATGGTCGGAAAGTCGACCTGCGGCAGCGGTGCAACCGGCAATTTCAAGAAGGCGAGCGCGCCGGCCATGGCAATGCCAAGCGTGAGCAGCGTGGTCGCCACCGGCCGGCTGATGAACGGCGCGGAAATGTTCATTCGGCCGGCGCTCCGGGAGCCAGCGGGTTCGTCGGCCGACGGCCGGTCAGGCGTAAGGCGAGGCGATCGAAGTACAGATAAATGACGGGCGTCGTGAACAGTGTCAGCACCTGACTGAAGACCAGTCCACCGATAATGGCGATGCCGAGTGGCTGGCGCAGCTCGGATCCGGTCCCGGTTCCCACCATCAGCGGCAACGCGCCGAGGATGGCGGCCATTGTCGTCATCATGATCGGCCGGAAGCGCAACAGGCAGGCTTGATAGATTGCGTCGCGCGGTGGCATCCCCTCGACGCGTTCGGCCTCCAGCGCGAAGTCGATCATCATGATTGCGTTTTTCTTGACGATACCGATCAGGAGAATGATGCCGATGATGGCGATGACGTCGAGATCGTAATGCAGCGCCATCAAGGACAGCAGCGCGCCGACGCCGGCCGAAGGCAGGGTCGAGAGGATGGTGATCGGATGGACGAAGCTCTCGTACAAGACGCCGAGTACGATATACATCGCCACCACCGCGGCGACGATCAGGAACACTTCGTTGGCCAACGACGACTGGAACGCCGCCGCGGTGCCCTGGAACGCGGTAATGAAGCTGAACGGCAGGCCGACTTCGCTCTCGGCTTGTTGAATGGCTGTTACGGCGGAACCGAGCGAATAGCCCGGCGCGGTGTTGAACGAAATCGCGGTTGCCGGAAATTGACTGAAATGGGTGATGAGCAAGGGCGCCGCGCGCTGCTCGATATGCGCGATCGCCGTAAGCGGCACCTGCCCGTTGGTTGTCGACGAGGAAGACGGCAGATAGAGCGAGGTTAATCCGGTCAACGATTTCTGCAGCGCGGGATCGACTTCCAGGATGACGCGGTATTGGTTCGACTGGGTATAGATCGTCGAAACGATCCGCTGGCCAAAGGCATCGTAAAGCACGTTGTCGATCGTCGCCGGCGTGATGCCGAAACGGCTGGCGGTCGCTCGGTCGATGACGATATTGACGGCCAATCCCTGCTGCTGCAGGTCACTTGCTACATCGGCGAGTTGCGGCAATTGACCGAGCCGCTGCACCAGCCTGGGCACCCAGGTCTCGAATTCCGCTGCATTGGCGTCCTCAAGCACGAAATGATAGGGCGCGCGGCTGATGGTGGAATCGATCGTCAGGTCCTGCACCGGCTGCATATAAAGCGTGATCCCGGCGACGCCCGAGACCTCACCCTGCAGCCTGCGAATGATGGCGCTGGCGGAAAGGTTGCGGGTGTCATGCGGCTTGAGCGTGATCAGGAAACGGCCGCTATTGAGCGTCTGGTTGGTGCCGTCGACGCCGATGAACGAGCTTATGCTGTCGACGTCCGGATCCTTCAGAATAGCATCGGCAAGCTTGCCCTGCAGATCCGCCATGGCGCCGTAGGAGATGCTCTGCGACGCTTGGGATATGCCCTGGATCATTCCGGTGTCCTGCACCGGAAAGAAACCCTTCGGGATCGCGACATAGAGCAAGACCGTCAGCGCCAGCGTCAGGATGGCGACCAACAGTGTCGCCGGCTGGCGGTCCAGCACCCAATTGAGCGTCCGGCCGTACCACGCGATCACCGCGTCGAAAGCCTGCTCGGCCTTGATATCGAAGCGCGAACGCTCGCCCTCCGGATGATGGCGTATAAGTTTCGCGCACATCATCGGCACCAGGGTGAGTGAGACGACGGCGGAAATAACGATGGTAACCGCCAGCGTGATCGAGAACTCATGGAACAGTCGACCGACCACGTCGCCCATGAACAATAACGGGATCAGAACGGCAATCAGCGAGATCGTCAGCGAAATGATTGTGAAGCCGATCTGCTCCGAGCCGCGCAATGCGGCTTCGAGCGGGTCCATTCCGTCTTCGACGTAACGTGCGATATTTTCGATCATGACAATGGCGTCGTCGACGACGAAGCCGGTGGCGATCGTCAACGCCATCAACGACAGATTGTCGAGGCTGAAGCCGAGCAGATACATCGCCCCGAACGTGCCGACCAGCGACAGCGGCACCGACAGGCTCGGAATGATCGTGCCGGGAAGGGTGCGCAGAAACACAAAGATCACGAGCACGACCAGGACGACGGCCAGGCCCAACTCGAACTCGACGTCCGCTACCGACGCGCGGATCGTTACGGTGCGATCGCTCAGCACCGCGACATTGACCGCCGCCGGCAGCGAGGCCGTGATCTGCGGCAACAAGGTTTTGATGCGGTCGACGACTTGAATGATATTGGCGCCGGGTTGGCGCTGGACGTTGAGGATGATCGCCGGCGTCGTATTCGCCCAGGCGCCGAGCTTGGTGTTTTCCGGGCCGCTGACGATCGTGGCCACGTCCGAAAGCCGCACCGGCGCACCGTTGCGATAGGCGACAATCAGGCTGCGGTATTGATCGGCACTGGTGACCTGGTCATTGGCGTTGATCGTCAACGCCTGGGTCGGGCCGTCGAAATTACCCTTCGGCGTATTGACGTTCAGATTGCCGATCGTCGTGCGGACGTCGTCGACGTTGAGGCCGTAGGCCGCAAGCGACTGCGGATTGAGCTGAATGCGCACCGCCGGTCGTTGTCCGCCGCTGATGCTGACGAGGCCGACGCCTGACAATTGCGAAATCTTCTGGGCGAGGCGGGTCTCGCTGTAATCTTCGAGCTCCGTAAGCGCCAATGTTTTCGATGTCACCGACAGCGTCAATATCGGCGCATCGGCGGGGTTGACTTTGGCATAGATCGGCGGTGTCGGCAGATCGGCCGGCAAGAGATTGCCGGACGCGTTGATCGCGGCTTGGACTTCCTGTTCGGCGACGTCGAGGTTGAGGTCGAGATTGAATTGCAGCGTGATCACGGAGGCGCCGCCGGAGCTTGCTGAAGTCATCTGGTCCAGCCCGGGCATCTGACCGAATTGCCGCTCGAGCGGCGCCGTCACCGACGATGTCATCACTTCCGGACTGGCGCCGGGATAAAGGGTCGTGACCTGTATCGTCGGGTAGTCGACTTCCGGTAGCGTCGATAGCGGCAAGAACGTATAGGCCACGAATCCCGACAGCATGATCGCCGCCATCAACAGCGTCGTTGCGACCGGGCGTAAGATAAAGGGTTCCGAGACGTTCATCGCACCGTTTCACCGCCGAGCGGGGTATTGTTGATGCCATTGAGCATGATCCTTTCCGAGAACCGGCAGCCATTTTTCGGGATCATGCTCGGCGCTCACCGGGCGCGTTACTGGCCGCCCGACGGCGACGGGTTCTGCAGACGCGCGGGCTTCTCGGCTTGGTTCGCGTCTTGGTTGGCGTCTTGGCTTTGGCCGGCGCCTTTGCTTCTTGCTCCGGTCGTCCCGCCCTGCTGCCCGTTCTCGCCGGCGACGATGACACGGAGCCCGTCGCGCAAGCGATCGGTGCCGTCGACGACGACCCGTTCGCCGGCCGACAGCCCGGAATTGACGGCTGTCATATTGCCGTCGACCGCACTGGTCGCGATCTGCCGCACCGAAACGGTGTCGTCGGCGTTGATCACATAGACATAGGCGCCGGGCGCGCCGCGCTGGATCGCCGAGGTGGGCACCGTGACGACATTTTTCAGCGTGGTGACCAGAAGCCGGGCGTTTACGAACTGACTCGGGAACAACTTGTTATCGCTATTGTCGAACTGCGCGCGCACTTTCACCGTCCCGGTGGTGGTGTCGACCTGATTATCGACGGCCAATACTTGACCAGCGGCGAGTTCGTGGAGATTTGCGCGATCATAGGCAGTGACCGGCAGAACGGCGCCGGCGTTTAATTGCGGCATGATTTCCGGCAGATCGTCCTCCGGAACGGAGAAGATCACTGTGATCGGCTGCAACTGGGTGATGACGGCAAGGCCGGTGCTGCCCGTGGTCTGTATATAATTTCCCGGATCGACCAGCCGAAGGCCGACGCGGCCGGTGACTGGCGAAATAATGTGACAATAGGCGATATTCAGGTTTTCGGAATCTACCAGCCCCTGATCTTGCTTCACCGAGCCTGCGTATTGCTGCACGATAAAGACCTGATCTTCGGCCTGCTGCTTGGCGATCGAATTCTGTTGGGCGAGGAGCTGGTAGCGCGCGAGATCCATTTGCGCCTGGGCGAGCAGTCCCTGATCGTGCGCCAGCTGGCCCTCGTATTGCTCTTTCAGAATCTCATAGGGTCGTTGATCGATTTGCGCGATGAAATCGCCTTTGTTGACGAGCTGGCCTTCGGTATATCCGACCTGGGTCAGTTGACCGTTGATCTGCGTCTGTACGGTCACCGTCGCCAGCGGCGTGACGGTGCCGAGCGCGTTGACGATTTCACGGATATCCCCCAGCGTAACGGTCGCGGCACCGACCGTTTGCAGCCCGCCTGGCGGGAAACGGCCTCCCGCTGGTGCAGGCGCTCGCATCCAGTGGACGGTGGCGTAGAGGCCGAGCGCGAGCAGGATCGCGAGCAGCCCAACGCCAATTCGAAATTTTGTACGAGACCGCGTCTTTACGTCCGGCCCCGGCGCCGTCCGGCGAAGATTCGGTGCCAATTCATCATCCGTTCTGCGCGTTCGCTCGTCCATAATGGGGGTTCATCGATCCCGAAAATTTCGACTTACTGGGAGTTATAGAGTGCGCCAATATCGCCCACCTAATGAATATTCGCTAATGACCGCCTCGGCAGCTGGGCCGGCCGCCCAAGAGGCAAATCCATTCGCCTGCGATGGCCAGGTCAGTACTGTCTAAGGCTCCAGCAAGCTTCTTCGGAATGATACGACGAATCAATAACTTGGGAGGTCGGGCAGGAGCCCTTTCCGATTGCCGCCGATGGCGCTTGCCGTCAGCCTTGGGCTGCCGACACGGAAAGGCTGTTTCGGCCGTTACTGTGTCGGTTGCGGGGCACTCGACGGGTTGGACGGGGTCTGGATCTTAGGCATGAGCTCTGTGGCCAGCGGGGTCGCCGATTCGAGTTTAGGCACCAGCGAGAAACCTTTCTGTAATTCGAACTGGTCGGGTACCAGCGCCGTATCCCAGCCGCCGCCAAGCGCCTCGATCAGGCTGACGCTCGCCAGGAAAAGGTCTTGCCGGTAGGTCAGCTCGGATTCCTCATCGGCGAGCAGTGTGATCTCTGCCGTTACGACCGTGGTGAAGGCCACCGTGCCGGCCTGGAATTGATTGAGGTAGACGTTCACGGCCGTCTGCTCGTGCTTGACCGCGCTTTGCTGCTTGCTGAGTGCCTGCGTGTAGTAGTGGATGGCCGCGAGTTCGTCTTCGACCTGCTGAAAAGCGGTCAGCACCGTCTGCCGATAATTGGCGATGCTCTCCCAGTAAGTCGCGCGCGCCGCGTCAACCTGTGCCGAGGTCAGGCCGCCGTTGAACAGCGTCTGCGTGCCGGTTGCCCCGATCGAGCCGACCGCGCGCGCCGCGCTGAACGGCAATGGAATAGGGCCGACGAATTGGAGCATGCTGGACAGCGAGATAGCCGGAAAATACGCCGCCTCTTCGACGCCGATCAGCGCATTCTGCTGCTGCATGGTTCGTTCGGCCGCGGCGATGTCGGGACGCCGCTCGAGCAGGCTCGACGGCACCACGACCGGAATTTTTGGAATGCCGCCGGGCAGCAAATGCGGCGCGATGGTGAGCTCGGCGGGAGGTCGGCCGATCAACATAGCGATGGAGTGCTCGTACTGAGCCCGCTGCACGGCCACGCTCGCCAATTGCGCTTGGGTCGTCTCAAGGTTGGCCAATGCAGTGGCCACGTCGCCGGCAGTGACGGAATAGCCGGCCTTGAACTGGTTGTTCACGATGTCATAGGTCTTCTGGTATTGGACGACGGTGCGCCGGAGCAAATCTTCCAGCGAATCTGCGGCGCGGAGGCCGAAATAGGCGGTGGCCAGCATGGCCTGTTCCGACAGCTTGGCGTTGTCGAGATCGGCCGCGCTGGCTTGCGCCGCGGCGGTGTTGCTCTCGATTTGCCGACGGACCGCGCCCCAGACATCGACATCCCAGCTGCCGCTGATCGGTGCGGTGTAGGTCGTCGTATATGTCGGCCCGGTTGCGCTGGCGAGCCTGCTGTTACTGGAGCCGACGAGCGGCCCGGTACGCGTGCGGGTAACGCCGTATGCGGCGGTCGCCGTCGGAAACAGCGCGGCTTGCGCCTCCCGGATGACGGCCTGGGCCTGTTCATAGGCGGCCGCCGAAGCCGCGACCGTCTGATTGGAAATCTCGACCTGAGATACCAGCGTATCGAGAGCGTGATCCTTATACACTCGCCACCACGCACCGCGATCGCGATTGTCGCTCGGATCGGCAAGCTTCCAGCCCTTGAGTTCTTTGAATGTCGTGGGTGTCGGCGCCGGTTCGCGGTTGTAATTCGGCCCGACGGTGCAGCCGGTGAGCGCCAGCGCAATGATCAGTGCGGGGGCGCAATATTGCGCGCGGATATACGCTTCGCGTTGCACCCGAGCACCCCGACACAAACCAGCATGGGCCGACGCCAGCACTGCCGAAAACCCGCCGCTGTAAATCCCAAATGCACGACCAGGTACAATGCAACACGGTTCCGCCGGCGCGCATAGGCCCGGCGGCGGATGCGTCACATTGCATTCGCCTCCGTTTCGATATCAGGCCCCCTGGCGATCGATTAACCATGCCCGACGCCTTACGGGAATTCAACACCGCATCGGCGAGGGTGAGCGCCGCGAACCTTTATGCGGCCGATTGTGATATTCCTGCGACAGTGCGTGCCCGGCAAGCGTCTGTAATCCGACGCCCGGATCGAGCCGTCGGGCCTGGGGCAAAAGGCTCGAAATCGACCGAACTTTAAAAACGGAACTTGGAAACAGGATTTAGCTGGCCGGTTGCGGCGCCTCGCTCGGAGGCTTGGGGCGCTCCGCTATCGGCCGCTGGCCGCCTAGACGATTATTCAAGCGATCCAGGTAAAGGTAAATGATCGGCGTAGTGTAGAGTGTGAGGAACTGCGAGACTAGCAGGCCACCGACGATCGCGATGCCGAGCGGCCGACGCAATTCCGAACCGGCGCCCTGACCGAGCGCCAGCGGCAGTCCGCCGACAATCGCGCACATGGTCGTCATCATGATCGGACGGAAGCGCAACAGACAGGCCTGATGGATCGCCTCCTGCGGGCTCTTGCCGTCGTGCCGTTCCGCCTCGAGCGCGAAGTCGATCATCATGATCGCGTTCTTCTTGACGATGCCGATCAAGAGGATGATGCCGATGAACGCGATCAGGCTGAGGTCGTAATGAAACAGCATCAATATCAAGAGCGCGCCCACGCCCGCCGACGGCAGCGAGGACAATATCGTGATCGGGTGGATGAAGCTTTCGTACAGCATGCCAAGCACGGCGTAGATGACAAGAATGGCGGCGAGAACCAGGAGCGGCGTAGAACTTAGCGAGGACTGGAACGCTTGCGCCGTTCCCTGGAAACTACCCTGCAACGTGCCCGGCGCGTGGAGTTGCGGACTGAGATCGGAGATCGCGCTGACGGCCTGGCTGAGAGAGGCGCCTGGTGCGAGATTGAAGGACAGGGTGACGGAGGCGAACACGCCCTGATGGTTTATCGTGAGTGGTTCGACCTTGTTGGTGTAGTGAGCCACGGCCGACAGCGGCACCTGCCCGTTGGTGCCCTGCAAATATATGTCCGACAGATCGGTCTGTTGTGTTTGGAATCTTGGCTGGACTTCGAGGACAAGTTTCGATTGCTGGGCCGGCAGATAGATCGTGGTGATCTCTTGCTGCCCAAATGCGCTATAGAGCGTAGTGTCGATCGTGGACAGGGAAATGCCGAGGCGCGAAGCGGAGTCGCGATCGACTTCGATGGAAACATGCGGCGCAGCGATCTGCTGGTCGGACGCGACGTCGGTCAAAATCCTCATCTGTTCCATCTTGGCCAGAAACTGCGGCGCCCACTGGTTCAATTCGTCGGAATTCGTATCGGTCAGCGTATATTGATATTCCGCCTGCGAAAGACGGCCGCCGATGGTTACGTCTTGCCCGGCTTGCATGAAGAATTTGGCGCCGACCACTTTCGCCACTTGCGGCCGCAGGCGCGCCATGACTCGCTCGATCGGCGGTCGCTGTCCGAAATCTTTCAGTTGAATGAACATGCGGGCGACGGCTTCGCTCGAATTTCCGCCGGTGGCGCCGGCAAAACCGACCAGCCCGTATACGGCCGGGTCCTTCTGAATGATGTCCGAAACCTCGTTCTCCATCTTGGCCATGGCTTCGAATGAACTGTCTTCCCTGGCCTGCAATTGCCCGAACAAAAATCCGGTATCCTGTTCGGGGAAAAAGCCTTTTGGGATGATTACGTAGAGATAGCCGGTCAGCACGACCAGCGCGATCGTGCTGAGCAAAGTCGGGAGCTGATGGCGGAACACCCAGTTCAGTCCGGTATCGTAAGCGGCGGTGGTGCTGACGAAGAAGCGTTCGAATGCGCGGCTGATCCGCCCCGGGGGGTGGTCGCTTTCCGGGGTGAGAAACAGTGCGCACATCATAGGTGTCAGCGTCAGCGCGATGAACGCCGAGGCGACCACTGCGATACTCACGGTCATGGCGAACTCGTGGAAAAGCCGCCCGACGATGCCGGACATGAAGAGCAGTGGAATGAAGACGGCGATCAAGGAGAACGTGATGGAAATGATTGTGAAGCCGATCTGGCCGGCGCCCTTGATCGCAGCGTCGAAAGGGGTGTCGCCGGCTTCGATATAACGCACGATGTTCTCGATCATCACGATCGCATCGTCGACCACGAAGCCGACGGCGATCGTCAAGCCCATCAGCGAGAGATTGTCGATGCTGTATCCGAACAGATACATAACGCCGAAAGTGGCGACGAGCGATAGCGGCACCGTTACGCTCGGGATGGCGGTCGCCCACACTTTGCGCAGGAATGCGAAAATGATGAGGACGACCAGAACAATCGTAAGAATCAAGGTCCGCTCTACGTCGGCCACCGAGCCGCGGATGGTCTGCGAACGGTCACTGAGCAGATCGACGTGCACCGAGCGTGGAATCGATTTGAGCAATTGCGGCATCATCGACTCGACTGCGTTCACCACCTGTACGGTATTGGCGCCGGCCTCGCGGTAGACCAGCAGCAGTTCGGAAATCTTGCCGTCAAACCACGCGCCGGACCGCGGATTGATCGACGTGTCGACGACAGTGGCGATGTCTTTAACGGTGACTGGGGCGCCTTTTTGATAGGCCACGATGACATTGCGGTAGTCGCGCGCGGTGAACAATTGATCGTTGGTATCGAGTGTGTATTGCTGGTGGGGGCCTTCCAGGTTGCCTTTGGGGTTGTCGAGCGTCGTGGCGGTGAGCGCGGCGTCGATTTGGGCGAGACTAAGACCGCGCGAGGCTAGCGCCAGTGGATCAACTTGAACGGCGACGGCAGGCTGCTGCTCGCCGCCGATCGATACTTGGCCTACGCCCGGTACCGTCGAGAGCGACTGGCCCAGAATCGTGTTGGCATATTGGTCGATTTGGTAGATCGGTATGGCGTCGGAATGGACGGCGTAGATGAGAATCGGCCGGTCAGCCGGGTTGGTCTTGCGGTAGGTCGGCGGATTCGGCAGATTTTTGTTCAATAGTCCGCTCGCCGCATTGATCGCGGTCTGCACGTCGGTCGCGGCGCCATCGATTTGGCGGCTGAGATCGAACTGCAGCGTGACCGTCGTTTGGCCAAGCCCGCTGGTCGACGTCATCTGCGACAGGCCGGGGATCGCGGTGAACTCGTCTTCGAGCGGCGTCGCGACCGTGGCCGCCATGGTGTCGGGACTTGCACCGTTCAATTGCGCGGTCACGACGATGGTCGGGAAGTCGACATTGGGCAGCGCCGCAACCGGCAGCAACTCGTAAGAGACCATGCCGAACATGAGGATCGCCGCCATCAGCAGCGTCGTGGCAATGGGTCGGCGAATGAAGATCTCGGATAGGTTCATTCGACGGAGCTCTCGACCATCCGCTGAACTTCGACTTTGACGCCGTCATCCAGGCGATACTGGCCGTCGACGACGATCTTTTCTCCGCCGGAAAGACCTTTTCCGATGACCGCTATCGCACCCTGGCGATTCGTTACCTCAACATTGACCCGATGAACCGTGTTGTCGGAATCGATCAGGTAAACATAGGAGCCGTTTGGCCCGGCCGAGACTGCTTGCGATGGCACCGTTACGACGTTGTTCCGGATCGCCAAGATAAGCTTGGCGCGGACGAACTCTCCGGGCCACAGCGTCTCATCGGCGTTCGCGAACGTGGCCTGCAGCAGCACGGTGCCGGTCGAAGTGTTGACTTGATTGTCGATCACCGTGAGTTTGCCTTTTTCCAAGAGCTCGCCCGCCTGCGAATAAGCGTCGACTTCGAGGGGGCTTGCGGCTTGGCCACGCTTGACTTGGTCGAGCAGGTTTTGGGGGATGTTGAAACTGACATAGATCGGCCGAGTTTGCTCGATCATGACCATGGCGCCGGCCGGCGCTTGACCGCTTGTGCTGCCCGTCGTCGTCGAGGTGCTCGCACTCGTCGACGACTGACCCGGACCGACCAGATTGCCCAACGTAACCAGCAAT
>Ga0182013_10006026_pt1 | contig 13900 bp, 9 predicted proteins | sample 612S2MmetaG_FD_120487 | JGI IMG/M metagenome (GOLD analysis project Ga0182013, IMG submission 120487) | Permafrost microbial communities from Stordalen Mire, Sweden - 612S2M metaG | ecosystem: Environmental > Terrestrial > Soil > Wetlands > Permafrost | place: Sweden: Stordalen | collected... | reverse complement strand
CTGCGCTACATTGAATGGCCTTTGAACATGTCTGCACAGACCCTACTTTGGATGGCCGCGGCGGGCCATACTGCAACGCTGGTCGGCTCAGCCCTTTTTCTCGCCTCACTTACGCCATCGCGCTTCGGCCTGGGGCGGTATCGCGTTCTTTACGTGATTCCCTACACAATTCCGCTGGTGATTGCGTCTCTTCTTTTCTACGGAGTGTTTCATGGCATATCGCCAGGCGGTCTGTGGCTCTGGATCTTTCCCGCTCTGGGTGCGATTTCCTTTATGGTCGCCTTGTTGTGGGGTGCGGCGAATCGCGCCATGCCTGGCTGGCTTGGAGTTTCGTTCTGCACGGTTATGGGCAGCCTGACCCTATGGGTCTGCTTTGCAGAGGGAGCAGCCTGGGCGCTGACTTTCGCAGAGTGCGCAAATCTATTGATGACCGCGTTGCTGCTTCTCTTTGTTTTCCGGCGACTCTCTCCGGGCGTGGTTCTGAGCGTAATGGGCTTTACCGCCTGGTCGTTTTCTTCGCTGGAGATCATTCCCGCCGTTGGTCAAAATCCGGCTTTGGACCTCCAGATCATTCACATCATCGTGATGGGCAAGGTTGTGGCGGCGATGGGCATGATTCTGCTGGCGCTGGAGGATGAGGTGAACCTGAACAAGGCCGCCCAGGAGCGCGAACGCAGGGCGCGTCGGGAGCTTGAAGCCTATACCAATCTGATATTGACCCGGCGCCGCGTGGAAGATTTCGACCGTCAGGGTCCTGAAATTTGCCAGACCGTGGTGACGCATAGCCGATTCTCGCAAGCGGCGTTGCTGCTGCAGAGTGCGGGCGGATTTCGGCTGGCCGGGGCAGCGGGCATGGGCGAGGCCACGGTCGCAGCGCTTGGGCAGTTGGCCGCGCGGGTTCCAGCGATAGGTTTTCTGGCTCCCGGTTCGGCTCCCCCTGCGGCGGAACACAGCCAGACGCTGGATGTGGACCTGACTCCCTGGCTTAGCCCGGGCGACGACCTTAAGCGCCTGCGGTTCACAAGGGCTCTTGCTGTGCCCATGGCAGGCCGCGCGGGGACGGAGGGTGTTCTGTTGCTGGCCGGCATGCGCCCCACGTGGGGCGATTCGCGGGCTCTGCCTCAAGACCCGCTGCGCGCCGACGACCTGCTGCCGATTGAGATGCTGACGGCAAGACTGCAGGCTACGCGCAGCCAGACGATGCTGTTTGAAAAGCTTATCGACTCAGAGAAGTTTGCCGGACTGGGGCAACTGGCGGCGAATGTAACCCACCACCTGAATAATCCGCTGACGGTGATTCTTGGCTACGCTTCGCTGATGGAGGAGACGGTGCCTCGCGATGCACGCGAACGCAAGGGAGTGCAGTCGATCCTGACCGAGGCGCGCCGCATGCGTTCCACCCTGGAAAGCCTGCTACGCGTTTCGCGGACGCAGAGCGATCAGCTTGCCGCGGTCTCTGTTGCAGAGCTTCTGGCGGATATGGAGCAGCTTCACCGATCGGATTTTCTCGAGCGTTCAATCGAATTCCGATTGAGTATTTCTCCTGCCCTGCCGAGGGTGCTGTGCATTGCTCAGCAGTTGCGCCAGGCCGTGCTGCATTGCCTGCAGTATTCCATTAGCGCGGTAGAGAGCCAGAGATTGGCTTCCGCGCAGGAGGAGCCCAAGACGATTCGCCTGGAGGCGACCTGCGAGGGCGGCCTGGTGCAGATTCTGGTGGCTCACTCGGGTCCGGGATTCCTTAATCCGGAGCGGGCCTTTGACCCCTTCGTACACGCGCAGGCAGCCTGGGAAACTTCGGGGCTAGGGTTGAGCTTGTGCGCCACTATTCTGCGCGACCACAATGGGCGGGTGTCTGCGGTGAACCTGGAACCGCGCGGGGCGGCGATCATCCTGGAACTGCGGGCGGCGTAGGGTACGCTTCCAATCCACTCATTCCAATGACTCGCTAAAAACGGCCTGATTCCGGGGCGTGTCAGCGGGAATCCGTAGAATAGAGATGGATGGCATTTAGCGAACAATACGATGTGGTTGTGGTGGGCGCGGGGCACGCGGGGTGCGAGGCGGCGATGGCGGCGGCGCGCATGGGGCTGAAGACTGCGCTGATCACGATGAATATGGACCTGATTGCGCAGATGAGCTGCAACCCGGCGATCGGCGGCGTGGCCAAGGGACACCTGGTGCGCGAAGTGGATGCTCTGGGCGGCATCATGGGCGAGGTTGCCGATGCGGTGGGCATTCAATTCCGGCTGCTGAATACTTCGCGGGGGCCGGCGGTGTGGAGTCCGCGGGCGCAATGCGACAAGCAGCTCTATCGCGTGAAGATGCGCGAGGTGCTGGAGTCGCAGGCGGGATTGCATATTCGGCAGGCAGAGGTTGTCGATCTCGTCTTTGACGAGATCGAGGGAATAGGGATTAGGGAACAGGGAATAGAAGAGCTGGGACTGGGGACGGATGAGTTGACGGAGTTGGCGCGGCCGGTTCGCCCGCGGAGACGCGTGCTGGGGCTGAAGCTGCGGGACGGGCGCAGGCTGATGGCAGGGGCCACCATTATTACTACGGGCACTTTTCTGAATGGACTGATTCACTGCGGAGAGGAACGGTATCCGGCGGGGCGCAGCGGAGAGCCGGCTTCTGTCTTGCTGGGTGAGTCGCTGCGAGCGCTTGGTTTGAGGACATGCAGACTGAAGACCGGAACGCCACCGCGGCTGGATGGGCGGACGATCAAGTGGGAGACGTTTGAAGAGCAGCCGGGCGACGCGGACCCTACGCCCTTCAGCTTCAGGACGATGAGGATTGTACAGCCGCAGGTGAGCTGCCATATCGCCTTTACCACGCCGGAGACGCTGCGCATCATTCGCGAAAATGTGCACCGTTCGGCCATGTATTCGGGGCGGATTGAGGGGATAGGGCCGCGCTACTGCCCGTCGATTGAAGACAAGATCGTCAAGTTTCCCGACAAGACGCAGCACCAGTTTTTCCTTGAGCCCGAGGGACTGAACACGCACGAGGTTTACGTGAACGGGATGTCCACCTCGCTGCCGATGGAAGTGCAGTGGCAGATTGTGCACTCGATTCCCGGCCTGGACCAGGCGGAGATGCTGCGGCCCGGCTATGCGATCGAATACGATAGCGTGGACGCGACGGAACTGGACCGTACCTTGCGCGTGAAGGCATTTGAAGGGCTTTACCTCGCGGGACAGATTAATGGAACGAGCGGCTACGAAGAGGCAGCTTGCCAGGGGATCATGGCCGGGATCAATGCGGCGCTGTGGTTGAAGGGCGAGGCGCCCTTCACCATGGACAGGAGCGAAGGCTACACAGGCATCCTGATCGACGATTTGATCTCAAAGGGAACGAACGAGCCGTACCGCATGTTTACGTCGCGGGCGGAGTTTCGCTTGCACCTGCGCATCGACAACGCCGACCGGCGTCTGACTCCCTACGGACGCAAGCTGGGGCTGATTGGCGATGAGGCGTGGGCGGAGTATGAGAAAAAACAGGAGCGGATGGCTGCGCTGGAGCGGCTTTTGCTTGCGGGCAAGCCGAATACGGAAGGGCTGCAGGTAGCAGGTCTTGGCGCGCAGACTGCGACCGCTGGATTGACCTGGGCTCAACTGCTGAAGCGGCCTGAAGTGACCATCGAACCGGTGCTGAGGGCAATGCGGAAGGAGTTGATGAAGGAGCCATTGCTGGCGGAGATCGGGAGTGCGGTAGAGGAGATTCTCGATTCCCACCCATCGAGCAAAGTGCGCTCGATGGATGGGGCACCCGCTTCATCTTCGAATGCGGGCCGTTTGGAGATTGCTGTGCTGCGGAACGAGGTGCGGGCCGTTGAGACCGAGATCAAGTTCGCCGGCTATCTCGAGCAGCAGAAGAAGTCGATTGCGAAGCTGAAAGCTGCTGAGGCGGTTGCGATTCCGGAGTGGCTTGAGTATGGGACGATCAGTGGGCTTTCGCGAGAGATGCGGGAGACGCTGGAGCGGGTTCGGCCGATCACGATTGGGCAGGCGAGCAGGATCCCGGGCGTAACGCCGGCGGCGCTGGGATTGGTGCATGTGTCGATTAAGACGCAAGGGGCCAAGACGCAGGGAACCAAGCCGCAAGGAAACAGGCGCGTCGCCAGTTAAGGCCGACTCCGTTCCAAGAGGAACGCTCATCAAGCTTTGATGGTGCGTTTCAAACTCAACAAGTCGACAATTGAGAAACGATTCGGCGTTTTCCAGCAGCGCTATTGATTGTTCTTGTCGCTTCTAGAGAAGAGTGGGATGTGGAACGGCTCTGAAGCGGTGGAGGACTTTTTCTGCTTCACGTTGGAGTCCTCGCGCAGGGCGGTGCGCTGGGAGTTGACGCAAACCCATCCGCCGCGAAGACGCTCGAAGACGTGGGTGAAGACGCCTTTTTCATCCACCTGGGCTGAGTTGACCTTGTGGTGCAGCGTATAGGTGCCGTTGGCAACTGCGATGTCACCAAGCATGCGCACGGTGATTACCTTCTGGGTCAGGTAGAGAGTCTTATCTTCTCCGGTCATCACCTGGACCAATTGCTGATTGCGGGTGGTGATGTCTCCGCTTGCCGCCACATCCACAAACAGAGGCGATAGCACGAGTTCAAGACCGTACTGGTCGTGCCGGTTGACGGCGTCGGCCCAGGAGTCCTCAATTTTCTGGAACTGGGTAACCTCAGGGCTTTGAGCAGAGGTGACGGTGGCTTGGGCTGGAGTTGAAGCTGGAGCAGCAGCGGGTGATTGAGCGATCGCAACGCAGCAGAGGAGAAGAAGAGCAGAAAGACACGCGGGAAAACGGATCATGTGCGGCATTTACTCCCACTTACTATGATAACGCCCCGGAATGACGATTGTTTGACTTGAAATGGAGGCCGGGGGCAGCGAGGGAGAGACCTAAAGCAGGGCCTGCAGCCGATCCGGGTGATGGAGGGTCACGAGGGAGTCTTCGATCGAGATCCATCCGTCTTTGCGGAACTGGCCGAGGGTGCGGGTGACGGTTTCGCGGGTGGTGCAGGTCATGGAAGCCATCTCCTCGTGCGTGAGCAGCAGCGGGAAGCGAAACTCGCCGGCGTCGAGATGCTCGCCGATTTGATTGGCCAATTCAAGGAGCAGCCGTCCCAGGCGAGCGGCCACCGTCTCAGAGAGAGCGATGCGGCAGGCGTCCTGGAGGGCGAAGCGGTATTCCTGGCAGATGCATTGGACGGCGCGCATTTGCGCCTCTTTATGGCTGCGCAGGAAATTGAGGAACCGTTCTCTCTCAACTGGGCGCAACTGTGCGGTGGTCAACGACTCAGCAGAAACTTCATAAAGACCGTGGGAGAGGACCGCGTACAGACCAAGCATGGAGCCGGGCCCCGCGACGCGAACAATCATCTGTTTATCTTCCATGCGGCCTGTTGTGAGCTTGAGGTATCCACTGCAGATGAGATAGAGGCAGCGAGCATCTTCCCCCTGGGAGAAGAGCGAGGCCTGAGCGGGCAGCGAGATGGTGCTGGTAGCGAGCTCAAGATCGGCGAGAACGGCGCTGCCCAGCGAGCAGAACCAACCCGGACGGCGATTGGAACAAGCCGCGCAACCCGCAGGAACCTGCCTGGTCACGTGTCTCTGCCGGATGTGTGGTTCCACCGAAATCTGAGAGTCCGCCATGGTCTTCCCGTCCAGTTCCGCTTGAGCCCCTCGGTTCCGACCTGTTCGAAACTTGCAGCTTGCTGCAAGGGCGACAGTTACGGTGAAAAATGCTTCGGGCCCACGGAAAAGAGGCTTCTGCTCTACACGAAGTCTGCCGCATCAGGTGAAGAAATGGATGTGATGGGCCTCACGCGTATGTGGCCTTAACCTCGCCGCCAACGAGGACAAAGCTGTGACACAGAATCGAAGCAGGCAATTTGCGGTCGAGGCCAGGGCTGTGATCTGCATCGCAGACTGGGGACGGCCAGAAGCCGCCGATGCGCCGAACGAGCCCTGCGCGGGGAGGTCAAAATTGGACAGCCAGAAATTGGCTGGTCAGGTAGGTTGGAAGGTGATGTTTTCCGGACCGCAGGGGCTGATCCGTGCAAAATCAAGAAAAACAGGAAATATGGGAGGACATTCTGGTTGTCTTCTCCCCAAATCGCCCGCGGAAATCCACAGGGATTGAGCAGTTTTCGGCCGATCCTACCCGCTCCATCACAGAAAAACAGAATTGAAACGAAAGGTCTTATGGTGTGTGATGGACATCACCGCTCACACATATGACAAAACCGTAATCTTCACGGCATGTAGTGATGCTCCGCACAAGCGCAGCTCCGTGAAATTGAGGTCCAAAGAACCTGATGTTGAGCTGAATTTCCCAAGGGGAATAGTCAAGCTCGACGATCGAAACGATGGAATCCGGATTCAGGGGGAGGCGCGATGAGAGCAAACAAGGCGGTATTTTTCATGCATAAAGATAGGCCTGTAGCGCAATTGTTATTCGGTGCGGTTCTGGGGAAGAGACCGGAACTGCGAGCTTGTTTGATGTTGATGCTGGGCGCGAGCATTCTGTGCGCGACCGCGCTGGGCGCACCGGCTCCCAACGGGAAGACCGCTGATACCCAGGGCAAGGCTGCCGCTTCTTCGGATTTTGTGGGTTCCGACACCTGCGTGACATGCCATGACGAGGTTGGGAAGAAATTCGCCGATAACCCGCATACCAAGATGGTCCAGATGCACGGTGGCAATGGCGTCACCTGCGAGAACTGCCACGGGGCGGGCAAGGCGCACGTCGATGGCGGCGGGGACGTGACCAAGATCTTCAATCCGGCGAAGGCTTCGAACAAAGAAGTGGATGAAAAGTGTCTGAGCTGCCACGCGGGAACGCACCCAAATTTCGAGCGTTCTCCTCACGCCAAGGCGAATGTGGGTTGCATCAGTTGTCACAGCGTGCATGCCAGCCAGGACAAGGCGCATCTGCTCAAGGCCTCCCAACCTACACTCTGCTACCAATGCCACGCCGACCAGAAGGCGCAATTCAACATGCCCATCCACCACAAGGTGAATGAAGGCCTTGTCAAGTGCAGCGACTGCCACGACGTGCACGGAACGTTCCTGCCCAACAATCAGCGGTCCACTGAAGACCAGAACGCGGTGTGCACCAAGTGCCACACCGATGTGCGCGGACCGTTTGTGTTCGAGCATGCACCGGTCAGGGCCGAGGGTTGCACGACCTGCCATACGCCGCACGGAACGCAGAATCCGCGGCTGCTGAACATGCCGTCGATTGCCACTCTGTGCAACCAGTGCCACAGCCCGCTTTCAGCAGGCGGAGTGCATGGACTGGATGCGGGTTCAACGACAGTGACACCATGCGTCACCTGCCATACGTTCATCCACGGCTCGAACGCAAGTCAGGCATTCGTCAGGTAATGAGGAGCTGCCGCGCCGCCTGATGGAGGCGCGGCAGGAACTCAAGAAAAACGCACGAACGTTAAAGATTTTAAGGCAAGCGAGTTTTTTCAAGTGAGGCTTCATATGATGAATAACAGTCGGTTTTCAGGGCGTTTGAATCAACAGCCCTCTTCCGCAAAAGTCCGCCGCGCCGCAGGCGCCATGGCTTTAGTCATGCTCCTTGCCACGGCCGGGATCGCAGTCGCGCAAAGCGCCAATCCTGTCGCCCCGGCTCCGGAGGCAAAGTTCACTACGCCCGATGGCTTTACGAGTCATCACACCATCGACATGGGCGGGCGCATGACCAATCGCGACGGCAGCGGCGCCATGTACGACACACTCGTCAATCTCCAAAGCGGTCCGCGTGTTGAAGGCGAGACCTTCGAGATGCATGCGCTTCCAGGCAAGAAGAACACCCTGGTCGACGATCTTTCCGCATTCGGCACGGGATTTGGCGGGGATCCAAACATCATGGCCAAGCTGGATGCCTCGAAGGGCAAAGTCTACGAGTTCTCGGGGATGTTCCGGCGCGGGCGGCTGTACTCGAATTACGATCTGCTGGCGAACCCGAACATTCCCAGCGGACTGTCGATTCCCATTGGGCCGGCCAATGCGCCAACCGGCTCGCTGGCCTGGCCGCAGGTGAACAAGTCGCCGGTCATGTTCAACATCGTGCGCCGGATCACGGACACAAATCTCACACTCAGGCCGTTTGATGAATTCAGCTTTCGGTTTGGGTACTCTCACAGCACCATGGAGGGTCCGACACTCAGCCCCTCCTACACAATCATGAAGTACAACGCACTGCTGCAGCAGTATGAGCGCAACGGAAGCGACGATTTCCTCGGCGCGGTAGACTGGAAGCCTTCAACGGCAACCAAGATCACCTTTGAGATGCAGTTGAATCACTACAAATCGGATACGTTCTTCACGCTGGATCCGAGCGGTTTCCTGGTGCAGGAATCGGATGGAACGCCCGCGTACCTGGGCAACTTTACCAGCTTTACGCCTTACGGCATCGCGGCCTGCAACACGGGAAGCATGGGAAGCGCCTACACCAGCGCGACTGTCTACACTCTGCTGTCGCCGGCGAACAAGCCAGGCGGAATGCCGATCATCAATCCGGCTTGCGCAGTCGTGACCAGCTATGTGCGTTCGCAGCCGACCAGGATCATGACCCCGACCGGGACGCTTCGTTTCCAGAGTTCGGCGATCAAAGACGTCAGCATGAACGGCAACATCCACTACACCAACGGTTCGATGAATATGCCCAACTATTACGAGAGCGCGCAGGGCCTGAACGGTTCAGTCCGCTCAGTGATTTGGTCGGGCGGCCATGCAAAGGCACAGCGGTCAGTCATCGGTGCAGACTATGGCGTTGTGTGGCGGGCGACTCCGACAGTGAGCCTTTCCGATATGGCGACCTATTCCAGCGTTCATGAGCCAGGCAATTCGATCATTCCTCCGCAGGTCACGCTATCGACGCCCAGCACTGCGGGCAACCAGACCATCAACTACTCCGGCCCACTGACGACCGGGGTCGGATCACTGCCGCACGGCATCAACGGCACACTGACCTACAACTACTATGGCCAGGAGTATGTGATTAACAATGCGACGGTGAGCTGGGATGCTTCGGCACGCGCGCGGTTTGCTCTCACCTATCGCTTCAGCAACCGCAACATCGGACAGGGCATTCCCCATCAGGGCCCGATCCCGATCGTGGTGAGTGACCCAGTAAGCGGAACGATCGCTATTACGGAGAATGCCGGAGTCTTCAATGCCGCGCTGCATCTGGCGAAGGAATGGGATCTGAACGGCACAGTTGAAATGGGCTATGCGGACAACGCCTTCACCGCGGTGGGACAGAGGCAGTTCAGGCAGTATCGTGTGCACACGCTTTACAGGCCGAAGACCTGGGCGACCATCTCCGGATCCTACAGCGATCGCGAGCGGCACAATAACACGAACAACAACCAGGATGTCGTATCCGCAGGCGATGCGAATTACAACGGTCCGCTCAACCACATCGACTACAGCCGCGTGGGCAGCATGGGCGTAGCGCTGACGCCGAACGAACACTATGGCGTGAACGTCAACTACTCCTACAGCGATGTATATGCGGCGACCAACATCTGCTACAGCAGCGGCGCGGCAGCCGCTACGGCCACCACTCCCGCCTTTGCCGGCGCAGCCACCGTCAATAGCGCCGGAGCTCCCAACCTATGCACTGGTAACGCTACCTGGATGGCCAGGGACTTCATGAATGCACCGACCCAGTCCGGGATGGTGTCAGTGTCCTATACGCCGATCGACAAGTTCCACGCGAATGTGGGCTACACGGTCAGCGCAGTGAATGGCAGCCGCTTCTTCAACGATGCACGCGACGTGAACGGCTCGATGGTTTCCAACTACCAGACTCCGTTCTTGAACTTGGCTTACACCATGCATCCGGGACTGATCTGGAAGGCCCAGTACAACTTTTACAGCTACGGGGAGGGTGGCCCCTCAGGCGCACCGTTGTGCAGCACGGCAACTTCGCCCACGGCAGTTATCACTCCCTGCGCGACAATCGGTGTTCCGACCGGAATGACCGAAGGGAGCGCAGGCGCCACCGCTCCGCGCGACTTCCATGCGAACAATGTGACCCTTGGAGTGCATTACGAGTTCTAACTGAAGCTGCCAAGGTGTTTGAAGATTCTGGCGGGGCCGTGCAAGGGGTTTTGGCGGCCCGCCCTTTTCTCTCGGGAGTGACGAAATTTCGGAAACCGGCCGTGATTGGATCTCAGGCCGGGAAGTGAAACGCAGTTCTTATAGGCGGGGTAATCAAGCGGCAATGCCTGCGGGTAGGCTGGCTTGGGAGATTATTCAGGAGTCTTACCATGAGAAAGACGATTCGGTTTCAAGTGGCGCTGGCCGCAGTGATTCTTTGCGCCGGCGCTGTGAGCTTTGCCCAGTCAGGCGAAGCGACCTACAAGGAGAAGTGCCAAAGCTGCCACGGCTCAGCCGGAGTTCCGAGCCCCGGGATCGCGAAGATGATGGGCGTCAAGCCCGCAACCGATCCTTCAGTGAAGAGCAAGACCGAGGCGCAGATGATCGCCGCCACGACCGATGGTGCGGGCAAGATGCCGGCATTCAAAGGCAAGCTCAGCGATGCCCAGATCAAGGCTTCGGTAGATTTCTTCCGCACGTTCGCAAAGTAGGAAAGAGCCGGCGTAATTCCAACAACTAAATGCGTTGGGCCGCGTCCGGTAAGATGGGTTCTGTTTCAAGACCACAATGGCTGCAAGCTATGGGCTATTGCTGGTGCAACAAAGTAACAAGGCAGACGCTGCACGGCGCGTTCGAGCCGCAAAAAAACTCAAGGAGTCTCACCATGACAAAGTCCCTTCGTTCTCTTTTGATGCTGACCGCCGCGGTTTCTTTGGCCAGCACCCTTGCCTTTGCCGATTCCGGCGAAGCCACCTACAAAGCAAAGTGCGCCGCCTGCCATGGCGCCACCGGTACGCCGAGTGCGGGCATGGCAAAGGCGATGGGCATCAAGGCTGCCTCCGATCCGAGCATTAAGGCTCTGAGCGTGGCAGAAATGACGGCCGCGGTGAAAAATGGCAAGGGCAAGATGCATCCCATTGCTGGCCTGACCGATCCTGAGATCAAGGAAGTGGTTACGTACTTCCGCTCGCTGAAGTAAGCGTTACAATCAGAACCGAGATTAACGACAAGGCCCGCCCCTGGGGCGAAAGCGCGATTGATCCGCCTGGAACCGCATCACCCGAATGTTGACTTCCTGAAGAGTCAACACTCGAAGCGTGGCTTTGGAGGGCGCGGGAATCGTGGTCTCGCTCGCATGGGCGGGCTACGGCGTTTCCAGGAGACTCTTGCCGTTTCCCTGTTTCATTGGAGTCGCTGTTTGCTTTGGGTTGCGACGACCTGGCAGTATCGACTTCTGGGCGAGGAATTCCTGATAGTGTTGAATCCTTTTGCAAGCGGAGGAGAAAAAGGTGGCTTTGTTTCAAAAATTCCGTGAAGGCTGGGTGCGGCCGGCGCTCTTTTTCGGCAATAACCCCATCAGCCTTGCCGGCGGCGCCATTACAACGGCCTCCGGCATAACCATGATCAGCTACTGGCTGGTCGAGATGTTCGGCCGCTTCAACGACAATCCCTACCTCGGCATCATTTTCTTCCTGCTTTTGCCGGGATTGTTCGTGGCCGGGTTGGTGCTGATTCCTGTTGGCGTCTTTCTGCGCCACAGGAAGCTGCAAAAGGCTGGACAGATTCCGGCCGAGTTTCCCAAGATCGACTTGAACGACCGGATGTTCCGGCATGGGCTGGACATCGTGCTGGTGGCAACAATCGTGAACCTGCTGGTGGTTGCGATGGCGAGCTACCGTGGCGCGGCGTACATGGATTCGCCGCAATTCTGCGGGCAGTCGTGTCATGTGATGCATCCGGAATACACCGCTTACAAGATTTCGGCGCACTCGCACGTGGCATGCGTGGAGTGTCACATCGGTTCGGGCGCCCAGGCCTATTTCAGCGCGAAGGTGAATGGCACCAAGCAGCTGCTTGAAGTCTCCTTTGATCGTTATCCCACGCCGATTCCGTCGCCGGTGACGAGCCTGCGTCCGGCGCGCGTGATCTGCGAGGGTTGCCATACGCCGGCCAAGTTTGTTGGTGAGAAGCTGCTGGTCAAGTCCAACTTCGCCGACGACGAGCAGAACACCGAAAGCCAGACGGTGCTGGTATTGCACCTGGGCGGAGAGGATTCGCTGTCTCGCCTGTCGGGCATTCACGGTGTTCACCTGAATCACATGGAGTACATTGCGACCGATAAATCCCGCACCACCATCCCGTGGGTGCAGCGGGAGAACTCCGACGGATCAGAGACGGTGTTTGCCGCGTCTGCCATGAACGGCGCCGTGCCCAAAGGCGAACGGCGAGAGATGGATTGCATTGATTGCCACAACCGCGCCGCGCACACCTTTGCAACCGCGGAAGAAGCAATCAATCGGGCTATGGCAGATGGCGCGATCAGCACCGACCTTCCCTTCGTTCACAAGGAGGGTCTGGAACTGCTGAACGGCAACTACGCGAGCCAGGATGAGGCGCGCGCCAGGATTCCCGCGCAGCTTGAAGCCTTCTATAAAACCTCGAACCCTACAGTGCTGACTGCCAAGGCCGCGCTGGTAAAGAACGCCGGCACAGAGCTGGCCACGATCTACTGCCAGAACGTGTTTCCCGACATGAAGGTGACCTGGGGAACGCACCCGAACAATATTGGACACATGGCCTATCCCGGCTGCTTCCGCTGCCACGATGGCGACCACGTGGCCAAAGATGGGAAGGCAATTACGCAGGACTGCGCGAATTGCCACAACCTGCTGGCTGTGGAAGAGGCCAAACCCAAGGTGCTTGCAGACCTGGGTCTTTGATCAACATCTATTTGGCGGCCTGATGTCCCAGCACTTCCAACGTGCTGGGAATCAGGCCGTTTCCATTTCTTTTTCGAAGGCGATCCAGGATCGGGTGAGTGGTTCAGGCCGGAAGTGATAGGCTGGCATGTCGAACTGAAGGAGCCTTTCTCGCATGTCCACCAGCCATCCGTATCACTTCAATCTTGTTGCCGCCGCTCATGCCTCCATGATCGAACACGGGTTTCAGCCGGATTTCCCAGCCGGTGCAGCCACAGAACTAAGCGCAATCGAGGCACACCCCGAAACACCTGCCGCCCCTGGCGCGCAGGACCTGCGCGGCCTGCTCTGGTCGTCGATCGATAACGACACGTCAAAGGATCTGGACCAGATTGAGTGGGCAGAACAGTTGCCGGACGGCCGGATTCGCGTCCTTGTCGGCGTGGCCGACGTGGATGTACGGGTCAACAAGGGAACCGTCCTGGATAGCCACGCCCAAAGCGAAACGACCTCAGTCTATACAGGCGTCAAGGTCTTTCCCATGTTGCCGTCTGAGCTCTCCGAGGGCATTACCTCGCTGAATGAGAATGAAGACCGCGTTGCGGTAGTGATCGAGTATGCGGTGGATGCGGCCGGCACTGTGACGGATGGCAAAGCGTATCGAGCGCTGGTGCGCAACCGCGCGCAACTGGCCTACCCGAGCGTTGGCGCCTGGCTTGAGGGCAGCGGCCCGGCACCGGCCAAGGTAGCGGCCAGCGCCGACCTGGCTGCGCAGCTCAAGCTGCAGGATGCGGCCGCGCAACGCATGGAGAATGGGCGCTTTCAGCATGGAGCTCTCGATCTGGAGACGATTGAGACACGGCCTGTAATGCTGAAGGACGATGCAGTCGAAATCGCGAAACTTGAAAAGAATCGCGCTACCTCGCTGATTGAAGAGTTTATGGTTGCGGCCAATGGGGTCATCGCGCGAACCTTTGGGGATGCCGGGGTGGCCAGCATCCGCCGCATTGTGCGCACACCAAAGCGGTGGGATCGCATTGTCGAAGTGGCCGCGGGACTGGGCACAACCCTACCCGCGGAG
>Ga0182013_10006025_pt1 | contig 13901 bp, 12 predicted proteins | sample 612S2MmetaG_FD_120487 | JGI IMG/M metagenome (GOLD analysis project Ga0182013, IMG submission 120487) | Permafrost microbial communities from Stordalen Mire, Sweden - 612S2M metaG | ecosystem: Environmental > Terrestrial > Soil > Wetlands > Permafrost | place: Sweden: Stordalen | collected... | reverse complement strand
GCGTACGTCATCGCGTTCTCGCAGCGCGTCCCGCTTCCCAACGACGAAATCCCGACGATGGCGCAGTACGGCGCCTGGCTGAACGACCTACGCGCGATCGTACCTGCGAACGTCGAACGCTAACGCTTTAGGAAAGGAGCTTAACGAACGTCTCCGTGAGACGGTGAAGCTCGCGCTCGTCCACCTGAGCGCGGTCGCCGTTCGGGCGCAAGCACTGGGCCATGCTCGTGGCCATAAGCTGAACCGTAGCCCGCTCGAGGGCCGAACGCGCCGCGGACATCTGTTGCGCGATCGCGTGACAGTCGCGGCGTTCGGTAATCATGCGCTGAACGGCCCGGACCTGGCCCTCGACGCGGCGCAGCCGGGCTAGAATCTCGCGAACCGTTTCGTCGTCGATCCGTAGGGGTTGCTCGACGGCGGCAACGCCGGATGTTGCTTTCCTTGCCATTTCGGTCACTATACTCCGCAGGGTATCCTGTTTGCAATACCCTAGGGGGTATAGTATAATTAGCGCATGACAGGCCGTCTTTGGATTCCCACCCTGGCGCTCTCGCTCGCCGCCTGCTCCGGAACCGCGCAAAGCCGAGTGGACGCGCTTGCGGTAAACGCGGCACCGGTGCGGCTGACGCCGTTTGAGCCTCGGCAAGAACTGTCCGGAGACGTCGTTGCCGCGCGCAGCGTGACGGTCGGATCGGCGGTCGCCGGTCCCGTCGTCGCGGTAGACGTCCGCGTCGGCGACCCCGTTCGCGCCGGCGATCCGATCGCCGAGGTGGATGCCTCGCAATACCGGGCGCAGTACGATCAAGCCCGCGGTAACGCCGCCGCGGCCCAGGCGGACGGCGCAGCTGCGCGCGCACAGCTCGACGCCGCTCGCAGCCGGCTGAGGCTTGCATCGCTCACGGCCTCGCGAATGAACTTCCTGTACGTTCAGGGCGCGATATCGGTGCAAGACAACGATCGGACGCGCGCCGATCTGGCCGCGGCACGCGCGGCGGCCGATCAAGCGGCGGCGGGAGTGCAAGCGTCACAAAACAGCGCCGCGGCCGCCGGCGCCGGAGTGGAAGCCGCCGGCGTGCCGCTCCAGGAGACGCAAATCCGCGCGCCGTTCGACGGCGTCATAACCGCGCGATTCGTCGAGCCCGGCGCGGTCGTCGGACCCGGCGGACAAATCGCGACGCTTCAAAACCAGAGCGAACTCGAACTCGACGTCACCGCTCCGCTCAGTACCGTCGGCGGCATCGAGATCGGAGCGCCGATCGACGTGCGCGTCGACGAGCTGGGCGATGCTCGGATTCGCGGAACGGCACGCGCGCTCGTTCCAAACGAGAACCCGGCCTTGCGCTCCGCGGTGCTGAAGATCTCCATTCCGGCCGCTCACGGGTTGATGCCGGGCATGTACGCGCGCATCGTCGTCCCCGGCACCCGAACGATCATCCCCGCCGTCCCCGTATCGGCGCTCGTTACGCGCGCCGGGCAGACCGGCGTATTTGCCATCCGCGCCGGCCGCGCCGACTTCGTTCCGGTTCAGCCCGGCCAGGTACAGAACGGCTCCATCGCGATTACGGGCTCGGTGCGTCCTGGCGACGCGGTCGTCACGTCCGATCTCGAGCGCGTAACCCAAGGCGCCGCCGTAGCGACGCCATCCCCATGAAGGAAGAGAACCTCGCAGCGCGCATCGCGCGCTACTTTCTTCATTCCAAGCTCACGCCCGCGCTCGCAATCGCGATCGTCGTGTGGGGGCTGCTTGCGATCTGGCAAACGCCGCGGCAGGAAAATCCGCAGATTACAATGCCCGCGGCCACGATCGTTACGGAGTATCCGGGCGCGTCGGCAAAGGAAGTCGACCGGCTCGTTACTCAGCGTGGCGAGCGCGTCCTCGCCGAAGTTCCGGGAATCGAACACGTCTACACGATGTCGACGCAAAACGCCTCGATCATCACGGTTCTCTTTCACGTCGGGGACGACCCGACGAAATCGTTCGTCGATCTGTACGACCACGTCAACGCCCACCTGACCGATCTTCCGCCCGGTGCGTCGCAGCCGAAGATCACGCCGCTTTCGGTAGACGACATTCCCATAGTCGTCCTGACGCTGCATGGCGCGAACTACGATCGCGGCCAGCTCGACCAAGCTGCACAGCGTTTGATCGACGCGGTTAAACCGCTCGACGGCGTCGCCGCGATCGCAACGTACGGCGGGCGCCCGCGCGAAGTCAACGTCACGCTCGATCCGGTCAAACTCGCGGCGTTCGGACTCTCCCCGCCCGCGATCGCGCGCGCCCTGGGTGCGACGAACGTGATTCAAAGTGCGGGCACGCTACGCGACGGCGCGATCGAAACGCCGATCCACGTCGGCACGCCGTTCCAGAGCGCCGATCAAGTAGCGGCCCAGATCGTGGGTGTGAGCGACGGTCAGCCGATCGCACTGAGTGAGGTGGCCTCCGTCGAAATGGGCTGGACTCCCGAGGAAGACCAAACCCGCTTCGGATTCGGAGGCGCCTCGGCCGGAGCGAGCGGCGCGAGCGAACCCGCGGTGAGCGTCGCCATCGCAAAGAAGCCTGGAACGAACGCCGTGCGGATTGCAAACGACGTCCTGCAACGCGTCGCCGCGACGGAACTGCCTCCCGGAATCACGGTAACGACGACGCGAAACGACGGCGAAAAAGCCAACCTCGCCGTGAACGAGCTCATCGAGCGTTTGGGCGAAGCCATCGTCATCGTCGTGGCCCTTCTGTTGGTCCTGGGCTGGCGTCAAGCTCTCGTCGTCGCAACGGCCATTCCGCTCACGCTCTTCGTGACGCTAGGAGTCGGGATGCTGGCGCACCAAACCATCAACCGGATCACGCTGTTTGCTTTAATTCTCTCGCTCGGGCTGCTCGTCGACGACGCGATCGTGCTCGTTGAAAACATCCACCGCCGCTACGCATCGGAACCCGGCGGAGACAAGAGCGAAATCACCGTACGGGCCGTCGGCGAGATCGGCAGCCCGACGGCGCTAGCAACGCTTACGGTCGTCCTGTCGTTCTTGCCGATGCTGTTCGTTACGGGAATGATGGGTCCGTACATGCGGCCGATCCCGCTCAACGTGCCGGTCGCGATGATCGCTTCGCTGTTGATCGCGTTCGCCATAACGCCGTGGGCAACGTACAATCTGCTGCGCAACCACAAGCTAGGCGCGAAACACGCGACGCCGCGCTGGGTGATGCCGTTTCGCGACGCCCTCGCCGGGATGCTCGACCACCCGAAGCGCGGACGGCTCTTTCTCCTAGCGCTCTTGGTCGCTTTTGCGATTAGCCTGGCGCTCCCGGCTCTCGCGCTCGTGCAATTCCGTATGCTCCCGCGTGCCAACGAAACGTCATTCTTGATCAGCATAGACGCCCCGCCCGCAAGCACCGTCGCCCAAACGACGAAAATCGCCGACGCGGTCGGCGCGGAGCTCGCGACGTACCACGAAGTCCGCGATTACGAGATCTTTGCCGGAACCAACTCGGTGCCCGACCTTTCGAGCCTTCTGCAAGGCACGATTTTTCGCAATTCGGCTAACCTTGCGGACATCCGCGTGAATCTCGTCCCCAAAGGCGACCGGTCCACGCAGTCCTCGATTCTCGTTCGCAGCCTACGGCCGCGCCTGCAGGATGTTGCTGCGCGCTACGGCGCTAAGCTGCGAATACTGCAAGTGCCCCCCGGGCCTCCGGTTCGCAACACGATCTTTGCGAAAATCTTCGGGCCGGATCCCGACGTGCGGCGCTCCATCGCGTCGAATTTAATCGGTTTCTTGCAGTCCCAGCGAGGCGTCGTGGACGTGGATTCGAGCGACAAGCCCCTGCCTTTGGGAATCCAGCTCGAAATCGACCAGCGCAAGGCGGCGTTGGCCGGCGTCGACGTCGCCGACGTTGCCCAGACGCTCGGCATGGCTCTTCACGGGGCGTCCGTATCGACGCTGCACGTCGCGGACGATTCGCGCCCGGTCGGTATCTTCGTACGATTCGGCCCCAAGGATCGCCGCGACGCGAACTCGCTCGGCGCGATCCAATTGCCGGCGGCGGGCGGCGGGTCCGTGCCGCTTTCCGCCGTCACGACGCTCGTCGCAAGTCCGGTCTCGCAGCCGGTCTACCGCAACGACTTCGAAGAAGCCACGTACGTCGGCGCGGAGATGGCGGGCCGCAGTTCCACCTACGCCGTCATCGACGCCCTGGTGTATCTTTCGCGTCATCCTCTGCCGCCGGGTTATCGCATCGATTGGGACGGCGAATGGGACCTAACGCTCAGCGTGTTCGCCGACCTCGGGCGAGCGATGCTCGTCGCGTTCATCCTGATCTATTTCGTGCTCGTGGCGCGCTTCAAGTCCTTCCGGATCCCCTTGGTCGTCCTCGCGGCGGTTCCGCTGGCTTTCATGGGCATCATGCCCGGCTTCGCGCTGCTCGCGCCGTTCGGCGTCTATTTTTCCGCAACCGCGATGATCGGCATGATCGCGCTCGTCGGGATAGTCGTGCGCAATTCGATCATCCTCATCGAGTTCATCGAAAGCAAGCGGGCCGAAGGCACGCCCATGCGCGAGGCGCTCGTCGAATCGGCCGCGGCCCGGACGCGTCCGATATTCCTCACCGCCGCGGCCGGCGTGCTCTCGTCCATCGTCATCGCCTCGGATCCCGTCTGGAGCGGGCTCGCGTGGGCGCTGGTCTTCGGGATGACGTCGTCCGCGGTTCTCTCGGTGCTCGCCGTGCCGCTGCTCTATCTCGCGATGGCGCCGGGGGACGACGCGGTCGCGCAAGGCAAGCCCGAGAGGCCCGGTGCCCCGTGGGCGGAGCCGTCGAATGCGTAACGCGTTGCTCGCCGCGATCCTCACGCTCGCCTGCGTGACTCCGCTGCGGGCGCAAGAGCGGGCGGCGCAGAGTTTGTCGCTCGACCAAGCCATCGTGACGGCCGTATCTCAAAATCCGTCGTATCGCGAATCGCTCGTCGCCGTCGATGCCGGCGTCGGCCGCGTGCGGGCGGCTCGCGCTTCGCTCGGGCCGTCGGTAACGCTGTCGGACGCGTATCAATATCAGGACACGGTGGCGAAACTTCCAACGCCGTTCGGACCCCTGCCCTTCTCGCCCAACTCCACGAACATTCCGCTCCTGGGCGCATCGTACACGCTCTTCGACGGCGGCGCCGGCGCGGCGCGCCTGGCCGCTGCGTCGGCCTCGCTATCATCAACCCAGGCTTCGGCGCGTCAAGCCAGAGCCGGCCTCATCTCGCAGGTATCGTCCGCCTATTACGATCTGGTGGCCGCGATACAAAACTCGGCCGTCGCCGAACGCGGCGTCGACGTCGCCCAAGCGCACGTCGAACTGGCGATGCTGCGCCTGCGAGCCGGACAAATTCCACGTGCCGAGCTCCTCCAGGCGCAAACCGATCTCGCCGACCGGCGCGTAGGTGCGATCGCGGCGCGCAACGACGTCGAGCTCGATCAAAACCGTCTGGACGCGACGATGAACGTTCCGCTCGGAACGGTCTACGCGCCGACCGACGGCCTGGGCGGCGAGATCCCTGCGGTCGACCTCCAACGCCTCATTGCGACGGCGAAGACCCAGCGCGGCGACCTCGCAGCCGCGCGTCTCGCGGTCGAGGCGGCCGAGCGCGCCGTCGGCGCCGCGCGCGCCCAGCGCTCGCCCAGCGTCGCCCTCTCGGCGAGCGAGGGCAACGTCCAGCCCGTCGTTACGACCGGTTATCATTCCCAATTTACCGTTGGACTCGACGCCGTGTGGAAGCTCTTCGACGACGGATACACGGACGGACGCGTCGCTGAAGCACGAGCCGCCGTTTCGCAAGCGCAGCTGGAAGTCGAGCGGCTCCAGGTACAAGCCGAGCTCGAAGTGCGCCAGGCCTATCTCGCCCTCGACGCCGCGCGAGAACAGGTCGAAGCCTCAAAGCAACTCGTCGTGCTGGCCGGCGAAAATCGCCGGCTGGCCGAGATTCGTTATCGCGGCGGAGTCGGCACCGCTCTGGAACTTCGCGACGCGGAGCTGCGCGACGACGCGGCTCGGCAGAGCGTCGTCGACGCCGAGCGATCTCTCATGGAGAGCGTCGTATCGCTTCGTTTCGCAGCGGGTCTGATCTAACTCGTTCCACGTTACGTTTCAAGATGAAAAAGGAGAATCCCCATGTCATCGATGCCAAGCCTAAAATACGGACGCCAAGTAGCGACCGCACTGCCGTTCGAGACGGCCGTCGAACGCGCGAAAGCACTTCTCAAGGACGAAGGCTTCGGCGTGCTGTGCGAGATCGACGTAACGGCCACCATGCGCGAGAAGCTGGGCGAAACGTTTCACCCCTATCGCATTCTCGGCGCATGCAATCCGAAGCTCGCTCATCGCGCGCTGTCGGCGGAACCGCAGATCGGCTTGCTCCTGCCCTGCAACGTCGTCGTCCAGGAAGTTGGAGGCAAGACGATCGTCTCGGCGGTGGACGCGCAAGCGATGATGGCGATGGTCGGTAACGAAAATCTTGCGCCGGTGGCCGACGAAGCCAACGCCGCCCTCGGCCGCGTTCTTTCGCGAATCGGCGAGGTCTCGTCGTGAAGCCGCAGGTCGTGATCCTCGGCGCCGGCTTCGCGGGACATACCGCCGCACTTCATTTGTCGCATCTCGTCCGCGGAAAGGCGGACGTGACGGTCGTAGCGCCGCGCAACCGCTTTACCTGGTTTCCCAGCTTGATCTGGGTGGGCACGGGAACCATGTCCCCCGACGACGTGCACTTCGAGCTGGCGCCGGTATACGAGAAGATCGGCGTCTCGTACGTGGACGGGCGCGCTACCACGATCAAGCCCGACGATCGCGAAGTCACCGTGCAGACCGCGTCGGGAGAAGAGCGCATGATCGCGTACGACTTCCTTCTCAACGCGACCGGTCCGTATCTCAACTTCGAAGCGACGCCCGGTCTCGGGCCGTCCACGGGAAACACGACCAGCGTGTGTTCCGTGGAACACGCGGTCGAGGCCCGCGACCGCTATCTCGACGTCGTGCGCGAGCTCAAGGCCGGCAAGCGCCGGCGCATCGTCGTGGGCGTCGGCCACGCCGGCGCGACCTGCGAGGGAGCCGCTTTCGAGTACCTGATGAACGTAGACGCCGACCTACGCGCGCGCGGAATCCGCGACGCGGCCGAACTCGTGTGGGTCACGAACGAACCCGAAGCGGGCGACTTCGGCGTGGACGGAATCGAAGCGATCAAACGCGGGGTCCTGGTAACTGGCGCGAGCCTCGTGCGCATGATCCTCGACGAAGCTCGGATCGTTCCCAAGATCGCGGCCGGCGTTACGAAAGTCGATCCCGGCGTGCTTCACTACGAACAAATCGGCGAAGATCCCGGAACGATCGAATACGACTTGGCGATGCTGATTCCGCAGTTCCGAGGCATTCCGATCAAGTATGTGGCATCCGATGGGAGCGACATTTCCGAAAAAATGACGGTTCCCAGCGGCTTCATGCGCGTGGACGCGGACTACACGCCGAAAGGATTCTCTGAATACCGCGGCGCGGACTGGCCCGCAAAGTATCTCTCGCCGCATTACGACAACGTCTACGCGGCCGGCATCGCCTTCGCGCCTCCCCACCCCATGTCGAAAGGCAAAAAAGCCGCCAGCGGCCTCGCGATCGCGGCGATGCCGCCTCGAACCGGCATGGCGTCGGGCATCATGGGCCGCACCGTCGCCGAGAACATCGCGCAGCAAGTGAGCGGCGAAGCGCCGACGCACCACGCGCGCATGTCGGAGATGCCGGCCGCGTGTATCGCGTCGATGGGGAAGTCCATCTGGAACGGATCCGCCGCTTCGATCATCATGACGCCGGTCGCTCGCGACTACGAGCGGTACCCCGAGCACGGACGGGATCTCGCACTGTGCGATCTCGACGTCGGGCTGGCGGGGGCATGGACGAAGCGCGCGCTTCACTCGGCATTTCTCTGGAAGCTGCAAGCCAAACCCGGCTGGCAGCTGATCCCGGAATAGGAGACGGATATGGGACGCTTCTGGAGACAGTTTTGGCCGTTTCAAGCTTGGCGGTTCATCGTCATCAACACGAAGATGTTTCTGATCGCCAAGGGCTTGGTCGGCCCGCCTCACTCGTGAACGCCAAAGAACCACTCTACGCCGACAGGAGAACATCTCGATGAGCTTTGCAAGATTCATGTCCGGGACCGCCGGCCGTTCGATCAGAATCGTGGCCGGGCTGGCGTTGATCGCGACCGGTTACGCCATGCACTCGACGACCGGAAACGTCGTCGCTCTGGTCGGCTGCGTGCCGCTCGCAGCCGGAGCGCTCGATCTCTGCTTCTTCGCGCCCCTCTTTGGAGCGCCGCTGTCCGGAAAGGACATCCGCCGTCCGAGCTAAGCCTGCCGGAAGGGTCCCGGGCAAAAATCCCGGCGCTCTCTGGGTCGCGGGGCAACTCGCGCTATTCGTCGCGTTCGCACTGGCGCCGGGAAACCCGATCGAATGGCGATCGCCGGGATGCGCGCTGCTGGCGCTTGCGGCGGCGCTCTTCGTCGCCGCCGTCGTGGCGATGGGGAGCACGCTGTCCCCGTTCCCCGCGCCGGTCGAGCGCGGCAACCTCGTAACGGGCGGCGTCTTTTCGCTCGTCCGGCATCCCATCTATACCGCGGTCGTCATCGGCTTCGCCGGCCTGAGCCTGATGACGCACAGCCCGTGGCGCGCTGCACTCACGGTAGCGATGATGCTGTTCTTCGATGCAAAGTCGCGCGCCGAAGAACGCATGCTGCGCGAGCGCTACCCCGGCTACGCAGACTACGCCAAACGCGTGAAGCGTTTCGTTCCCTGGATCTACTAGGAAGTTAGACCGGCTCGCAGCCTCGCAGCCACTGAAGTTCCTCGACGGTTCGGCCGGTCACGACGTTGCCCGTATTCACCGTCGTCTTCGGTTCGAGAAGAACGACGTGACATTCGGCGCTGAGCGCCTCGGGTCGATGTTCCAGGCCGCGCGGGATCACGATCAATTCTCCAGGACCCAAATCGACGTCACCGTCACGCAGGCCCATGCGCATGCGCCCCTCGACCACCAGGAACAGCTCGTCTTCGATCTCGTGATGATGCCAGTCGAACGCACCTTGGAGTTTGACGAGTTTCACGTACGAGTCGTTGATTTCTCCGGCGATTTTCGGATTCCAGAAATCGTCGAACCTCGCGAATGCCTCGGCTAAGTTTACTTTACGCATACGAACTGCACGCAGGACCCGCAGAGGACGCCTCATCCCGCGGGCCGCCTGAAAAGAGCGGCGATAAAAAAATGGATACTGCCCAGGAAGGGACTCGAACCCCCACGATGTTGCCACCACTGATACCTGAAACCAGCGCGTCTACCAATTCCGCCACCTGGGCACGGCGCAGTCCGATTCTCTCCGAGGGTCGCCGCCCCTGCCTGCGGCAAGGCAAGAGGCCCACCGCGCCGCGGCCCTAAAGTACGGAAATCCACGCATGATACGACGACTTCTGCCGATTCTCGGCATCACGTTTATCGACATCGTCGGGTTCAGCATCCTGATCCCGATCATGCCGTATTTCGTGACGCACTTCGGCGTCTCGCCGCTGGTGGTTGGGATTCTTTTCTCGACGTTCTCGTTCTGCCAGTTCGTCTCCGCGCCGATTTGGGGAAACATCTCCGACCGGATCGGCCGTAAGGGCGTGCTAATCGTCAGTCAGGTCGGCGCCACGATCGGATGGGGCATGCTCGCGTTCGCGGGCAGCATCTTCTGGGTCTTCGTCGCCAGGATTGTCGAAGGCGTTTCCGGCGGCAACATCAGCATCACGCAAGCGTACGTCGCGGACCTGGTGGAGCCGAAAGATCGCGCCCGCGCGTTCGGCCTGGTCGGCGCAATGTTCGGCCTGGGCATGGTTTTCGGGCCGCTCTTCGGCGGCATCCTGTTCTCCCGCTTTGGATTCTCCGCGCCGTTTCTCGCCGCGGCAGGGCTGCAATTCGTGACGTTACTCGTGACCATCGTCGGATTGCCCGAATCGCGCTCCAAGAGCGAGGAGGAGCAATCGCGCGTCGGCTTGCGGCAGATCTTCGCCAGTTTCAGCAATCCGCGCATCGCGCCGACGCTCTGGCAGCGCCTCGCGCTCGCGCTCGGGCTCTATGCGTGGTTCTCGGTCATCGCACTGTTTCTCAAGGGCCAGCTGGACTTCAGCCTCACGCAGACCTACTATTATTTTTCGGCCTTTGCGGGCATCAACGTCGCCGTCAACGGATTCGGCGTCGGGCGCGTCTCGACCGGAATGGGCGACCGCACGATGTCGAACCTGGGCTTAGGCCTGCTCGTGGTCGCGTTCGCGTTGGTGTTCACGGTTCACAATCTGTTCATGCTCACGGTCGTGATGATCACCTTCGCCGTCGGGATGGCGTTTGCCAACACCGGCATCACCGCGCTCATCAGCAACGCGGCGACCGACCGCGATCAAGGCACCGTGCTCGGCACCGCCTCGTCGCTCGACTCACTCGCCGGCATTCTCGCACCGCCCGCGTCCACCGGAATTCTCGCGCGCTTCGGCCCGGAATTCTCGGGAATCGTTTCGGCGATCTTCTGCCTCGTCGCGCTGCTCATGGGCCTGACGAACAAACGCAGCGAGAGCGGTCCGATGCACGGATCCCCCGAGATCGCCGTCACCCCGCCTTAGACGCCCGCATACCGGCCGGACAGACGCACGTACAGCGCTCTCGCGAACTTCCATATCGTAAGTGCGAGGATCAACCACGCCGGAACCTCGACCCACCAGAGACCAGTGCAATAACTCAGAACCAAGATCGCCGAACCCATAACAACCGGCATGCCGATGTGGGCGGCGTAGATTCGCCGAGATTCGCTGGAATTGACGTAGTCTTCCGCACGATATCGGTGCAGTAGCGTCAGAGAAGCCCAAAGCTTTACGCCTGTTGCCAGCATCAGGGCGGCCGCAGCGCAGAGCGCAATCACGAGCGGAGCGCTACGCTGCGCTGGTTTTGCGGCGTTTGGAGACGGAGCGTTCGGATTCTCCGTTTTCGCTCGTGCGGCGTTTCTTGCTCTCCGCCAAGCTCTGCTCGAGCACGTCCATGAGGTTGACGACCTTCGAACGCGCGGGCGCCTTCTTGGCTTTGGGCAGTTCTTTGCCGGCGACGCGCGCTTCGATCATCGCGAGCACTTCCTCGCGGTAGCGGTTCTTGAACTTCTCCGGTTCAAACGCGTCCACGCTCATCGTGTCGATCAGCATGTTGGCCATCTTCATCTCGGCTTCGGGAAGCTTCTCGTCTTCGGGGAGCTGCAATCCGTCGGCCGGCACGATCTCGTTGGCCCAGTGCATGAGCTCGAGCAGCAGCGCTTCGCCCTGCGGCTTGACGGCGGCGATGTATTCCTTGGTGCGGATGACGACGCGCGCGATCGCCACCTTTCCCGACTTCGCGAGCGCTTCGCGAAAGAGCGCGTACGCGTGGCGCGCCGTTTTCGTCGGTTCGAGATAATAGGGCTTGTCGAAATACATGGGGTTGATGAGGTCGAGGTCCACGAACTCCAAAATGTCCACGGACTGCGACGCGACCGGGTTGACGCGTTGGAAGTCTTCGTCGGTTAGGACGACGTACTCGCCCTTTTCGAATTCGTAGCCTTTGACGATCTCGTCCCACGGGACGGGCTTGCCGTCCACGCTGCAGACACGCTCGTACTTGATGCGGCCCTCGTCCTTGGCGTGCAGCATGTTGAACGAGAGCTCGTCGGTTTTTACGGCGGTGAACAGCTTAACCGGGATCGTGACGAGCCCGAAGTTGATCGCACCGCTCCAAATCGCATGAGCCATAGTCCGACCATTCTACCCTTTTTGGGTGGCCCCGTCACCGCCAGGCCTTGCGGGCCCGGTCCAGGGCCCGGGCGAGCTCCGCCGGATTCCAGGCCTTTCCGCTCCAGAGGTCGCCCGTCTCGTCGAGGCGGGCAACCGCGTTAGCGATGTTGTGCTCGGCGAAAGCCTCGGACGGAACGGCCGTGCGCCGGCGAGCGTAGGCCTCCACTTCCGCCCAGCGCAGCGGCATCGAGACCGGCGCGCCGTCGCGCGCCCGCACGGAATAGGCCGCCACGATCGTCTTGCCGCGGCCGACTTGGACGTAATCGAAATAGACCGCCGCATCGTTGCGTTTGGCGATCGAGCGCTCGAGCGCGATGTAGTCGCGGCCGAGGGTGTCGCTCAAGCGGTGAGCGACCAGTTCCGCGAAAACTTTCGCCGCATCGTACGTGTGCCCGGGTGCGAGCGGAACGACGACGTGCAAGCCCATGCCGCCCGACGTTTTTACCAGCGGCGCGAGCCCGAGGGCTTCGAGCAGGTCGCGCAGCGCCAGCGCAACTTTGGCCAGCGTCTTGAGCGTGCACGCTTCACCCGGATCGAGGTCGAAGATCACGAAGTCCGGTTCGTCGAGCGAACCGACGCGCGACGTCCATGCGTGCAAGATGATCGAAGCCAAATTCGCAAGATACGCCAGCGTCGGTTCGTCGTCGCAGACGACGTAGGTAACCTCCGCGCGACGTCCCTCCGGTTTGGAGATCGTGACGCGATGCACCCAGTCGGGCGTTCCCTTCGGAATTTGCTTCTCAAAAAACGACTCGCCGTCGATGCCGTTCGGAAAGCGCTCGAGCGTGAGCGGCCGCCCGCTCACATGCGGAACCGCCCATTTCGCGACGGCGCGATAGTACGCGATGAGATCGCCCTTGGTGTACCCGTCGCGCGGCCACAGCACTTTGTCGAGATTCGAAAACGACAGCTTGCGACCGCCGATCTCCGCGCCGACCCGCGCGCCGGCCGGCGTCGCCGGCGGATCGGCGGCCGTCTTTTTCGGTGGATCGGCCGCGGGTTTTTCCATGACGACGTCCTTCGCGCTCTTGTCGAGCCGCAGTCCGAGATAGGCGGGCTGGCGAAGGTATCCGTCGCGCGTCCACTCCGCAAAGTGCACTTGCGCCACCAATTCCGGTTTTACCCAATGCGCCGTCTCGCTCGTCACGACGTCGTTTGCAAACGGCGACGTCTTGCGCTCGAGCTTCTTGAGGCGGCCGACGAGATCGCGCAACACGCTTTCGGTAAAGCCCGTACCCACCGATCCGACGTGGCGGAGATTCTTGCCCTCGTAGACGCCGACCAAGAGCGCCCCGAAGCCCTTGCGGCTGCCCCGCGGCTCGGTCCAGCCGCCGATGACGAATTCTTGCTCGAGGCGCGCTTTGATCTTGACCCAGTCGCGGCTGCGCCGCTCCTGGTACGTCGAGTCGCGCTTCTTGCCGATGATGCCCTCGAGGCCGGTCTGCTCGGCCTTGGCAAAGAGCGCGCGTCCCTTGCCTACGACGTGTTTTGAATAGAACGCGACGCCTTCGTCGCCGATAAGCCGTTCGAGCGTCGCCTTGCGCCGCTCGAGCGGCGTCTTTCGCAAATCTTTTCCGTCGGCATACAGCAAGTCGAAGCACGCGTAGTTCAGCGGGTGCTTGGTCTTGGCGTGGTATTGCAAGTTTTGGAATTGCGGACGCCCTTTGGCGTCGAGGCTCACGATCTCGCCGTCAACTTCGATCGGCAGACTCTCGAACGCACTGCCGAGTTCCGTCAACTCGGGAAACGTGGCGAGCAAATCTTTGCCGTTGCGCGACGTCAGCGCGACCTTGCCCTTTTCATCGATCGTGCAGAGCGCCCGGTAGCCGTCCCACTTGAGTTCGAACAGCCACGCGTCGTCGTCGAACGGTTCGTCCACCAGCGTCGCGAGCATCAACGACTTCGGCCTGGGCATCGGGTCGCGCTTCGCCCGCGGCGCGGCCTTGATCGAGGACCCGCGCGCGGGCTTGTTCGAGTGCCACGTCTTGGAGCGCGGATTCTCGGCAACTTCGCCGATCGTCTTGCCGCTCTTGACGGATTCGGGATG
>Ga0182013_10006022_pt1 | contig 13907 bp, 7 predicted proteins | sample 612S2MmetaG_FD_120487 | JGI IMG/M metagenome (GOLD analysis project Ga0182013, IMG submission 120487) | Permafrost microbial communities from Stordalen Mire, Sweden - 612S2M metaG | ecosystem: Environmental > Terrestrial > Soil > Wetlands > Permafrost | place: Sweden: Stordalen | collected... | reverse complement strand
TGCCTACAGCTTCCTCCAGATTCCACCTCACGATGGACACCCTTGCCGTTCAGCTAACACTTCCCCTTGCCGGGTGTGTAGGGGACTTGCACCCCCAAGTGAGTGCGCCCTGCCGGGCGCACCGTAAAAAAGACGCTCGCTATGCGGCGTCTGCGTGTGGACCTTATTTGTGGTGCCTAAATCAAGTGCGGCATACCCGCAATATCAAAAGGGCAACATTACAAGCACATTTTCAATCTGTGTGCCGGGCGTCACACGTGTTATCGTATTGCCCTTCTGCCTTAAGGTGGCGTGCTAAATCAAGCACGGCACAGACGTGGGTGAAACGTGAGCGTGCACGGGCAGATTATGTACGCCATTTGTGGATTCCTTTCGTGTCTTTGTATTGCGTTCACACAATCACGGTAGCCCGGAAAAACTTATACCCCTGTACTCGCTATCACAGGGGTATCGTAAAAAGCGTTGTACGGTGTATTCGTATTGTCCTTCCGTGGGTGCGAACACAAGAGTTGATGAAGCCGCGTGAGCATTCCCCCCTATCACAGTGTTCTTTACTACATCCATGGAAATTGTCAAAACCACTTGTGCCTAAGTGGTGCTAAATCCAGCATCGCATGAACGCGGGCAAATCCCCCTACGAGCTATGCCTTTTTTCGCGTTGCTGTCCGTGTGTCAAGGCCGCTCTGTGGTGCTAAATCCAGCATGGCATGGATGCAAGTGAAACGTGAGCGTGCAACGGGCATTATTACTACGTGCGTGACGGCTGTCACACGTGTGGTGTCCGGTGCTCACGTTTTGTTTTGCGTCCACAAATTCAACATGACACGGACGGATTGTTAATAGGCAGTAATCGCGGCGTATTTCTTTCGCGTTCCTAAATCAAGCATGGCATATAAGCAATTGAAACGTTACCGTGTGCGTGCATTTTTGCTGAGAGAATTTGTGCTACTCGGGAGTCTCAGACGCGGAAACTCGCGCGCCTGAGTACGTTAGCGGCGGGGCGTTTTGAAAGGTTTTTTATTGAGCGGGCCTGATGGCTTGACCGTGGATGGCTACGCGCAAGCTATTTGTTGAGCAGTTTTGCCACGAGTGCGTCAATTACTTCCATTTCAGTTTCGAGACGAGTCCGTATGAATCCACGCTGCTTTGCAATCTCAGCGTCCAGCGGAAAGTCCCCCGACGCAATCACTTTTGCGGTCTCTATTCTCGCCTTTGCGCCAAGCTCGGCTATTTTTCTGTGCTTCGCATCATCGGGGTTGTATTGAGGTATCGGAAGGTCCAGCACCTTCTTATGAATGTCTCGTTCACCTAGTAGACCAACTGACTGGAACGGCTTGATGGCAGCATTGACGGTTTCCGAGTTCAAGACTGCTGAAACATAATCGGCTTCATCGGGGTTGCTAAATGCTGCCCAGTAGAGCTTTACATCGACGACGAAGGGAACTTTCTGCGTGTCTCGATCAAAAAACGCCGCCGCGACATTCTGGCCGGAGTGGTTGTACAGAACGAGATAACGCTGACTGAGGTCTTGCCGCGTCAGTTCCTTTTGGTAATCGAGGCGTTCGTAAAGATTCTGCTTACTGGCCTTATCTTCGCGTTTGCCGTTCCATATCCGCTCGGCTTCTTTCATCCATTTGCCAAATTCGCGGTCTCCCTGAGCCGTAAGTGCGTCAGCTTTTATCACACGCAGCTCCCCGTGCTTTTCGACCACGGGCAGGACAACGTGAACCGTTCCGACAAGGGAATACGGTACAAGGTGCCGTGACACTGCCGTTGAGTAAATGAACCTGCCTTCAACAAAGCCGCTCATCTTCACGTCTTCGTAAGGTGGCTTGGCCTTCCTTGCCTGTTCCGGCTCCGTAATAGCCCAGTACAAATGATCTGGCTTGCGCTTTCCATCCAAGTCATCAACCTGCACGAAATAGATGCTCCGGGGCACAATGGTTGCGCCCTGCTTGAATACTTCCTGATACTTGCTTGGCTTGGAAGGGGCAGTTGGGCCGGGAGTGGTTGACAGAGCAGCGCGTGACCCCAAATAGATGACACGGGCCGTCTTTTCCGTCGCTGTCAATCGAGGCTTGGCAATTTCCCAGTTCACGTCTCTTCCGGGCAGTGTGCCCTTCCATTCGAGAACCGGGAGAGCTTCTTTCGGACTGCCGTTCAAGAGCGAGTATTTCGCAAACAGGACACAGGACGGAACGTTAAACAACGGCATCACGTCCCATAAGTCCCAGTAACCTGTAAGGCTGAATCGAGCTTGCGTGTTGTAATTCCGCGTGATGAGGTTCTGATGCTGGTCAGCATTCAAAACCGCTCTAGGCATCACGAACGCTATTCGCCCGTTATGATTGGCAAATGTCGCCATGGAGTGAGCGAGAAACACAGTCGCCAGTTCCATCTGCGTAAATAGCCTTTGGTGTTTCGGTGCAATTTCATATCTGTCCACAGCCCGCAACTTCACTTCGCGTTGGTACTCGGGATCACTGATGAAGCGGTAGGAAAGCCAAGGCGGATTACCGATGATGTAATCGAACTGCTGTTTCAGCATCGCGGGGCGAAAGCTGTTTCGGATGATGAATGACCAAATGGAATTTTTCTTTTCCCGGATTAGCTCGGCAAGCGATTCGGTAAACGACCACAGAGCATCAAGGATTTTGTCGTACTCAAGAAGTTGGGAGAGGTCCGGCACGTTGACGGCCAGATACCTCTCCATCGTCTTCTGCGTGTCGCTCTTGGAATTGGCATGTTCCCCCGCAATCGCGGTGCAAGCGGATATGGCATCATCGAACAATTCCGGCGAGTGGATGAGCATGTCGGGAATGACAATCTGCCGCTCATCCTTCTTTCCACCGAAAGTTATTTCCACGCCACTGATGCGTTCAATAAGGTTTTGCTCGACTTCGCGCGGCAGGAAAAGGGAATCAGCCATGTACACCGGGATATTGATTGGCTTACGCGCTGCACTAACAAGTTTGCCGAGCGCAAGGACGTAAGTAGCACGCGCAATCGTGACAGCGACAGGGTGAATGTCAATCCCCTGTACGCTCTTCAGAATCTCTCTGAGCCGTTCATTGTCCGTTCCGGTGGAATTGCGCCTTTGAAAATGTGTGATTGCCGCTCTGAGAAAACTGCCTGAGCCGCAGCTCGGGTCAAGCACTGCCTTGTATCCGTGCTTGGGAAGCATCTCATTGACGATGCGTTCGCACAGCCAATCGGGCGTGTAGTATTCGCCCAAGTCATGACGGTCCTTGGGGTCTATCAATTGCTGATAGACGCCCTTCAAAACGTCCTCACGGATCAGAGACAAATCGTACTCGGTCAACTGTGAGAGCACACGCTCCCAAGTCGGGGCAAGGATACTCTCCGCATTCTCCTGCCGTATCCAGTGGAAGAAATCATCATCCACGAGATTCGCAAGCCGCTTTGAGTGGAAATAGCGGCCCGTGAGAACGTCTTTTGCTACCTGCCTGAGATCGTCTGAGTTCTTGCCTTGGGAGAGAGCGGCCCAAATCAGCAATCTGGCGATACTGGCAAGGTATGTGTGCCGCAGAAAGAGATTTTCAAGCTCGGAAATCTCTTCAGACGTTTCCTTATCTTTGGCGGCAGTCGTGTCTTCCGTCAGCCGACCGTATGTGACGGTCAAATACCGCTGCCACGTATCGAAAGCTAACTTCGCTTCAGACCCTCCGCTTACCTTGCGCCATGCCTTCTTGAGAGACGCCATGCCCTCTCTGTACAAGGGACTCCAGCTTCCGAAGTCAAGTTGGAATCTCTCGGCAGTCGGGTCAACTTGCTGAGGCCGGAATAGAAAACTCGTTAGCCAGAGCCAAAATGTCCCGAGCGTATCCTCTGCGACTTTGAAATCCCGCAATTCATCAAGCAGGATGTTTTCAGGCGTAGGGTCTTCGCCAGCGGGCAATACAGGGCGGTAGACAATCCAGCGGATGCCATCTGAGGCGACGGCCAGCATGGGGCGGGGGAACTTTTCTTTCTGCCATGTTCCCGCCACGTATTCGCAGAGCTGATTCTTGGCTTCCTCAAGTGTTGCTGAGAGGGATTTTTCAAACTCAATAACTGCGTTCCCGTAGTATGCGTCAGCGCGTCCCCTCTTGACACCGGATGGTTGCACGATGCGGATGAGCTTTTCGACGCCCCGCGCATATTCGTTGATTGCGGTGCTGCCGGGGAACAATTCCGCTATGAGCGATGCAAACCGGGAGCGTTTTGCCGACTCATTGGGGAGGGACTTTATCTCACGGGCATAGCTTCGTAGAACGTCCCGCACCTTGGGTTCCAGTGTTTCCGCCATCGGTGGCACGCTTTCGTTGCGTTGAAATTGCTACCGATAATGATGACACATGCACCCGCTGACACGAGATCGTCAGCGGTGCGTTCCGAGGTGCCCCGCGCGGCCACTGCAAGGCACCCTCTAGCCGCTGGTGCGGGCCGTGCTTGGGCGAGTTCGAAAACAGTGCGCTGACGTTCACGAAACGCACGCGCAAAACAAGAGAAAAACGCCGGGAGAACGTCACCCGATTTCGGGGCAGCGGCGGCAGAACGTCAGCCGATTTCGGGCCGGACGGCTGTCATGGTGTGAAAATCCCCGTGGGGTAGAAAATGGTGTGACGCTGAAACCCGCATGAATAAAGGGGAACACCACACTCGGGACCATCGGAAAGATTTTTCTTGACTCTCTAGGACTCGTTTAGGCTTCTCAGTGTTTCTGTAAGTTATTGAAACTAATAGCATTATCCATTTTGGGAAGCTGACGTTCTGCCACTGAACTACTCCCGCAATTTAGAAGCAATCACCTGCACCGAAAACCGCGATTGACCGTCCCGTTTCCTAGCCATCTGCCTTAGCCTCTGCGGCAAAACCCATCCAGAATTCCAGATCCAAACCCTCACCGAAAGCCTGGTGGATCGTAAGCATGGATAGCAAAGTCACTGCCAAAGCCAACCTCAAAAAGTATAGCAAGGTTGAGGGAAAATGGCATTTCGTCCCGGTGCTTAAACAGAATGGAGTGCCTTATCCCGGCACGGCGCCGATCGATGGCGAGCCGGTCCGCTCTACAACGGGCCGTTTTTATCTTGAGTTCGATGAGAACGGACGGCGCATCCAGCGGCCCGTCGGCGTCTCGCCGCGCGAAGCCACGGATGCCTGGCACCGGCAGGCCAGCACGGAGATCATCGATTTTGGTGCTTCTCTGCGGCAAGCGCGTTGGCGAGGTTGAATTGGGCGTTGGACATGACGGGACTGATGCGCAGGGCCGTGTTGCCGTGGGCGATGGCTTGGTCCGGACGGCCCTGATGGAAGAGCACGAAGCACAAATTGCTTTCGTTATTGGCGTCGCCGGGAGCGAGCCTCGCTGAATTAATGGCAACTATATCCATGAGCTACCGAATGCGCAGCACCATGCCTGCGCTCAAGCGGAGATTATTCTGGGCTCCGTTGACTCCGTTTGGCAACCGGGTGAGAAAGTAATCCGCCTCAATGGGGCGGATGGCAATGTGGCGGGCGATCCGAACGTCGAATCCACCGCCTGCGATCATGGCGAAATCAGTTGCCGCGCCTGTGGGGCCTGCGGTGACTGGAAAGTAAGAATTGAATCCGTGCGCCGCGCCGAAAAGGCCTTGTGCAAACGGCACAAACCTGCGGTGGAACACGAAGGAAATGCGGGGTCCAGCAGTGAACGAAATCAGCGATAGCCCACGCCCGCCATTGTTTACGTTGGCAGTATTCTCTCCACTAAAATCTGCGGCGAGGCTCAACCCTCGATAAACATGCAACGCCGCCTCAGCGTTGCCGCCGTTCATGTTGAAGCAACCGCACTGGCCGGGGTTGGCATTGCTGCGCAGATAGCTGTAAGCGAAAGCCAATTCGAGCGGCGCCACGCCGGATTGCGTGCTGCCGGCGATGGGTCGATCCGGAGCTCCCGCGGAGTCGCTGGCGCTTTGCGCAATCGCGGCGCAGGGCACGATCGCACAGCAAAGAAGAAGTATCCGAAAGGTTCGCATAGCGATTCTCCTACTGCTGCGTGATCGTGACACCGATATTCAATGTTTGCGCGCTTCCCGAGCCAGGCATCACAACCACTGTCACTGTTGAAGTGCCAGCCGGAGTGACATAGGCGCCAAAGCCGCCGCCGGAGATGCAGCCCGCGAGACCCGCCAACGTACCGACGAGCAGCACAAACAGGCACAGCCGGAAACCTCTCGGATTCTTTGTGAACAACTTTCGTTTACGCCGAAGTGCCATCAGCCCCAGCAGGCTGCCCGGGCACCAGAAGGCGATTGCCGCCAGGATTACGCCTGGCCGCAGCGGTGTCGGGGCCGATTCCGTCCGGGCCGACATGCTGCTGACATCCGTCTGAATTGTGAGCAGCACCATCACCTGCTGATTGTTCCCTGGAAATGTGTAGGAGTTTATGGGTGTGCCGTCGAGCGTGAAGGCGCAGAGTGTGTTCGCGGGTAGGCCGGAACAGCTCAACGTCACCGGGCCGCTGTAGCCGCCTACGGGCGTGAATGTAATTGTGGTTTGACCCGACTGCCCTTGAACGATCGTCAAAGTGTCCGGGCTCGCGCTGATCCCGAGCGAGGGGGAAGCCACTGTGAGAGAGAAGATCACGGAGTTCGTGTTGCCGGCCGAATCCTGGACCGTCACTGTCACGGGAAAAACTCCCGCTACGGTGGGTGTGCCGGAAAGTTCGCCTCCGGTTGACATGCTCAGCCCCGCGGGCAGCCCTGCGGCCGTCCAGGTATAAGGCGGCACGCCGTCGCTGGCGGTGAACGTGGTGGCCGTGTACGTCACGCCGACTTGACCGGCGGGCAAGGAAGCGGGGCCGGTGATGATCGGGCCCGTTTTGACGGTTTCAGTATCCGTAACCGTGATGGACTCAGAGTCGACGACATCGGGGAAGGTCTCGGCGTCTGTCACCGAGATGGTTTCGTTATCCGTGACAACAGCGGGGAATGCCGAGGCAGCCTGGATGGTGAGCGTATAGCCATTCAGGGTTAGCGAATCTCCGAAGGCATCGGTCGCAGTGATTGAAAACGGGTAAGAGGAGCCAGCCGAGGAGGTCGCGGGTGTGCCACTGAGGACACCATTGCTGAAGGTGATTCCGGATGGCAAGGCTCCGGTTTCAGTCAACATCAATGTGCCTGTTCCGCCGGTCGCGGTGAATGTTACCGGCGCATAAGCATAGGTTGCATAGCCGGCGCCGGCGCCGGCGTTGAAGGATGCCGCACTTGGCGTGATCGCAATGGCGTTGAAGGCTCTGACGGTATCGATATCCGTAACCGTGATGGTCTCGGCGTCAGCGACATTGGGGAAGGTTTCCGTGTCCGTCACCGTGATGGTCTCGTCATCCGTGACAACAGCGGGGAATGCCGAGGCAGCCTGAATGGTAAGCGAATAGCCCTGCACGGTTACCGAATCTCCATCGGCATCCGTCGCGGTGACAGAAAATGGATAAGTCCCGATCGAGGAGGTTGCCGGTGTGCCACTGAGGACCCATGTACCACTGAGAGGCACATAGGCGAACGTGATCCCTGTTGGCAAGGCTCCGGATTCAGTCAACGTCAATGTGCCTGTTCCGCCGGTCGCGGTGAATGTTACCGGCGCATAAGCATAGGTTGCATAGCCGGCGCCGGCGCCGGCGTTGAAGGATGCCGCACTTGGCGTGATCGCAATGGCGGTGTAGGCTCTGACGGTATCGATATCCGTAACCGTGATGGTCTCGGCGTCAGCGACATTGGGGAAGGTCTCCGTGTCCGTCACGGTGATCGTCTCGTTGTCCGTGACCTGGGCCGGTGTTGAGGTAGATGCGTTCACGGTGAGCGAATAGTTTAGCTGCGTGAAATCGCCCAGTGAATCGGCGACCTGAATGGTCAGGGACGCCGCGGTCTCTGTGGCGCCGGGCGTGCCTGCGATAAGCCCCCCTGGCGACAGCGTGAGACCCACGGCAGAGAGTGCCGTTCCCGAAGCTACGGAAAACGTGTACGGACCGCCGCTGCCGCCGGAGGCCGTAAACGTCTGCGAATAGGGTGTTCCCATTGTGCCTGCGGGCAGCGAGGTGGGCAAAACCGAGATGTCCGGATAAATCGTAAGCGTATAGTTTTGCGAATTGCTGTCGCCCAGCGGATCGGTGACCTTGACCGTGAAGGGGTAGGATCCGGGTGCATTAGGTGAGCCGGAGAGATCGCCTCCAGTCGAAAACGAGAGGCCCAGGTTGGTGAGCGTTGTTGCGCCGGTGGTTATGCTCCAAACGTATCCGGCTTCGCAGCCGCCGGTTGCGGCAAAGTTTTGAAAATAGCTCTCTCCCGGAAAGCCCACAGGAAGCGTGGCGGTCGAAATCTGAATCGCGGACGGCGGGCCCCAGCAGATCGCAGGTGGTGGATATACCCAAAGGTCGTTGAGCGCGCCCACCACGCTGGTACTCGCCACGTGGCCATCGCCCCCGAAGAGCCAGAAATTGCCGTAGGTGTCAGTCCAGCTCGTAGTTTGATTGCGGCCTCCGGGGATGTTTGTGGCAAGAGGCATTTGCGGCGACGTGCTGTATGATCCCGGCTGATTCCCCGTGTTGCTTCCGCCCATCCACACCCATTGGCGCGTGGGGAGATTGAACGCCCAAAGAGCGTTGAGGTCGCTGCCGCCCCCGAAGAGCCAGAAATTGCCGCTGTTATCGACCCAGCTCGAGGCCTCGAAGCTGCCTCCGGGCGTGTTTGTGGTAGCGGGCGTCCCCATTGTCCCGTAAACTGCTGACGCGCCTTCCGTGCTGGTTCCGCCCATCCACGCCCAGTAATTCGTGGTGGCTTCGCTCGGGGTCGGATTGAACTCCCAAAGATCGTTGAGATTACCGCTATTCCCGCTGCCGTCGATGCCTAGGCCCCCGAAGAGCCAGAAATTGCCGCTGCTGTCGGTCCAGGTCGAAGCCCCGTAGCGGCCTCCGGGGAAATATGCGCCGCCAAAGCTACCCAGCGGCCCGTAATTTCCTGGCTGACCGGAATATGTGGGGACCGTGCTGCTGCCGTCAATCCATGTCCACTGATTCAGGGTAGGACTGAACTCCCACAGGTCGTTGAGATAGCCAAAGTCGCCGTTGGCATCGTAGCCGAAGCCCCCGAAGAGCCAGAAATTGCCGTTGCTGTCGGTCCAGGCCGAAGCGTACTCGCGGGCTCCGGGAACGGGCGTCCCCGACGACGTCACGTACACTCCTGACGCGTTTGGCGTGCTGCTTCCACGCATCCACGCCCATTCGGGCGTAGAAGTAGAAGCCGTAGAGAGATTGAACTCCCAAAGATCGTTGAGATAGCCAACACTGTAGGCGCCGCAAGCGTTGAGGGTGCCGGCGCCTACGCCATCGCCCCCAAAGAGCCAGAGATTGCCGCTTTTGTCGATCCAGCTTGCAGCGCTCTGGCGGCCTCCCGGAACGTTTCCGGCGGCAAATACGCCCTGCGTCCCGTACGTGGGCGACTCGGCACAGTAATTGTTTTTCAGCGAGTTGCCTCCGCCCATGTACGCCCAGTCGTTCGTATAGAGGGAGGTGGTAGAAAGACTGAACTCCCAAAGGTCGTTGAGATAGCCGAAATACCCGTTGCCAGCGAAGCCAAAGCCTCCAAAGAGCCAGAGATTGCCATTGTTATCGATCCAGCTCGGAGTGCCCCAGCGGCCTCCGGGGAAGTACCCGGAGCCAAACGCACCCACCGACCCGTACACTCCTGACACTCCCTGGTTGCTGCTGCCGAGCGTGTCGCTCCCGCTCATCCAGGTCCAATCGCCTGGAACAGCGGCGCTCGGTGGTGTGACCTGACCCGCGAGCGGGACTGCGCCGACCAATCCGGCCAGCAGCAGCAGACCGCAGGCCAGCCCGCCGAGGCGGGCAATGGCTCCTGCTCGCTTCCGGTAAGCGCGTGTCTGCTTGTCGCCGCTCATGCTCAGCCTCCCGCGCTTTCGCGCTCACGCCGGCCCTGGTTCCCCAGGCGGTAGAGCCGGAGGGCTACTAGGAGCCGGAGCCGAAGCTGATTTGCACGTTGACCGAGATGAGCTGGCCTACCGCCGAAATCGTCACCGGTGTCGTGAGGGTGGCTCTGGTTAGTTCAGCCTCATACGCAATCACCCCGCCCCCGCCTTGGGCGCAGGCATTAGGTGATGCTATGCCTTCACCAGGGCTAGCGGTCGTATACCCGCAAAGGAGAGGACCAACGGATACCTGCGTGATACTCACGGTCGAGCTCGCCATTGCGGTTCCCGTAATTGAGAGGCCGCCCGAGCCGGAGGCGCTTATGCTCAGCGGAAAGCAGGGTCCGCTTGCCGTGATTTGATTTGTAAACCCGGTGCCACCACATTCGGTGGTCCAGCCGCCGAATGAGGCAGGCTCCGGGCTGATCAGGGAACCTATGAGAACACACTCCGTAACTCCGGTTGCGCTCCTGAGGCTGATCGGCTGGCAGGGGCCGCTCGCAAAGCCGGAAGAGTTAAGGAAAACCACGTAGCCGCCTGGCCCGGCTAGGCCAAGGAGCACGTCCGAAAGAGTCTCCGCGCCGTTTGTGTCCAGCGAATTCTCGAACTCGGTATGGGAGACCAGTTTGCCATCTGGATTCCTGACCTCGATCGTCCAATGGCCGTGAACCTTGATGCCTTCGTGGTTTCCCTTGGGAGCGGGTTTCCCCGGCGCGGCCGTTTGGGCGGGTTGAGAGGCCGGCGCAGCCTTTGCGGGCATTGCGGCGGGAACCGCGGGCGAGGTTGCGCTTGACTGAGCGCGACCCGCGATGGAGCTCAAAAGCACCATGGCGAGGAGGGCGGCAAGCACCAAGCCCGTCCCGGCGATTCGTGCGATAACCTCGTGTCTACCATTTGTCTTCATTTTGTCTCTCCTCTTCGGTGTCTTTCATCTAAAACTCTGAAACTGCCGCTGGGTGCAGCCGGCAATTCCCTTCTTGCAGCCATTGCTGTCTGCCAATGTTGCCGTTACTCTGACTGCTCCGCGCTCACGGTAAGCGAAGAAAGAGATGCCGTGGATCGCCAAAGTCGAGGCACGAATGAATGAAGCCGGGGAAAGATGTCTTAGTGTAGCCCACGTGCAAATGGGGGAGCCCTGTTATCTACTAAAGCGAAATCTATAGGAAAATCGGACCAGAAAGCAAAAGAATTCTTTTGATGGCCCGCAGCCGGGGACAAGAAACTCAGCGCGCTTCTCACCGAATTACCTTTAGTTTCAATAGGTTGACATTGACTCCGTGTGCGCCTATTTTTGTTTACAAACGTTCCGCGGGGGTCTCAAGTCGGAGGGCCGGCTGCCCCAACTGCCGTCCAGCACTTTCAGTGAGCTACTGGCCAATTGGCAGGCCGGTGACGACGAAGGCCTTGCGCGCCGTGTTCCCGCGGGTTTACAACGAACTGCGGCGAGTGGCACATCGTTCCTTGCAAAAGGAGCGTCCCGGCCACACCCTGCAAAGTGCCGCCCTTGTCCACGAGGCCTATCTGCGGCTCGAAAAACAACGCACAGGCCCGTTCGAGAACCGCGAGCATTTCATCGCCATCTGTGCGCAACTGATGCGGCAAATTCTGGTGGAGCGCGCTCGTAGGTTCCGCGCACATCCATTTGCTTCGCTTTGATGGAGCGGGCGGCGGGAATCGAACCCACGCACTGCCAGGATGGAAGCCTGGTGCCTTACCGCTTGGCGACGCCCGCTCAAGAATGGTCCAGGGAGTGGGGGTTGAACCCACGATCTCGCGATTATCGATCGCGTGCTCTGCCAACTGAGCTATCCCTGGACAAGAACGTTCGAACTGGTGCCGGGTGCAGGAGTCGAACCCGCGTAGCTTGCTTGTAAGACAAGCGTTCTACCGTTGAACTAACCCGGCCCTTGGTCACAAAACTGGAGCGCGTGGTGGGGCTCGAACCCACAGCCTTCGGCTTCGGACGCCGACGCTCAATCCGTTTGAGCTTCACGCGCGTGGACTACGACACTGGGGCCGTCCGCGGGACTTCAACCCGCATCTTCATCGTTAGGACCGATGCGCTCTCTGCATTGAGCTAGGACGGCAAACTGGCGCTCCCGGCAGGATTCAAACCTGCGTTTGTCGATTTAGAAGATCGATGCCTCATTCTTCTCGGCCACGGGAGCCTTGTTGGTAGAGCCGGTGGGACTCGAACCCACATTGGGATTTCTCCCCCCTGATTAAAAGTCAGGTCTCTGCAGCCAATTCGAGTACGACTCCAAATTTGGTGGGTCACCGGGAAGTCGAATCCCGTCCGGACGGTTAAGAGCCGCCTATGCTGCCGTCAACACCTGTGACCCGTGGTGGACGTGGTGAGAGTCGAACTCACGGACTGGCGCTTATAAGGCGCCGGCTACATACCCAGCCAGCAGCTGCACGTCCACACAATCTGGTGGCTGCGGCCAGATTCGAACTGACTACCTTGCGCTTATGAGACGCCCGCTCATCCGCATGAGCTTCGCAGCCGTTGGCAGGGGATGAAGGATTCGAACCCTCAAATCTCGCTCTGGAGGCGAGCGGTTTGCGCAATTAGCCTAATCCCCCATTTTCAAAGAGCAATAAAAAACCCCGACCTGAGCCGGGGTCTGGTGCTCACAGCACGAATGCACTCAGACCCTCAAGACACGACTCCCCAAATGACCCGCTTGCCGGTCATTCTGGCTATGTCGTGTTTGAAGGTCTTAAGCATGGCGTCGATTGATTACTAACTTCCAGTTACAACTATAGCACAACTTATGGAGCGTCCGGCAGGATTCGAACCTGCGTGCACTTCGTTCGTAGCGAAGGCCATCAATCCCCTCTGGCACGGACGCTCAATACTTGGCCGGGGAACTCTGGATTCAACTCCAGACCACATGCTCCCAAGGCACGGATGCAACGCATGACACGATTCCCCGATGGCGCCAGCCCAGCGAGTTGAACGCTGCTCTCTGAAGTTTTCAGCGGAGCGTATCGACCGCGCATACGCGACTGGCAAAAACTGGTGGAGCGTGCCGGCTCTGCCCCGACCGCCTCCTGCTTGCAAGGCAGGCGCTCTCCTCAATGAGCTAACGCCCCAGGGTGGCCGGTGGGAGTTGAACCCACAAGAGACATGAGTCACAGTCATGCCCGACATTCCGATAGCCGGCACGGCCACAGTTGGAGCACCCGGGGTTACTCGAAAACCCATTCTGCCGATTACAAATCGGCGGCTCTTCCGCTTGAGCTACAGGTGCAAACTTTTTGGAGCCGGCAGCGGGATTTTAATCCGCATCCTTCGCCATACCGAGGCGACGCTCTAGCCTTGAGCTATACCGGCCGTACTTCAGTAGTACAGATACTTCCTCCACTTCTCCTCGCCGATTCCGGTCTGGCGCATGAGAGCGCGAGAGGTGTGAATCGTCACCCGGCGTGGCTGACGGAGCAGCTTCATGCCTGCTTCCGCCGGCGTCCGGTCTGCCTTGCGCGCATTGCAGTCACGGCACGCGGCGACCAGGTTCTCCCAGGCGCTCTGTCCACCTTGAGCGCGCGGAATCACATGCTCGAGTTCCAATTCACTGCTCAGGAACTTCCCGCCGCAGTACTGGCAGATGTATCCGTCGCGGATAAGGATGTTCTTCCGCGAAAGCGTCTGAATCCGCGACGGCAGACGCCGATACTGGCGAAGGCGAATGACACAGGGCAACTGCAGTCCGATATGCACGAACCGGTCGTGTGCCTCTTCAACGACAGCGACGCCCTTGATGAGCAACACGAGGGCGCGGCGAGCCCGCGTAATGTTCACGGGCTCATAACTCGCATTGAGCACTATTGACTCCTGCATAAATAATGCAATAATGGGTATTGAGGTTCAGAATACCTATGCCCCGGCTGAAGGGAAGCGCCGGTCTTCTGGAGGACCGGCGGAGACGCGCGTTGGCATTGCT